>Ga0068862_100005644_pt1 | contig 10449 bp, 12 predicted proteins | sample KBSSwiS52_FD_66598 | JGI IMG/M metagenome (GOLD analysis project Ga0068862, IMG submission 66598) | Switchgrass rhizosphere microbial communities from Kellogg Biological Station, Michigan, USA - KBS Switchgrass S5-2 | ecosystem: Host-associated > Plants > Roots > Rhizosphere > Soil ... | reverse complement strand
CAGCGCCATTCGCGTCGCGCCAGACGATACTCAGTTTTTCTCGGGACATTTCTTCGCCCGCAAGCACGAACCGATCGAGCACGTCCTGATGAGCGATGTTGGCCGACTCGATCATGATGACTCGCACCTTGCGCCCGAAGTCAGGATCTTCGATCAAAGCAATACGTAGATCCGAATCGTTTTTGCTGCCATGATCTTCACCGAGACAGACGACATCGAACTTGTCCCAGGCGGCGAGGATGCCTTTGACGATCGGTTGCAGGCGGGCTTTTGTGGCGGGCGAAGGATTCACCTCGGATTGCATCTGTGCCAAAGCTTGGGGAAGGTGAAACAGAACCACGATGGCGAAGACGGAAAAAACGAAAATGAGTTTCTTCGGCATGTCTTGATGTAAAGCAGACTGTCTAGTCTGCTTCATGTTTAGGACGGCAAAAGGATCGCAGACTGGACACTGCTATACATCCTATGCAGAAATGCCCGGCAAAGATGTCTTCACTGCGATTCGCCGTCTCCCGAAACACCCAGGTCTCTAATCAGTCCATCACTAAGACTGTAAATCCAGCCGTGTACTGTCACCGACTGTCCGCGCGCCCATGCGTCGCGAACCACGGTCGTCTGCTTCACATTGTTAACCTGCTCGATGACGTTCAGTTCACATAGACGAGCATGTTGTTCGGCTTCGGTGTTCAAAGCGTCGATTTCGGCTCGATGATGGACGCGAACATCCTGGACGTGACGCAGCCAGTTATCGATCAATCCCAGGTTCTTGTCTTGTAGCGCAGCCAGAACGCCGCCGCAGCCGTAATGTCCGCAAATGATAATGTGTTTGACGAGCAGCGCCTCAACCGCATATTGAATTGCGGAAAGACAATTGAGGTCCGTGTGCACGACGACGTTGGCCACGTTGCGATGCACAAACATTTCACCAGCCAACAAGCCCACAATTTGATTTGCCGGGACCCGGCTGTCCGCGCAGCCAATCCAAAGGTATTCGGGTGACTGTTGCGCGGCCAGACGGCGAAAGAAGTCGGGATCCTGGCGCGTCATGTCGGCCGCCCAGGCGCGATTGTTTTCAAAAAGTTGATTTAGCAGTTGCATGATGTTTTCAGTATCGTATCGAATGAATCCCGGCCTTGAAAAGGCGAGTGCGAGAATCGACGATGACGGACACCTGATTAGAGATAACCGCTTGAATTGATTCAATCGAATCGCCGACCGCTGACTTCAATCCTGCTTAATCAGCGGGCTCGATTCAAGATGACCTTCGCGGGCCAATAAAAAAAGCGGCAAGGCAAAAGACAATCCAACCGTTAACAGCGAAATCCAGTAGACCCATTGATACTTCATTGCGTGACGTTCGGCCTCTCGCCTCAGGAACATCATGAAGACCACACAGGAGATCAACAGATCAACGGCGAAGAAGGTTGAGGCGGGCGTGCCGAACAGTTGATTGAGGAACACTCGTGCCGCGAACCCGTGAGTGATCAGAAATGAAATCAGGAAGTAATAGGGAAGGATGAAGCCAGAAACCGCAAGGATCAGGTAGACGAGTTTGCGGGACATTGATTTGGTTCCTTTCCGGAAAGATTGCGGTGCGCCGTGGTCCATCAGTCGCGGCTTTCCATTTCCAGAGTCGCGATTTTGTCGTCCATCGTCAGTCTCACCGTGCATAAGAGCGTCTGCCCCAGGTCCGTCATCAGATAGCGGAAGACGCGCAGATTGTTTTCATCTCGCCGTTCAACTAGCTCTCCCAGGTGGATGATCGCCACCGGCAGGCTCAATGAGTTCAAGGTTTCGCCCAGCTGTTTGGCGCGCACCGAAAAATCGTCAGCGCGAAACTCAGCCGTGAATGCTTCAGGATTAGCCGTACCTCTCGCCAGTTGTAAGAGCACCTGTTTGATCAGTGAACTGGTTCTTTTGTCTGCATCCGCGATCGTCTGGATCGTTGGCAGGGCGAACTCAGGATAGAAAATCGACGCGAGGCCGCGGGTGAGCTTGATGTCATTGGTCTCCCAGGAATTCGCGAAAAAGATAATCGTCAATTTGTCGTCAACAAAACGAGTGATGGATGATTTGAAGCCCTGCCAGGCTCCGCCGTGATACAGCACTCGACGGTTGTGAATCCTCATGCTGTGCCAGCCAAAACCATAGGCTTTTTGTTTTCCGTTATTCAGGGTAGCGGGCGTCCAGATCTCGGCGAGGGTGGATTGTTTGAGCGGTTTGTCCGTGTAGAGCGCGGCATCCCACTTTGCCAAATCCAAAACGGTGAGATAGAGGGACCCGTCCGCAGTTGTGTTGGTTGAGGGTGAAACCCATTCCTGGTTCTTGAGTTCGCCATTGACCAGACGGTAACCAGCGGCGCGGTTCGGCACAATGTCGGCTTCAGAAATCACGCGTGCCGTCGTCATCCCTACGGGGCGGAAAATTCTTTCCTGCAGAAACTCGCCGTAGAATTTTCCCGTCACTTTCCGGATCAGAATTCCCAAAGTGACATAGCCGGCATTGCTGTAATCCCAGTTAGTGCCGGGCTCAAAAGCGAGCGGAACCTTTTTGAGCGAGGCAAAGTATTCGTCTTCAGTGTAGTCGCGGCGCAGGTCTATTTCAGGAGGGAGGTCACCCATGCCGGATGTGTGGTTGAGGAGATTCCGCACGGTGATCTGGCCCCACGACGCCGGCACGTCAGGAAAGAATTTCGTGATTTTGTCTTCCAGCGAAATCCTGCCGTCCTGCACCAAAAGCATTACCGCCGCGGCGGTAAACTGCTTTGCAATCGAGCCCGATTGAAAAACGGTTTCCGGCTTGACCGGCACGCGGTGCTCGACATCAGCCAGACCGTAACTCTTGAGAATCGCAATGCGTCCGTCGCGAATGACGGCGAGCGACACGCCGGGAATCTTTTGCCGGCGCATCTCGGCCTGAACGAAAGCGTCGATTTTGGCGGAGGGATTTGTTTGCGCCGGGCAATGCCAGGCGCCCAGCATGAGAAAGAGAAGAGAAGCAACAACGAGTCGCAGATTGATCACGTCCATTTTTGCTCGATTCAACGAATTTTGAACGCTGAGTTTACACTGAGGGGTAACCGCCGTCGAGATTTCCCTCCTTCGGTCGTGCCCCAATTTGAGCAACTTTGCGTAGCCCAGGCGTTTACGCCTGGGAAGGAAAAAGGACTAGTTTTAAAAGCCCCATTAATGGGGCTTTCATGGCGCTTGCCGCCTCTCACCCAGGGGTAAACGCCTGGGCCAGGGAAAACGTCACGATGGCTTGCGAAGTTTCTCCGAACTGATCACAATTTGTGATCGGTTTAGGTGTGTAGCCCTACGCAATCTTAATAATCTTGCACTTCACCGTTCGGTTCCACCGCTGCGCCGTCATCTGTTTGTTTTCGTCTGAGATGACGCTGAACACAATCAGTTGTTGCGTCGAGCTGTCGCGTAGTTTCTCGAGTTCGGGAAGCTCGCGGAGATTAGTCCATTCGAATAGACACCGCCCAATGGCTGAGCACGCGCAAAGGAGGAACGAGAACCAAGTCAAGCTCTTTGTCGCCGCGCACGACCGCTCGATAGGTCTTGCCGGCGTCCAGCGTTGATTCGCACCGTTCGGTTGAGTAGCGTCGCGGGTTCTTAGCCAGCTCGCAGAAATCGACCGTGGTTACCTCATCTCCGAATGACTGTTCAGGCATTTTCTTTTGAATGTCTTCGAAACGAATGATGTCGAAGCGATACCGGTACGAATCGAAGGCCCTGCGGGACACATTGCGGAGAATGCCGACGACGGTGACCTGTGGATGAATGCCCGCTGTCCTGGCCCACATCTTTGCGAAGTCCGACTTACCAAACGCATTTGTTCATCATCAATCCTTCGCAGAATGAGGTCAGTACCATCCGCGTCAGCGGATGGGTTAAAGAAGGATCGCGTCCACCCAATTGACTCCTGATACCATTCGCTTACGCGAATGGTACTGACTCCAGTCCTGACCGTGAAAACATGCTCGATGCGTGTGCCGCTCAAATTACCTGGCGGTTCCCGAAGCGCCTGGATTCATTCGGATGGAGGTTGTAATCTTGGGAAGGACTCGAATTAGAAATCAGGAATAAGAAAATGTGTCGAAATATCAGGACTCTGCATAATTTCAAACCGCCGGCAACTGAAGAAGAGATTCGTGCCTCAGCAATTCAGTTTGTGAGAAAGCTCAGCGGATTTAACAAGCCGTCCAAGGCCAACGAACCCGCGTTTAATCACGCCGTTGAGCAGGTGACCAAAGCAGCAACTGAACTTCTCGATTCGCTGGTAACCAACGCGCCTCCGCGGGATCGCGAAGTTGAAGCGGCGAAGGCTCGGGAACGCACAGCGCTGCGGTTTGGCGGAACTCCCGCCGTGTGAGATTGCCGGAAACCTGCGATCGCGACATTTCTGTAAACTGATCACAATTTGTGATCGGTTTAGGTTTCCGAGGGGGTCAACAGCGTAATTGGCGTATATTTCATCGGGTACGTGACCGGTCGGAACGCGCAGCGCGTCAGCACGGAGCGAAAACGATGTCAATACGACGGCGCCTACTTGTTGTCGCATTAATCCTTTCCGGCGAGCTCGCCGTAAATTCTTACACTCAAACCGTCATCCCTGCGCCGCGTTCAATCCCCGCAGCATCGCCGACTCCGACTCCGACGATTGGAGAGCCGCAGGACACAATCAGGGTCTCCACCGAAGAAGTGCGAATTCCCATTTTCGCCTACGACGAGTACGGTCACTTCGACCCAACACTGGAACTGGATGACATTCTGGTGCTCGAGGACGGCGTCGCGCAGGAGCTTAAGAGCCTGGAGCGAGTTCCCGGCAACATCCTGCTTTTGTTGTGCACGAGTGGCGATGCCAACCCGGCGATGCGCACCAACACGACGCGCGACATCGCTTTGAACTTAATTTCGCGTCTGAGGGTCGGGGATCGTATTTCATTATTCCAATTCACGAGTCGCGTCGAATTACTGCAGGATTGGACTGCCGATAAATCCCTGGTTGAGCAGGCCTTGCGATCAAAGCTTCATTCCGGACGAGGAACGCGGCTGATTCCTGCGATCAGTCGCGCCGCGGCTGAGTTACAGAAACAGCCATCTGGCAACCGGCACGTGATCATCATCGGTGACGGAGTGGATCTGCCGCCTTGGGCGGATTACAAGGAAATGATGGCGGCGCTTTCTCCGCCCGCGCGAGAAGCAGAAACAACACGAGCCGCAATGGCCGAGGCGATTCGGAAGTTGGTGAACGCACGCCCGACCATACACGTGATCAGTTATGAGTGGCTTGCCGACGAAGTCTTTGCCGGCCGGCAGAAAAAGGACAGCGGCAGCAGTGGCATCCGGTTCGATCCACAAATGCGCCGCTTGAACAAGGCATATCAAAATGCCATGCAGAAGAGCGGAGATAGTTTGGCCAAATTAGCGCAGGAAAGCGGTGGTAGCTTCCTGGTCGGAAAAACGGCAGATGAGATGGTCAACGATGGCGCTGAGATAGCCCGAGACATCGGCGCACAGTATGTCGCGACCTATAAGCCCAAACGGCCGCTCGCCTCCGCGCCACCCGGCGAACACCGCGAGTTGACAGTAGCACCACGTCGAGTCGGACTGCGCCTGCGATCCCGGCGCGGATACGTCGTCAACGGCGGTGCGATCGAATTGAAACCGTGAGTTGAAACGCTGAGAATTGTGCGGGATGAATGCGTTCCCGGTCGAGAATCATTCACCGCAACGTAAGTTTATCGTTTTTCTCATCCGTTGTTTTTGCCCAACGATCCGCGCAGTCAGCTCAACCGGATGACAACCGGTTTCGTAAAGCCAAAAGCCGGCGAAGAATTTATTTTCCGAGCCAATATTGATCTTCATCGTGCGGCTGAAAAACGCCGGCTTGCCAAGACCGCTGGCATCGGCGATACGGTAACGAGCGGTAAGCTGAACTTTGCCGTGTCTCGGAGTCCAGCCCCCACCTTCAGCGTTGATTCCGATCGTGACCAGCATTGATTCTGAAGCGCCTTCGCGTGAAGCGCCTTCGATTGTAGTGTTCCAAAGGTTCACCTGGTTGGTGAAGACATCCTGAGAAAAAGTTCCGTTCGTTTCATAGAAAAGCTTTGCGCTCAACGACGCGATCCGGAGTTCCTGTGGCCGCCGGGGCCGGTCGGCCGGCTGTGCCTGACAATTGAGTGCGATGAGAACGAGAACGCACGCGAAAAAGATAGTTTGCACTTTGAAAGATTTGATCATGCTTTTGTCCCGCTTAGGGTCTCGGCTCTCAACTCGCGCGGCGGTTGTAGGTGACAGGTCGAGGCGGGGGCGCGTGCTCAATCCCCACAGGCTCGGCCGTGCCACTAAGGGTCGTCGGATTAACGAGTTTGGCCGTGCGTAAAAGTATTCCTGAACCTCGGCCGTTAGCCAATCCCCACTGCAAAGTCTGGCCTGCGAGAACGCGAACGAACTTGACCTGCATCTGAAACGGATCACCTCCGGGGGGCTTCAAGGTGCATTGCGAACGCACCGATCCGTCCTTGATCTCAAACACGATTGACTCGCGCGCGCCGTTCCCTACGATTGTTTCCCAGGCGCCGATAAAAGGCTTCATGTCCGCAACACTCGGAAGAGGCAGGTTGGCCCACTCCGCAATCCGCGGATCCCGGCCTTTCTTCGCGGCTGCTTCCGCCTCGATTAAAAGACGTCTGGTCGAGGGCGATTCGCCGTAGAGCGACATTGCTCGATTGATCAACTCAATCGCTTCGGCGCCATACTGCATCGCAGTGTTCTGGGCCGCCGCCGTCAGCAACAAAGGCTTCGGTATCTCCACCCGGTAGCCGTACTCCTGCGAAACTTGTTGGTACATCTCATCGAGGACGGGCAGCGTGTAAATTCCCTTCGATTCTTTGACCAGGTTCGGCGCGTAATCATGGAACAGACGTTTGAGACCTTCATAAACGCCCTCGTAGACCATCGTTTCATGAGTCTCGTCCTTGAGTTCCACCTGTGCGCCGTAGAAACCCCTGGGCGCAGCCTGCACGAGGGTGACCCAATCCTTTCGCCAGCCATAAAGAGTCTCGACTGAGACGAGTCGCCCATGAAAATTTGGTTTGTTAATTACCGTTCCAGCTTTTTCCATCATCGGCTTCATTTCCGCAAAACCAGCGAGCGGCGCATCCATCGAGAGGTACCATTGAAACGTTGCAGGTCTGGTAGTCAGGGCATAGATTGCAAATAGTCCGCCCTGCGAATGGCCGAGCAGAATTCTTAATTCGACGGTGCGATATCTTCGCTTTACTTCGGGGATTAGTTCATCGGCGAGGAAGGTCAGAAAGTTCGCCTCGCCGCCTTTGCCGTAACTCTGCGGAACCGGCATGTCGCGATTGCGCTCGGTGTTGGTGATGGCCACCACCAGCGCCTCAGGCATTTGTGGAATAGTTGAATAGCCGCTCAAGAACTGAGCAGCACTCGCAGTGACCGGGCCTACACTTTCACCATCCAATGCATAGACAACCGGGTAGCTCTGTTTGGAATTGGCATAAGAAGAAGGCAGATAGACACGGATCTCACGCTCTTCTCCGAGCCGTTTCGAGTTGATTCGAAAGCTCTCGACGGTCTGTGCGGAAACAGTTTGGCCGAGAGTGAAAAGGGCGATGGTTAATAAGATGAGCTTCCCGAGACGCATGGTGCGTAGTCTTTCATCGAGAATGCTAACGCCTCGTGAAAGGAAAGGGAAGACTCTTTGCGAAACAACGATTCTGCGATAAATTGTCTTAATGAGCACGCAAGAATTAATTAGCAAAGAAGTTGAAAACCTGCCTGAAGCCTTGCAGCGCGAGGTTTATGACTTCGCGCGATTTTTGCGGGAGAAATCCGATGAAGGCTTCAATGGATTACTGCTGAGTAACTCCGCGTTAAGCAAAGACTGGGATACGCCTGAGGAAGACGCGGCATGGGCAAACCTGTAATCGGCGAAGTCAAACAGCCTGAAGATATTTATGCCGAACGCGCTCGCGGAAGTACTTTTGACGATTTCAAAGCCCAAATGCAAACGTTTGCTAAGGCACTCGAAGAATCAGGCCCACACAAAGACGGCTTGAATTATGTCCATTCAGCACTACGGAGGATTTGTGAACTTGCGCGGTTATTGAGCGAGCAATCGCCAATCGCCGCTGAGCCAATAATTATTCACGAGTCAGAAATGATAGGCGGCTTGCGAATCGTTGGCGAGGAATAGCTAGATTGCGGACACGTAATCCCCGCCAATCCCTGCACACTCTGAATCAATTTTTCTAAGTCGTAACCCACGCCGTCTTTGAAGCGATTTCGACGTCTTCGATGTCGGAAATCTTCGTTGTAGGATTACCTTTCAAGAGCATCAGGTCGGCTTCTTTGCCGATGGCGATTGATCCGAGGCGGGAGTCCGACCGACGATCACCGGATACGTCTTCGTCCCTCTTGCGAGAGGTCGAGTTAAGTGCGAGCTTAGGAGGCAGGTGACAACTGTGGTTGTTGCACGTTCTGGTTTGGCGAAACTGGACAGCCCGCGATGTACAAGGTGTCAAAGCTAAAGTCCTGTTCGTGAGGCCACTCAACGCTGCCGGCCACGACTCTTGCCGATCGGAAATAAGAAAGGTCTTTCAGCTCAGTGAAGATGCCCTTATCGGTGTATGGCTTCACATCGAACTCGCGAATCTCGCCATTGCTGAAAGTCACAATCAGCGTGTGGTTGTTAGTGGCTTCGACTTTTTCAACCCTTGGATTCATGGCTTACCTCAACGGATCAATCGCAAACACTCTCTGTCCCTCAACCGCTAGTTGCCAGTCGGCCATCAATTCTTCCTGGTGAATCTCGATCCAGGCACGCACCAGTTTCAATTTGTTCGCCCTCAAATCCCCATCCAGAACGTTGCCGTCGGGAATGCCAATCACGACGTGCTGCTCGCCATACTGAACATGAACGTGCGGTGCCTGGTGTTTCTGAGTGTCGAACGCGTACATCCGCACAATCAGCCCGTAGAACATTGCGATGACTGGCACGCGGTGATTATAGCATCCGGGCGAAGCTGCACGATTATCCAGAGCGCCCTTGCCCTCTGCCAACGCACTCCAAAATTTACCGAATCCCCACCAACCCTTGCACAGACTGAATCAACTTCTCCGAGTCGTAACCAACCCCATCTTTGAAAACGATCTCAACGTTTTCGATGTCGCCAATTCTCGTGGCTGGGTTTCCTTTCACGATCATCAGGTCGGCTTGCTTGCCTACGGCGATTGATCCCACGCGCGCATCTTCGCCGAGGAACTTCGCGCCGTTGAAGCTGGCAATCTTGATGGCTTCGACGGGTGTGAAGCCGGCTTCGACCAGCAATTCAACTTCGCGCAAATCACCGAAGCCCGCGACGATGCCGCCGTTGCCGGTTGGGTCGAGTCCCGCAATCAGCAAGCCGCCGGCAGCCACGAACGCGCGCTCAAAGTCCATTGATTTGCGCACCAGCGTGGCCGCGGGTGAATCGGCAGAAACCCTTGAGCGCGCGGTCAGGTAACGCACGCGAGCGTCCGTGTTCATGACATTGAGCATGCGTTGGTTCATCAGCGCGCTGGCCGCGCCAATTCCCGTCTGCGTCAAAGGTGCGCCGGCTTCAAACACAGGTAGCGTGGAAGTGATGGCGACATTCTTCGCCACGAGCGCGCGAATCGTCTCTTTCACCGGTTCGCTGTTGATATCGAGATTCCGCAGGCTCTGCGACACGGCCCCACCGGGGCATTTGTCAGGCTGCTTGTTCGCGACGAATTCGGAATTGGGCAGCAGGCCATGCTCGAGATTGTCGATCCCGATTTCCGCAGCTTCACGATAACCGACCGAGCAGAGATGTCCGGTGACTTTCAATCCACGCTTGTGTGCTTCTTCCACCGCGGCGCGTAACTGTTCGCGGGTTATATTCATGTAGGCCTTAAACGAGGTCGCGCCCTGGTCGGCCCAGAAGTTCACCTGTTTGCGCGCATCGTCGGCGCCCGTGAGCGTGTGCATCACCGGCGTGAACGCGCCGGCACCTTCGAGGTACGGCGCCGTGATGTGCATCTTTGGCCCAATCATGCGGCCGCCGTCGATCAGCTTTTTGATTTCGAGATCGCTGTAAGGCGCGACGCTACCGGTGGTGCGAATCGTGGTGACGCCGAGCGCGAGATAAAGCCGTGGAAAGCTAAATCCCATGTTCGAGTACATTGGCGGCGATCCGCCCATGGGAAAGAACATGTGATCATGCATGCCGACGAGTCCCGGCAGGACGGTGTAGCCCTTCAGGTCGAGTGTCTGCGCATTTGCGGGTATGTTGGCACTCGCCGCGGCCCCGACCCATTGAATCTTTCCGTCGGTGATCAGAATGGTTTGATCGTCCTGGGCCGCAGCACCGGTCCCGTCAATCACTCGCACGTGAGTTAGAGCTATGAGCGG
>Ga0068862_100005640_pt1 | contig 10452 bp, 10 predicted proteins | sample KBSSwiS52_FD_66598 | JGI IMG/M metagenome (GOLD analysis project Ga0068862, IMG submission 66598) | Switchgrass rhizosphere microbial communities from Kellogg Biological Station, Michigan, USA - KBS Switchgrass S5-2 | ecosystem: Host-associated > Plants > Roots > Rhizosphere > Soil ... | reverse complement strand
GCGCTGCCCAGCCAGCGCGTGTTGAGCAGCGGGTTGCGGCGCATATGTTCGATGAAGAACGCGGTCGGGATCAGCACCAGCGCGCCGATCAGCGCGTAGCCGATCCACGGCACGCTGGTCCACCAGAGCGTCCGCCCCAGGCCGAGCACCGCGCAGAGCAGCGCCACCCCCGGCGCGAACAGCGCGACGGTGACGAAATCGGTCGCCTCGAACGCTTTGAACCGCTCCGATGGCGGCAGAGGCAGCAACCGCACCGCCGCCAGGGACAGCAGCGAGAGGCCGAGCTCGAACCAGTAGAGCGTCTGCCAGCGGTCCGCCTCCAGCAGCGTGGACGGGAACAGCCGCGCGATCGGCACGGCGAGCTGGGGGATGCCGATGGCGAGCACGATGCCCTTCAGGCGCCAGGCGGCCGGCATCGCCTGCATCATGTAGAGCAGGCCGAGCGTCGACAGCGAGGCGGCGGCAACCCCGCTCACCCCCCGCACCAGCACCGCCGACCAGAAGCCGTGGACGAAGAGATGGCCGGCGGTGACCAGCACATAGCCGGCCAGGAAGATCTGCGCGAAGCGGCGCAGGCCGAATTGCTGGCGGAACTTGATCAGCAGCAGGTTGGCGCAGACGTTGGTCGAGACATAGGCCACCGGCAGCCACTGCGTCTCATAGGCATAGAGGCCCAGCGAGCCCTGGAGATTGGTGAGATTGGCGGTGATGATGGCATTGCCGAAGCCGCCCGTCAGCCCGCACAAGGCCGAGATCAGCGCATAGAGGACGCGGCGCGACAGCGGATGCCAGGGGTTCGCCGGCGATCCCGGTATCATCGCCCGCTCGTGCGGCTGCGGCACCCATTCCGGCTCCTGCCTCCGCGGTCGCGCCACGCACACCTCACGTTTCGAGGCGTTATGGATCGGGCAAGATACCAGCGACGATCAAGCAAAAAACTGCCGCGCGCCGAAACGACGGCGCGCGGCGAGGCGGGGGACGGCCAGGCAATCGCGCCGTCCACCCCGGCGGAGGGGCCGGGATCCAAGGAAGAGACAAGGCGCGCGAACGTGCCCCTTCCAAACGGGAGGAAGGGTCGCGCTACCGGGCGAGCCGCTCCGACAGGCTGACGAAGCCCACCGCGGCGGCGAACACCGCGAATTCAGCGAACACCAGATAGAGGAAATGGTCGGCGACGAGTGCGTACATGGTGGCCTCCTTGGTCGATGGCCGCTTGTAGGCCGATCGCGGGAGGCCGGCGTTGACCGCGGTCAAATCCGGTCGGATTGTCGTGTTTTCCCGGTTATGACGGGACGATGACGACGACGACCCCTTGCGCCGACTGCGCGGTGCGCGACCGCGCGCTCTGCGGGGTGCTCAGCGATGACGAGCTGGCCGCGCTCAACGCGCTCGGTCGCCGCCGCACCCTCGTGCGCGGCGAGACGCTGGTCTGGGCCGGGGGCGAGAGCGTGATCTGCGCCAATCTCCTGTCGGGTGTGCTCAAACTGGTCGCCGCCACTGCCGATGGGCGCGAGCAGATCGTCGGCCTGTTCTACCCGGCCGACTTCATCGGCCAGCCCTTCGCCGACCGCTCCGACTTCACCGTCACCGCGCTGACCGAGGCCGAGCTGTGCATCTTCCCCCGCGAGCCGTTCGAGCGTGTGCTCGCCGACCACGCCCGCATGGAGCGCCTGCTCCTGCAGCGCACGATGGCCGCGCTCACCGATGCCCGTGCGCGGATGCTGACGCTTGCCCGGCGCAGCGCGACCGAGAAGCTGGCCGGCTTCCTCCTCGACATGGCCGACCGGGCCGGTGGCTGCCGCGCGCTGCCCGGCGGCCCGGTCACCTTCGACCTGCCGCTGACCCGCGGCCAGATCGCCGACGTGCTGGGCATGACGATCGAGACGGTCAGCCGCCAGCTGACCCGCATGAAGACGGCGGGTGCGATCGCGCTGCCCGGCGTGCGGGCGGTGACCCTGAGCGACCGGGCGCAGGTCGAGGCGCTGGCCGGGCGTTAGGCCGCGCGACGATCAGATCCGCAGGATCGTCGCGGCGAGGATCGCCGTCAGCACGGGGGCCAGCGCCAGGATCGCGCCGCGACGGGTGAGGGCGGGGCGCTCTGCCAGCACGAGCACCAGCGCCAGCAATGCCGCAAGCTCGGTCCAGAGATGGTAGCGCAGCTCCGCCGCAACGCTGAACACGACGTAACCAAGCCCGTAGAGCAGCGCCGACAGCGCCAGCGGTACCGCCGGCCAGGCGCCCGGCCGGTTCCAGCCGGCGATCAGCGCCGCCCATGCGAGCGCGATCCAGACGATCGGCCAACCAAGCGGGGTGTGGGCGGTGGTGACCGCCAGCGCGTCGATGCCGGCGAGCAGGCGGTTGGGGATGACGTGGAAGCCCCAGGGATTGGGCGCGGCGGTCACCGGCACCGGCCGCTCGATCGCGTCCGGCAGCGGCAGGAGGCGGGTGTTGATCGCAAAGTGGTGGAGGCGGTGCGCCGCCCAGGCGAAGGGGTGGGCAAGGACGGCGCGGATCCAGAACGGGTAGGGGCGCACGCCGGCTGGCGCCACCGCATCGTTCCACGCCGTCCAGCCGAGCGGGCATTCGGGATCGACCCAGTCGGAATAGCTGTCCCATTTGTTGGGTCGGTAGCAGCCATGGTTGACCCGCACCGGATCGGCGACGGCAAGCTCCTTCGGAAAGACGCTCACCCCGGCATGCTCGGTGATGCCGCCGAGGTCGAAGATCACTAGCGACAGCTCGACCCCGCTGGGCGCCGCGCCGATCGCGCGGTTGGCGAGCGGCATCGCCGCGACCAGCAGCGCGGTCGCCGCCAGCGCCGCCGCCGCCAGCCGCAACGGCGTGTGCCGCCATCCTGCCGGCATCAATGCGACGAGCAGCGGCAGGCAGGCGGCGAAGGCGTTGAAGCGCAGGGTGGCGGCGAACAGGAGCAGGGCGGCGGCGGCGAGCGCCGGCACTGCGCGCCATCGCCCGCCGCTGCCCTGCCAGGCCAGCAGCCCGCTTGCCACCAGCAGCGCGCCGGTCATCAGGCAGTCCTTGAGGATCGCGCCGGTGAGCGCGAGGCCGAGCGGCAGCAGCCCGCAGCCGAGCAGCGCCGCGGCGAGAGCCGGCCGCCCGCGCCGCCACGCCGCCGCCGCGATCAACGTGAGCCCGCTCCAGTAGAGCGCGAGCTGGAGCAGCAGCATCGGCGCCGGTCCGGGAGCGATCGCGATCAGCCGCTGCCACAGCCACTGCATCGCCGGCGGATGCCAGTCGTCGATCCGGCCGCTCAGCGCCTCGCCATACTGGCGGACCGGGTCCCAGGTCATCAGGCCGGGCCAGTAGGCGCTGCCGGTCAACGTGGCACCGGCGCCCGCGGCGAGCGCCAGCCCGATCGGACCGCGCCGTGCGCTCCACCGCTCCTGGCTCATGGACCTGTTTCCCAACCCGTTGACACCGCATCCGTGTCCCGCTTGATCGCGTCATGACCAAGCGCAATCCCGCCGCGATCTTCGATGCTGCGATCGTCGCCGCCCAGGACTATGTCAACGCGCAGCGTTGGGGCGAGGCGATCGCCGCGCTGAAACGGGCGCTGGCGATCCGGCCCGACGCGGACGGGGCCTGGCGCGCGCTCGGCGATGCCAGCCGCGCCGCGGGCGACACGGCCGGAGCCTCGCGCGCGCATGAACGGGCGGCCGCGCTGTCGAGCGCACGATCTCCGCTCAAGGACGCGGTCGACGCCCTCGCCGCCGACCGGCTGGCCAGCGCCGAGGCGATCGTGCGCGAGCGGCTGGCCAAGGCGCCGACCGATCTTGCCGCGATCGTTCTCCTCGCCGACCTCGCACTGCGCGCAGGAAAGCCCGCCGATGCGGTGCGCTTCCTGCGCCGCGCGCTGGAGATCGCGCCCGACAACCAGATCGCCCGGCAGAACCTCGCCCGCGTCCTCTACGACAACCGCAACCTGCCCGAGGCTCTCGCCGAGTTCGACCGGTTGCTGACGGCCCACCCCAAGCATGTCGGCTATCGCAACACCCGCGCCGCGATCCTCGACATGTTCGGCGATTACGAAGGCGCGGCGGCCGCCTATCGGGCGATGCTCGCCGACGATCCCGATCAGCCGCTGGTGTGGATGACGCTCGGCAACGTGCTCAAGACGATCGGCGACACGCCGGCTGCGGTCGATGCCTTCCGCCGCAGCCTCGCCCTCGCGCCGGGGACGGGGGAGAGTTGGTGGAGCCTCGCCAACCTCAAGTCCTTCCGCTTCGCGGCGGCCGATATCGCCGCGATGCAGGCGGCACTGGCGCGCGGCGATCTGTCGGAGGTCGACCGCGTCGGCATCGACTTCGCGCTGGGCAAGGCGTTCGAGGACGAGGGGTGCTACGCCCAGTCCTTCGCGCATTACGAGGCCGGCAACCGCCGCCAGCTGGCGACCGCGCCGCACGATCCCGAGGAGCTCGGCATCTATCTGCAGCGTTGCGCGGCGTTCTTCACCCCGGCGCTGTTCGCCGCGCGGGCCGGCAGCGGCGATCCCGCGTCGGACCCGATCTTCGTCGTCGGCATGCCGCGCTCGGGCTCGACCCTCGTCGAGCAGATTCTCGCCGCGCATCCGGCGATCGAGGGCACGATGGAACTGCCGGAACTGCCGCGGATCGCCCGCGCGCTGGGCGGCCTGACCGACGATCCGGCGAATGCGCCCTATCCCGACAATCTCGCGCGGCTGTCCGACCAGCAGCTTGCCGCGCTCGGCCGCGAGTATCTCGCCCGCGCCGGCCGCTGGCGGCGGACCGACCGGCCGTTCTTCGTCGACAAGCTGCCGATGAACTTCGTCTCGGTCGGGCTGATCCGGCTGATCCTGCCCAACGCAAAGATCATCGATACCCGCCGCCACCCGCTCGGCTGCGGCTTCTCGGTGTTCAAGCAGTATTTCCCGACGGGCGTGCGCTTCAGCAACTCGGTCGCCGATGTCGGCCGTTTCTATGCCGATTACACGCGGGTGATGAAGATGTGGGACGCCTGCCTGCCGGGCCATGTCCATCACATCGTCTACGAGAAGCTCGTCGCTGATACCGAGGCGGAGGTGCGGCGGCTGCTCGACTATCTCGGGCTGCCCTTCGATCCGGCCTGCCTCGCCTTCCACAGCAGCGGCCGCGCCGTCCGCACGCCCAGCGCCGAACAGGTCCGCCAGCCGATCTACACCGGCGCGATCGACCACTGGCGCCATTACGAGCCCTGGCTGGGGCCGATGAAGGATGCGCTGGCAGAAGTGTGGCGGAACTGAGTGCTGTTCGGGGGTAGCGGCATTCTGTTGCCCCGAGCTTCGAGACAAAAGCGGCGTGTCGGCAGCTGGTCTGGCCACGTCGGAAAAATTGCGAAGGGCGTCCCACAAGCATTGCTGGTGAGCACCCCTCGCTCGTACTTACTGCCGGAGCTTCCGACGAAGAGAGGCGCCGGCGGTCACTTCTGCTTCGGCGTCCACATCGTCAGGCCCTTGGACTTCTCCGCAAAGGTCTTGCTGTCCGACGGTGAAAGATTGGCACGGCCGGACATCACGCCCATGCCGATCTTGCACTTTACGAAATAGGTCTCGTCGCTCTCGATTTCGAGATTGAGCTTGTCCTTGGCCTCGCCCTCCGTGAAATACTCATGCTTTCCTGGCTCTACGCTGATGACGTAGTACTTGCCGGAACCGAGCCGTGCAACCTCGGCGGTTCCTTCGTGCACGGTGCAGCCGAGTGCTGCGCCCATCAGCGAACCCGGCCGGAAGAAGACGATCTGCGCCTTGCCCGGCGCGGGCGTGCCGAGCGTGCCCGACTTCGTCGTTATCGGTGCCCCATCCTCGGCGACGGCGGCGGAGACGCCACCGAGGAGCAGCGCCGCGGCGGCGACGGTGTGCAGAAACGTGGTACGGAACATCTTCAATTCTCCCTCCAAAATCACAGATTCTGCGTTTTCATGCAAAGCTGCGGTGCGTCGGGCGGCAACCTGACATCCTTGGCGACCTGAGCATTGCCGCGGGTACCGGCGGGCAGGATCATTTCATCGCCAGAGATCAGAAAGCCCGCAAACGGCACCACCATGCTGGCACCGAATGCGGCCCCGACATGCGACTCCCCACTCGCGCCGAAATGGAAGTGGCCAAGCGGGATCTGTTGTCCGGCACATTGCAGGTATCGGACCATCACGATCAGTTCGCCGGCCTTGCCACCCCACCGTGCCTTGGCAACGTGGGTGACCTCGCCCCGACCTGCGGTGCCTATCGGAAGGATCAGCCGGTCGCCGATACGGAGCGGCTCAGCCAACCGTATGGTGAAGGTGTCGCCGATCTTGGCAGTCTTGGAACTGATCGGGTCGAGGATTTCGATCTCGACGATTGTCTTGGCCGGAACGCTATACGCTTCGATGGCGGCTACGGTCTTGTCGGCGACCGCGGCGGGGATGGTGGCGAGCGCCGGAGCGGGGGAGACCGTGCCCGGCGGGCTCGGCATTGGCATCGGATCGGCCGCAAACACGGGGCCGGCGCTTCCCGCCGCCAGCGTGATCGCTGCAACCAGAATCCGCATGATCGATTTCCTCCCCCGACGACAACGCCTACCGCTTTCGTTGACCGGTTCAGTTACTGGTGGACGCCGCATTCGTGGTTAGCGCGGGCATCCCGACCGCAGCCGACGCGCCGATAGCGGTCGCCGCCGGGGCTGGAGCGACAAGCGGCGCAGGCGGCGGCGCAAAGGCGATCGGAACGTCCTCGTCGATGATGCCGTGGACCGTGGTTCCAGGCGGGATGACGGCGCTGGTACCCGTCATGAAGAAACCGGCCGGCAGAAAGACGATCGCCGACGTGGCAATGGCCCCGCCGCCAGCCTTGATGCCTTTGTCGCCCACCGTACCGGTGAGGCGGATACGGCGGTCGTTGGTGGAAATGTATAGCAGACGGGCCTCGATGTTACCCGAGGTGCCCCACATTCCCTTATTTCGCACCGAGGTGATCTCGCCAACTGCGTTGGTCCCAACCGGGATGACGATCCGGCCGTTCACAAGCAGGGGTTCCGCGACTTCGAGGCTGAAGCGGTCTCCAACGTTGAGATGTTTGCCCTTGGTGGTCATGCCATGCAGCGTCTTGAGGACGACGGGCGTCCCCGTGCGCAGAACAGGAGGCAGCGGCTGGTCGCCGACGACCATCGGCTGGACCTGCTGACCGCAAGCCGCCGAAGCGCAGGCCAAAAGACTGGCCGCAAGCATATACCGCACTGAGACAGTCCCCCGATTCGTGGCCCCCTCCACGATCCCCCAACAAGACGTCATTCACCGTCGCGGGTCAACGTCCAATACTCTGCCGTCGGAGAGGCTGTATCAGTCCGGCACCCGATGGCGCCGTGCGGCTTGCGGAGATATCGCTGCAAGAAAAAGGCCCGCCCCCTGTCGAGGGCGGGCCTTCGTCCCTTCACCTTCGCAGCGATCAGATCGCCGAGAGGGTCGCCGTGCGGCGCGTGCGGCGGGCGCTGGCGCCGATCAGGCCGAAGCCGCTGATCATCATCGCCCAGGTCGCCGGCTCGGGCAGCGCGTGGAAGTTCGCGGCGATCGCGCCGGTGCTGACCGCGTAGTTGCGGTTGTCGAGGACGTCGAGATTGACGTCCCAGCCGATCGCGTCGAACGCGGCGAGGTCGTCGGCGGTGATGATCGCGGCCGTGCTGTCGCACAGATACGGGTTCATGATGCCGACGAGGCCGGTGCAGAACGGCGCCGCGGTCGGGGCCTTCCAGTGCGAAGCCTGGTCGCCGTCGCCATTGTAGACGCCGGTGGCGAAGCTGGCGTCGCCGTTGAACTTCGACGTGCCGCCGTTGATCGAGAAGTACTTGTCGGTGCCGCTGGTCGACCAGTCGACATTGCCGGCGCCCGAATAGCGGAACAGATCGAGCGTCGAGCCGACCGCATAGCCGTCGAGGATGCCCTGCCTGGTCGCGTTGCCGGCGGCGATGTTGTAGGTGTAATAATCGTAGGCATCGACGCCGCTGACGAAGCCGAGGGCGTGGCCGATCTCGTGGATGGCGACGCCGACGAAGTCGGACTTGCCACTGGTGATGCCGTTGCTCGGATCGAAGTCGAAGTCGAAGTCGCTGCTGAAGGTGATCGCGCCATCGGGCGTGTCGAACGGAGTCGAATAGCCGTCGTCATTGTCGATGCTGCCGCCGAAGCCCAGCGCCTTCATGTTGGCGGTGTTGACGGCCAGCGCGATGTTGTTGATCGAGCCGTCATTGTCGAGACGGGTGTTACGGTCCGAATACAGGCCGGAGCTGCCGGCAACACCCCGGTTCACGGTCATCGCGAGCTGCTGGTAGCCCTTGGTCTGGCCCGAGGCGACGGTGGTCAGCGCCTTGAGATTGTTGACCGCGCGATTGTCGAGCTGCGAGGTCTTGTCGGCGGCAAGCGCGCCGTAGACGTCGCTGGTCAGCGCCACGCCGCGGCTGCTGCCGGTCTGGCCCAGGATATTGCCGCCCAGCGACTTGAAGCCGATGTCCAGGGTGACGTTGATGTTGTCGGTGAAGACCGACGACCAGTAGGAGGTCGCAATCTCGAAGCCGCGGCGGGCCTGGGTGCCGATCTCGGCGCCGCCGGTGTTGTTCAGCGTGAAGGTGAGCGCGTGCGCCGGAACCGAGCCGAGCGCCGTCAGGCCGACCGAAGCCGCCAGAAAGGCTTTACGAATACCCATGTTGTGAAAAAACCCCCGATGCCAATCGCATAGAGTCGCCGGAACATCCGGCGGCTGGCGAATGCTTAACCAAACTTTAACCAACTGCAATCGGGCCGAGCGCAAGAATCGAGATTTTTTGCGGTGCGATGACAAGTGTTGCTGTCCCGCAACGAACGGGCCCGCAATGCAGCCACCAATCCCGCACCGCAAGGAACAGCCGTTACCATCTAAATCACTGTAGATGATCATGAAGTTTCCCGATTTGCCGTGACGCCCTTCGCTCGCGGCTGCGGCACGGATCGAAGGAGAAGCCGCGGCGCCGGGGAGGCCCATCGCCCGCAGACGCCATCCAAAATGTCCCCCGATGGCAGCGGCGGGGACCAGCAGGAAAGCCGGACCGGTCGAAGGCTTCACGCGGACGTGACAATCGCACAGGTCCGACAGTGCGAGGAGATCCGACATTGCGAGGAGAGACGCACCCGCTCGCCGGCCGAAATAAAGCAATTTCCGGCTTGCGGCGTTGCGAAGCTCCTGTAGCTTCGCAGCGATGGGCGGAAAACCGCCATCGAAGCAGGGAGAGTGAAATGACCGTACGAGGTGAAGGGCGTTATGCGCGCATCGCCGGCTGGTACATCGAACGCCACCGTGCTCGCGCGCCGATCGTGATCGGGGACAATATTGCCCGCGCGCTCGCAGCCGAACGCTGGTGTCTTGCTCGCAGCTGGTTCGCGATCCGAAAGAAGGTATGGGAACTGCAAGGCGGAGAAATCTGAGCCGCGCCCCGAAGCTGGCCGTATCATGGATCGACGAATTCGATCGATGAAGAGCCGCATGGCCTTGCTGCTACGACACTGTACCCGAACCTGGAAACGGGCCGAGCGACTCATCGCCTGAGCCTGCGTCCGCAAAAAGCGGCGGGCATCAATCTGCGCGAGATTCCCTGCGGCCCCCCGGAGGATAGGCGCGTGCCGGTGGCGGCAGTGCTGTCACCGCCGCCACCCGGTCCGCTGGTCGGCCCCCGGAGAAGACGTGGCAAGAGGAGGGAGCAAGCAATGACGAACCGGGTGAAAGGCAATGCGGGCGGGATGCTCAGCTTCCCGAACATGCGCCAGCATCAGATCGCCTATGTCACGACGAATATGGACGAGGCGCTGCGGCGCATCGACGAGGCGTTCGAGCTGGAACGCTACCATCTCATGAGCACGGTCGAAACGCCCAGCCATCCCAATCAGCCGCCCCTGCGCATTGCGCTCGTCCGGACTGCGGGCACCGAACTCGAGGTGATCGAGCCATTGGGCCCGGGGGCGGAGGTATGGTCCGATCCGCTGCCGAAGGACGGCTCGTTCGCGCTACAGTTCCACCACTTCGCCACGACCGTTTACGGCAGCCTGGAGGATTTCGAACGCTACCGCGCGACGTGGGACGAATCCAGGCATCCGATCGTCGTCGATGGCTGGGCGGGCGACGACGCACGCTGGTTCTATACCGACGAGCGTGCGACCCTCGGCCACTTTATCGAGCATTGCTGGTTTTCCGAACCGCTGACGGCGCACATGGCAGGATTGGTACCCAAACTCTCCTGATCGGCGTCGGGGCGATGCCTCGATCCTGAGATCCGAGATTTCTGCGCTTCGGCGGAACGCGGCGGCGTCACGATAGAGGGCGGCGCCGGGCGTCTGCCTTCGGTCCGGGTCGGCCGATGTCGCGGACCGGCCACGAGAGAGGGGAAACGGCGTGACGGACAGGCTCCGCAAGGATGTGGTGGTGATCGGGTCCGGCGGCGCCGG
>Ga0068862_100005638_pt1 | contig 10457 bp, 7 predicted proteins | sample KBSSwiS52_FD_66598 | JGI IMG/M metagenome (GOLD analysis project Ga0068862, IMG submission 66598) | Switchgrass rhizosphere microbial communities from Kellogg Biological Station, Michigan, USA - KBS Switchgrass S5-2 | ecosystem: Host-associated > Plants > Roots > Rhizosphere > Soil ... | reverse complement strand
GCCGCAAGGGCGCATCCCGAACGATTACGTTCGACCGCCCTGAAGTCGGTGTGCGCGTCGGCTGCGACATCCACCCCTGGATGCGGGGCTACCTCGGCGTCACCGATCATCCGCATGCCGCGGTCACCGGGGCTGACGGGTCCGTCTCGTTGGACGATGTTCCGGCGGGTGAGCTCACCGTCTCGGCCTGGCACGAGACTCTGGGCAAGCAAACCAAGCAGGTGACGCTGGCTCCGAAGGGCAGCGTCGAGGTCGAGTTCGCCTTCGCTAAGTGATTCGGTCTCTCAGAAGCCCTTTACGTTCTTGGCGCGATCGTAAATGTGGTAGACGAGGCCAAAGCCGATCAGCACGATAATACCGATCCAAATCGGCGTCGCCCATATGGGGTAAGCCGCCCAGGTCATGTGCTGGTTGAGCATCAAAAAAACCAGCGGCACCGACATGTAGGTGTTGTGCTTCGAACGAGTGCCTGCCAAGGCAACGAGAGCCGCATCGGGAGCCTGACCATTCTTCGTGGCGGTGATGATCTGCTGTTGTGACGGCCAGATGCGGAACCAGACGTTGAACGCCATTGTCGTGCCCATGATCCCGCCGAGGTGGATCAACGCGCCGCGGAACGAGAAGCCCGTCGCCTGATACACCGCCACCAGCAGGATGGCGAAAACGACGCCGGCTCCGAAACCCATCTCGGGCTTGCTCAGCGGCCCCTTGTAGAGGACGTCGTAGATAAACGGCGCGATGAAGACCAGCAGCACCATCAGGAGCGCGGGGACGCTCCAGGTTGCGTCCTGGAGGGCGACGCCGCCGTGATAGAAGACCATCAACAGCAGTAGGATGCCGGTTATCCAGGTGAAGGCGGCGCCCCAGCGGAACCAAAAGAGCGCCCGCGGCATGAGCTCCGGGACGACTTTCTTCTTCGTCTCCGCATCCATCGTCGGGGCAAACGCGCTGTTGACCCAATTGAAGAAGTACAGAAGTCCGATCCACAGGATGCCGGTGAAGACGTGGATCCAGCGGAAAAGTCCCTCGATGATGCTCATGGCTTCCATAGCCCCTCCTACACACGGCTCGGAGACAGCCGGTTGTCCGGCTTCTCGGTTGGCTCCAAAGTGGCTACCGATTAGGCCTTCGCAATCGGCGTTGTCAAGCTACAGCGGCGCAGTTCTTCCTTGCACGTGCGGTGTGGACGTGTCATTCCAGAGACCGTCTGACGAAATGGATCTGCCGTCAACTATTCCTGTTTTCGCGCTTCCCAACGTCGTTCTCTTTCCCGGCGTGCCGCTGCCGCTGCATATATTCGAACAGCGCTATCGCGACATGGTGCGCGATGTGGCCGCGGGACACGAGATCATCGGCATCGCCTTGCTGCGCGGCGATTGGCAGAAGGACTACTACTCCTCCCCTGACGTGTTCGAGACCGGTTGCGCCGGCAAGCTCGTCAACGTCGAGTATCTGGAAGACGGCCGTTCGAACATCCTCCTCCACGGCGTGCGCGAGTTTCGCATCGAGCACCACGTCTCCGGAAAGTCATATCGCGAGGGTCGCGTCACCTGGCGCACCGGCGGTCACGAAGCGATCACGGAGCGGGTCAGGGAGGGGCTCATCCACCGCCTGAGCGATCTGTTCCGCCGCGAGCCCGAGAGCCCGGCGCACCGGTTGCTCCGCGATCGCACGTTGTCGGACGAGCTGCTGGTGAACTTCTTTTCGTACGTGCTCGAGATTCCGCCGCTGGAAAAGCAGACCTTGCTGCAGGCGGTGAGCATTCAGCAGCGCGCCGAGCGGCTCCGCGACGTCATCGATTTCCATCTGGAAGAGAAACGCCTGACTCTCAAGGGTCCTGGCTCCGATCGCTTCCACTGAACCGACAACGACCCCGCACCGTGGGCGGGGCCCAGCTCAAGGCGTTCAAATGGGAAAGGTCAGTATTGTCGCGCTCGTGATCTCCACCGTCGTCATTCTGGTGACCTTCGGACAGGGGATCGGCGTTTTGCGCGGCGGCGACGTCAGCTCGCATCTCCACTGGGCCATGGCGACCCTCCTGTGCGTTCTGGCCGCCAACATGGTGGCGATGATCCATGCGGCGCAAAGCGATCGGCTGATCCGTGCGCTGCGCCGGCAAATGGAGAGCGCCGGCGGAACGCCGGAACCGGGTGATGGACTCAACCCGGGAGCGCAGCTATAGAAATCGTTTGAGCCCACTGCCGTCTTGCCCCTGCACCGACGTGGGACACGGAGATCGTCATGGCGAAAACCTACAAAGAGATCATGGCCGAGGCCCGGAAGTCGGTGCCTGAATGGTCGGTCGATCAGGTGAAAGCGCAACTCGACAACGGCGGCGGCCACAGCCTGATTGACGTGCGCGAGAAAGAGGAGTTCCGCGAGGGGCACCTGCGCGGCGCTCTCTCCCTGCCGCGCGGCTTTCTCGAGATGCGCGTGGAAGAGGCGATTCCGGACAAGAATACCGCGGTGATTGCCTACTGCGCCGGCGGCACGCGCTCGCTGCTCGCTGCCAGGAACCTGCGCGAATTGGGATACAGCAACGTCGTGTCGATGACCGGCGGCTACACCGCCTGGAAGAACGCCGGCCTGCCGTTCGAACAAGATCGACAGTTCAGCACCGAGCAGCTGACGCGCTACAGTCGCCACTTCATGCTTCCGGAGGTCGGAGAAGCCGGCCAGGCAAAGCTGCTCGATGCCAAAGTGCTCTGCGTCGGCGCCGGCGGTTTGGGTTCGCCCACGGCGTTCTATCTTGCCGCGGCCGGCGTCGGCACCATCGGGCTCGTCGACCACGACACCGTCGACCTGAGTAATCTTCAGCGGCAGATCCTGCACACCAACGATCGCATCGGCATGCCGAAGATCGAGTCGGCGCGTCAGACGCTGACAGCGCTCAACCCGGACGTTCGCATCGTCGGCTACCAGGAGCGCCTGTCGTCCGACAACATCATGCGCATCATCGCCGATCAGGATTACGACGTCATCGTCGACGGGTGCGATAACTTCCCCACGCGCTACCTGGTGAACGATGCTTGCGTGCTCACCGGCAAGCCCAACGTGCACGGCAGCATCTTCCAGTTCGAAGGGCAGGCGGCGGTCTTCTATCCGCATCGCGGCCCTTGCTACCGCTGCCTCTTCCCCGAGCCGCCACCGCCAGGAGCCGCTCCGAGCTGCGCCGAGGCCGGTGTCCTCGGTGTCCTACCGGGACTGATCGGGTGTGTGCAGGCGCTCGAGACCCTCAAGGTCATCCTCGACATCGGCAAGCCGCTGATCGGCCGCATGATGTACTTCGACACGCTCAGCATGGAGGTTCGCATCCACAAGCTGAGGAGGGACCCCAATTGCCCCATCTGCAGTGACAAGGCCACGATCAAGGAGCTCATCGATTACGAAGAGTTCTGCGGCCTGCGCGGCGGACACCAGGAAGACCAGTCGGCGCAGGCCACCGCCTGAGGCTCAGCCGGGGAGGGCAGGGTTCCCCGGTTGTGTAAAGTTTCAGCCTGATTTCGCAGAACAAAGGGTTGACAGGACTGCCGATCCTCGTCTATTTGTTCGGCCGAAGGGTCATTCGGCCTTATGAAATTCGGTACACCGGAACTGGATCTCGACGATATCGACCTCCATATCGTCGCTTTGCTGCAGGAGAATTGTAAGCTCCCGCTAGCCAAGATCGGCGACAAAGTGGGTTTATCCGCCCCCGCCGTCGTCGAACGGGTCAAAAAGCTCGAAGACAACGGGGTCGTCGCGGCCTACCGCGCCATCATCGACGCACGCCTGCTGGGCAAGGACGTTACGGCGTTCATCGGCGTGTCGATCGGCCACCCGCGCCGCATCGCCGAATTCGAGGGCCAGGTGGCGAGCATCGACGACGTGCTCGAGTGCCATCACGTCACCGGACATCACACCCTGTTGCTGAAGGCCAAGACCGCGAACACCTCGACGCTGGAGGAGCTCATCAGCAAGGTGCGCTCTATCGACGGCGTCGAGCGCACGGAAACGATGGTCGTGCTTTCGACCCACACGGAACGAACCCAAATTACGATTTCGTCCCCGGCCGAGCCGCAACCGAAGCGCACACGTCGCAACGGCGAGCGACCCGCCGTAAATCTCAAGGGAGTCTGACAATGGACGCCTTTCTCAGACCCAAGAGGCAGGGCCTCTACGACCCCGATTTCGAGCACGACGCTTGTGGCGTCGGCTTCGTGGCGAACATCAAGGGCGTCAAATCGCACGACATTGTGCGCAAGGGTCTCCAGATCATGGAGAACCTCACGCATCGCGGCGCGTGTGGCTGCGACCCGGAAACCGGCGACGGCGCCGGCATCCTGATGCAGCTGCCGCACGAGTTCTTCGAGAAGGAATCGCGCGGCCTCGGCTTCACGCTTCCCGAGCCCGGACACTACGGCGTGGGAATGGTCTTCCTGCCGCGCGACGTGCGCGAGCGCAACATCTGTCAGGCGATCTTCGCCAAGGTCGTGAGCGACGAAGACCAGATACTGCTCGGTTGGCGTACCGTTCCGACCGAGGCGTCGGCCATCGGCTGGCAGGCCCGTAAGGTCATGCCCGAGATCCGCCAGATCTTCATCCGCGGCGGTAAGGAGGTTGCCGACAGCGCCGGCCTCGAGCGAAAGCTCTACGTGATCCGTAAGCGTGTCGAGCGGGCCGTGCGCGAGGCCGGCTTGCGCGACTCGGAATCGTTCTACGTCTCCAGCCTGTCGACTCGTACGATCGTCTACAAAGGCATGCTGCTGCCGGCGCAGTTCATCCCGTTCTACGCCGACCTGTCCGACAGCGCCATGCAGAGCGCCCTGGCCCTTGTCCATCAAAGGTTCAGCACGAACACGTTTCCGTCGTGGGATCGCGCCCACCCGTATCGCTTCGCGGCGCACAACGGCGAAATCAACACCCTTCGCGGCAACGAGAACTGGATGTACGCCCGCGAGAGAATGTTCGCCTCGCCGCTGTTCGGCGACGACATCGAGAAGCTGCTGCCGATCGTCGAGGAAAGCGGCAGTGACTCGGCGAAGTTCGACAACTGTCTCGAGCTACTGCTCAACACCGGCCGCTCGCTGCCGCACGCGATCATGATGATGATTCCCGAGGCGTGGCAGAAGCACGAGGGCATGAGCGAGTCGAAGCGCGCCTTCTACGAGTATCACTCCTGCCTGATGGAGCCGTGGGACGGACCGGCCTCGATCGCCTTCACCGACGGAACCTTGATCGGCGCGGTTCTCGACCGCAACGGCCTGCGGCCGTCGCGCTATGTCGTCACCAAGGACGGCCTCGTGGTCATGGCGTCCGAGGTCGGAGTGTTGGACATCGCTCCCGACAACGTCGAGCAAAAGAATCGACTGCAACCCGGTCGCATGTTTCTCGTCGACACCGCCAACGGACGTATCGTCGACGACGACGAGATCAAGGAGGGCATGGCGAGCCGCAGGCCATACCGGACCTGGGTGGACCAGAATATGGTTCGGGTCGCCGAGCTCCCTGCTCCGAAGGCGAAGCAGCAGGCCTTGTCGGCGTCCGAGTTGCTGACGCACCAGAACGTCTACGGCTACACCCTCGAAGAGTTGCGTATCCTGCTGGCGCCGATGGCGATCAACGGCCAGGAAGCGGTCGGCTCGATGGGTACGGACACGCCGCTCGCGGCGCTCTCGAATCGGCCGCACCTGCTGTTCCACTACTTCCAGCAATTGTTCGCGCAAGTGACCAATCCGCCGATCGACCCGATTCGCGAAGAGCTGGTCATGTCGCTCAAGGCGCCGTTGGGGGCGGAGCAGAACCTTTTTGACGAGACTCCGGCGCACGCTCATCAGCTCGAGCTGGAGAATCCGGTCATCGACGATGCGACGCTGGGTCAGATCAGAGAGCTGTCCAACGGCCGCATGGGCGCCGTGACGTTGGAAACGCTTTATCCGGTGAAGGAAGGCGGAGAGGGTTTGCGGGCGGCGCTGGAGGACCTTTGTGGGCGCGCGTCCGAGGCGGTCGAAGCGGGATGCAGCATTCTGATCCTTTCCGATCGCGGCCACGATCAGCAATGTGCCCCGATCCCCAGTCTGTTGGCGACCGCCGCCGTGCATCATCGGCTGATTCGCGAAGGCAGCCGCACGCGTTGCGGTCTGGTCGTCGAGTCCGGTGAGCCGCGCGAAGTGCATCACTTTTGTTTGCTGGTGGGCTACGGCGCCGGTGCGGTCAATCCGTATCTGGCGTGCGAATCGATCGCGGAAATGGCGCGAACCAACGTCGTCAAGGGCGTGTCGCCCGAAGAAGCCGTCGAGCATTACCTGAAGGCCGCCAACAAAGGCTTGCTCAAGGTGATGACCAAGATGGGCATCTCCACGGTGCAGAGTTACCGCGGCGCGCAAATCTTCGAGGCGGTCGGCCTGAACCGCGAGGTGATCGACGAGTACTTTGTGCGTACGCCGTCGCGTATCGAAGGTGTCGGCCTCGACGTCCTCGCCGAAGAATGCGCCCTGCGCCATCATCGCGCCTACGAGATTCCCGAGTCGTTCGACGACGAGCTCGATCCGGGCGGCCAGTATCAATGGCGGCGACGCGGCGAGTTCCACATGTACAACCCCGAGAGCGTCGCCAAGCTGCAGCACGCCTGCCGCTCCGGCAACTATCGCATGTTCAAGGAGTACTCGACTCTGGTGAACGATCAGAGCGAGAGCTTGTGCACGATTCGCGGATTGCTCAAGTTCAAGGCCGGCAATCCCGTGCCGATCGAAGAGGTCGAACCCGCGGCCGAGATCGTCAAACGCTTCAAGACCGGGGCGATGTCGCTCGGATCGATCAGTCGCGAGGCCCACGAGAACCTCGCCATAGCCATGAACCGCATCGGGGCGAAATCGAACACCGGTGAAGGCGGCGAGGATCCGGTGCGCTTCGAGGCGGATGCGAACGGTGATCTGCGTCGCAGCGCCATCAAGCAGGTGGCCTCGGGCCGCTTCGGCGTCACCAGCAACTACCTGGTCAACTCGGACGAGCTTCAGATCAAGATGGCGCAAGGCGCCAAGCCCGGCGAGGGCGGCCAGCTGCCGGGTCATAAGGTCGACGAGTACATCGCCAGGATCCGCTATTCGACACCGGGTGTCGGGCTGATCTCACCGCCGCCGCACCACGATATCTACTCGATCGAGGATCTGGCGCAGCTCATTCACGATCTGAAGAACAGCAACGATCGGGCACGCGTCAGCGTCAAGCTCGTCGCCGAGGTCGGTGTTGGAACCGTCGCCGCGGGCGTATCGAAGGCCAAGGCGGACGTCGTTCTCATCAGCGGCGACTCCGGCGGCACGGGCGCATCGCCGCTGACCTCGATCAAGCACGCCGGTTTGCCGTGGGAGCTGGGTCTGGCGGAAACGCAACAGACTCTGGTGCTGAACGACCTGCGCGGCCGGATTCGAGTGGAGACCGACGGGCAGCTGAAGACCGGGCGCGACGTCGCCGTCGCGGCTCTCCTCGGTGCCGAAGAGTTCGGTTTCGCGACGGCCGCACTGGTTGCGTCCGGCTGTATCATGATGCGCGTCTGCCATCTCAACACCTGCCCGGTCGGCATCGCTACGCAGGACCCCGTCCTACGCAAGAAGTTCGCGGGCAAGCCCGAGCATGTCGTGAACATGATGATGTTCATCGCCGAGGAGCTGCGGGAGCTCATGGCGCAGCTCGGCTTCCGCAAGCTGGAAGACATGGTCGGGCGCTCGGATCTGCTCGATGCGCATGACGCCGTCGACCATTGGAAGGCGCGCGGCATCGATCTGAGTCAGATTCTGTACCGCCCCGACGTCTCGAAGGACATTGCGACGCACTGCGTGACGACCCAGGATCACGGCCTCGGGAAGGCGCTCGACGTGAAGCTGATCGAAGCGGCAATGCCGGCGCTCGAGAGCAAGAAGGCGGTCGAGCTCGACTTCCCGATCCGCAATACGAATCGAACCGTGTGCACGATGCTGTCGGCGGAGGTATCGCGCCGTTATGGCGAGAATGGACTGCCGCCGGAAACGATCAACATCAAGTTCACCGGCTCGGCGGGCCAGAGCTTCGGAGCCTTTCTGGCCAAGGGTATTGCCGTCGAGCTCGAAGGCGACGCCAACGACTACTTCGCGAAGGGCATGTCGGGCGGACGTATCGTGGTGTACCCGCCGGCGAACGCCAGCTTCGTGCCGGAGGACAACATCATCGTCGGCAACGTGTCGCTTTACGGCGCGACCAGCGGTGAGATCTTCCTGCGCGGTCAGGCGGGCGAACGCTTCTGCGTGCGCAACAGCGGCGCTACCGCCGTCGTCGAAGGCGTCGGTGATCACGGCTGCGAGTACATGACTCGCGGCATGGTCGTCGTCCTCGGAAAGACGGGGCGCAATTTCGCAGCCGGCATGAGCGGCGGCGTGGCCTACGTGATGGACGCCGACGGCGATTTCGTGCGCCATTGCAATCCCGGGATGGTGGAGATCGAGCCGGTCGACGAGACCGACGCCGAAGCCCTGCATCAACTGATTCGCCGCCATTACGACTACACCAAGAGCTCGGTGGCGTGGCGCGTCCTCTCGGGTTGGAAGGAGCAGGTGGCGCACTTTCGCCGCGTGATGCCGGTCGAGTACCGCAAGGTTTTGGCGAGCCAGCATCTCGACTCCGACGAAGCCAAGCTGGCGAGTGTTTGAGGCACGCAGCGAGCCGTCTTCCATTAAATTCAGAGTGAGACGAAGCGATGGGGAAGATTACCGGATTTCTCGAATACGAGCGTGAACTACCGGCCCGGCGGCCGGTCGGAGAGCGGCTGCGCGACTGGCGCGAGCTCGAAGGCAAGCATTCCGACGAGGGCTTGCAGAAGCAGGCGGCGCGCTGCATGGATTGCGGCATTCCGTTCTGTCACAAGGGCTGCCCGCTCGGAAATATCATTCCCGACTGGAACGACCTCGTTTACCGGGGCCGCTGGCGCGAAGCGATTGATCGACTGCATTCGACCAACAACTTTCCCGACTTCACCGGCGCCATCTGTCCGGCGCCGTGCGAGGAAGCCTGCGTCCTCAACATCAACGACGACCCGGTGACCATCAAGCAAATCGAGAAGCAGATCATCTACCGGGCCTACAAGGAAGGTTGGGTCGTGCCCCAACCGCCGGCGCAGCTCACCGGTAAGAAGATTGCCGTCATCGGTTCGGGGCCTGCCGGTCTCGCCAATGCGCAGCAATTGGCGCGCGCCGGACATTCGGTCACCGTCTTCGAGCGCGCCGACCGCATCGGCGGCCTGCTGCAGTACGGTATTCCGGACTTCAAGCTGGAGAAGACCGTCGTGCAACGCCGCGTCGAACAGATGCAGGGCGAGGGCGTCGTCTTTCGGCCGAGCACCAATGTCGGCGTCGATTTCCCGGTGGATCGGCTGCGGGCGGACTTCGATGCGATCGTGTTGGCCGGCGGCGCCACGCAAGCGCGCGACCTGCCGGTGCCTGGACGCGAGCTGAAGGGCATTCACTTCGCCATGGACTTCCTGCCGCAGCAGAACAAGGTCGTGGCCGGCGACAAGGTTCCCGATCAAATTCTGGCTACGGGCAAGCAAGTGATCATCCTCGGCGGCGGCGACACCGGCTCCGACTGCCTCGGTACGTCCAACCGGCAAGGCGCGAAGTCGGTGCATCAATTCGAGCTCTTGCCGCAGCCACCCGATGTGCGCACCGAAGACCTCGCTCCCTGGCCATACTGGCCGATGATCCTGCGCACGTCGTCGTCGCACGAAGAGGGCGTGGCGCGCGACTGGAGCATCAACACCAAGAGCTTCAGCGGCGATGCCCACGGTAATGTCAAGAAACTTCACGGCGTGCGTCTCGAATGGGCCAAGGGAGAAAACGGCCGTCCTACGATGCGCGAAATTCCGGGCAGCGAGTTCGTTCTCGATGCCGACCTGGTGTTACTCGCTCTCGGTTTCGTCGGTCCGGAGCGGCCGGGACTGTTGACCGATCTCGGCGTCGGCCTCACCGATCGCGGCAATGTCGCGGTGGAGAACTGGACGACCACGGTGCCGGGAGTCTTCGCGTGCGGCGACATGCGCCGCGGCCAGTCGTTGGTGGTGTGGGCGATCTGGGAAGGTCGCGAGTGCGCCCGCGCCGTCGATCAGTTCCTGATGGGGCAGAGCGATCTTCCGAGCAGCCCCAATCCGTTCTGAAAGCGCGCGGCTTCGCAAATTGAATTAAGCCGACCTTGGTGTCAGACTTCACCCCAGAGTGTCGCCGCATCAGCCGTCCCCATTCGTCCGTCGTGTCGCTCGGACGCTCAAACGTTGGAAGATGATCGCGGCCGGCGATCGCGTCCTGGTCGCGACCTCCGGCGGACCTGATTCGACCGCGCTGCTCTCGGTTCTGCTCGAACTGTCGGAGCGCCGCGGCGTTTCGCTGCGCGCGGCTCACTTCAATCACGGCTTGCGAGGTCTCGAGTCCGATCGTGACCAGGACGCTGTAGAGCAGTTG
>Ga0068862_100005637_pt1 | contig 10457 bp, 10 predicted proteins | sample KBSSwiS52_FD_66598 | JGI IMG/M metagenome (GOLD analysis project Ga0068862, IMG submission 66598) | Switchgrass rhizosphere microbial communities from Kellogg Biological Station, Michigan, USA - KBS Switchgrass S5-2 | ecosystem: Host-associated > Plants > Roots > Rhizosphere > Soil ... | reverse complement strand
CGCGAATTCGTGCGCGTCTCCCTGGGCGGCGTGCGCGACGAGGCGGAGATCCGCGGCCACCGGCGGACCTACATCGGCTCCATGCCCGGCAAGATCATCCAGTCCATGAAGAAGGCCAAGTCCACCAACGCCTTCTTCCTGCTGGACGAGATCGACAAGATGGGCTCCGACTGGCGGGGCGACCCGTCCTCGGCCCTGCTCGAGGTGCTGGACCCGGCGCAGAACTCCACCTTCGGCGATCACTATCTGGAGGTCGACTACGACCTGTCGCCGGTGATGTTCGTCACCACCGCCAACAGCCTCAACATGCCCCAGCCGCTGCTGGACCGCATGGAGATCATCCGCATCGCCGGCTACACCGAGGATGAGAAGCTGGAGATCGCCAAGCGGCACATCCTGGCGCGGCTGACCAAGGACCACGGGCTGAAGCCGGAGGAGTTCATCGTCCCCGACAACGCGATCCGCGACCTGATCCGCTACTACACCCGGGAAGCCGGCGTGCGCTCGCTGGAGCGTGAGCTGGGCAATCTGGCGCGCAAGGCGGTGCGCGACCTGGCGCGCGGCGAGACGCTGTCGATCACCATCGATGACGAGCGGCTGGCCAAGTACGCGGGCGTTCGGAAGTACCGCTACGGCGAGACCGACGAGGAGGACCAGGTCGGCATCGTCACCGGGCTGGCCTGGACCGAGTTCGGCGGCGAGATCCTGACCATCGAGGCGGTCAAGATGCCTGGCCGCGGCCGCATGTCGATCACCGGCAACCTGAAGGACGTGATGAAGGAGTCCATCGCCGCGGCGAACTCCTATGTCCGTTCCCGGGCCGCCAAGTTCGGGATCGAGCCGCCCAAGTTCGAGAAGACCGACGTCCACGTGCACGTGCCGGAAGGCGCCACGCCCAAGGACGGTCCCTCGGCCGGGGTGGCCATGGCCATCGCCATCATCTCGGTGCTGACCGGCATCCCGATCCGCAAGGACATCGCCATGACCGGCGAGGTCACCCTGCGCGGGCGGGTGCTGCCCATCGGCGGGCTGAAGGAGAAGCTGCTCGCGGCCCTGCGGTCCGGCGTCAAGACGGTGCTGATCCCGCAGGACAACGAGAAAGACCTCGTCGACCTGCCCGAGAACGTCCGTTCCGCCCTGGAGATCGTTCCGATCGGCACGGTGGACGAGGCGGTGGCCCGCGCGCTCACCCGGCCGCCCGTGGCCATCGAATGGTCCGAGGACGACCAGCCGGCGGTGGCCGTTCCGGCGGACGACCCCGACCTGGAGGCGGTGCTCACGCACTGACCGGCCGACCGGTTTCTGTTCACAATCGTTAAATTGAGCGGCGCGAGATCGATTCTCGCGCCGCTCTCGTTTGACGGGAAGACTTAGACGGCCATAATCCCGGCCGCGAAGGCGACGCGAGAAATGTCGACGCCGCGCTCAAAGGAAATGGGCTGGGAGACACAAGAAGATGACGAAGGCGGAACTCGTAACGGCGATCGCCGAAAGGGCGGGACTCAACAAAGCGCAATCGAGGGATGCGCTGGAAGCTTTCATTGCATCGGTCACCGCGTCCCTGAAGGCGGGTAACGAAGTTCGCTTGGTCGGGTTCGGAAGCTTCGTGCCCGTCAAGCGCGCCGCGGGCACGGCGCGCAATCCCCGCACCGGCGAGACCGTCAAGCGGCCGGCCTCCAAGACCGCCCGCTTCCGCGTCGGCGAAGGCCTGAAGGGGGCCCTCAACTAGGGCGCAAAGCGCCCAGGTCGAGGGCGGCGGCCGTGGACGGGCGGCCGCCCTTTTCGTTTCCTATCCCGAGAGGCTAGAACATCGACCGCGGGCGGCTAGCTCAGCTGGTCAGAGCACCTGGTTTACACCCAGGGGGTCACAGGTTCGAGCCCTGTGCCGCCCACCAGCCTTCGCGCTGGCGCGCTACGGCTTGGCAAGCCCACAGAGCGCGCGCCAGGGCGCAGGCTGCCACGCCGTAGCGAAGCGAAGGAGGGCTGTCTCAGCGCCATTCCCACGCGCGCGGCGTCCGGGGCACAGGATGAAATACGTCTATATCCTGCAAAGCGAGAGCGCGCCTGACCGGTTCTACGTCGGTGTCACGGATGACCTGCGAACTCGGCTGCTGCGTCACAACGCCGGGCAGGTTTCCCACACCTCGAAGTATTTGCCATGGAGGCTCAACACCTACCTTGCCTTCAGCGACGAGAAGCGTGCGGTCGCATTCGAGAGATACCTGAAGTGGGCGTCAGGGCGCGCATTTGCGAAGAAACGCCTCTGAGGCACGGCGCCGCCCCAGCCTACCGCCGCACCATCACGATCGGCAGCTGGGTGAAGTTCTGCAGGAAGTACCGCGGGCCGATGATCTCGAAGTGCTTCGAGAACAGCGCGCGGACATAGTCCATCGGCGCGATGGTGATCCCCCAGTCGGGCGAGCCGGGATAGGGCCAGTAGGCCAGCCGTCCGGCCGCATAGTCCGCCTTCGCCGCGGCGAGGTCCTCGGCGGACAGCCGGTCGATTTCGCCGCCGTCGGCCTCCAGGTAGGACCCTGGCCGGATGGTGAACAGCACGACGCCGCCCCGGGACATCATCTCCGCCCAGCGCGCGGCGATGTTCCGGCAGAGCTCGTCCGAGGCGTGGGTCACGATCGAGAAGCAGAACAGCAGGTCGACGTTGGAGACCGGCAGGCGCCCGGCGGACAGGAAATCCGACTCGATCAGTTCCGCCGCCACCCGGGTCTGGCGATAGAGCTCATGGAACGTGGGGTTCGGTTCGACCGCATAGACCTTGGCGACGTCCTTGGGGCAGAACCGCGTGATCCGGCCCCAGCCGGCTCCGTAGTCCACGACCTTGGCCTTGGCCAGCGGCCCGCGCCGCCCATGCTGGAGAAAGACTTCCTTGGCGAGCCGCCAGAAGAGCGTCGCCTCCTTCACCGCCTCGAAGATGGTCAGGTTGCCGGTGCAGTCCTGCACCCAGGATTCTGCGGGATAGTCCGGCAGCGCCGCCTTGATCGCCTCGTAACCGGGATAGGCCTTGGCGGACAGCAGGGCGAACAGGTCGTCGTCGACCCCGCGAAAGGCCAGGCCGGGGTCCATGCCCTTGTCCAGCCGCTTCTCGATGGCGGCCAGCTGATCGCCGAAGTGAAGCTGCAGGATCGACATCGAACACCTCTGCGACCGGACATTGCGCGTCGTATCATTTGTATCGCCGTCCGGACGCAAGCGCTTTCGGACGGCCGGGCGTGGCGAGGAGAGATCGAACGATGGTATGGCCTGAGTCCACGCCATGACCTGCGCCGCCTCCGACCTCAACCTGCTGCGAGCCCTCGACGCCTGGATGCCCGGCAGGGTCGGCGATGTCGCCGGCCGGTCCTGAGGCCCGCGCGCGTGCGCTATCGACCCCTGGGACGCACCGGCCTGACCGTCTCGGAGGTGGGCCTGGGCTGCGCCGGCTACTGGGGCAAGCCGGCCTTCGACGAGGCCCTGGCGATCCGCCTGGTGCATGAGGCGATCGACCAGGGGGTCACCGTCTTCGACACCGGCTCGAGCTATGCACGCGGCGAGGCGGAGCCGCGCCTGGGCCGGGCGCTGAAGGGACGCGACGTGTCGCGCCTGCTGGTGGCCACCAAGGCGGGCACCGCGCCGGCCGGGGGCGGACGTGTGGTGCGCGACCCGGGGCTGGCGGCCATCGCGGCCAGCGTCGAGCGGTCCCTGCGCAATCTTGGCCTCGACGCCCTGCCGCTGCTGCAGCTCCATGGACCTGCGGCGGCGGAGCTGACCGAGGAGTTCCTCGCCGGACTGGAGGGCCTGCGTCGGCGCGGGCTGGTGCGGTTGTTCGGCGTGAACAGCTTCGACCCCGCGGTGGTCGCCCACGCCATCGGCCTGCCGCTCTTCGACGTGGTCATGGTCGACTACAATGTCCTGCGCCCGGAGCGGGAGCCGCTGATCCAACAGGCCGCGGCGATGGGGAAGGGAGTGCTGGCGGGCATGCCGCTGGCCATGGGGCACACCGGCCGCCAGCTGCTGAAGCTGCGGGGGCCGCAGGATCTCTGGTACGCCGCGCGTGGTCTTCTCCGCCACCGTGCCGAGGTGCTGCAGGGCGCGCGCTTCGGGTTCCTGGGAAGCGTAGCGGGCATGACCGGCGCCCAGGCGGCGCTGGCCTATGTCCTGGCCAATCCCGCGGTCGCCTGCGCTGTGGCCGGCACCACGCGGCCTGCGCACCTGCGCGAGAACCTCGCCGCCTCGGGCCTGCGGCTGCCGGCGGAGGTGATGGCCCGCATCCGCGAGGTTCAGGCCGCCTGAAACCGCCGATCCGTCGCCTGTCCGACCCAGGGTTGACGACGCACGTGCTTCGCCGGATCGTCCTCGCGGGGGACCTACGCCCGGAGATTCTGATGCCCTACAAGTTCGAGATTTCGAAGGACAAGGCCGGCGAGTTTCGCGTCAAGTTCAAGGCCCCCAACGGCGAGGTGATGTTCGCCACCGAGGGCTACAGTTCCAAGGCCTCGGCCAAGAACGCCATCGAATCGATGAAGAAGAACGGCCCGGAGGCGGAGACCGACGACACCACGGATTAGGCCCGCGGCCCGGAAACTCTTGCGATCCGCCGCGAGGCGCCGTCATTGGCCGGCTCCGCGCGTTAGGCCGGATGTGAGGGCCCGATGCCATTTCCCAGACTGAACCCCGCCCTCCAGCGCGCGCTGGACGGCCAAGGCTATCAAGAGCCCACCCCGGTGCAGGCGGCGATCCTCGAGGCCGCCGCCGGCGACCAGGACCTGCTGGTCTCCGCCCAGACCGGTTCGGGCAAGACGGTGGCCTACGGGCTGGCGCTCGCCCCGACGGTGCTCGGCGAGGCCGAGACCTTCGGACCCGCCGGCGAGCCCTTGGCGCTGGTGGTCGCGCCCACGCGCGAGCTCGCCCTGCAGGTCCAGCGCGAACTCGCCTGGCTGTACGCGCCGGCGGGTGGGCGGGTGATCTCCTGCGTGGGCGGCATGGACGCCCGTCGCGAACAGCGGGCCCTGGAGGCCGGCGCCCACGTGGTGGTGGGCACCCCCGGGCGCCTGCGGGACCACCTGGAGCGCGGCAACCTCGACCTTTCGGCCCTGAAGGCGGCGGTGCTGGACGAGGCCGACGAGATGCTGGACCTGGGCTTCCGCGAGGACCTTGAGTTCCTGCTGGAGGCGACGCCGCCGCAGCGGCGGACGCTGCTGTTTTCCGCCACCATCGCCAAGGAGATCGCCGCCCTGGCGCGGCGCTACCAGACCGGCGCCCTGCGCATCGACACCACCCAGCGCAACGTGCCCCACGGCGACATCGAATACCGGGTCATGCGCATCGCCCCCGGCGAGACCGAGCACGCCGTGGTAAACATCCTGCGGTTCTTCGAATCGTCCGGCGCCCTGGTGTTCTGCGCCACGCGCGAGGCGGTGCGCCACATGTTCACCGCCCTGCGCGAGCGCGGGTTCGCCGCCGTCCATCTTTCCGGCGAACTCAGCCAGAAGGAGCGCACCGACGCGCTGCAGGCGCTCCGCGACGGCAGCGCGCGGGTCTGCGTGGCCACCGACGTGGCCGCCCGGGGCCTGGACCTGCCGGATCTCGGCCTCGTCATCCACGCGGACCTGCCGGCGAACCGCCAGGGCCTGCTTCATCGCAGCGGCCGCACGGGCCGGGCTGGGCGCAAGGGCGTCTCGGTGCTGCTGGCGCCCTACACCAAGCGCCGGCGGGTGGAACAGCTGCTGGCCTCGGCGGACATCGACGCCGCCTGGTCCGGCCCGCCCACCGCCGAGGCGATCCGCGTCGGCGACCAGAAGCGGTTCCTGGAGGATCCTATCTTCACCGAGCCGCTTGGCGAGGAGGACGCGTCCCTGGTCCAGGCCCTCATGGCAGAGCGCAGCGCCGAACAGATCGCCACGGCGCTGGTCCGCCTGCAGCGCTCGCGGCTGCCGGCGCCCGAGGAGGTGTTCGAGGACGGCGGCCCGCCCGAGCGCCGCGATGGCTACGACCCGACCGCGGCCCGGCCGCAGGGGGGGCGTCCCGACCGGCTGGGCCCCGGCGACGTGAGCTGGTTCCGGCTGACGGTCGGACGGCGCAACAACGCCGATCCCAAGTGGCTGTTGCCGCTGATCTGCCGGCTGGGTCATGTGACGCGGCGCGACATCGGCCAGATCCGAATCTTCGAGCACGAGACCAAGTTCGGCATCTCCAAGGAGGCGGAGGCGAAATTCCGTGAGGCCATCGTCGCCGCCGCGGCGGACGACGTGCGCATCGAGCCGGCCGCCGCGCCGCCGGGAGCGCGGGAGGCCGGCGAAGGCCGTCCTCGCCGGGACGGCCCGCCCCCGGCGCGCAAGGGCCCGCCGCCGTTCAAGCGGTCCAAGCCCAAGCGGCCGTCCAACGACCGCCCGAAGCCGAAGCGGTAGCAGCGGCCGCGAAGCCGGGCCTTGCCGCCGACCGGCGGGAGGATCAGCATCCGGCCATGCCGTCCCCCAGCCTGGTCATCGGCGCCACCGAGCCGCCGCTCCTGGAGCACACCATCGGCGAAGCGCTGACCCGCGCCGCCGAGCTCTGGCCTGACGCCGAGGCCGTGGTCAGCGTCCATCAGGCGATCCGCTGGACCTGGGCGGACTTCGCCCGTCGCGTCGACGCCCTGGCCGCCGGCTTCCTGGCCCTGGGCCTCGCGCCCGGCGACCGCCTGGGTGTCTGGTCGCCCAACTGCGCCGAGTGGACCCTGACGCAGTTCGCCACCGCCCGGGCCGGGATCATCCAGGTCAACATCAATCCGGCCTACCGGACGTCGGAGCTGGAATACACGCTCCGAAAGGCGGGGGTGAAGGCGCTGGTCTGCGCCGAGCGCTTCAAGACCAGCGACTATGTCGCCACGGTGGAGAGCCTGGCCCCGGAGGTCGGGGCCTGCGCGCCTGCCCGCCTCGCCGCCGCGACCCTGCCGGACCTGAAGGCGCTGATCCAGATCGGGGGAACACCGCGGCCGGGCTGGCTGGGCCTGGACGCGGTCGCCGGCTTGGCGGGGGACGACGAGCGCGCCGCCCTGGCTGCGCTGGCGCCCGCGCTGAGGGCGCGCGACGCGATCAACATCCAGTTCACTTCGGGCACCACCGGCCGCCCCAAGGGCGCGACCCTCTCGCACCGGAACATCCTCAACAACGCCTATTTCGTGGGCCTCGGCATGGGCATGAGGCCGGGCGACCGCCTGTGCCTGCCGGTGCCGCTTTACCACTGCTTCGGCATGGTCATGGGCAACCTCGCTTGCGCCGTGCATGGGGCGACGATGGTCTACCCTTCCGAGGGGTTCGAGGCCGGGGCGGTGCTGCGGACCTTGGAGGCCGAGCGCTGCACGGCGCTGCACGGCGTGCCCACCATGTTCATCGCCCAGCTCGAGCACCCCGACTTCGACCGCTTCGACCTGTCGGCCCTGCGCACCGGCCTGATGGCCGGCTCGCCCTGCCCGGTGGAGGTGATGCGCAAGGTCATCGACCGGATGCACATGAAAGAGGTCGGCATCGCCTATGGCATGACCGAGACCAGCCCGGTCAGCTTTCAGAGCGCGCGCGACGATCCGCTGGAACGGCGCGTGGGCTCCGTCGGGCGCGTCCAGCCGCACCTGGAGGTCAAGATCGTCGGCGACGATGGCGCCATCGTCCCGCGCGGCCAGCCGGGCGAGATCTGCACCCGGGGCTATTCGGTCATGCTGGGCTACTGGGGCGATCCCGGGCCCACCGCCGAGGCGGTGGACGCGGACGGCTGGATGCACACCGGCGACCTGGGCGTCATCGACGACGCGGGCTACGGCAACATCGTCGGCCGGATCAAGGACCTGATCATCCGCGGCGGCGAGAACGTCTATCCGCGTGAGATCGAGGAATACCTGTTCGGCCACCCGAAGGTGGAAGACGTCCAGGTGGTCGGCCTTCCCGACCCGAGGTACGGCGAGGAGATCTGCGCCTGGGTCAAGCTCAGGACCGGCGAGCAGGCGACACCTGAGGAGATCATCAGCTTCTGCAACGGGCGCATCGCCCACTACAAGATCCCCCGCCACATCCGTTTCGTCGACGACTTCCCTATGACGGTGACGGGCAAGATCCAGAAGTTCGAGATCCGCGCGGCGATGATCGCCGAGCTGAATCTGGCGGAACAGACGACGGCGTGACGGGCCGCCCGCACCCTGAAATACTGGCTTCAACCGGCGCACGAAATGGCGGCGGAGCGCGCAAGGGAGCGGAATGATGGACGACGACGGCAAGCTTTTCCCGGACAACCTCTCCCGGCGCGAGTTCGCAGCTGTCTCCACGGCTGTGGCCGTAGCGGCCGGCGCGGGCGGCGCGCGGGCCGAGGACACCATGTCCATGGAGGTCCAGATCAAGACCGCCGACGGCGACTGCGACGCCGTGCTGATCCATCCGCCCGGGTCGGGGCCGTGGCCGGCTGTGCTGGTCTGGCCCGACGCTTTCGGGCTGCGGCCGGCGTTCCGCGACATGGCCGCGCGGCTGGCGGCGCAGGGCTACGCCGTGCTGACCGTCAACCAGTTCTACCGCACCAAAAGGGCCCCGCCGTTCGAAGCCCCGGTCAACTTCCAGGACCCGGCGGTCCGCGGCCGGCTGGGCGAACTGCGGGCGCCCCTGACGCAGGACGCGGTGATGCGGGACGCGACCGCCTTCATCGCCTGGCTCGACGCCCAGAAGGTGGTGAACCGAAACGCCAGGGCGGGCGTCGTCGGCTACTGCATGGGCGGGGCCATGACGATGCAGACGGCCGCCGCCGTTCCGGCCCGGGTGGGCGCCGGCTGCTCGTTCCACGGGGGCGCCCTGGTGACCGACAAGCCGGACAGTCCGCACCTGCTGGCGCCCCGGATCAAGGCCGTCTACTACTTCGGGGTCGCCGCCAACGACGACGCGAAGGAACCGCAGGCGAAGCTCGTCCTCAAGCAGGCCTTCGACGCCGCCAAGGTCCCCGCCAAGGTCGAGGTCTACGCCGAGGCCCAGCATGGCTGGTGCGTGCCCGACAGCGCCGTCTACGACAAGGCCGCCGCCGACCGGGCGTTCGGCGAGATGACGGCGCTGTACAAGACTGCGCTGGTTTGACGTCGAAACGTCTGAGGGCGCGCGCCGCGGGGCTGGCGGCCGGGCGGGGAGAGCCTATCTGGTTGGGTGTCCCCAAGCCTGGAGATCCGCATGGCCCAGCCGTCGAAGATCCTGCTGCAGACCACCATCGAGGCGGCGGCGGACGATTGGAGCGTCGCACGCTTTAGCCTGCTGCGAGAGCACCTCGCCGGCCTGAGCGACGCGGACGGGGAGGCCGCCTTCGAGGTGACCGCACGGGATCGGGGACGGGTGGGCCTGCCCGACCCGATCCTGTCGACCCTGGACCGGTCGGGCTTCGATGAGCTGTGGCTGTTCGCCGTGGACGTCGGCGACGGCCTGACGCCCGAGGACTGCGCCGGGATCTCGCGCTTCCGCAAGCGCGGCGGCGGAATGATGCTCAGCCGCGACCACATGGACCTGGGCTCGTCGGTGTGCAGCCTGGGCGGCGTGGGCGAGGCCCACCACTTCCATACCAAGAACCCCGAGCCTGACGCGGCGCGGCGGCGGATCGACGATCCCTTCACCACCGACATTTCCTGGCCGAACTACCATTCCGGCGCCAACGGCGACCTGCAGCGGATCACGCCGGCCGGACGGCTCCACCCGGTGCTGCGCGATCCCGGGGCGCCGGGTGGGACGGTCTGCCTGCTGCCCGCCCACCCGCACGAGGGCGCGGTCGGCGCGCCGCCCGGCGATCCCTCCGCCCGGGTGATCGCCACCGGGACCAGCCGGGTCACCGGCGCGGTGTTCAACATCGCGGTGGCCTTCGAGCCTTCCGACGCCGGCGGTCCGGCCATCGCCCAGTCCACCTTCCATCACTTCGCCGACTACAACTGGGACCCGCGCACGGGCGCGCCCAGCTTCGTCTCCGAGCCGCCGGGCCACGCCATCATCGACGGACCGGAGGGCCGGCGCGCCGTGGAGCGCTATGTCCGCAACCTGGCGCTCTGGCTGGCTGGGCGGGACGTGGCCGAGCCGCTGCGTTCCCGGAAGGACGACCGCGCCACGCTCGAGGCGGAGCTGGAGGAGGCCCTGGAGGACAGTTTCCCCGCCAGCGATCCGCCGGCCGTGACCCTGCGCGACGACCGCACCTGATACCAGCAGCAAGGAGACCCCGATGATCCGCAAGGCGCGCGCCGCATGGCGCGGAACCGGTCGCGACGGCGACGGCGACCTGACCACCGATTCGGGCGTGCTGTCCGAGACGCCCTATTCGTTCCGGACCCGGTTCGAGAACGAGAAGGGCACGAACCCGGAAGAGCTGATCGCCGCCGCCCACGCCGGCTGCTTCACCATGGCGCTCGCCTTCCAGCTCCAGACCGCGGGTTATACGCCGACCGAGCTGCTCACCGAGGCGGCGGTCTCGCTGGAGCCGGAAGG
>Ga0068862_100005636_pt1 | contig 10458 bp, 10 predicted proteins | sample KBSSwiS52_FD_66598 | JGI IMG/M metagenome (GOLD analysis project Ga0068862, IMG submission 66598) | Switchgrass rhizosphere microbial communities from Kellogg Biological Station, Michigan, USA - KBS Switchgrass S5-2 | ecosystem: Host-associated > Plants > Roots > Rhizosphere > Soil ... | reverse complement strand
GATCGAACTTTTTTGCCAGCGGCTGGCTTGGTCCGATCTTTCGCGTGAAGGCCACCATTGCGCAACGAGTCGCAGCAGCAGCAGCAAATGTCAGGATTTTGACACGCCCACATGCTTTATTTGCTTGTTGGAAAATCGGCAACAATCACCTTATTTTTTATGTTGTGGTATTTGGGCAGTTGAAACCGAAACATCACAAGTAATGATGATATCTCCTTGCCTAGCTTGCCGCTTCCCGCCAGACTGATTTGTGTGCAACTTGTCTTGCAACAGTATGAATATTGGGATATGGTGGCGGAAAGCCAATCCCAAGTCATTGATTTGAGCTCCTCGGCGGCAGGTGTTGAAATCAAAACACATCCAGGCCGCCGGCACCGAGCTGGGTGTGCATTGGCGAAAGCCATCAATCATGGATCGAATCCGCCAGGGATCACGGACATAACTCCTGACCATTTGCTGGCCATCGGCTTGCTGAAATCTGCTCGTCCGTGGTTGGTCAATGATTTCCGGTGCAGTCAGTGCCACATCATCAAACGCAAAAAACAAGGAATGGACAAGATTTGTCCAGAATGCGCCATTTTGGTGGCTGCGTCGGTGTCTGCATCGACGCAGACATGTTCTACCGTATCATCTTCTGCATCGGCACCGACTGCGATTGCGACTCCATCTCCTTCTGCGACTGCACCGGCGCCGTCGACGAGCTCATCATTATTGGCGACATCAGCATTGCCGACTTCGTTGTTTGTGGCCAAACAAAACAGCGAGTCAGATCGTGGTGAAAAAAAGGCAGCAGTGGGCATGCTGTCGTGGTGTCACACTTTGGAAAAATCGGCTGAACTGATTTCTAATAGTCTACGCAAACTCTATAACCCCAACGAAAATCAAACCCTCGGCCATACGCTCCTCGTGAATCAATCGATTACCGTTTTACAAGCAAGTCGTCAACTCACGCGTTGGGTGGCCGATGATTTGATACAGCAACAACAAAAAAAACGGACCGCCCACCACACTCCTCATCGTCCATCTTCACCTTCGCCGACTTCTTCATCTCTATCCACCACCGCTTCCGTTTTATCCACCTCAACCATTACAACCACCATCCCGGCTCCCCCAGGACCATCATCATCGTCCTCGTCGGTGTCGGCGTCTCCCTTGCGGCGCAAACGGCCTTTATTGACTATTCTGGAGGACAAAAACGCATCAGCTTCTTCTTTTTATACCGTCGCAAATAAAAAACACAAGCACGCTTAACTGATGATGACAGGCTCAACAAGTGGGGCATAAACATTGTCATCGATATCCGATTGTTTTGGCCATACAATTTGATATCTGACCATGGCCATGGACTCACATTTTTTATTATTTTTGTTCTTGGTAAAAGAAGAGGGGGCCATGTCAATGGTTCCAAAAGTCTTCAATATCAAACGATCACGAATTTCCGGCCAGCTTTCGTCCTTGGGTTGCAAAAATACCCACTTGAAAAAATAGGACCAATGTTTGACAAATGCCGTTGAACACAGGTAATACGCCACAACATGTGTTTTGGGAATCCATTTGCTATTTCGCAACATTTGACTTTTTTCCCAAGCATACTCGAATTCGCCTTGAATCAAATCCTCAGCTTTTGTTGTTGGGCTGTCCAAGTTTTGGGCTATCCAAAAACAATGTAAAATGCGGGCACAGCCTTCAATCAAAGATTCGTTTTCTGATTCATACCGATGGTCCTCAGATGACAACACCAATCTGTCCCATCCACAGGCATGCAATAATTCGTGAATTACGGTCCTTAGCAAGGATTCCATACGATAAATGCGAATGGTAATGCTTTCTTTTTGGGTGTGTGTTTCTCCAGAATTAACTTGGCACGGTCCGATTTCTTGTTGTTGATGCTCACACCACTCGAGAGGAAACGGTGTCAACCAAATCATGATGGTCCATTTTTTATTTTTGGAAGTATCACTTGGCGGAAGGGATCGAATCCATTTCGTACATCGATACAATGTATCCACCAAATACTTGATATGCAAAGACGCATACATCGGCGGGATCCAGATATACACTTGGCAATTCATGTCTGGCCATTCTTGTTGGTAGATTTTCGCTTCTTTTTCTTGTGTTGTAATCCATTTTTCAATCTCTGGACATACATACGGAGATGATGTAATATTCATCTCTTTTTTTTATATCTTGGCTTAATTATAGATGAGCAGCACACCCAATGTTCCTGCACCAGTCAATGGTCCTGGTCCTGCGGCGGCTTCCCTCTCTCAAAAAGAAAACGACCAAACAAAGACGCCGCCCGTCAATCCTGAACCCTCGCTTCCGGTAAAAAAAGAACGCATCTGCATGATTTGGCTAATTTTTCTTTTTGCTGCTGCACGGAAAAAAAATCTAGCCACATTACAACATTCTTCACGAAGTAAACATGAACTATCTGATCATCGCTGTGAATCAAGCCATAAAATTAGGTTGGAGCCCCCACGGTCAACCGTTTAAAGAAAACTACAATTGGTATCAAGCCATGGTGCGCAAGGTGGATGGATGATAGGATGGTTTAAATCCACGAGCCAGAGTCGTCAGCACTGGCGTTTTGTGGATCCGTTACAAAATAAAACTTCTCTTCCGTGACTGCAAACTTTTCTTGTTTGTGCCCCATGCTCAAAATACGTGGGAGATCCAACAAACATGTGGGTGAACCATAGATCTCGACATACTTGCTCCAAGGCAATATTCGTCCCATGAGAAGATATTGAAAATATTTCGTTTGTTTGTGTTCCAGAGCAACAACATAAATATGTTCCCATTCCCAAGGCTGTTGTTCCATGTTTTCGGTCAAAGGTTCAAACACTTTTTGTGAAACATAATGAATCGGCTGCTGACCAAAAATTTGCGATGCCACGACAACCAAGCTCGCTTCTTTTTCTTTTTTACCGGGGGTCGTCTCTTTTTTTATTCGTTTGGATGCGGGGGCGACCAGCTGTGACTGCAATTTTTTAAATGCAGGTTCACCAATTTTAAAGGATGTCATTGTCGGATTCCAATCATGAAAATACTCAAGGATGGCTTGGAGCAAGACCTTTCTCGTGTTGTTGCTATGCAGCTGAATCATTTTTTTCAGGGAATGATGGGTTGAAATTCCATAGAGCATATTTAAAATCCAAAGCCATCGATTGTCATGACAAGCATGTAACAAGATTTCAATATCACCCAACGTCAATCGATGTCGTTTCCATACATTGGTGGTCAACCATTCAGGTAACTGATAATGATGTTGTCGCTCAATCTTGAGGACCGTGGGCGCATGTTTGGATTCGACAGTGACGGGTTTAGAGGCAGTTACTGTGGGTTGAGACGGGCAGTCCTTTTTCTCTTTCTCGCCATAGTGAAAGGCAATGCATTGCCTTGAATATTCGCTCGACTTATCAAATCGTTCATCCAACCATTGACTTTGATATCGCAACATCATCTCAAATTGATGATTCGTCGGTTGTGTCCACGGATGGTTTACGTGGACGGCTGTCGGTAGAGCGGCGGGTGAAGAAGATGCTAAACTTTCGAGATTTCTTTTTTTTTTAATCGCCGCATCTTTTTTTTCTTCAGGACAAGACGGCGGCGGTGGCGGCGGTGTAATAGGCGAAGCCGAACCCACCGAACAAAGTTCGATTGAATGCCCACTCATTTAAAGAGGTTTACCTTTTTTTTGCTTTTGGTCCTCTTCAAAGCCAAACCAACCACCCTCGTTACTACCATTATTTTTTTTTTAGAATTTCACAGTGATTGGAAGCAAAAAATGCAGCAACCACAACAACAACAACCAGCAACCAACAACCCCATCACCACTCCTACGAAAACTATGTTGTTCGCGCAACAGGTGCAACGCGCATTAGAAGAATGTGGTGCAAAATATCCTCTTGGAGAAGACGCTCATATTTCAAAAAAACTCCACGCCCAAAAACAGTTACTATGTTGTAATTGTGGATTAGGCGTCTATCACCGTTTTGGAGTGATTCCGGCTTTCGAGCGTAAACAATTGCCACCTGATGGCAAAGATTATATTCGCTTGCCATGGAAATACAATGCGGACATCGATCAATGGCAATACTGGCCTGGTTTGGTCGCATGCAGTTTCAATTGTTGTCTTGGGTATATGTTGCGATCGGTTCATTGGATGCCTGCCAAAACACCTTTTTTATTCCACCGAAACCTTGTTGACCGTTATGGAGCCAAACTTTTGGTGGCATCCGCTCCACCATTGGAATGTTTTCTCCATACCCATTACCAACACATTATTTCTCCTCCTGATCCTTTCGCTTCTTTGAAAATGGATATGCGAATGGATGAAAAACATTCTTTGTTGGGAAGAAATAATTCTTCTTTGCCTGCATTATCTACAAGTTTATCATCCTCATCCTCATCATCGGCATCATCATCATCCTTGTGGTCGACAGGGATTCCAGTGTCAACGGCATACAAAATTTACCAGGTTCCAGCATTTCAATTTGCAGTCGAATGTGCAACAGGCGCAGTACCGCCCCATCCATTTGAATTGGCCGCTTACATCAATGGTGATGATTTACCTGAATTTTGTATAACACGATATTATCATTTACTGCAGCTTCCTGGATTTGATATCTCGCGTCAAGTTGTATTTGATGCCAATTCCGACAGCGATTTTTCGATCGATTGGAAAGAAAAAGGGACAACGACGACGGTGGATCATTCATCCATTGAAAAGAAAGACAAAAAAGAAAAAGAAGGTGGAAACCCAGAAGAAGAAGACGAAGAGAGTGAAACGGATACAGATGATGATTTAGAAACATTATTAGAAGGTATCGAGTTTGAAAGTTTGGCTGAAATACCACAAGATGAAAATGAAGATGACGACAATAACGAAAGCCAAGAGGATGACGAAGAAATTAATTCGATCTCTGCCTCGTTGGCGCAGACATCGATGAGTAATAAGACGACCCATCATCCTGTGTAACACAGCAAGGAGAAGGAGGAGGGCGCAAAGATGTCAGATCAAGATGTTGTTATTGTCAACAAAGTCGATGAGGGTACTGATGTGGATAATGACCATTTCGATGCGGATGTAACCTGGTTTTACTGGCTCATATTGATTGTTTTTATTTTGTTTTTGGTGATATTATTGATTGTGGAGTGGAGAAAACGATTTTTTGCAACGCAAGATGGTACGAGCAGCGGACAAACAAGTTTTATTCAAATTGACACAGGACCAACGGGTCCGATTGGGCATCGCGGACAGGCGGGAAGCACAGGACAACGAGGTCTAACGGGTCCGCAAGGAATCACGGGACCAACCGGCTTCTCGATTCCCATCGATGAAACCGGAAATTTAACCGACGGCTTGATTGCGAGCGTCGAAGCTGGCAATTCACGCTTTGGTATTGGTGTGGTGCTCGATTTCCGATCTGATTTCGGTGTGCCGACAGGGTTATTGGGGCCTCAAAATAATCATTTGGATGTCTATTTACCTTTCACCGAGTTGTGGTACGATTACGGTCCATGGTTGGGGGTCACGGGTCAACGTGGCACGTTGGGTTTTACAGGGCGATTGGGAAACCAAGCGACAGGACCGACAGGTATCAGCGCTCCGACAGGACCAACCGGACCGACCGGTTCTTTTCCAGTTGGCTTTCGTGGCCAAACAGGACATGCTGGACCGCCCATGGCTGAGTATGGTCTCTATGATGCACTTGGCGTTTCAAATTTCTCCAAATGGTCTCCTGCAACCGACGGCAGTTTAATTGTTGAGGAAAACACTTGTTTCAAAACATCGCAAATGGATTTGTTTTTGGACCATCTTTATGTTCCGACAAGCTCCACGTTGGTTTTCAGCAGCTCAGAACCCTGGCCGGTGGCACGCATTTTTGTGGCTGGAAATTGTGTGATCGAAGGAAATATTGTGTTACAACCGGTGGCCTCCAAAGCTTCTTTGAAATCTTTAGAAAATGATGCCGACGAATGGATCGAGTCGTGCTTTTGGTCAATGATACAATCCCCAGTGCGAATGTCGGCGATCGGACTCCAAAATGCATTTTTACGCCATCAATTAAAGAACATTGGAGAATCGGACTATGGAGAGCATGGCGGATTATTGGTTGTTTCAGCACCCGAAATTCGAGGAAGCGGTACATTGCATGCCTCTGGTGGCAAACGAACCGGCAACGGCGGTTGGATCGTGATGAAAAGTGCAAAGCTCTCTTCTTTGGGTTTCAATGTCGAGTCTCTTGCGTCGTCGTTTCGTTTTCATCCCGGTTCAGTTTTCAAGATATAAAAATAAGTTTCTTCCTTTCTCGCATTTGTTTCCTCTTTTTTGGTGAGCAAGAGAAAAACAAACAAAATGTCGGCGTCGGTCTCGGTCTCGATCCCAACCGTCGTATCGTTTGATGCTGCTGGTGGTGGTGGGAAAACACAAGAACTCGTGAAATTCAAATGGATATTGGCACAATTTGCATGGCACTTTAAACCGCAAGGCGCAAAAAATGCCGATCGTCTACCCAAAGGGAGCAAAGCTATGCTGAAAAAGTTATTGAAACGCAAAGCGATGGGGACGGTTCGAATGTTTTATCCACGGGTTTCACTTGAACAGTTTGTGAAACGAATTGTCAATAACAAAGTGAGTGGATTCCGCAGCTTTGAGGAAGCCTATCGACACTGGCTCAAAAAACGTGCGGAAGCCGTCCGTTTTCTTTCAGCCTATGCTGCCGGCAAGAAATACATTCCCAAAACCGTGGTGGCCAAAAAGAAGAAGACAATGTCTGTCGTTCCGAAAAAGAAAACTAAAACTTCTGTGACCATAGTTAAAAAGAAAACGTCTGTCGTTCCAAAAAAGAAAACACCGAAAAAGAAAACACCACCAATGGCGCCGGCAGCGAAGATAAAACATTCTCCCTCCGAGCCATTAATCAATATTCCGGATTTTTCACCCGTCATGGAAAATCTCTTTCAATTGTCCAAACAACGTGAATTGAATGCAATCGAAAGCAATGCCTTGCTATTGGGGCTTATCATGAGCTACTACCGTATAGCACGTACCTACCACCGACTACCAGCCCGAGACAAAGCTCTTGGTGAAGCAACAGGAATCCGATTACGGCAGTTGATGAATCGAATGTTTGACGATTGGGAAGAGAAAAATCACCCCACATCCCCCTATGCATCTCTCTTTGATCTCATCAAGTTAAATGTGAATCACGACACACACGCCGAAATCATTCGCACGTACTTGGTTCAACATGCTCCCTCCATCAAGACAGCCTATCGCAAGTTTTGGGAATTGCGGAACAAACAAATTGAGGAATACAAAGAGGAGGTGATTTTTGCTCCGGAATCTTCAGATGTTGCTCAACCATTGGCGGCTTATGCGCACGTGTGTGATGGGGAAAAAGTCAAAACTGAAGAAGAGCGTGATTTTTGGAAATGGGCGCTTTTGGCACAATATTTACATCTCACTTTGATGATTCATCAATCAAAACGTCGCAAGTCATATGGAACGGCGGACCAATATTTGGCGCAAATCAAAGAACTTCGCGACAAATATACGATTTTACAAGCGCGACCTACTTTGAAAAAGCTTGGATTGACAAACGTGGACCATACCGAAACATCAATGTCTATTCTGAGAAAGTACATTGGTACCCATCGCGCGCGCATCCAAGAAATCATTAATGCTCTACGCAAAACTGAGTGAGTCTAACCTCATTGCTAAATCAAAATTAGTTCAAACTGCCATTGGAGCTCGAATCAATGGTTCTGGATCATAGTTTTGGAGATCAAGATCGGTCCACACAAATTCATTTGGGTCTTTTCTTTCTTCTTTTCCTTCCTTTTTTGTTTTCAAAAATAATTTTGGACAAGCTTTGGGTGTGCGTTGGCATTGCTTGGCAACGGCTTCGAGATGATTTTTATAGACATGAGCATCTCCAATATTAATCGATAGTGATCCCGGTTTTTTTTGTGTTAGATTACAAATCAAAATGGTCAGCAATGCATACGACGCAATGTTAAAGGGTATCCCTAAAAACATGTCTCCGGATCGCATGGTTAAAATACAATGAAGATGATCGTTCCTCACCAAGAATTGAGCCATGACATGGCAAGGTGGCAATACCATTTGGCGGAGTTGGAAAGGATTCCACGCCGACAAAATAATTCTTCGTGATAAAGGGTCATTTTTAATTTGTTGGATGATTTGTTGGATTTGATCCACTCCTTGGTTTTTATTGTTTTTTGATAAAGGATATTCGGCGCCGAAATGTCTCCATTGAAAACCGTAAATAGGTCCACAATCACCTTCTTTGCGTTTTTCAAACCCGAGTTTGTCCAATGTTTTACGATCCGAATTTTGGTCCCAAATATGTGTACCCCGTGCGCTGAGCACTGCCGCATCAGTTTCGCCATTCAAGAACCACTGGAGCTCATTAAAAACCGATTTCAAGTGAACTTTTTTGGTTGTCAATAACGGAAATTGATGATCTTCAAGTGAAAATAAAAAATGTTGATTGATTTTGGAATGCGTTCCCACGCCCGTCCGATCGTTTATCACATCACCTTCCTTCACAATCGTTTGCATCACTTTTAAATAATTTTCTTCTTCTGGATTTTTTTTTTCTGTTTTTTCTTTTTTTTGTTCTAACAGAGGCGATAGCAGGTTATCGCTTTCTTTTTCTTTCTTGGTGCGCCCGCACCACGAATTACCCATTGGGTCTCTCTCTCTCTCTCTAGACGAGGCATAAGAAAGGAAAATGGACAAAATGGATCGTAAACACATCGTGAGCCTACTCTCTGAAACATGGGCTGGGTTTCGTCAACACTCAACATTCGAAAAAGAACATGCTAAAAAAAAAGAGGATGGTGAACCGCCCACCCACCACAACCTGGCCCAACAACTTGTTTTACATCATCCCCACATTCGGCTCGATATCAACTTGTTGTGGATACTCGTGCTGCATCTCAAGTCGCAAGGCCCATGGATCTATCATATCTTTTTTCGCTACTTTTTGTACTCAAGTTGGCAAGTACAGCCTTATTATGTCGCTCCCTATCGCGCCATGTGCGATCATCTTTTCACCGAAACCAAAAAAAATATACGGCGGTTTGACCAAGTGCTTGGAGCACCTTTTGTTTCCGTTCCCTTGGTTCCGATTCATGTCGATGTGGGTCTATTCTCCTCAGAACAAAGCAGACGAATCGTCGAACTGACAGCTCTTTGGCATCATCATTTATGTTTTGAATATATCCAAAAACAATGCGGAGCGGACTATTGGAATCTGTATTTTGGGTCGGAAATCAAAGAAAAAGACCAACGACTCACAAATATATTGACAAAAATATCAAGGCGTATCATTCTCCTTGGATCACATGAAAAGGAGTTTCCACCCGAGTGGGTCGAGCAATATCACATTTTGTTAAACCTGATTGGATGGTTGCGTGATTATTTAGGTTTGCCGCGTTTCACTCATTCCAAACATTATCAAAATTGGCAAAATTTGTGGGATATGTGCGCAAAAACCTTGACCGGTCACGATCTAGAGGATTGTCTCCGACTCAAAGAATGGTTTATGTTTATCTTTCATTTTTCTGTAACCTCAAAAAAACTATTAACCCATGATCATAATGATAATAATTCTTATAGGGATGAGAAACTTTGGGATCCGCTAAAAACTCTCAATCAACTGTACCAAACCTGGTGGTCAGCTTCCTCTTTGCCTTACAACTTCTCGTCGCAAAGTTTGCTTGGATTCAATATTCGATATACGACCCATCGAAACAACAACGACAACCAAAATAAATATTGTCCGACGGTGGCGCTACTGATCAAGTTAAAAGAAAAATCCTTGACTCTCCAGGAAATGTATGATGCGATGAAGCTGGATGTTTCGAAACATACAGAGGAACAACTGGTGAGTTTCAATCATATCCTGGCAACGAGCAGCGACAAAATTTGGAAAGCATGTGCTATTGTGGCTGATTCGGGGGAATTCGTGTGGACCAATTGGAATTCGTGTTTCAAGGTCATTCTTGGTAATTTTTGGAAATCGCAATGTATTGCTTTGTTACCTCAATTATTTTTGACCACGGCTTTGTTTGAAACAACCATCGGTGCAATTTTAACAAATTCTTTATCCCTTGAGGTCAATCATAAACTACTTGCAAAATTTCAAACTATTTCTCCGCGTCTTTTGCATCCACAATTGGATGTCAATCTTTCAACTTTGTTTCGAGCATTGGCTTGGAAAAAACATGGGTCCAATAGTTCCATTGTGGTGACCGACGAAATTCGAAATATCCGTTTTGTCTATCAATGGATGTACCATATCTATAAGCCCATAAATCCACCCACGAACACGCCGACATTCGAATGGCTGGATGATATGTGGGAGTGGATGGTGGTTGAAAATCCAAACATCTTTGCAAAATTTCACTCCAAAGGTG
>Ga0068862_100005635_pt1 | contig 10458 bp, 9 predicted proteins | sample KBSSwiS52_FD_66598 | JGI IMG/M metagenome (GOLD analysis project Ga0068862, IMG submission 66598) | Switchgrass rhizosphere microbial communities from Kellogg Biological Station, Michigan, USA - KBS Switchgrass S5-2 | ecosystem: Host-associated > Plants > Roots > Rhizosphere > Soil ... | reverse complement strand
GGCGGAGCGTTGTCATTCCGAGCGGAGCGCCGCAAGGCGCGGAGGCGAGGAATCGCAATCAGCCCGGTAGAGAGGCCCCACTTTCGGGACGATGGCGATTCCTCGCCTCCGGCCTGCGGCCTCCGCTCGGAATGACAGCCGCCGTTTGCCCGCTACCCGCTACCCGCTACCCGTCTCCCGTCTCCCGCTTCCCTGTTCGTTCAGAAATCGATTCGCGTCACGAGTCGGAACTGAACGGCGTCGAGGTCCGGCACGCCCGCGCTCTCGACCGCGATGCGCGACCAGAAGAAGTCGCCTCCGATAATGAACTCGGAGCGGCCCGTGTAAAAGAGGCCGAACTCGCCACTCCTATAGCCGCCGGAGATGTTTCCGGTCTTGCCCGAGCCGGCCTGATTGCGATACGCGAGCGACACGCCCACCGGCACCCTGCTGAGCTTGGCGAAGTCGACGGCGACGGAGGTCCCGATGGTGGTGAGGGACCTGTCACCGGATGTCGATCCGCTGGCTCCGCCCGGCTCTATTACGCCGACGACACCGATCCATGGTGCGATTGCCCACGCCGCCCGGAGACCAACCGACCAGCGGTTCACCTTCTCGCTCGCGAGCAGAATGTACTTCGCGTCGGGACTATAGCCGCTGTCCGCTACCTGCTGGGCGAAGCCAAACGGGTCGACATCGTACTGCGTGTTGCGGCGGACATCCCCGACCGCCGACACCTGCAACGTCGGACGCCTCCAGACCGGGACGATTGCCCCGAAGGACCCACCGAAGGCCGCCGAGACTCCGCTCGCGACGAGCGACTCGATGGTTGTGCCGATGCGGCCGATGCCGGCCACGCCCGCGTGCAGCGCGAGCCACGGGGCGACCGAATACTGGTACTCGAAGTCGAGGAGAAAGAAGCCGATGTCGCCGTTCAGCGTACCGAGGGTCTCGCCTTCCACGTTGCGCACGGGGACATTCAGGTTGACGGCCATCCCGCCGCCGGTAGCGTTCTGGAAGTTGGTCCCCGCGAACACGTCATCGATGACGCTCGACGGCAGGAAGCGGAATCCATCCAGACATCGGTGACACGGCGGCTGCGCTCTGGCGCTGTCGGTGGGCGCCGGCGTCTGCGCATGGGCGGTGGCGAAGGACACCACGGCGAGCCCGAGCGAGGTTGCGAGCATGTGGGGGCGCATGCGGCAGCATGCCGCATTCCGGGCCGGCAGCCAAGTGTTACCTTGGCCCTACCCCGCCTAACGTTCGCCGTTCCCTTCGCGTCGTCCACCGCCGATTGCCCAAAGGTGTAATTGGCGCTTCCGGGGCCTTCCCGTACCGTTTCGCTCGTCGTCAGCCGACGCCTGCGTGGCACGGGCTGGATCGGGCCGCCAGGGTCCTGACGTGTTCGGTCGCGAACGAGGGGCGTCCCGGATGATGGTCCGCATGAAGCGGATCGACCATGGTTACCGCCTAACGACTCAGGCACTGGTCGCGCGCGCGGTGCTCGTCGGAATGTTGACCGCAGTAGCGGTGTCGGGCGCATGCGTGTCGTGCTTCCGACTGCTGCAGTCGGCGGCGGCGCGAGGGTCATCCGCCGAGCACGCGCGGGATCGTTCGTCGTCCGGAGCCGAGGCGCGTTAGCAGGTCGGCGCGATGGTCTGCGTAGACCGTTGAGGGTAGACCGTTGAGAGAGGAGGAAGGAATGCTGGCACGCTCCACACTCGGGATCACCTGGCTCGCGCTCACCGCGATCGCGTGCTACCCCGACCGCTCAGTCGACTCCACGACCGAATTCGCTTCGGTGACGACGCTGTTCGACAAGGAGGCGGACTTCGCAACGGTAACGAAGTATGCGCTGCCCGACACGGTGCTGTACGTGCCGAAACTGGAAGATGAAGTCCCGGCGGCCACGCAGGCGGCCATCCTGTCGAGCATCCGCACGAATCTGAATCAGCTCGGCTGGACGGAAGTCACCAACCCCAGGACGACCGCCGTCGACGTTTACGTCGTCGCGACGGTCACGTCGGAGACGAGCACGTACTGGGTCTACTGGTGGGACTACTGGGGCTGGTACCCCTACTGGCCCGTTGGATGGACGGGAGCGTCGTCCAGCTGGTATTACCCGGGCTACTGGTATCCCTACAGCTATACGACGGGCACGGTCCTCATTGGGATGGCCGATGCGCGGCCGACAGTCACCGACGGCCGCATTCCACTCATGTGGAGCGCCGGGGTGAACGGCGTGCTTGCCGACCAGGGCACGAACGTGTCGATCGCCACGGCAGCCATCGATCAGGCGTTTCAGCAGTCACCGTATCTGTCCGGGGGGGCACGATGATCTCGTTTGTCGACGCGTCGAGCGCAGGCCGCGTGGCCGCCCGACGACTGATCTGCGCGCTGTACCTGCTCGTCTTCGTCGTGGTCCCGGGCGCCCGCGGGAATGCACAAGTCATGAGCAGGCCGTACCTCGGAACGCTGTCGTACACGACGGCTATGCCGGTGGGGGACACGAAGGACTTCGCCGACGGGTACAGCTGGCTCGGATTCACGGTCGAGGGCGACTGGTTCCTCAAGACGAACCTCTCGGCCGGATTCATCCTCGGCTGGCAGGAGATCTACAAGGAGTCGAACGGCGACACCTTCGAGCTGAGCAACGGGGCAACGACGGGGCGCACCTATCGGCACATCGGTTCGCTTCCCCTGCTGGCGCGTGCCCGCTACTGGACCGGACACCCGGGCGAACCGTTTCACGCGTTCGCCGGGCTCGGCATGGGAACGTACTGGATGAAGCAGACCGCCGATTTCGGCATCTACACGGCGGATGAGGATCACTGGCATTTCGGCCTCGCTCCCGAGCTGGGGGTACTGATGGTGACCTCGGGCGGGATCGGCTGGACGCTCAACGCCCGATACAACTATCCGATCGCCACCGGCGATTACCTGGCCGGCCAGAGTAACTCGTGGTCGTACTGGGGATTCGGGATCGGCGTCTCCTACACGCACTGACGGCATGGCGCGCGTGGCGCGCACGGTCACGTTAGGCACACATCTCACGACGTTTCGTGTGTGCGCACCGCAGCATCGTCGCGGCGGCTTACAGTCTCGCCGCCGCGACGAGCGTCACGACGCAGCGCTCTGACCCCCTGACCCCGCCCTGTCGCGCGCCGAGCGCGCCGGCACCCATAAGCGCGACCTCCGCCCAAGAGACCTGCGCCTGACGAGCACCCGCAGGAGGAGCCATGGGAGTCGACGAATCGCGCATGTTCCCCAGCGCCGAGCACGAACGCCTCGAGCAGGCGAAGCGCGGGACGCCCTGGAAACGGTGGGGACCGTACCTCAGCGAGCGGCAGTGGGGCACGGTCCGCGAGGACTACAGCGAAAGTGGCGACGCATGGCACGCCTTCGGGCACGATCAGGCACGATCGAGGGCCTACGTGTGGGGCGAGGACGGCCTCGCCGGCGTTTCTGACGACAACCAGCTCCTGTGTTTTGCCCTCGCCCTCTGGAACGGCAAGGACCCGATCCTCAAGGAGCGCCTGTTCGGCCTGACGAACGGCGAGGGCAACCACGGCGAGGACGTGAAGGAGTACTACTACTATCTCGACAACACGCCGACGCATTCGTGGATGCGGTATCTGTACCGGTATCCGCAGGCCGCGTTCCCGTACCGCGACCTGGTCCACACGAATGCGCGGCGAGGACGGACGGAGCTCGAGTACGAGCTGATCGACACCGGCGTGTTCAACGACGATCGGTACTTCGACGTCTTCGTCGAGTTCGCGAAGGAGCGCCCCGAAGAGCTGCTCGTTCGGATCACGGCGTACAATCGCGGTCCGAATCGGGCGGCGCTGGACCTGCTGCCGACCCTCTGGTTCCGGAACACCTGGCAGCGGGGCGAAACCGGCGACCGCCCGGTCCTGCAACGTGTCGACGGCCACGCGGGGAGCGCCGTCATCCACGCCATGCACCCGATCCTCGGCGACCGGTGGCTGTACGCCGACGGCGAGCCGCAGCTCCTGTTCACGGACAACGAGACCAACCGCGAACGGCTGTGGAGCCAGCCGAACCTGCGCCCCTGGGTGAAGGACGCGTTTCATCGCGCCATCATCGACGGCGATCCGCGCGCGGTGAACCCCGAGCAGCTCGGCACCAAGGCGGCGGCGCACTACGCGCTGGTGATCGCGTCAGGTGGATCCGCGACTGTCCGACTTCGGCTGTCGGACCAGGCACCAAGCGCGCGGCGCGGTCGCGTGTTCGGCCGACCGTTCGACGAGGTGCTCACCTCCCGCCTCTCGGACGCCGACATCTTCTACGCGTCGATCATCCCGAGCACCATCGACGATGACGCGGCCAACGCGATGCGTCAGGCGCTCGCGGGCATGCTGTGGACGAAACAGTTCTACTATTACGACGTCGGGCGCTGGCTGACCGATCACGGTACGGATCTCGTGCGCCGGCTCCCCACGGACAGCGGCCCCGCGGGGCGAAACGGGCAGTGGAAGCATGTCGTCAACGCCGACGTCATCAGCATGCCTGACAAGTGGGAATACCCGTGGTACGCGGCGTGGGACCTCGCCTTTCACGCGCTGCCGCTCGCGATGGTCGATCCGGACTTCGCGAAGGAGCAGCTGGACCTGCTGCTTCGCGAGCGATACGTGCATCCGAATGGCCAGATTCCCGCGTACGAGTGGAATTTCGGCGATGTGAACCCACCGGTGCACGCGTGGGCGGCGCTGTTCACGCACAACACGGAACGCGCGATGACCGGGCAGAGCGACCGCGCGTTTCTCAAGCGGGTGTTCGACAAGCTGCTGCTCAACTTCACGTGGTGGGTGAACCGCAAGGATCGCGACGGCCGCAACGTCTTCGAAGGCGGGTTCCTCGGCCTCGACAACATTGGCGTCTTCGATCGCTCGCAGCCGCTGCCGACGGGCGGATATCTCGAGCAGGCCGACGGCACCGCGTGGATGGCGTTCTTCGCGCAGACCATGTTCCAGATCGCGCTCGAGCTCGCGGAGCACGAGCCGGAGTACGAGGAGCTGGCGGTCAAGTTCTTCGAGCATTTCATCTGGATCGCCGCGTCGCTCGACCACGTCGGCGAGCACGACGACGAGCTGTGGGATGAGCAGGACGGGTTCTTCTACGATCTCCTGCGACTGCCCGATGGACGGTGCCAGCGGCTGAAGGTGCGCTCGGTGGTCGGCCTGCTCCCGCTCTGCGCCTCGTCCGTCATCACGCCGAAGCAGTTGCGGGGCATGGGCCAGTTGCGGGCGCGGCTCGAGTGGGTGGTGAAGGAGCGCGCCCCGCTGCTCGCGACCATCGCGCCGCCTAACGTGCCGGGCGTTGGGGACCGGCTTCTGCTCGCGATCGTCGACGAGACCAAGCTCCGCCGGATCCTGTCACGGATGCTCGACGAAAACGAGTTTCTCTCCCCGTTCGGTATCCGCTCCCTCTCGCGGTACCATCTCGAGTATCCGTACGACCTCTGGGTGGACGGCCATCAGTACCGGGTCGGGTACGAGCCGGCCGAGTCGCAGAGTGCGCTGTTCGGCGGGAACTCGAACTGGCGCGGGCCGATCTGGACGCCCATCAACGTGCTCATCATTCGCGCGCTGACGAACCTCTACGCGTACTACGGCGACGACTTCCGCGTCGAGTGCCCGACCGGCTCGGGCCGGCTGATGACCCTGTTCGAGATCGCCCGCGAGATCACGCGCCGCCTCGAGAGTGTCTTCCGGCTCGGGGCCGACGGTCGGCGCCCGGTGTTCGGTGGCGCCGAGAAGTTCCAGACCGATCCCCTGTGGAGAGACAACCTGCTGTTCTACGAGTACTTCCACGGTGACAACGGCGCCGGGATAGGGGCAAGCCATCAGACCGGTTGGACCGGCGTGATCGCCCGACTCGTTCATCTGTTCGCCACGACGACGGGCGAGCAGATCCTCGCGGCCGAGTCACACGCGGATGTCACATTCGTGCGGGCAGCACAGACGGTGCCAGGCGTGCCGCGGTGACCGCCGCGGAGCGCGTTAGGCCCCGGACCGGCGGTCCGCCATGCACGAAGGTCCGATGGCCGCGCGTGCGGCCGCTGCGTCATCGTGCGCTCCACCGGGTGTTCCCTCATCGCGGTTCGCGTGGGATGACCCGCTACCTCATCGAGGGAGGACTACCGTGCTTCGTATTGGATCGATGGCGCGCGCATGCGTTCTGGTCACAACAGTGCTGGTCGCCAGCACGGCATCCCCGGTTCGGGGCCAGAGCGGATTGCCGAAGCGGTTCGAGCTCACGCCGTTCGGCGGGTACAACTGGGGCGGCTCGTACGAAACCAGCGCGTCGGGGCTGTTCTCGGCCGGCGAGGCCTCGGAGAACAGCTCGTTCAGCTGGGGCGCGATCCTGAGCTTTCTCGCGGAGCGGAACTCGGCGGCGGAGCTCTACTACCTCCGCCAGGATACGGACGTCAGCTTCTCGGGGGCCGGCAACGGCCCCGCCAGCGGTCGCGACGTCGAAACCGGCTTCGCCAACAACTACATCCAGCTCGGCGTTAGGCAGGGGTTAGAGCTGGGCCAGAATCTCAAGCCGTTCATCACCGCGTCCCTCGGGGTCAACGTCCTGGACCCCAAGGCAGCCGACCTCGGGACCAGCACGCGGTTCTCGTGGAGCCTCGGTGGCGGCGGAATATGGATGGCGGCGAGCGAGCGAGTCGGGATCCGGCTGGACCTCCGCTGGATGGTGACCCCCGTCCCGTCGGGTACGTACGGTAGCTGGTGCAGTTACTATGGCTGCTACGTGACCGAGGGGACCACGTGGCTCCATCAGGGATCGGTGGGCGGAGGGCTGGTGCTGGCATTCTGACCTCACGATCACGGCCAGAGGCTCATGGAGCCGGCCACCAGCGCTGATCTGCGTGACGCGGGCGCTGGCCCTCCTCCTCGTCGTCCTCGCCGTGGTACCGGCGGCCGCTCCCTGTCAGAAGGGGGGCGGCCCCTTTCGCGATCCCGAAGACGGCCGCATGGACGTGAGCGAGTGGCTGCTCACCAAGAAAGGGCTCCTGCCAATACCGATCCTCGTGACCGAGCCGGCCGTGGGCTACGGCGGCGGACTCGTGCTGGCGTATTTCAGCCAATCGCTCGCGGAAGGCGCGGACACGAGTGGACAGAGTAGCAAGTTCTCGCCACCGCTGATCGCCGCCGCCGCCGGCTTCTACACATCGGACGGGAGCTCGGGCGGCGGTCTCCTCCTCTTCTGGCCGTTCCGCGATGACCAGTTCCGCTACCTCGGTGCGTTAGGCGGGGCGTCGCTGAACCTCGATTTCTTCGGGTTCGACCCGGATGGCGCGCTGGCCGACGACCCGGTCGCGTATGCCCTCGACCCGCGCTTCGTCGTTCAGCGCCTGCAGGCGCGTCTCAAGCGCACCGCGCTCTTCGCCGGCGCTCACTATCTCTACATGCACACGAAGACCACGTTCGACGGGACGCTGCCCGGCGACGTTTCGCCGCGCGACCTGAAGCTGAGCCTCGGCGGGCTCGGCGCGAGCCTGGAGCTCGATACGCGCGACAACCTGCTCGACGCCAAACGCGGAGTGGACGTTACCGCGAGCGGTACCTGGTACGGCGATGCGTTCGGCAGCGACCTGGGGTTCGAGCGATACCAGGTCCAGGGGCTCTTCTACTGGCAGCCGAGCCGGACGTGGGGCTACGGGCTCCGCGTGGACACGCGCTTCTCCTCGGGCGATGCGCCGTTCTTCATGAAGCCGTTCCTCTCGATGCGCGGGCTTGCCTCCGCGGAGTACGCCAACGACGTGACGCTGCTTACCGAAGGCGAGCTCCGGTACTCGATCGATTCGCGCTGGACGATCCTCGGCTTCGGCGGCGCGGGCCGCGTGGGGGAGACGTTAGGCGACCTCGGCAGCGCTCCCACCGTCGGTGCCGGGGGCGTGGGGTTCCGGTATCTCATCGCACGCCAGCTCGGGCTCGGGTCCGGGCTCGACTTCGCACTCGGGCCGGGCGGCGATTTCGCCTTGTACATCCAGACGGGAGCGGCCTGGCGGTGAGCCCGAGGTCTCCGTGCCGCCGCCGCGCCGCCAGGCCGCGCCGGCTGCCTAACGACTCGTTCACGTCGGAACCGCACCAAAGGCCAATGTCGCCGGGCGCACCGCCGTCACATGGTGTGCGAACGCGTGACACCGGGCGGCTGTCATCACGCCCTGACGCACGCTCGCTGACCCTTCACCCCATCGTCGCAGGACGCTGAACCAGGTGACCAAGATGAAGCCGCAGGTGATGATCGCGTTGCTGCTCGCGTTGCCGGGATCGGTCGCGCCGCGGGCGTCGTGTGCGCAGAAGCTTCTCGGCTTCGGCGGCCTCGAGGTTCGGGCCGGAGCTGCCAACCCCAAGAATGCCAGCAGTGGCGGTGCCTACGCGCTCGACGCCGATCTGGGATATCTATGGCGGCCGGAGCTGCGCACGTATGTCGGACTCGATGGCTTCCTCGCCAATACGGATTTGTCGGTCAACGGGGTCGACGTCGAGGGGTCGATCAAGGGCTTTGGGCTCGAGACGGGCGTGCGGTACGACTTGGTCCCGACCCGGCGCCTGTCGCCGTACGGACTGCTCGGGCTCAGCTTCACTGACGTCTCGGCTCGCGACGTGTCCGACCCGACCACGCGTGAACTGCTCGACGGCTTCTACACGGAATTGGTCTACGGCATCGGCGTCGCATGGCATCTCGGACAGCGCCAGGTGTGGTCGGTGGTCGGGGATATCCGCGGCGTCTCGGGCAGCGATGTTGGCCGGGCGGTCCTCACGGCAGGCGTGCGCTGGACGCGGCGCGGCCGCGAGGCCTACACGCCCGAGGTTCGTGCCCCCGAGCAACCGCCGGTCACTCCAACACCACCACCGCCACCGCCAGCGGGGCCGCCGGTGGGGAAAGCCTGGTGATGAAAGCGCTATAAGACGTCTCGTCATGGGTTTCACCGATCGGGTTGCACATACCGCGTATGTGGTTGGTCTCTGTGCCTCGCTCGGTGCGACGGGCGACGCCACCGCGCAGCTGCCGCCGGTTGCCGTGCCGCCGAACGCGATCCTGCCTAACTACGAGCGCATGCCGCTCGGGCAGCGCGAATCGATCGAGGCCGGTCCGTTCGTTGCGCGAACGAACGACGCGGGCGCTAACTGGTACAACCCGGCGGGACTCGCGCAGCACAAGGAGAGCGCGGTCAACGCGAGTGCGACGGCGTATGAGTGGACGCGAATGACACTGGCAGGGCCCGGCATCTCGACGGATCGGGCCACGTTCGGGGAGTGTCGCTCACACGACGGCTCGCATGGCGCCCCGGCAGGACCGATGCTGCCTTCAGCTTCACCACGCCCGGCGGAAAGGAGCTGTTCACCTTTTCGTCCGATGTGGACCTCTCGTCGCTGGTCCCCGCCGCAAGCGTTGCCTACGCCCCTCGTGGCGTCGGGAAGAGTCCCATTCGCTTCGGTGCCACATTTTCGGTTCCGATCACGAGTCTGTGGCAGACGCAGTCGCTGACCGATCGACTCACCACCGCGTCGTCGCTGACGACGAAGCTTCGCACGTCGGCCACCGATGGAACGACCACGCACCTCGCCTTGACCGGCGGCCCGCAGTGGGACTTGAGCACTCGCGCGACAGCCGACCTCCGTATCGTCTCGCCAGGCATTCAGGTGTGGGGGTCGACCCGCATCAAGATTCAGGGGTCGCCGAGCGACGGGACGTCGTTGGCCGACCTCGCGTTCCGCGACGAGAGCGCGGAGTTCAAGTACGCGATCCCGTTCCAGGCGGACGTCGGCCTTACGGTTCGCTTCGCGCGCGGAGAGATCGAGGCCGATGTGCACTACCACGGATCGGCGGACCAATACGTCCTCTACAGCAGCGACACGCTCGCTCAGGCGACGCAGGTAGTCGGCGGAACGCCGCCTGTCGTGTCCTCGCCGCCGTTCACGTCGACGTACGCGGCCGTACGCGCCGTGGCGAATGTCGCGATGGCCGGCAACTATCGCATCGGGAGACTGATGCGGGTGCATTTGGGCGTCCTGACCGATCGGTCGCCCGTGCCCACGGACTCGAGCTCTGTCTTCACGAAGGTGGATCTCTATCGCGTGACCAGCGGTTTCTCGCTCACGGGGGCGTCGCTGTCCGGGTCCATTGGGCTCGCCTACGGATGGGGACGTGGAGATGACCGCACCCTCGTCGTCACCGCCGGCGGACTGCCCGGCTTGGCGAGCCTCAAGGTCAGAACGCTCAATTTCATCTACGCGCTCTCGTACGCGTTCTGAATGGACGGAGCGATCGCGTTAGGCCGACCGTCGGCGCCGAGGCGCCGACGGTCTCGTGCGTTCCGCGGTGCGACGGCTGCTCACTGCCGATCAATGGGGCCCGGCACGCCTTGCACCTTAGTCCAATGCCTGCGCGCGCGGTCACGGACAATCGTCTTCGGGATTCATCGGCGGTGCGAGGCGG
>Ga0068862_100005632_pt1 | contig 10460 bp, 8 predicted proteins | sample KBSSwiS52_FD_66598 | JGI IMG/M metagenome (GOLD analysis project Ga0068862, IMG submission 66598) | Switchgrass rhizosphere microbial communities from Kellogg Biological Station, Michigan, USA - KBS Switchgrass S5-2 | ecosystem: Host-associated > Plants > Roots > Rhizosphere > Soil ... | reverse complement strand
GTCGAGCGCCTTCGCCACGGGTTCGGTGAATGCCCGCGCGTCGGTGACCGCGAGCGCGATCCCGTTCGCCTTCGCGGAGGTGGCCGCGGTCGTGGCGTTGACCATTTCGGCAACGACCGCGTTCTGTGAGCCGGTCCACTGGTAGTCGCAGTTCAGCAGCGCGCACGCGTCGGCGATGCCGTACTGCGTCGGGGTGAAGAACGGGTGGGCGGTGACGTGGCAGACGAAGACGAACCGCCAGCGCGGCGTCGACGGGAAGTTGCCCGCCCCACCGGCCTTCTCGTTCGAGTCGCTGCACGCGCTCAGCAATGCGGTCGCGGCCAGCGAGGCACTGGCCAGGCCGGTGCCGGCGAGGAGCCGCCGGCGGGTGACCGGGTTCAGGTCGAGAGTGTCGACTGCTTCCTCGACCCGTGGGTGGATGCTGTTGTGCATACGTGGCATCGGTTAGCTCCTATTGGCGGGTCAGTGCCCGGTGCCGAACTGGTAGATGGTCGTGGTCTGGTAGACCTGTCCCGGCCGCAGCACGGTGGACGGGAAGTTCGGCTGGTTGGGTGAGTCCGGGAAGTGCTGGGTCTCCAGCGCGAACCCGTCGCCCTGGCGGTAGATCCGGCCGCTGGTCCCGACGAGGGTGCCGTCGAGGAAGTTGCCGGAGTAGAACTGGATGCCGGGCTCGGTTGTCACGATGGTGAGCACCCGGCCGGTGGCGGGATCGACGACCTTGGCCGCGACCTCCAGCTTGGTGAACGAGTTGTCGCGGCGGTCGAGCACATAGTTGTGGTCGTAGCCGCGGCCGATCACCAGTTGCGGGAAGCTTTCGCGGATGCGGGAACCGATCGCGGTGGACCTGGTGAAGTCCATCGGGGTGCCCGCGACCGGGTCGATCGCGCCGGTCGGGATGAGCGTGTCGCTGACGGGTGTGTACCGGTGGGCGGAAAGCGTGAGGCGGTGACCCTCGATGCTCCCGGAGCCCTCGCCGGCGAGGTTGAAGTACGTGTGGTTGGTGAGGTTGATGACGGTCGGCGCGTCCGTGGTGGCCCGGTAGTCCATCCGGATGCCGTTGTCGGGGGTCAGGGTGTACGTGACGGTGGCCTGGACGGTGCCGGGGTATCCCTGGTCACCGGCCGGGCTGGTGAGTGTCAGGCGCAGGCCGACGCTCGTGCGGTTGCGGATCTCGGTGGCGGCCCACACGTGCTTGTCGAATCCGACGGTGCCACCGTGCAGGCTGTTGGGGTCATTGTTGATGGGTAGGGAGTACGTCGCGCCGTCGAGCGTGAACTTGCCGAGCGCGATGCGGTTGGCGTAGCGGCCCGTGATGCAGCCGAAGTACGGGCTGCGGCTGACGTAGTCGGCGAGGTTGTCGAACCCGAGCGCGACGTTGCCGAGCCTGCCCCGGCGGTCGGGCACCTCGATGGATTGCAGGATTCCGCCGTAGGTGAGAATCCGCACGCGCATGCTTCCGTTGGACAGTGTGTACCGGTCGACACGTTCGCCGGTGGCGGTGGTTCCGAAGAAGTCCTTGACGATCGTCGGCTTGCCGGCCGCACTCAACGGCGCCGCGTTGAATGTGGCGGCAGTGAGCGTCAAGGCGACCACCACGCCAGCACGGACAGCGATGCCGGGCGTTGTCCATCGCATTGGTTCGTGCCTCCAAATCTCCTGTTGGTTCATCGCCATTACTTACCTGGAGTTTGGAGGCATCAGAGGGCAGACAGGAGTCCCACCACCCCATAACATTCGGGTTATGGAACTGGAGATCCGCCATCTCCGGGTGATTTGCATGGTGGCGAAAACCGGCAGTGTCAGCCGCGCCGCTGCGGCGCTGCGCGTGTCACAACCCGGCTTGTCGGCCCAGCTGCACCGGATCGAACGCATGCTCGGCGGCACACTGTTCGAACGGCGTCCGCAGGGCGTCGCCATCACCCCGTTCGGTGAGATGGTTCTGGCCCGCGCCCGCGCGATTCTGCCGACGATCGACGACTTGAGCCGCACCACCACCACGCGCAGTGAGACCGATCCGCGACTGCTGCGGCTCGGCTCCGTGAATACGCCCATCCTGGCTGGTCTCGTTTCCGGTCTGCGGTCGCGGTTCCCGGGCGTCACCATCACCACCCACGGCGAAGGGTCACCGACACCGCTCGTCGACAAGGTCGCCAAGAACCTGCTGGAACTCGCGGTCGCCGGCGAGAACCCGGGATACGACCTGGCGGTGCGGTCGGAAATCACCTACCACACCGTGGCCACCGAACCCGTTTTCGTGCTGCTTGCAAGCGAACACCCACTCGCCGCGCGATCCGAGATATCCCTCACCGACCTGGCCGACGAGGATTTCGGCCTCCCGCATCCGGACGACGACCGGACCCGCGAATACTACGCGCTCGCATGTCTGGCGGCGGGCTTCGAGATCCGGGTGCCCCACGAGATCGAAGGCACCCCGCTGCTGGATCTGATCCGCGCCGGCCACGCGGTCGCATTCTGTCAGGCCACCTATAGAACCGGTCCTGGCATCACCGTCCGTCCGATCCTCGGCAACCCGCTCTGGTACCGGCACGTCTTGTTGTGGCACCGCAACGGGCCGTTCAAGGCGCACGCCGGCACTATCAAGGCCATCGCGGCCGCGGCCTACGACGAGGCCACCAAACGCAATACGGAGTTCCAGACGTGGCTGGCCCGCCACGCACGTCCGTGAATGTTAACGCTAACAGCGCGGCGCCCTGGTGTAAATGTCGCGCCGACGGGGACCTGGTGCAGGCCGCTCGGGTGAGACGCAAGCCTCGGCCCGTGCAATCGTATTCATGCTAGCCTGGCAGCGATGTCGCCCACGCCTCCCGGGTCCTCGCCGGCGCCTGAAGACGTACCCGCGCGGTCCGGGTCGTCGACGGTGCGGCGTCCCGTTGTCACCATGCGAGACATCGCCGCCGCGGCGGATGTGTCGCAGAGCACCGTGTCGCGCGTGCTGAGCGACGCACCCACCACCGTTCCCATCGCGCCCGAGACGCGCGAGCGTGTCATCGCCGCGTCGCGACGGCTCGGTTACCGTCCGAATCCACTCGCCCGCGGCCTGCGCGGCGCCGCGACGAATCTCATCGGCGCGGTGGTCCGCGACTTCAGCGACCCGTTCTTCGCCGGCGCCATCGAGGCGCTGGTCGTGGAGTCGATGGCGCACGGATACAACGTGGTGCTCGGCCACGCGCACGGGCGTATCGACGAGGCGACGCCGCTGACCTCGGTGCTCGAGACCCGGCACACCGACGCCATCATCCTGCTCGGTGACATGCAGCAGCCACACCTGCTGGCCGACCTGCGCGACCTGCGGGTCCCCGTGTTCGCGCTCTGGCAGGGCACCAGCCCGCTCGAGTTCCCGACCGCCGATACCGACGACCGCACCGGCATCCGCACCGGGCTCGCCCATCTGGCGTCGCTCGGTCACCGGCGGATCGCGTTCGTCAGCGCCGACCTGCCCGGTGGATACCGGGTGCGCGAGGACGCGTACGAAGAGTTCATGCGCGAACGCTTCGGCGGGGTGCCGGCGGGCTACCTCGAGCGGTGCGGCAACACACTGGCCGGCGGCGACGCGGCGCTGCGCCGCCTGCTCGACCTGCCGCAGCCACCCACCGCGGTGGCGACGTCGACAGACCTCGTCGCCGTCGGAGTGCTGCACGCCGCGCACAGTCTCGGCGCCACGGTTCCCGACCGGCTGTCGGTGGTGGGTTACGACGACATTCTCATTGCCAGCCACACCGTGCCGGCGCTGACGACGTTGCGGATGCCCATCACCGAGATCGTGAACCATGCCGTGGCCCGCGCGGTGACGCTGGCCCGCGATCCGACGGCCGCCCGGACGCCGTCGCTCGACATCTTCCCGCCCGAACTCATCATCCGGGAGTCGACGACCCGCCCGCCGTCCGCAGGCTGACCCGGCCCGGCGCACGGCGTGCGGCACCCGCCTCAACAGGTGGGAATCCATACCCGCATCGCCGCAACCTCCCGGTTGGCCCAGGTGAAGTACGGGATCGCGTCCATAGTGGAGGCTGCGTCACCGGTGATCGGGATCCGGACGCCGACCACGTGGTCGCCGAGGTCCGGCCGCTCGACCGCGGTCGGTTCGCGGCCGGCGTCCCACCGGACGTCTTCCAACTCGACGCCGTCCGGGAGGTCGGCGGTCTCCACGCAGTACACCAGCGGCCCGCGCTCGACCGCGACGCAGCCACGCACCGCGTCGACCCGCGGATGCGGCCTGGTGACACGGACGGGCATGTCGATGTCGAGCACGACGGTGTCGCCGGCGGCCCACTGCCGGGTCTGCGCGACCGGGCCGGGCCGCACCGCGCGCGGCTGCGACCCGCCGGGCGGCGTGAGCGTCGCCGACGTGCTCCACTCCGGGACCCGCAGCGAGAGCGTCCACGGCCGGTCCGGCGTCTGTTCGATGTGGACGGTGACGCGGCCGTCCCACGGGTAGTTGGTGCGCACGGACAGCCGGATGCCGTCGCCGGCGACGATGTCGGCCGACGCGTACTGGTGGATCTGCACGCCGTGGTCGTCGACTGTCGCGAGGTACTGCTCCCACGAGCTGAGCGTCCGCATGAGGTTCGGCGGGCAGCAGGCGCACGCGTACCAGGGCTGGCGCTCGCCGTGCCCCGCTGCCTCGGCGCTGCGGTGGGTTCGCCGCTGCAGCGGGTTGACGTAGAAGAACGCCGTGCCGGTGCGGGACATGGCGGGCAGGATCGCGTTGTAGATCGCGCGCTCGATCGCGTCGGCGTAGCGACTCTCGCCGGTGGCCAGCAGCAGACGCCAGGCCAGCATGACGCTCGCGATCGCCGCGCACGTCTCGGTGTAGGCGCGGTCGGGGGGCAGTTCGTACGGGTCGCCGAACGCCTCGTCGCGGTGCCGGCTGCCCATGCCACCGGTGAGATAGCGGCGGGTCTGCTCGAAGTCGGCCCAGCGCCGCCGCACGGCGGCGAGCAGTTCGGTGTCGCCGGTCTCGACGGCCACGTCGACGGCGCCACTGTCGAGATACATCTGGCGCACGCAATGACCGGCGACCATCGGCGCGGTGCGCACCGGGGCGTGGTCCTGCCAGTACGTCGGGCCGAACCGGCCGTCGCCGAGCAGGCCATGACCGCGCAGGTCAAGCATCCGGCCGGCCAGCGCGAGGTAGCGCGGATTGCCGGTGACCCGGCTCAGCTCGACCAGTGCCATCTCGACGCCGGGGTGGCCGTCGATGCCGTCCTTGCCCTGCGGGCCGAACTCCTCGTCGACCTGGTCGGCGGCGCGCACGGCGATGTCGAGCAGCCTGTCGTCGCCGAGCGTGCGGTGCCAGGCCACCGCCGCCTGGATCAGGTGGCCGAGGCAGTAGAACTCGTGCCCCCACTGCAGGTCCTGGAACGGCGTGCCGCCGCGGACCACCTGCACGTAGCTGTTGACGTAACCGTTGGGAAGCTGCGCCGCGGCCACCACGCCGATCGCCTCGTCGGCCGCGGCCGACAGGTGCGCGTCGGCGCCGCGGCCCAGCTCCCAGCCGACGGCTTCCAGCCACTTGTAGACGTCGGAGTCCAGGAACGGGAAGGTGGATCCGCCGGTGTCGGCCAGCGCCTGGTACTGCCCCTCGAGGCCGGCCGCGAGCCGCAGGTTGTTCAGCGGCCCGGAGTCCTGCAGGCGCGCGAAGCCGTGCGGGATCGTACGATCGCGGTTGGTTGTCTGCCGCTCGGCGAAGAAGCCGTCGACGATGGTGACCTGTGCCGAGCCAGCACTGTCGACCGGACGCAGCCGGGACAGCGCCGTGGCCGAGGGGCGAACCGTACTGGTGCTCATTTCACAGCTCCACTCATCAAGCCGGACACGTAGTACCTCTGCAGCAGGAGATAGACCAGGACACAGGGGATGACCGAGATGGTGATTCCGGCCTGGAGCATGCCCCAGTCGGTACCGCCGAGACTCGTCTCGGTGCGCGCCGTCGCCAGCACCAGCGGCAGCGTGAACTTGTTGCCCCGGCTCATCATGACCAGCGCACCGAGGAACTCGTTCCACGACATGATGAACGCGAACAACGCGACGGTGACGATCGCCGGCACCGTCGCCGGCAGGAAGATCCGGATGAGCGCCTGCCAGTGCGAGGCACCGTCGACGGTGGCCGCCTCCTCGAGCTCACGAGGAACGGCGCTGAAGCTGTTGCGCAGGATGTAGAGGCTGAACGGCAGTTGGATCGCCGTATGCAGGATGGCCAGACCCACCAACGAGTTCGTCAGCTTGACCTTGGCGAACATGAGGAACATCGGAGTCAGCAGGGCCTGATACGGCACGATCAGGGCCAGCAGCAGGACGATGAAGATGAACTCCTTGCCCGGCAAGGGGAACCGGGCGAGGGAGTACGCCGCCGGCACCGTCAGCAGCAGGGTGAACGCAATTGTCAGCAGAGCCGCCCCGAGGCTGTTCGCCAGGTAGGTCGGCAGCCCCTGCTGGTAGCTCCACAGCCGGTGGTAGCTGTCCAGGCTGATGGAGTGCGGGAAGTAGGTCGGCGGCGAGGCTGCCGCCTCCGCGGTCGGCTTCACCGACGCCAGCGTGGACATCACCAACGGCAGCAGCATGACCGTGCAGATCGCCAGGCACATCGCACCGATCAGGTAACGCCCCCGACCCCTGTGCGTGCGCGCGCTGGTGACGGGCTCGCGCGTGCGCCGGGTCTTCGGCCGTGTCAGAACTGCCATCACGCGTTGCTCCGGCGGGTGAGGATCATCTGGACGATCGTGAACGCGAGAATGGTGACCGCGAGCACCAGCGACAGCGCTGCGCCGTAGCCGAGCCGCAGGTACGGGAACGAGTTCAGGTAGACGTAGAACACCGATGTCGCCGTCTCGTTCCGCGGCTGTCCGGCGGTCATGATGTAGAACTGGTCGAACGCCAGCAGCGATCCGATGACGCTCACCAGGGTCACCAGCAGGATCGTGCGCAGGGTGAGCGGCAGGATGACCCGGCCGACCCGCTGCCAGTAGGTGGCGCCGTCCACCTCACTCGCCTCGGTGATGTCGCTCGGGACCGCCTGGATCGCGCCGACGAACAGAATCATCCCGAAACCCATCACCTTCCAGACGACGGAGGCGATGATCGCGTAGTTGGACGTGTCGGCGTCGACGCCCAACCACAGGACCGGCTTGTCGATCAGTCCGATGTCCATCAGGAACTTGTTGATCAGACCGAAGTCGGTGCTGAACAGCCAGTACCAGAGCAGGCTCGAAATGCCCAGGCCGATCACGACGGGAATGAACACGGTGGTTCTGGTGAATTTGCGAAGGAACGTGTTGGGGGACGTCAGCAGTGCGAGAAGGTAGCCACCGATGATCAGGATCGGTGTGATCAGCAGCGTGTATTTCAGCGTGAACAGAAACGACACCCAGAACTGGCTGTCGGTGAACGCCCGCTTGTAGTTGTCGAGCCCGATGTACTTGGGCGGCGTGAGAAGTGACCAGTCGTGCAACGACATCCAGGCCATCTGGCCGAGCGGGTAGACGGTGAACACCAGCACGAAGATCAGAGCCGGTGCCACATAGGCCATACCGATCAGGCGACTTCGTGGAGATCGTTGCACGGGCGGTCCTCCGGACGATTGACGCTACGGGCGGCACCGGCGTTGTCAGGTGCCGGCGGGGCGCCCGCCGGGGCGCGGTGGAGTGGCGCCCCGGCGGACACGACTGGGCTGAGCCTCTTACGGTCGAGCCTGTCGCATCATCCCCGCTCAGCGATCGCCTTCATCTCCTTCTTGGCGTCGGCGATCACCGTGTCGAGGTTGTCGTTGGAGTAGTAGGCCCGCTGGAGCATCTTCAACCAGGGACCCTGCGGCGAGTTGATCTGCTCGAAGAACGTCGTCGAGTACGGCGTCTGGCCGACGGTGAGAGCCTTGGCGACGTCCTGCACGAGCGGCTCGGCCTTGAAGTACTTGTTGTCGACCATGTCGGAGCGGGTGGTCAGGTTCAGAGCCTTGGCGTAGACCTCGACCTGGACCTCGTCGGACAGCAGGAACTTCATCACGTTGACCGAGTCGGCCACGCGCTTGCTGCCCTTGGGCACCACCACGAGGTCGCCGCCGATGAACGAGGCCGACTTGCCCGCGGTCTTGCCGGGCAGCAGGCTGATGCCGAAGTTCATGCCGGGGTTCTGCTGCCGGGCCAGCGTGATGTTGAAGTTGCCGGTACCCATCATGCCGACCTTGCCGGTGCCGAACTGCAGGTGGAACGTCTCGCCGTTCTCGCTGCGGTCGCCCTCGTGGACGTTGCCCGCCTTGACCATGTCACGGGTGAACTGCAGCACGTCCTTGACGCCGTCGCCGGTCAGCGGTTCGTCGCCGGGGCCCTTGGACTCGATCTTCGCCCCGTCCGCCCACATCAGCGGTCCGACGGTGAAGATGTTGCAGCCGGCGCAGTTGCCGGGCAGGTAGTAGCCCTTGATGTCGTTGCCCAGCGCCGTGATCTTGTCGGCGTAGGCGCGCAGCTCTTCCCGGCTCGTGGGTGGCTTGCTGGGGTCGAGCCCGGCCTTGGTGAACAGGTCCTTGTTGTAGAACAGGGCCGACACGTCGGCGTAAAGCGGTACGCCGTACAGCTTTTCCTGGTAGGTGGCTACCGCCATGTGGCCCTTGCTGGCGGTCTTGAGCTCCGGCCAGTCCTTGATCGACGGGGTCAGGTCGACGAGCTGGCCCGCCTTGGTGAACTGCGGTGCGTAGATCAGGTCCATGCCCATCAGGTCGGGCACGTCACCCGACGCGATGCCCTGGGCGATCTTGCCGACCATCTCGGTGTGCGGGATGTAGGTCAGCTTGATCTTGCAATCGGGATTCTTGGTGTTCCATGCGTCGACGAGCATGTCCACCATCTGCTTGTTGCCGCCGGAACGCTCCCACATCGTGAGTTCGCCCTTGGTCGCACATGACGTGGTGGCTGGACCCGCGGTCGACGCGGACGGCGTGTCCGGGTCTTCGCCGCACGCCGTCACCACCAACAACAACGTTGTGACAAGGATGGGCCATCTGAGACGAGTCCTCATCCCATGCTCCTCCAAATTCGGATGTTGACCTGGACAAACCAGACGTCTTTGCCCCCACGCTGACTCCGTGCCGCGGACGATACTCCTGCTGCATACGATTGCATACATTCGTTTTCATGTTGATATCTCGTGTCGACCGGGGGCGCCGGACGCGTCGCTGACTATCGTTCGGTCATGGCGTTGTGGACCCGGCTGGTCGACTACGCGGAACGGATCGACGGCGAACTGCACCGTCGGGAGGCCGCTCCCGCCGGCGTGCCGCTGATCCTCGCCTGGTCCGGCACGGTGGCTCTGCCCGGCGAGGGCGCGTTCCGGGCGGGGTTCGTCGCCGGCCCCACCGACCGGTTCAGTGACACGCTGTGCAGCGGCGACTCCGCCGGCGTCCAGGTCGACCTGACGTGGCTCGGCGCCCGCGCGGTGCTCGGCCTGCCGCTTGTCGAATTGCGGCACCGGGCCGTCACGGTGGAGGACGTGTGGGGACCGCACGGGCGTCGGCTGATGGAGCGGCTCGCGGAAACACCAACGGCGGACGACCGGCGCCGGATCGTCGAGACGTTCCTGCTCGGGCGCGCGCAGTCGGGCGGCGCGGCACTGCCCGACGTGGTGACGCACACCGCCGTCCTCATCGAGCGGCACGGCGGCCGGATCGGGGTGGCCGCGCTCGCCGACGAGCTCGGCTACGGTCGCCAGCACCTGCACCGCGAAGTCACCCGGCATCTCGGCCTGCCGCCGCGGACGCTCGGCCGGCTGATCCGCTTCCGTTCCGTGCTCGCGGCGGTACGCGCGGCGCCGGCCGGGCCGGGCCAGCCGGCCGGGCCCGCGCGGCCGGCCGGGCCCGCGCGGCCGGCGGAGGCGACCGGCTGGGCCGGGCTGGCCGCCGACTACGGCTACTACGACCAGGCGCACCTCTACCGCGAGTTCCGCGACCTGGCCGGCATGACCCCGCGCGAGGCCCGCGCCATCTCATCCACCGCCGATCTTGCAGTTGTGGTGCCTCACAAAGTGGGGCGAACAACCCCGAATCCTGGCACCATAACTGCAAGATCAACGTGATCATGGAACCGACGCGACATTCGTCCACGACTCGGCGGCGACCCGCGCCGTAGCGTCGGCATCATGAGCACTCTGACGCCGTACCTGTGCTGCACGGACGCCTCCGCGGCGATCGCGTTCTACGTCGCCGCGCTCGGCGCGACCGAGGTCGAACGGTGGACCGCCGACGACGGTCGGATCGGCCACGCCGAACTCGACATCGACGGCAGCGCCGTCTACCTCGCCGACGAGCACCCGGAGATCGGCGTGGTCTCGCCGACCACCCTGGGCCGAACGCCCGTCTCGTTCGTCCTCGCCGTGCCCGACGCCGACGCTGCGGTGGCGCGCGCCGTCGATGCGGGCGCGACCGTCGAGCGCCCGGTGACCGACCAGCCCGGTCG
>Ga0068862_100005629_pt1 | contig 10462 bp, 9 predicted proteins | sample KBSSwiS52_FD_66598 | JGI IMG/M metagenome (GOLD analysis project Ga0068862, IMG submission 66598) | Switchgrass rhizosphere microbial communities from Kellogg Biological Station, Michigan, USA - KBS Switchgrass S5-2 | ecosystem: Host-associated > Plants > Roots > Rhizosphere > Soil ... | reverse complement strand
GGGTAGGCCTGGTGCTCCTGCTCGAGGATGCGGGCGGCGAGCGTCGCCTCGTCGTCGTCCGCGCGCACCGGCACCGTGCGCTGCACGACGATCGGGCCGCTGTCGAGCCCCTCGTCGACCAGGTGGACGGTGCAGCCCGAGACCTTCACCCCGTGGGCCAGGGCCTGCTCCTGGGCGTCGAGCCCGGGGAAGGCCGGGAGCAGGCTCGGATGGATGTTGAGGATGCGCCGGGGGAAGGCCGCCACAAAGACCGGCGAGAGCAGGCGCATGTAGCCGGCCAGGCAGACCCATTCGACGTCCGCCTGGCGGAGGACGGAAAGAACCTTCTCTTCCTGGATTGCCCGCGGCTGGCCCTGATGGGGGACGGCCTCGGCGGGGATCCCCAGCTCGCGGGCTTTCGTGAGCCCCGGCGCGTCCGCGATGTTGCTGAGAACCAGCACGATCCGGGCCGGGATCTCGCCGCGCTCGATCGCGGCGTGGAGGGCCAGGAAGTTGCTCCCGCGGCCCGAGAGGAGGACCCCGATGCGGGTCATTCCGCTTCCGGGAAGGTGCTCCCCAGGTCGTACACCACCCCGGAGCCTTCCTTCTGGACCGTGCCGATGAGGAACGAGCGCTGGCCCGTGCTCCGCAGCAGGGACAGCACCTCGGCAAGCCCGGACGGCTCCACCGCCAGGACCATGCCGATCCCCATGTTGAAGACGCGGAACATCTCGTCGCTGTCCACCTCCCCCTTCTCCTGGAGGAAGTGGAAGAGCTCGGGCAGCGGCCAGCTCCCCACTCGGATCAGGGCGTGGGTGTCCGCGGGCAGGATGCGCGGCAGGTTGTCGGTGATGCCGCCGCCGGTGATGTGGGCCATGCCGTGCAGGGCTCGGTGCCCGAGGAGGGGGCGCAGGGATTTCAGATAGGACAGGTGCGGCTCCAGGAGCGCCTCGCCCACGGTCTTCTTGGCTCGCCAGGGCGCGCGGTCGTGGACGCCGAGACCCTGCGTGTCGAAGAGGATGCGGCGGGCGAGCGAGTAGCCGTTCGTGTGGAGCCCCGACGAGGGGAGGCCCACCAGCACGTCCCCGGGCGCGACCCTGGAGCCGTCGAGCACCTTCGGCCGGTCCACGATCCCGACGATGAAGCCGACGAGCTCATAGTCGCCCGGCTGGTAGAAGCCCGGCATCTCCGCGGTCTCGCCGCCGAGGAGCGCGCAGCCGTTCTCGCGGCAGCCGTCCGCGACCCCCTGCACGAGCTCGACCATCTTCGCGGGCTCGAGCACGCCGGCGCCCAGGTAGTCCAGGAAGAAGAGCGGCTCGGCCCCCTGCACCAGGATGTCGTTGACGCAGTGGTTGACCAGGTCGCGGCCCACGAAGGAGTAGTCCCCCATCATCTTGGCCACGACCAGCTTGGTCCCGACCCCGTCGGCCGAGGCCACGAGCACCGGCTCGGCCATGCCTGCGAGGTCGGGCCGGAACAGCCCGCCGAAGCTGCCGATCTCGCTGAGGACCCCGGGGGTGAAGGTGGACTTCGCCAGCTTCTTGACCCGCGCGAGCCCCTTTTCCTGGGCGTCGATGTCGACTCCGGCCTGGGCGTAGGCGCTCTTGGAGGGGGGGCTCATGGGCTGGGACTATACCAGCGGCCCGGAGGGCTCGACATGCTAGGATACGCCCCCGTCGGGACCCCCGACCCCACAACTTCAAGGGACGGTCATGTCGAACGAGCAGAACGCGCTGATCTTCGGATTGTACGTCTTCGTGCTGGCGGGCTTTCTCGGCCACCACGTCATCCACCGCGTGCCGCCGCTGCTGCACACGCCGCTGATGGCGGGCACCAATGCGATCTCCGGCATCTCGCTGGTCGGGTCGCTGGTCGCCGCGGGCGGCGGCTACGGCACGCTCGGCACGATCCTCGGGACGATCGCGGTGACCTGCGCCACGATCAACACCGTCGGCGGATTCCTGATCACGGACCGCATGCTGCGGATGTTCAAGACACGGCGCAGCGACCCCGGCAAGCCCAAGCCATGATCACTCCGCTCTCGTATCTCATCGCTTCGGTCTGCTTCATCGTCGCGCTGCAGGCGCTGTCGTCGCCCAAGCACGCGCGCCGGGGCAACGCGATCGGCGCCTTCGGCATGCTGGTGGCGGTCGTCGGCACCCTGCTCCTGGGCAAGATCATCAGGTTCGAGTGGATCCTCATCGGCCTGACCCTCGGCTCCGTCATCGGCGCGGCCATGTCGATCTGGATCCCGATGACGAAGATGCCGGAGCGGATCGCGCTCTCGCACTCCTTCGGCGGCCTCGCCGCCGCCCTGGTGGGGATCTCGGAGTATCACCACCTGGGCGCGGAGATCTCGCGCTTCACCATGGGCGCCCTCGGCCTGGAGGTGTTCCTCGGCTTCCTGACGTTCACGGGGAGCCTCATGGCGTTCGGGAAGCTCCAGGGCATCCTCCCGGGCTCGCCGATCACGTACAAGGGTCAGAACGCCTCGAACATCGTGCTCTTCCTGGCGGCGCTCGCGCTGCTCGTCCTGGTCGTGCTCGACCCGAGCCGCAGCGCGCTGTTCTATCTCATGGGAGTGATCGGCTTCGTGGTCGGCATTCTCTTCGTGATCCCGATCGGCGGCGCGGACATGCCGGTGGTGATCTCGCTCCTGAACTCCTACGCCGGCTTGGCCGCCGCGGCCACCGGCTTCGCGCTCAACAACTACGTGCTGATCATCGCCGGCGCGCTCGACGGCACCTCGGGCTTCCTGCTGTCGCTCAAGATGAGCAAGGCGATGAACCGGTCGTTCGCGAACGTGCTGTTCGGCGCCTTCGGCAAGGTCGCGGCTCCCGCCGAGGGGACCGCCGCCGGCGCGGCGGCCGCGGCGAGCTACAACCAGGCCACGGTCGAGGAGGCCGTCGGGGTCCTGGAAGCGGCACAGTCGCTGATCGTGGTGCCCGGCTACGGCATGGCCGTGTCCCAGGCCCAGCACACCGTGCGCGAGCTGACCCAGATCCTCGAGGGGCGCGGCGTCGCGGTCAAGTACGCCATCCATCCGGTCGCCGGCCGCATGCCGGGACACATGAACGTGCTCCTGGCCGAGGCCAACGTCCCCTACGACCAGCTCTTCGACCTGGACGACATCAACGACGAGTTCGCCCGCACCGACGCCGTGCTCGTGGTGGGCGCCAACGACGTGGTCAACCCGGCGGCGAAGACGAACCCGGGGAGCCCGATCTTCGGCATGCCGGTGTTCAACGTGGAACAGGCGCGGGCGGTGATCGTGCTCAAGCGCAGCTTCAACCCGGGCTTCGCCGGGATCGAGAACGAGCTCTTCGGCAAGCCGAACACGATGATGGTGCTCGGCGACGCCAAGAAGACGCTGCGGGAGATGACCACGGCGCTCAAGGGCGATTGAGGTAGGGGCGGCTCTTGTGGCCGCCCTCCGGAAGGGCACCCACAAGGGGTGCCCCTACTAGATGTACCCGAGCGACTGCAGCGTCTTGAGCTGCTCGGAGTCCATGGCTCCGCCCTTCCCGCGGGGGAACTTCTTCGCCAGCGCCTGGTGCTCCCGGAACGTCCTCTCCAGGATGCCCGTGTACTTCTTCGCCAGCTCCGGCTTCTCCGCGTGGAGGCTCTTCAGACAGTAGGGGTCGTTCCACAGGTCGTAGAGCAGCAGGCGCGGACCTTCCTCTTCCATCTCCTCCTTCGACGTGCTGATCCGGAGCGACGCGCCCCAGCGGCCGTCCACGATCTCCACGATCTCGTTGGGATCTCCGGTCATGGGCGAGTACGTGAGCTCGTCGATGACGACCGGGCGCGGCTCCCAGCCGGGCCTTCCCAGAAGCAGCGGCGCGAGCGAATGGCCTTGCAGATAGTCGGGCTTGGGCCGGCCCGCGAGGTCGAGGACCGTGGGCAGCAGGTCGATCAGCGACACGGGACCGCGGAAGCGCTGGCCGGGCTTGATCTTCGCGGGCCAGACCACCACCAGGGGCACACGGGTCAGGTAGGGGTTGAGGTAGGCCACCCTCTCGAACGGCGCCCAGGCGTCGAAGTAGCCGAGGCCGGGCCAGTCGCCGTGGTCGGCGGTGACGATGAGGATCGTGTTCTCCCACTCGCCCGTGGCCTTGAGCCGATCCACGAACAGGCCGAGCTGGTGGTCGGAATAGGCCATGGCCTCGTCGAAGGCGCCGCGCACGCCGTCGAAGTAGGCCTTGCGGTCGATGCCGGCCTTCTCGAAGGTCGCGGTGGCGGCGCGCAGACCCCAGGAGCGGCCCATGGAGCCGGTGGCGTCGCCCAGGCGGCGCTCCATGTCGTTGAAGGCCGCGCGCTCGGCGGGGCTCAAGAAGGTGCCGGCGACCGGCGGCACCGGCTCCCACGGCCAGTGGACGTCCGTCACCTGGAAGTGCGCCCACCAGGGGCGGCCGGGGAAGGCTTCGCGCCAGCGCCAGAAGGCCCGCTGCAGCTCTCCGGACGATGCCGAGTTGGGGCCGGAGATGCTCTCGATCAGGTTGTCCACGCCGCGGTCGAGGCTGCTCATGGAGCCGCACCAGGAGTTCGAGGTGAAGACGCCGGTCTGGTACCCGGCGCCGTGGAGGAGCTGGGCCATGGTGGCGGCCCGGTCCGGCAAAGGATCGTTCGGCAGCTTGAAGCCGCCGAGCACCGTGTGGTGGAGGCCGGTCATGAAGGAGGTCGTGGACGGCTTGGACCAGGAGGAGTTGCTGTAGGCCCGCTCGAAGAGCGCACCTTCCGCGGCCAGCCGCTCCAGGTTCGGGGTCGTGCGGCGGTTGTAGCCGTAGGCGCTCATGTACTCGGCCCCGCCCGCGTCGATCACGTAGAGGAGGACGTTCGGAGGGCCGGAAGCGAGCGGGGCGCCGCTCACGGTGGGGGCGGACCAGAGGGCCACGCTCCCCGCCTTCCCCGCCGTCTCCAGGGTCAGATCGACGGCCTTGCCCGCCCAGCGGGAGAGGTCGGCCGAGCGCTGCCCCCAGGTCCCCTTGCGGGCATAGCTCTCCTTGAAGACCTCCTCGTCCCCGGCGACGACCCGGAACGAGACCGGCGCGTCCTGGCGCAGGACCCCCAGGCCGAAGTCGAGCCGCCCGTCCTTCGGCACCTTCACACGCCAGGAGACCTTGCCCGGCGTGTGGGTGTAGAGGGAGCGCCGGTAGAGCGCGTCGCGCGGCTCGGTGACCACGCCCGCAGGCAGCTCGGCATAGCGCGCCTCCTTGGGAACGAGCGAGACCGAGAGGATCTCCAGCCGGCCGGGGGCGTTGGCGTTGAGCATGAAGCCGAGCTGGCGCAGCGGCTCTTCCATGGAACCGAAGTCCACCCAGTCGGCGCGCAGGAGATAGTCATGGGCGGCGCCGTCGCTGATGAGCGTGGCCGAGTCGCCGCGGTAGAGGAACGGCTCGTACTCGAACATCAGGTCGCCGTGCTGCCGCCGCAGGTTGAAGCCGACGTTGAGGTTCCTGGCACCGCCCGAGCTGCGCGCCCGCACCAGCAGGAAGGCCCAGTCCTCCCGGTTCCAGTCCGGCAGATCGACGTAGATCCCGCCGCGGAAGCTCCGCCGCTGGCGGTTCGCCTCGGAGAGCTCGACCCGCAGCGCGCCCTCCGCCTGCTGTACGGCGGCCGGGACCGCTCCGGGGAGGAGAGGGATCACGGCCCTCCATCCCGGCTGCGGCTTCCCGAAGTCCCAGGCCGCTGCGTCGGGGAGGTCCCTGGGGACCTGCGAGCCTTCGATGCGCGCGGCTTTCAGATGCTCCTCCAGGTGGAGGGGGGCCTTGTCCGCGGAGAGGGGAGCGGGGTCGGAGCCTCCGCACGCCCAGAGCAGAGGGAGAAGCGCGATCACCAGCCTGCGGACCGTTGAAACGGACATGTATTCTCCCAGGTTACCATGGCGGAAAGGACCACAAGGACACCAGGGACAGCAAGGACCCGGAGCCCGGATCTTGGCGTCCTTGGTGTCCTTGGCGTCCTTGATGTCCTTTCCGAGAGCCTGCCGAGCCGGGTGCTATCCTCCGCCCATGGACTGCCGCCCCGGCTGCGCCGCCTGCTGCATCGCGCTCTCGATCTCGTCTCCGATCCCTGGCATGCCCGAGGGCAAGCCGGCGGGGGTGCGCTGCGTGCAGCTCACCGACGACCACCGCTGCGGGATCTTCGGGCAGCCGGAGCGGCCGGAGGTCTGCGTGCGGCTCCGGCCCGGCGAGGAGATGTGCGGCACCTCGGCCCGCGAGGCCTATGCCTACCTGGCCCGGCTGGAGCGGCTCACCGCGCCGAAGCATGTTCCCCCGGCAGCGTGACGTCTTCCCGCCCCCGGAGCGGGCGACGCCCGATGGCATCCTGGCCGTGGGCGGCAAGCCGGACCCGGACCTCCTCCTCCATGCCTACAGCCGCGGGATCTTCCCCTGGCCTCATACGGGGCTTCCCCTCCTCTGGTTCTGCCCGGACCCGCGTTTCGTCCTGATCCCGCGGGAGGCCCATCTCTCCCGGTCGCTCCGGAGGACGATGCGCCGCGGCAGATTCGAGGTCCGCGCCGACACGGCGTTCGAGGCGGTCATCCGCGGCTGCGCCCGGAAGAGACGGCCGGGCCAGCGCGGCACCTGGATCAACCGCGGCATGATCAAGGGCTACACTGCCCTCCACGAGCGCGGCTTCGCCCATTCGATCGAGGCGTGGCAGGAGGGCCGGCTCGTGGGCGGCCTCTACGGCCTCTCCCTGGGAGCGGCCTTCTACGGGGAATCGATGTTCGCGGACGTGCCGGACGCCTCCAAGGTCGCCTTTGCCACGCTCGTCGGGAACCTGGTGCGCTGGGACTTCCAGCTCGTGGACTGCCAGAGCTACACCGGGCACCTAGCCGCGTTCGGAGCGGAGGACTGGCCGCGGGAGCGCTTCCTCGCCGCGCTCGAAGAGGCCCTGGAGGCTCCGACCCGGATGGGGCCATGGACCCTGGAGCTGGGACCGGCCGAGGCGGCCGCTCAGATCCGCGGCGGGAGGTGAGCCAGGAAGCCTGCCAGCTCGACCGCATCCTCCAACCTCGCGCAGCGGTCGTGGAAGACGAAGCCGATGGTCCGGCTGGGCGCGGGCTCGCGGAAGGAGACGTAGCGCACCAGGCCCGAGCAGTCCAGGCCGGCCGCGACGGTCATGCGCGGGAGCATCGCGCAGCCGCTCCCCGCGGCGACCAGGTGCCGCAGCGTCTCCAGGCTCGCCGCCTGCACCGGGTTCAGAGCGGAGTCCGGGGTCGTCCCGCAAGCCTCCAGGGCCTGGTCCCGCAGGCAGTGCCCGCGCTCCATCAGCAGCATCTCGCGGGCCTCGATCTGGCCCAGGGTGACCTCCGCCTCCCTGGCAAGCGGGTGGTTCGAGGGGACCGCCAGCAGGAACGGCTCGCGCAGGAGCGGAGTCTCGGTCAATCCCCATTCGCCCGTCGGCAGGCAGATGACGGCCGCGTCGATCAGCCTCTGGCGGAGCATCTGGAGCAGGGAGTCCGTCATCGCCTCCGTCAGCACCAGCTCGAGCTTCGGATAGCGCTCGCGGAGCGCGCCGAGGAACCAGGGCGCATAGTAGGGCCCGATCGTCGGGATCAGGCCGAGCCGGAAGCGGCCCGTCAGGCACTCCCGGTGGGGACCCCCTCGCCCGATGCCCGAGAGCTCCTCCAGCATCGAGCGCACGCGCTGCACCGCCAGCTGGCCGGCCGGCGTCAGCGACACCTGCCGGGACGTCCTCTCGAACAGCCGCTCCCCCACCGCCTCCTCGACCTTCTTCACCGCGGCGCTCAGCGACGGCTGGGCGATCGACAGGTCCTCCGCCGCCCTCCCGAAGTGGAGCCTCTCGGCCAACGCAACCACCGCGCGCAGATCCCGGATCGACAACCCGTCGAGCCTATCCATAGGAGATCCCGATCGCATCGATAGCGCTCCTCGTCTTGTTGAATCGAAAGCGTGCGGGTACATTATGAGACAAAGTCAGGAGGAATGCCCCGGGGTTGAGGTAGAGGTTTGAGGTACCGTCTCAAGTCGCTTTGGGATCGTCGACGTGCAGTCATGGAAAGGGCCCGGCCGGTGCGAACCGACCGGGCCGATTCTTTTGGGGCGACTTCAGCGCCGGCAGACCGCCGACTCGGGGTAGCGGGCCACGCGCTCGATCTCGGCTTTCGGGACGCCCGCCAGGAACCTGGTCTTGCGGAACGCGGCCGTCACCAGCTCCCGGTTGATCTCCAGCGTGTACGGGACCAGGCGCCGGGCCACGTCGCCCTCGGTATCCTCGCCCAGGTCCAGCACCCGGACCGGGGTCGAGCAGGAGAAGTCGACGTCCTTCAGATCCAGGCTGCGGATCTTCCGGCGGTCCCGGGTGCGGAAGTGGACGCGCCCGCGGTCCACCTCGTAGACGATGCTCCACTGGGTGTAGCCGGGCTGGGCGACCTGGTCGAGCGTCTCGAAGGCGTAATCCACGGCATCCGTGCCCCGGGCCTTGAAGCTCTTGACGCGCCGGGCGGCGCGGCCGAAGCGGGCGAGGGACGAGGGACCTTCGGTCGGCCCGGTTTGCCCTCCCTGCAACGATTCGGCGTAGGTGCTGTTGGCGAGCGCCGCCACCGGCAGCTCGTCGCCCGTATGGGCGACCATGCGGCCGTCGAGGAACTCGACCGTCGCGACCTGCCCCTGGCGGTCGGCCACGAGGTAGTGGATCGGGACGGGGCCGACGACCCGCAGGCTCTGATCCGACTTCAGGACCTCCGCGACCGTGGCATGGTTGTCCAGGTTGTATTGGATCCACTGCAGGACGTCGACCGCGGGCCGGGCGTCCGCCGCGGGATAGCGGCTGCCCGCCAGCCACATCAGCTCGATGGTGAGCCCCTTCTCGTTGATGCCCCCCGACGGGAAGTCGCGGCCATACTGGTTGAAGGTCACGCTGCCGAACTGCGAGGTCCAGCTCGCGGGCTTCGGATCACCCTCGGCGTCGGCCTTTCGGGCCACGCCCCGCTTGTTGACGACCAGCAGGCCGTCCCCGACCGCCCAGTCGTAGTTCTTGCCGAAGACGATGCGCCCGCCATCGCGCAGGCAGAACGTGGTGCAGGCGGAGGCCGGGACGGACAGGGCGAGAGCCAGCAGGACGGCGGACAGCTTGGTCTTCATACGCTCTCTTACGCAAGGGCGTGCCCGCGGGTTTGGCCCGTCTACGGCTCCAGGGCTTCCGCGGATTCGTCGGCGGCTTCCAGGTTCCCGTGCCTGAGCTCGCCGAGGACCTCGTGGGCCGCTTCCGCGTGCTCCTCGGGGACCTGGATCACAACCGGGCCGACCAGCGGGTTGAAGCTGAGCCGGCCCATACCGAAGAGGTCCTGGATCTGATCGAACCTCTTGGAGTAGGGGATCTTCTCCTCGAGGAGCAGGGATTCCGCGAGAGCGAGCGCCCCGGGGTCGGTCCCCTCGAAGACGGTGACGAGCTGGACGTCCGGATGGGCGGGCTCGGCAGGAGCGACGTCGGTGAGAGGGACCTCGCAATCCACGCACGTGACGAAGCCTTCCCGGTATTCGAGACCGCATTCGGGGCAGTACATGGCTTTCCCTCCTTTGCCCCAGTATAAGCCTCCTACTCCTGATACCCCCGGATCATCTCCTCCAGCCGGTCCAATCCCCGGGCGACCTCGTCCAGGGCGGGCCCGAAGGAGAGGCGGACGTGCTGGTGGAAGCGGGAGAGCCGTTGGGCGCGGCGGCGGCCGGGGTTGACGTCGAAGAAGACGCCGGGCACGCAGATCACCCGGTGCTCCAGGGCGGCGCGGAAGAAGGCCATGCCGTCCGAGATCGGCTCCGGGAGATCGCGCACCGACACGAAGGCGTAGAAGGTGCCGGCGGGCTCGGGGTGCACGCGCATCCCGAGCTCCCGCGCGCGGCGCAGGGTCAGCTCCCGCTTCGGCAGGAACGCCTCCCGGATCGCCTTCGATTCCGCGATCACCAGGTCCGGCTCCATCAGCGCCACCGCCGCCCGCTGCTGCGGGCGCGAGCCGCCGCCGTCCAGGAAGGAGCCGGCGCTCTCGATCGCCTCGATCACGGAGCGCGGCCCCAGCGTCCAGGTCACCCGCCAGCCCGGATAGCGCCAGTTCTTGGTCAGGCCGTCCACGATCACCACGGGATCGCGGTCCACGTCCTCGACATAGCGGGCGGCGCTCACGGTCGGACCCGGTTCCCCTTCCCCCGCGTCCCAGACGTAGTGGGAGTAGAACTCGTCGATCAGCAGCGTGCAGTCGAGCTCCCGGCCGACGTCGATCCACTCCGCCAGCTCGTGGCCGGAGACCAGCTTGCCCATGGGATTGCAGGGGTTCGAGAAGAGCAGCACCGAGAGACCGCGGCCGATCACCTCGCGCCGCAGGTCCTCGGCCGAGAACGCGTAGCCCTGCTCCCGCCGCAGCAGGATCGGGATCGGCGTCACCAGCCGGAAGATGTCCAGCAGCTCCTCGTAGGCCGTGTAGTCCGGCAGGAAGTGCCCGAGGTTGACCTGGTCGAGCGAC
>Ga0068862_100005614_pt1 | contig 10484 bp, 13 predicted proteins | sample KBSSwiS52_FD_66598 | JGI IMG/M metagenome (GOLD analysis project Ga0068862, IMG submission 66598) | Switchgrass rhizosphere microbial communities from Kellogg Biological Station, Michigan, USA - KBS Switchgrass S5-2 | ecosystem: Host-associated > Plants > Roots > Rhizosphere > Soil ... | reverse complement strand
AAGCCGCCTTGATCGGGCCGGCCTATAAGGTGTTCGGCGACCGCCTGCCCGAGGCGCTGTGGCAGGAACTCGCCGCCCTGCAGGAGCGGCTGGCCAAGGCCAGTCTCCCCAAGGCGACGATGGCGGCGGAGTAGGGGACCTCCCCACTGATCGTCCTCGGAAGGGTCGGGATCGAAATAGAGATGGCGGGCGCCTGCGGGCGTCCGCCATTTTCATTTCGGCCTGGAAGGGGTCAGCCTCGATGGACTAGCGGTTCGCCACCACGCGCAGGTTTGGCGCGGAGCCGGGCTTCTCGCCGCGGATCTGGGCCACCAGGTCGAACAGCGCCTGGCGCACCTCCTCCACGTGGCTGCGGGAGGCGTAGGACTCCAGCTCCAACAGATGGTTGGGGGTCACGCGCAGCGACGACGAAGAGACCACCTCCAGCACCTTGGGCGCGCAGGGCACCGAACGCTCGGTCTCGTCGAGCAGGGCCTCGGTGAGCTTCTCGCCGGGGCGCAGGCCGGTGATCTCGATCTCGATGTCCTTGCCGGGCGTGGCGCCGGAGAGCGCGATCATCTGGCGGGCGAGGTCCATGATGCGGACGGGCTCGCCCATCTCCAGCAGGAACAGCCGCGCGCGGCCGGCGTCTTCCTCAGCGCTGGCGGCGGTGGCGTGCAGCACGAGCTGGGCCGCCTCCGGAATGGTCATGAAGTAGCGGGCCATGTCCGGGTGGGTGACGGTGACCGGGCCGCCGCGCTCGATCTGCGAGCGGAAGATCGGCACCACCGAGCCAGCGGATCCCAGGACGTTGCCGAACCGCACGGCGGAGAATCGGGTGGCGCCCTGGCCGTTCTGCTGGGCCTGGATGACCGCCTCGGCCAGGCGCTTGGTGGCGCCCATGACGTTGGTGGGGTCGACCGCCTTGTCGGTGGAGATCAACACCATCTGGGCGGCTTCGCAGGCGCGGGCCGCCTCGGCGACGTTCCAGGTGCCGATGACGTTGGTGAGCACGCCCTCGCAGGGATGGCGCTCGACCATCGACACATGCTTGAGCGCCGCGGCGTGGAACACCAAGTCCGGCCGCTGGTCGACGAAGGTGTTGGCGATGCGGGCGGCGTTGCGCACGTCGCAGAGCACCGATTCGCGGGCGAGCTGCGGAAAGGCCTCGCCCATCTCGCGGTCGATCTCGAAGAGGCCGGTCTCTGAGAAGTCGAGCAGGGTCAGGTGCGAGCACTGGAAGGCGGCGACCTGGCGGCAGAGCTCGGCCCCGATGGAGCCGCCCGCCCCGGTGATCAGCACGCGCCGGCCGCGGATCAGGTCGGCGATCGGGCGGCGGTCCAGCTCGATCGGCTCGCGGGCCAGGAGCTCCTCGATATTGATCTCCCGCATGGGCAGGAGGGTCAGGTTGGTGTGGTCGCCCAGCTCGACGATCGAAGGCAAGCGCAGGAGGCGGATGCCGTCGCTCTTCAGCCGGCCCAGGCGGTCGGCGGTCAGGCCCTTCAGGCGGCCGGGCTCCTCGAGGAACAATATCGCGCGCGGGTAGCGGTTCCACCGGCGCAGGTCGGCCAGGGCCGCCTCGAGGTTGTCCAGGCTCTCGATCACGCAGACGCCACGGACCTGCTGGCCGACGTCGCGGGAGTCGGAACCGACGATGCCGACCGGCGAGTAGGTGTGGTCGTGGTTGCGCGCGACGTCGCGCAGGTAGGTGTCGGCGAGCGACGGCGGGCCGATCAGCAGCAGCGACGGCGCCTGGGTGACCCGGTCGCTGATGCTCTTCAACGGGGCGAAGGAGCCCAGGGCATGCTCGTGCAGGGCGCGGCGCAGGATGCGGCCGCCCATGGAGCCGACCATCTGGAAGATCGGGGCCATCACCAGGATCGAGCGGGGGAGGCCCCGGGCCCGGTCGAGCACGAAGACCGCCAGCAGGAATACGCCGACGGTGAGCACCGCGATGCGCGCCAACACCAGCGCGTCCGGCACCGAGGCGTAGCGCCAGGGCGACAGCTCGCGGCGGAACAGGATGGTGAACCCGCCGGCCACGGACGCGTAGATCAGCATGAACTGGACGAGGTTGAGCGTCGGGACCGCGGGCGGCCCGAGCGTCGAAAGCCTCAAGGGCGCTACGACGTAGGCGAAGGCGAATGCGATTGCGGCAATGACGACGTCTGCAAGGATGGTCTGGGCTCGGAAGGCCATCCGCTCCATGGTCGCGCTCCGCTACTGATACGAGTCGTCAACATAGACGGGGGGGACCAGCCGTCCAACGAAACTCCGCCGACCGATGGAAATCCCCGAAAAATCCACCGCGTGCGCTTTTTCGCTCCAGACTGGAGTTCGGGCGACCTTAAGAACGCCCGCTCGCCTGCGCAACGAAAAAGCCGCCGCCCGCAAGGGACGGCGGCTTTGGTTAACAACGGCTCAACAGCCGCTTCGTTCTGCTCGCGCTTAGAAAGTCGCTTTCAGGCTGGCGACGACGCGACCATCCGAGATCTTGCTCTTGTAGTCGGTGTCCCAGTAGCGCACGTCGACGCCGAGGTGGCCGTTGATGGCGTAGCCCAGGCCCGCGTTCCAGGTGGTGTAGTCCGCGGAGGACTTGGTGATTTCCTGGCGGCCGACCGCGCCCGAGATGCTGAACTTGTCTGTGAGCGCGTAGGAGGCGTTGCCCTCGAAGTAGTAGGCGTCGTCGTTGTCCACCGGCCCGAAGAAGTCGGGCGAATAGAAGAAGGCCGCGCCGATCGAGCCCTTGCCCACCGGGACGCTGCCCGCGACCTTGCCTTCGAAATAGCCGTAGTGCGAGCCCTTGGGCGCATCGACGTAGCCGTAGTAGAGCACGCCCAGGTCCAGGGCCACGGGGCCGACGGTCGGCTTGAAGCCGGCGTAGAGGTCCACTTCGGCGTCGGTGGTGTCCAGGAAGTCGACGTTGGAGGCCCACACGCCCGCGTAGAACTGGCCGGCGGTCACGTCGATGCCGCCGAACAACTGCGGATCCTCGTCGGTCTGGCTGAAGCCCCGGAAGATGTAGTCAGACGCCACGCCGACGTTGAACGAGGCCTTGGGGCCGCTGTCGTCCTGGGCGAAGGCGGCTCCGCCCATGGAAACGGCGGCGGCAGCCGCGAGCAGCGAGAGCTTGAACAGTTTCATAGATATCCCCTTGTTATACGTGCCGGCGTTCGCCCGACCGTCGGGCGCCATCCTCTCTGGGACGGCGCCGTTAAGATCAACGTGACGGTCCTGCGACGAGGACGCTAGCTAGGGCGTGAGTGCAAATTAGACGTTAAAAAGGCTGAAAGCCCAAAAAATGGGCGCCTGAAAACGACCGCTGCGCAGATAGGTTTGCGACTCGCCCGAGACGCCTAAGGGTTGAGCCCCAAGTGTCGCCCAGCGTCCACGATCAGGATTTCGCCGGTGACATGGCGAGAGGCGCGGCCCCCGAGGAATATGGCGGACGCGGCGATGTCGTCGGCGCTGGAGGCGACTTTGAGCGGGGCGGCGGCGGCGGCGTTTTCGCGTTGCTTCGCCACCTGTTGCGGGGTGAGCGCCTTGTCGAACCAGGTGGTGTCGATGAAGCCCGGAAGGACGGCGTTGACCCTGATCTTCGGCGCCAGCGCGCGGGCCAGGGCCTTCGTCATGTTATTGAGCGCCGCCTTGGACGCCGCGTAGGGAATCGACGAGCCCATGGCCATCACCGAGGCGATCGAACTGGTGTTGACGACCGCGCCGGGCTGGGGCGCGGCTTCCAGCAGCGCCCGGCAGGCCCGCGTCATCTGGAAGGCGCCGACGACGTTGACGGCGTAGATCCTCTGGAAATCCTCGGCCGAGACGGCGTCGAGGTCGGCATGCCGCACGAAGGTGGTGACCGCCGCGTTGTTGAACAGGGCGTCGATGCGACCGAACCCCTCGGCGGCCGCGGCGATACGCCGGCAGGCTTCGTCGTCGGCCACATCGCCCTGCACCGCCATGCAGTGAGCGCCCTGGGCCTGCACCTGGCGGACGGTCTCCTGGGCCTCCTCGGCGTTGCGGGCGTAGTTGACCAACACCGCCTTCGCCCCCTGCGCCGCGGTCTGCACGGCGATGGCGCGGCCGAGGCCGGTCGAGGCTCCGGTCACGACGACGACGAAATCCTGAAACGCCGACTCGGCCATGGCGGTCTCTCCGGATGCTTGGGTTTCCGACGTTACCCCTCCCAGCGCGGTTGTCGCGGTTGCCGGAGCGGAAAGGCGAGGATAAAGCCGCGCGGATGACAGAGCCCCTGACCCAGCTCGGACATGTGACGCCGAGGCCGACCGATCCGGACGCTGCGGTGCTGGAGCGGGTGGCCAACCCGCATCCGGACGACCTCTACCTGGTGCGCTTCACCCAGCCGGAGTTCACCTCGCTCTGCCCGATCACCGGGCAGCCGGACTTCGCCCACCTGGTCATCGACTACGCGCCGGGGCCGTGGCTGGTGGAATCGAAGTCGCTCAAGCTCTACCTGGCGTCCTTCCGCAACCACGGGGCCTTCCACGAGGACTGCACCCTGGCGGTGGCGAAGAAAATGATCGCCGCGGCCGAGCCCCGCTGGCTGCGGATCGGCGGTTACTGGTATCCGCGTGGAGGGATGCCGATCGACGTGTTCTGGCAGACCGGTCCTGCGCCGGAAGGCCTCTGGCTGCCTGACCAAGGCGTGGCGCCGTATCGCGGGCGCGGATGATCGATCTGATCACGCCAGTGTGAGCTAGCCAAGGGACACCGGTAAGTATATCGTTAACGAGCCCATCTCTCCTCGGGCGTGTCACCTCAGGCCGGACGACGCGGATGCGTTGTCCGGCCATCGGTTTTTCTGGGGGTGCGTTTTTCTAGTCGCCCCAGCGGGTGACCAGCTTCCCGACATCCGGACGTTCCCGTTCCAGCGGCGGCTCGCGGGTCGTGCCGATGAACACGAAGCCGGCGACGCGTTCCCCGGGCGCGAGGCCGAGCACGGCCTTGGCCTGGTCGTCATAGGCGTACCAGTCGGTGATCCAGTTGGCGCCGTAGCCCATGGCGATCGCGGCGTAGAGCAGGGTGGTGCAGACCGCGCCGGCCGAAAGCTGCTGCTCCCACTCGGGGATGTCGCCCACGGTGGGATGGAAGACGACGGCCACGCCCAGCGGCGGGGCCTTCAGCTTGCCGAGCTTGGCGGCGGCCTTGGCGTCGCCGCGGCTCTCGGCCAGGGCCTCGAGCGCCGCAGCGAAGCGGACCTTGGCCTCGCCGTCGAGGATCACGAAGCGCCAGGGCGTGAGCTTGCCGTGATCCGGCGTGCGCGCCGCCAGGCGGACGAGCTGGTCGATCTCGGCGGGGGAGGGGCCCGGCCCGGTCAGGGTCAGGGCCGAACTGGAGCGCCGGCGCGCCAGGAACCTGAGGACGTCCGGGGCCGGCGGAGACTCGATGGGCGTTCCGAATTCGGGCGCCGGCGGAAGGGTGACGGTCAAGGCGCGCCTCGTTAGGAAACCAATAGGCCGGGTCCTTTAATAGGAACGCCGGGGCTCAGAGCAAGGCGAGGGCTGGACGATGACGAACGAGCCGTCCTGGCTTCAGCCCCACGGCGCGCCGTGGCGGCGGGGCCCCGCGCGCCTGATCTACGACAATCCCTGGATCCGCATCACCGAATTCGACGCCACCGCCCCGACCGGGCGGCCGGCGCTCTATGGCGTGGTCGGGTTCAAGAACCTGGCGATCGCCATCCTGCCGGTGCACGACGACGGGACCATCACCCTGGTCGGGCAGCACCGCTTCCCGTTGGCCGACTACACGTGGGAGATTCCGGAGGGCGGCGGTCCGTTGGCCGACGATCCGCTCGAAAGCGCCAAGCGCGAACTGCGCGAGGAGACGGGGCTGGAGGCGGCAAGCTGGGCCGAGGTGCTGCGGATGCAGCTCTCCAACTCGGTGACCGACGAGCTTTCGGTGGGCTACCTGGCGACCGGCCTGTCGCCATCGCCGGGCGGCGCCGAGCCGGACGAGACCGAGGCGCTGGCGCTGGCGCGCGCGCCGTTCCGCGAAGCGCTGGAGGCCGCGACGAGTGGAAAAATCAAGGACGCGCTCACGGTGGCGATGCTGCTGCGAGGCTACCATATGGCCCGGGAGGGCGCTTTGCCGCGCGCTCTGGCCCGGGCCATGTTAAGTTGAACCCCGTCGACGGCGGAAAGAACAGATGAGCCAACGTCTCGAAGTGATCGATCCTGCTGCGCCGCCGCCGGTCTGGGCGTCCCTGCGCAACGAGGCCCAGCGCGCCGCCAAGAGCGAGCCGGCGCTGGCCAGCCTGCTGAACGCCGTGGTGCTGAGCCACGAGAACCTGGGCGACGCCCTGTCCTACCAGCTCGCCCGCAAGCTGGGCGACCAGGAGCTGCGCGCCATGAGCCTGCGCGAGCTGGCGTCGGCGGCTTATGCGGCCGACCCGTCGCTGATGGACACCGCCGAGGAGGACCTGAAGGCGGTGTTCGAGCGCGACCCGGCCTGCAAGGGCTACGTGCAGCCGTTCCTGTTCTTCAAGGGGTTCCAGGCGCTGCAGACCCAGCGGGTGGCGCACTGGCTGTGGAACGAAGGCCGCGAGACCATCGCCCTCTACCTGCAGAGCCGCATGTCCGAGGTCTTCCAGGTCGATATCCACCCGGCCACGCGGATCGGCTCCGGCGTCTTCGTGGACCACGGCACCGGCATCGTGATCGGCGAGACCGCAGTGATCGGCGACGGGGTCTCGATGCTGCAGGGCGTCACCCTGGGCGGCACGGGCAAGGAGCGCGGCGACCGCCACCCGAAGGTCGGCAAGGGCGTGCTCCTGGGCGCCAACGCCATCGTGCTCGGCAACATCACCATCGGCGACTACGCCAAGATCGCATCGGGTTCGGTGGTGCTGAAGCCGGTTCCGGCCGGATGCACCGCCGCCGGCGTGCCCGCGCGCCTGACCAACTGCCCCACCTGCGAGCAGCCGGCGCGCACCATGGACCATACCCTGGCGGAAGAGGTCTACGACTACGTCATCTGATGGTTTGGAAACCGGCGCGTGAGCAGTTAGGTTCGCCGCGCTTGAGTCCCAAGGAGCGCCGTCGTGGACGAGAAGATCACCCGCAAGGTCGAAGGCCACCTGCGCGCCACGTTTGCGAACGCCCGCATCAAGCTGGTGCCGCGTCCGAAGCAGAAGGATTCCTGCGAGGTCTACGTCGGCGAGGAGTTCGTGGGCGTGGTCTACCAGGACGAGGACGAGGACGGCTCGTTCATGTTCGAGATGGCGATCCTGGCCGAGGATTTGCCGTAGGGCTCACGCCCCCTCCAGGTCCCGCTTCAGCCGCGCCAGCAGGTCCACCGCGTCGGTCGCATAGGCGCTGATCCAGCGGTCATAGATGTCCTTGAAGGGCGCGGCGTTGAGATAGTTCCAGCGCGTGCGGCCCTCACGCCGGGCGATGATCAGGCCCGCGCGCTCCAGCACCGCGATGTGCTGCATGACCGTGCAGCGGTCCAATGCGCCCTCGAACGCCTGGCAGAGCTCGCCGGTGGTGTGGGGGCGCGCCTTCAACAGGTCCAGAATCTGGCGCCGGCGGGAATCCGCCAGGCCCTTGAACACCAGGTCGTCCGAATCAGCCGTTGACATGTTGTAGTTATATAACATATTGGACCGGCGATGGCAACGGAGGACCCGCCATGGAGCCGAAGTTCGAAGTGCAACTGAAGATCCGCAAGCCGGTGGCCGACGTGTTCGACGCGGTGGTCAGGCCTGAGCGGCTCAAGGGCTATTTCGTGCAGAGCTCGACGGGGCCGCTGGCGCAAGGCGCGACGGTGACGTGGAGCTTCGCCGAGGCGCCGGCGCCGTTCGACGTGGTGGTGAAGGAGGTGGTGGCCAATGAGCGCATCGTCTTCGAGTGGCCGGGCGGAAAGGGCTACGACACCCGCGTCTGGATGACGTTCAAGCCGATCGACGCCCAGAACACCATGGTGCAGATCTCCGAGGGCGGCTGGCGCGACGATCCCGAGGGGATCAAGTCATCCTACGGCAATGCGGCGGGCTGGATGCACATGATGCTCAGCCTGAAGGGCTATCTCGAGTACGGAATCAATCTGCGCGAAGGCGGCGCGTTCTGAAGCGCCTCTCCCCCATCGCGGGGGAGAGGCTTTTCGGGTTCAGAGGACGCCCAGCATCTCGGCGACCAGGGGGTGGCGGACGATGTCGCGCTCTTCCAGGCGCACCACGGCGATGTTGGGGAGCGCCTCGAAGCGGTCAGCCACGTCGGCGAGGCCGGACAGTCCGGTCAAGAGGTCCGACTGGGCCGGGTCGCCGGTCACCACCATGGTGGAATGCCAGCCCAGGCGGGTCAGCAGCATCTTGAGCTGGCCGTAGGTGCAGTTCTGGGCCTCGTCGATGACCACAAAGGCGTTGTTGAGGGTGCGGCCGCGCATGAAGCCCACCGGCGCGATCTCGATGGCGCCCTCGGCTATCAGGGCGCGCACCCGCTTCATGGAGATGCGGTCGGAGAGCGCGTCGTAGAGCGGGCGCAGGTAGGGGGCGAGCTTGTCCTCCATCTCGCCGGGCAGGAAGCCGATCGATTCGCCGGCCTCGACGGCGGGGCGCGAGAGCACGATGCGGGCGACGCGGCCCGCCTCCAGCGCTTCCACCGCCTTGGCGATGGCGAGATAGGTCTTGCCGGTGCCGGCCGGGCCGAGCGCCATGACCAGGTTCTTGGCGTCGATGGCGTCGATCAGCGCCTGCTGGCCCGTGGACTTCGCCTTGATGGTCTTGACATAGCCCTGCTCGCGCTCCTCGCCGTGGTGCGCCAGGGGCGACCAGGGCCGGTCCACCGGCAACCGCCGGATCTTCGAGTCGTCCGCATAGCCGTCGAGATCGAAACTTCCTTCGCGCAGCTGACGCTTCAGGGCTCTTCTGGTCATTCAAGGCCTCCGTGGGGGCATGAAAAAAGGGCGCATCCGGAATGGATCGCCCTTTGGGTCGAGACGGTGAGTTGAAAGCGGCGAGGCGCGAGGCCCGGCGGCGCGCTGGCAGTTCCTGGTCCAGGCGGGAAGTCCCGCCGAAACACGCTACGCGTCACCCGTTGCTCCACGCCCCAGGACTAAGACGGCCCGAACGCCGGTCCGTCACACGATGCGGGGAGGGGCTTCGCCGTCCCGAATCGCTCGAATAGTATGATGCTAGCCGCGATTAAGAAGGGCTTAATGCGCGAAATGTCGCAAACAACGGGGTGTGCGGATGAATGTTTACAGCTTGGGCGAATTCCATCCGGAGCTGCCCGAAAATGACGAATACTGGATCGCCCCGAATGCGATGGTGGTTGGCCGAGTTATCCTGAAGAAGAATGCGTCAATATGGTTCGGCGCCACATTGCGCGGCGACAACGATCCCATCATCGTCGGCGAGAATTCCAACATCCAGGACGGTTCTGTGCTGCACACCGACGTGGGTTCGCCGCTGGTCATCGGCGCGAATGTCACGGTCGGGCACATGGTGATGATGCACGGCTGCACAATCGGCGACGGATCCCTTATCGGCATCGGCGCGGTGGTGCTGAACGGGGCGAAGATCGGGAGGAACTGCCTGATCGGCGCGAAATGCCTGATCCCCGAGGGCAAGGTGATTCCCGACAATTCCCTGGTCATGGGGGCTCCGGGCAAGGTGGTGCGCGAGGTCTCGCCTGAGCAGGCCGAGCGCCTGTCGCATGGCGCAGAGCACTACGTCCAGAACTGGCGGCGGTTCAAGGCGACGCTGTCGCCGGTCTCCTGAGTCTTCAGGCGATGCGGCGGCCGTGCAGGGTGGCCAGGCGCAGGCGCGGCGCCGCCTCGTCCGCCCCGTCGGCGCGGCGCAGGGTGCGAAGGCTCATGGCGGTGATCGGCCCGCCCCGCAGGCGCGCGGTCAGGCCCAGCGGCTGGTAGAGACCCAGGAACCGGTCGGCGGCGCCGTCCGGGCCGGCGAGCGGCGCGTAGAGCACCTCCATGGCCATGGCGCCGGCGTCGCTCTGCAGGTCGGCCAGGGCGACGAGGGGTTCGGGCCGGCGGCGCGACTCCTCCAGGGCGGTCTGCAGCCCCGAGCGGTCGCGTTCCGCCCACAGCGACAGGGCGTTGCGGCGACGCAGGTCGAGACCGTGCAGGTCGCCCACGAAGCCGCCCACCAGGCGCAGGGGATAGACCCCGCTCTGGGTGCGCCCGAGCATGAACACGCGCGGCAGAAGCTCGGCGAAATCCGTGGGATCGATAGCGGTGCGGGCCGGCAAGGGCGCGTCGCCGGCGCGGCTGCGCCAATACTCTATCAATCGTTCTGTCGTTGAATGGAACGTCGACATCTCGGTGCGAGCACCCTGGACGGCCAAACGCGGCCGCACAGAGCTTGCAGTCCGAAGCGGGCCAACCGGCGAACGTCCCGATGCGGGACGGGGCCGGGCGGCGTGAAGGAGGGGCCTTCGATGGCGCGTACGTCTCTGCTGGGCCTGATTGCGGGCCTTGGCGTGCTGTTCCTGGCCGGCGCGGCCGCCGCCCAGTGCTGCGCGCCG
>Ga0068862_100005610_pt1 | contig 10489 bp, 10 predicted proteins | sample KBSSwiS52_FD_66598 | JGI IMG/M metagenome (GOLD analysis project Ga0068862, IMG submission 66598) | Switchgrass rhizosphere microbial communities from Kellogg Biological Station, Michigan, USA - KBS Switchgrass S5-2 | ecosystem: Host-associated > Plants > Roots > Rhizosphere > Soil ... | reverse complement strand
CAGCTGGTGTCGGCGGCGTTCTTCAGCCTGAACCACGGCGCGAACGACGCGCAGAAAACGATGGGCATCATTGCCGGCGTGCTGTACACGGCCGGCTATATGCAAACCTTTCACATCCCGTTCTGGGTGGTGCTGATCGCCCACACGGCGATCGGCCTCGGCACGCTGGCCGGCGGCTGGCGGATCATCCACACGATGGGATCGAAGATCACCAAACTGCAGCCGGTCGGCGGATTTGCTGCGGAAACCGGCGCGGCGCTGGCGCTGCTCACGGCGACCCTCATCGGCGTGCCGGTCAGCACGACGCACGCGATCACCGGCGCGATTGTCGGCGTCGGCTCGACGCGGCGTCTGTCAGCGGTCCGTTGGGGCGTCGCCGGACAGATTGTGTGGGCCTGGGTGCTGACGATTCCAGCGGCCTTCACCGTCGCCGCCGTCACCTACAAGCTCCTGGCGCTCAGCGGGGCGGAGGGGGTGGGTCGGTGAATCCCGGCGGCGTCTGCAGTTCGTGCGGCACCCGCTCGATGACTTCCTTGTGCTTCACCGGGTCGAACTTCGGCCGCAGTTCGTTCGCCGCCGTATAGAACCCGGCGGTCGTCAGCGTGATCGTCAGATCGCGCTCGCCGGCGTTCTCCCAATACCAGCCGTGAATGCCGGTAAAGGGCGCGGTCAGCGTGCCGGACGAGAAGTCGCTCTCCTGCTTCTCGTAGCTCTGCACCTTCAGGCGATGGTCCTCCGGCTCCCCGTGGAACTCGTATTTCACCTTCGCGGTGGCTTTCCAGGCGTAGACCATTCCCCGGTCCTTCTCGAGGCGGTACTTGTATTCGAAGGCCTGTGAGGGACGAAGGGTGAATGACGTCGACTCGGTCTTGTAGACGCGCGGCGGAGGTTCGCGCGCGTCCTCGGGTTCCGGCGCCGGTGCCGCGTCCTGCGCGCTGAACAGGTCGAGCAGCCCGAGCGCGCGACCGGTACCGAGCGGATCGATACCGTATTCCGCGGGCAGTACGAGCGCGATCAGCAACAGCGAGGCGACGACGAACGATACGCCGGTCGCCGCGGCAATCCTGGCGCGGGACGGCATCACGCTGACAGGAAGTAACCGGCCAGCTGCCGGCCAATCAGCAGGAACCCGCCGGTCATCAGCGCCGTGTTCGTGACAAAGGCATAGCGCGCAAAGCCCGGACGCGCACGCCAGTAGGTCAGCGCCAGGAGGACGGCGGTCAGCGCGAGGACCTGCCCGATCTCGACACCGATATTGAAGCTGACGATGTTGGTCACGAGTCCGCGCTGCGGGAGCGAGAAATCCTGAAGCTTGGTCGCGAGTCCGAACCCGTGAAACAGCCCGAACGTCAGAACCGCGATGCGCATATTCGGCTGATAGCCGAGGAACCGCTTGAATCCATCCATGTTGTCGAACGCCTTGTAGACGACGGAGAAGCCGATCACGGCGTCCACGAGATAAGAGTTGGCGTGGACGCCGAGGAGCACACCGGCCAGCAACGTCACACTGTGCCCTACCGTGAACAATGTGACGTACTGCACGACGTCGCGCAGGCGGTATAGAAAGAAGATCACGCCGACGAGGAACAGGAGATGGTCGTAGCCCGTGATCATGTGCTTCGCGCCCAGATACATCAGCGGCGCGATCGCGGCGCCCTGCAGCGACTGCAGGAAGCGCGCGTCGCCGCGCGCCACGCCGTGGGCGGCCAGCGTCTCCGGCCAGAGCAGGACGGCGCCGACGATGAGGGCGCAGACGATTCCGTGGCGCACCGGCATTCCAGCGTCATTGTGCCATCATTGCCGGCGAGGCACCTCACCCGGTGATCAAGCGGGCGCTCATCGTCGTCCATCGCTGGCTCGGCGTCGTGTTCTGCCTGTTCTTCGTGATCTGGTTTCCGTCCGGTATCGGGATGATGTACTGGGACTTCCCCGAAGTCACGCCGGCAGATCGGCTGGAGCGCTCGCCGGCGTTGGATCCGGCCACCATCCGCGTATCGCCGGCGCAGGCCGTGGACGCGCTGGGACAGCCGCATCCACCGGAGCAGATTCGCCTCAACTCCTTCGACGGACGTCCCGTCTATCGTGTCCGTGTGGGACGAGCCGAGCAGATCGTCTACGCCGACACCGGCACGACCCGCGGCGACGTCTCGCGGGATGTGATGGCGCGCGTGGCGTCGGCGTGGGCCGGTCAACCAGCCGCCGCGGCGACGGTCGAGCCGATCGACGTCGATCAATGGACGGTGCAAGGGTCGTTTCGCAGCCTGAGGCCGCTCTGGAAGTATTCCTGGCCGGGTGGGGAACAGGTCTATGTGTCGCAGGTCTCGGGAGAGGTGGTGCAATACACCACGCCGGCCTCGCGCCTCGGCGCCTACCTTGGACCGATTCCGCACTGGCTGTATTTCACGCCGCTCCGCAAACACCAGCTCGCCTGGAGTCGCGTCGTCACCTGGACGTCGGGTATCGGGACCCTCGCCGCGATAGTGGGCCTCGCGATCGGCGTCTGGATGTATTCGCCGGTGAAGCGTTATCGCTCTCAGGCTGGCACGACCAGCATCCCGTATCGCGGACAGAAGCGCTGGCACATGGTCCTCGGTCTCATCTTCGGGGTCGCGACCGCGACCTGGGCGTTCAGCGGCATGCTTTCGATGGATCCGTTTCCGCTTACGCGTCGAGGCGACCGCGGCGACATTCCAGCCGCGCTTCGCGGCGGCATTCCGGCCGCGGCGCTTTCCACGAACCCACGGAGTGTGCTCGCGCGCCTGCACAACGAACGTGTCAAAGAGCTCGAGCTGACGTCGTTCGACGGCGAGCCGGTGTACCTTGCCACGACCGGCCGCGCGGATACCCGGATCGTGACGGCCAGCGGTGAGGTCGGAACGGCATTCGATCGCGATCGGATTCGAAAGATCGTAACGGACGCCGCCGGTCCTTCAGGACTCGCGGAGCTGCGCGAGATCACGGCTTACGATTGGTACTACCTCGATAGACGAGGAGCACGTCCGCTTCCCGTCATCCTGGCGCGCGTGAACGACGCCGACCAGTCGCGCTACTACATCGACCCGCGAACCGCGCGCGTCGTCGGCAGCTATCGCTCGAGCAGCTGGATGAGCCGATGGCTGTATCACGGCTTGCATTCACTCGATGCGCCGTGGCTCTACGCGCATCGTCCCGCCTGGGACATCGTGGTGATCACGTTCATGCTGGGCGGAACCGCGCTGGGCGTGACGTCGCTGATTCTGGCGTGGAGAGTGATCGGCAGAACGTTGTGGCGAAGCGATTCGTAGTGGCGGTCACAATCGTTCCAGCAACCGTCCGGGCGTCCCGCGCGGTGTCTCCCGAAGCGTCTGATCCCATGCGCGCAGCGTCTTTCGCATGGCTTCGCGTCGCGCAGCAAGGTCGACGATCTGACGGTCGATGGCGTGCAGCATCTCCTCGGCGGCCCGGCGGACCGTCTGGCACGGCGTCCCTCCACTGTCCCGGACGCGTACGAACCCGGCGATCTCGCGGAGCGAGAAGCCGAAGCGCTTGGCATTTCGGACGAGCGTGAGCCGGTTGACGATGGTGGGCGGATAGAAACGATAGCCGGCGCGCGTTCGAGAGGGTTTCGGCAGGAGACCGAGGCGTTCATAGTAGCGGATGGTGTCGACGCTGACGCCCGACAGCGCCGCGGCCTTTCCGATCGTCATGAGGTCGTGCATGCCTCATGGTAGCCGCCGCTTGACTCTGGAGTCGACTCCAGGGTTTAGCATCGCTCCATGACATACCTGCTCCTGCTCCTCGCCGCTCTCGCCGCTCAGCACGCCCAGATGCCCGCGGGCATGACCCACGAAGCACATCTCGCGCAGATGAAGAAGGACGCGGAGCTGAAAGCCCGCGGCGCCCTCGCCATGGGGTTTGACCAGGACAAGACCGCTCATCATTTCCTGCTGACCGCCGATGGCGGCATCATCGAGGTCGGCGTCAGTGACCCATCGGACACCGCGAACCGTGACGCGATTCGATCGCACCTGAAAGAGATTGCGCGTGAATTTGCTCGTGGCGACTTCACGAGGCCGTTTGCCACGCACAATGAGATACCGCCCGGCGTGAAGGCCATGCAGCAACGCTCCAGTTCGATCGCGTTCCGTTATGAGGACACCGCCAGCGGTGGCCGGGTCGTGATTCGAACCGCGGATCGGCGGGCCAGGACGGCCGTCCAGGAGTTCCTGCGCTACCAAATCCGCGAGCACGCCACCGGTGATCCGTTATCATGATCAGGTTGACGGATTTCGCGCACCGGCGGCTCGTCGTCTTCGTGACGTTCATCGTCGTGCTCTCGAGTGCGCTCGATGGGTGTCTGCTGGACTGTCACGCCGGGCAGCGCGGCCCGGACGTCCAGGCGAGCGCGCCAGCGCACTGCCATCCGCCGCCCTCTCAGCACACCGGGACTGGTTGGCAAGCCGATCCGACGTGTCATCACGATCACGGTACCGCAGCCGCTGAAAGCACCGCGCGCCATCGCGTCGATTCACGCGAGCTCGGTGTTCTGGCCTCGTTCGTGCTGCATCCCGATCGCCCGGTCGCGTCGATCCCGCCTGCGACCCGGACGATTGCCAACCGTTCGACGCCGGCAGCCGACTTCCTTCCTCTCCGCGTGTAGACCTCGCCGCTCCTCTCGAGAACAGAGTGACTTTCGGGCGAGGTGTGTGTCTATGCACAGGACGGTGACGCAACTCTGCGTTCTGACGGCGTTGTTGGTGACGGCGATCGCGCGCCCCCTGGTTGCGCAAACGCCGCCGGCCGATCAACATCAACACGCCCAGCCACAGAGTGGGACGAGTCCGTGGATGTTCATGAGCGACGCGCTCGTGAATGCGATGTTCAATCATCAGGGCGGACCGCGCGGCGACGACGAATTCAGGGCGCCGAACTGGTGGATGGGGATGGCGTCGCGTGCCGCCGGCGGTGGAAGGCTGACCTTCACGGCGATGCTCAGCCTCGATCCACTGACCGTCGGCAAGGCGGGCTACGCCGAGATCTTTCAGGTCGGCGAAGTGCTCGACGGCCGGCCGATCGTCGATCGCCAGCATCCGCACGATCTCTTGATGCAGCTGGCCGCTGTATGGCGCCGCCCACTCAAGAACGGTTTCGCCCTGACGCTCGCTGGCGGTCCGGCGGGCGAGCCTGCACTCGGACCGATCTCCTTTATGCATCGGCCGTCGGCCGAAGCGCTCGTGCTCACGCCACTCGGCCATCACACACTGGATTCCACCCACATCGCGTTCGGCGTCGCCACCGCGGCGATCGGGCGCGACAAGTGGGAAGTGGAGGGCTCGATTTTCAACGGCCGCGAGCCCGACGAAGATCGGTGGGACTTCGATTTCGGCCGTATGGACTCGGTCGCCGGACGCTTGTGGTTTCGGCCAAAGCCGCAGTGGGAGTTTCAGATCTCGACGGGGCACCTGGTGCACCCCGAGGAACTGGAACCAGGAGACCTGCAGCGGACGACGGCATCGGTCGGGTGGCTGGGGCGCGTGAGTGACGACGACTTCAGCGCCGTAACGGCGGGGTTTGGCGTCAACGCGGCACACGGCGTGGTGCGTCACGCTGTGTTCGGTGAGTACACCCGGCAGCTGGCGTCGACGGCGCTGTCGGCTCGCGCCGAACTGGTGGAAACGGAAGCGTGGAACGGAAACGTCGGCTCGCTGACGGGCGGTGTGTTGCGCGACGTGTTCAGAGGCTTTCGACTCGAGGCGTCGGTCGGCGCAAACGTCACCGTGTATGCCGTGCCCGAGTCGGTGAAGGCGGCGTACGGGAGGCCGGTGTCGTTTCAGCTGTTCCTGCGCGTCAGACCGCAGCCGGGACACATGGGCCGGATGTGGAACATGCGGATGGCGAAGCCTTTCTAGGGAACCAGGTGCGTGACCGCCGTTTGAACGCTCAGGCTCTCGGGATCGGTCCAGGCGAAGATGATGTCGTTGCCCCGGCGCGCCATTCGCGGATAGACACTGCTGCGGTTCGCGCCGAGGGTCGTCACCGTCGTTGGAGCGGAGCGGCCGCCTGAACGGTCGATGCGGCGCACCATGAACGCGGCCTGCTGGTCGGCGAGCTCGATCCACGCCACCATCGCGGTTCCGTCAGGCATCATCTCGACGTCGACGCGTCCAAGCGAGCCGCTCTCGTCCACGCGCACCGGTGCGCCGAACGTCGTACCGGCATTCTGCGAGAACGCGACGAACACGTGCCCCTCGTCCTGTGGCGCCGTGAACCACGCGACCGCCACGTTACGTCCACTCGCGCTCAACGCCGGACCGTTGACCGGACAGCCGTTGATCTGCCATCCATCATGGTGAACCGAGACCGGTTCGGACCATGTCTCGCCGACGAGGCGCGACACCGAAATATCGCGCGTCTCGTCGTCGGTGCGATCGCGGAAGGCGACGATGGGGCCGGACGCGGTGACGGCGACGGCCGTCGGGCAGCAGTCGCACACCCGCGTGTCGATCGCGTCTTCTGATCGCTGCTCCCAATTGCGGTCGAACGTCGCGGTTCGCAGGCCGATTTCTTTTTGCGCACGCCCGTCGAGCCACACCAGGCCGAGTGTTCCACCCGGCGCCTCGAACAACGACGCAAACCCGTGTTCGCTCTTCGTTCCGTCGTGATGCGGGCTGAACGGCGCCGACCACGTGCGGCCGTCGTCGCTCGACGTCGCGATTTGCAGGTCGTAGGCCTCGGCAGCCGAGTCGGTTTCCTTCAGCCAGTGAGCCACGAGGGCCCCAGTCGACATCCGCATGACGGACGGCACGTCGGCCCAGTTTGCGAAGAGATCGCGCCGCGACACGACGGTCTTCGCGGGCGACCAGCCCGTATCGGTGCGTTCCGCGAAGGTCAGGGCCGTGTCGCCGGCGTCGCTCGCCTGCCAGCTCAGGATCACGCCGCCGCCGGACGCCGTCAGCTGTGGTTGCGCGGTGACTGGACCGGCGGGAGAGGTGTCGCGCTCGATTTTCAATGGGCCGGACGACGACACCGACTTCGGCGGAGGGGCAGGTGCCCTCGTGCATCCGGCGAGCGAGCAGACAATCGCCATCAGGAGGGCGATCGTGAATTTTGCGCCGCCACCCTCGCGGTTTTCGACGCGGACGGCGCCGCCATGCAGCTCGACCAGATGTTTCACGATCGCCAGACCGAGACCTGTGCCCCCAGGATCGCGCGCGCGCGATTTGTCGACGCGATAAAAACGCTCGAACACTCGCGAGAGATCGTCTTCCGGAATACCCGGCCCCTCGTCGGACACGGACATCGTCGTCCGGCCGTCGATCGGCGCCGCTTCCACCCGGATTGTACTCTGCTCCGGCGAGTAGGTAATTGCGTTGGCCACGAGGTTGCGAAGCGCGTCGTGGAGTTTCGCCGGATCGGCGCGGACCACCGCGGCCTCTGGCGCGATCGTCACCTCGACACGCTGCCGCCGTTCCTCCGCGGCCGACTCGAGGTCGTCGACGACTCCCTGCACGAGCAGACGGGTGTCGCAGGCGACCACATCGAGCGTCTCCTGGCCGGCGTCCAGGCGCGCGAGCCGCAGCAGGTCCTTGACCAGCCGCTCCATCCGCAGCGTCTGCCGGCCGATGATCTCCAGGAATCGCCGCCGATCCTCCGGGTTGGTGTCGTCCTCGGACAGCGCTTCGACGTAGCCGCGGATGGCCGTCAACGGCGTGCGCAGCTCGTGCGACACATTGGCGACAAAGTCGCGGCGGATCTGATCGGCGCGCTTCAGGTCGGTGATGTCGTGCAGCACGAGAATCACGCCGTGCTCCGCCGAGCCGGCGGCCGGCGCCGCGCGCGCCATGATCGCGCGTGACGGGTCGCGCGCCGGCGACAGCTGCAACGCCTCTGGTTTGTGACCAAGCAGGACTTCGGCGACCAGGTCCGCGATCACCGGGACGCGGATCGTTTCCGAGTACTGGCGGCCGATCGAGACATTGCGGAGCTTCAGCATCAGTTTGGCCGCATCGTTCACGAGCTGCAGCCGTCCCTGCGCGTCGACGATGATGACGCCTTCGACCATGCCGGCGAGAATCGCTTCCGTGCGCGCGCGATCGCGCGCCTGCTCCGCCAGCCGGCGTCCGACTTCTTGTACCGACTGATCGAGCGCACGCGCGACGGTACCGAGCTCGTCGTCACCGAACCCGAGCCGTGGCGGTGTGAGGTCGCCGCTTTCGTAGCGCTGCGCCACCTGCGCGATCAGCCGGACGCGCTGGCTGATGCGAATCGAAAACAGCCAGGCAATGGCGGCCGCGCCGACCAGCGCGAGCCCGAGTGCCGTCCCGGTCGCGGTGAGAACCGTCTGCACCTGATGGCCGACATCGGTCAAAGGCACGGCAACGCGGACGAACGCGATGGTCGGGTGTTTCACCGGAACCGCCGCGTACAGCATGTCCATCTTCACGCTGGCGCTCGAGCGTCGCGACCGGCCGAGCCCGCTGGTGCGCGCTTCCACGACCTCGGGACGCTGGGCGTGGTTCTCCATCGCCGGCAGATCCGACAGCTTCTCGAACGAATCGCCGACAACCCGTCCGTCCTCGGCGATGAAGGTGACACGCGCCGATAACAGCTCGCCGATGCGGATGGCTTCGTCCTGCAGCTCTGGAATGGTGGGGAGCGGCGCCGTTTTGCTGAGCAGCTCCGCCGCCAGCCGGGTTTCGGCGAACAGCGTCGATTCGATCTGGGCGTCGACCTGCCGCCGCATCGTGCCGGCGAAGAGGATGCCGGCGACCCCCAGCGCGAGGATGGTGGCGGTCAGCGCCGCGACAAAGAACTGCGTCTGGAACGTGGCGCGCGCCGGCGTCATGGCGACGGTTCCGGATCGAGCAGCTTGTAGCCGAACTGCTTCACGGTGACGATGGCCTCGGCAAGCAGCGGCAGCTTTTCGCGGAGCCGGCGGACGTGCACGTCGACGGTCCTGGTGCCGCCCGTGTATCGGTACCCCCAGACGTCGGTCAACAGCAGATCGCGCGACAGCACACGCCCCTTGTGCTGGAGCAGATACTCGAGCAGCAGGAATTCCTTGGCCGTCAGCGTCACGGCCTCACCGTCCAGAGAGACGACGTGACGCTCGGTGTCGACGGCAATCGATCCGTACGCGAGCGTTTTCGCGACCGGCGCCGTCCGCTTGGCGCGGCGCAGCACCGCACGGACCCGGGCGACCAGCTCGTTCGGACTGAACGGTTTCGCGAGGTAGTCGTCCGCGCCGAGTTCGAGTCCGACGATTCGCTCGGACTCTTCCGCGCGCGCCGTCAGCATGATGATCGGGATGTTGGCGGTCTGCTCGTTCGCGCGGACGCGGCGGCAGATTTCCAGGCCGTCGAGATGCGGCAGCATGAGGTCGAGTACCAGAAGGTCTGGCGTCTTCGTCGCAATGGCGTCGAGCGCATCCCGACCTGAACTGACGCGGTCGGTTGCAAACCCGGCCTTCGAGAGATACCGGTCGACCAATTCCGCGATGTCCGGGTCGTCCTCCACAACCAGGATGCGCGTTGTCATGCCGGCCATTCTAACGGCGATGACTGCGGCTGACCTGAAAAGGGGTCACCTCAAGTGGGATTTACGGGACTTTTAGACGGCATTGCACTTGGAGATAAGCAGTGTCAACGGGGGTGGCGTATGAAGGCGTTCCTGGTAACGGTACTGAGTGTAATCGCCGTCGGCGTTTTGCTGATTGCCTATGGGTTGCTGGTGCCGCGCGGCGTGATGGCCGACGGTTACAGGTATGCCCGGCCGACGTTGGCCAGTCAGCAGGTCGGCTATATCGAGGACGGGTACGACAACCCGTACGGCGGTACCGTGAGGCAGCCGCTTCCGTACGCCGTCAATGAGGTCCGCGCGGTGCCCGCGTCCTATCAGACCTACGCGCCGGCGGCGCCTCGGCGGGTGACCACGACGCGTGCGGTCCGCAGCACGCCGGTCCGCTACGTCGAACGCAACGGCCGCGACTGGAAGAAGACCGCCATGGTGATCGGCGGCACGACGGCAGCCGGTGCCGGCCTCGGCGCCATCTTCGGCGGCAAGAAGGGCGCGCTCATCGGGGCGGCGCTGGGCGGCGGCGCCGGAACGCTTTACGAGGTGAAGAAGCGGTAGAAACCGGGGACTCGGGGACTGGGGACCCGAGCCCTGGGGACCTGGGGACTGGGACAGGAATCGGAGGCGGGCCGTATGACTCGCTCTGATTGCTGAACCTCAGTCCCCACGTCTCTCTTTTCTCGCGTTACGGCTAGCCGCTGGTCCCTGGCCCCTACTACAATCGGAGCATGCGAACCCTTCTCGCGATTGTGCTGCTCTCGGCGGGCGCCGCCGCGCAAAACGCTCCCTCGCTCCAATTCCGCGGCAACCAGGAATCGAAGCACGCGACGATCGCGGCCACGCCGGCCGCCATCAGCGGCGCGCCCGGTTCCAAGATCGCCCTGTTCGTGGACGTCACGCCAAACGCCAACATTCACGTCTACGCGCCCGGGTCGAA
>Ga0068862_100005609_pt1 | contig 10490 bp, 6 predicted proteins | sample KBSSwiS52_FD_66598 | JGI IMG/M metagenome (GOLD analysis project Ga0068862, IMG submission 66598) | Switchgrass rhizosphere microbial communities from Kellogg Biological Station, Michigan, USA - KBS Switchgrass S5-2 | ecosystem: Host-associated > Plants > Roots > Rhizosphere > Soil ... | reverse complement strand
GCTGGATCAGCCCCGCCGCAAGCGCGTCGGCGAACGAACGGTGCGACGGGATGGTGAAGACCGCGACGCGGTCAGACATTCTGCAGCGCCGTTTCCGTCAGCTCGATCGATTGCGGCGTCCCGACGTCGAACCACAGCCCCTGGTGGACGGCGCCGAAGCAGCGGCCCTCCTCGATCGCCCGATCCCAAAGGATGTTGGTCGAGAACGGCCCGTCCGGCGCATCGCGAAGCACGCGCTTCGACAGCATCTGGATGCCGGTGAACACGAACGGCGCGACGTGGCTGCGCTGGCGCCGGCGCAGGCGGCCGGTGCGCGTCATGTGGAAGTCGCCAATGCCCTTGTGATTGAGCGCGCGCGCCAGCGGAACGAGCAGGAGCAGCGCATCCATCTTGGCGTCATCCCAGTGCGACGCCAGCAGCTTAAGCGTGTCGGCGGGGCCGTCGACCCACAGATTGTCGCTGTTGAGGGCGAGGAACGGGTCGCAATCGATCAGCGGAGCCGCCTGGACCAACCCGCCGCCGGTCTCCAGCAACAGACTGCGTTCGTCGGAGATCACGACCTCGAGGCCGTGCGCGCGGCTGGCCAGATGCGCCTCGAGCGCGTCGGCCAGATAGTGGACGTTGACGACCACCTTGCGCACCCCCGCCAGCCGCAGCTTCTCGAGCACATGGTCGAGCAGCGCCTTGCCGCCGACTTCGATCAGCGGCTTGGGCCGGGTCGCGGTCAACGGACGCATCCGCTTGCCCAGCCCGGCGGCCATGATCATCGCGGTATGGGGAACCTCCGCCGGAACCTCCGCCCGGAGCCGAAGGGCTTGCCGGGCCCCGCTCACGCGGCGTCTCGCCAGGGATCGCGCCGATATTTCCCGGGGACGTTGTCGTTGAACCAGTCGCGCACCGGCTCGAGCCCGGGCTGCTCGAGGTCGCGCTCGAGCAAACCCCACATCCGTGGCTGGAAGCGCCGGTAGTGCGGCTTGTTGTCACGCTTCCACAGGCGGGTGAACACGCCGAGAATGCGGGTGTTGCGCTGGGCGGCAAGCGCCCAATAGGCCCGTTCGAACGCCTCCCCCTTGCCGGTTGCGGCAATGTAGCGGTCGATCATCGCCCGCTCGATCACGGCAGGTACGTCGCGCCGCGCATCCTCAAGGACCGATGCCAGGTCATAGGCGGGGTGACCCGACAGCGCGTCCTGGAAGTCGAGCAGGCCGAAATGCTCGACGCCACCACGCCCGGCGACCAGCATGATGTTCTCGGCGTGATAGTCGCGCAGCACCGTAACCGGGCTCATCCCATCGCCGGCAACCGGGCCCAGCGCCTCCCTCCAGGCCTCCTGATAGCTCGCCGCATCCACCTCGAGGTCCACCGCCGGGCAATACCAATCGGTGAACAGCTTCACTTCCTCGAGCCATTGGTCGAGGCCATGAACCGGAAGGCCGGGCATGGGCCGGTGCTGATGCAGGTGGATAAGGACGTCGGTCGCCACTTCGTAGAGCTCACGCTCCCCATCCGGGTTGTCGTCGAGCCATTCGCGCAGCCGCCAGTCGCCGAAATCGCCGAGCAGGAGCAGCCCCTTGTCGAGGTCGCGGGCGATGATTTCGGGCGCGCTCAAGCCGACAGAAGCCAGCCATTCGGCGATCGCCACGAACGGCCGCGGGTCCTCGTGCGGCGGCGGCGCATCCATCAGGACCGCGCTGCGATCCCCCTGGACGACCCGAAAATAGCGGCGGAACGACGCATCGCCCGCAAGCGGCAGGACGTCGGCCCCCTTCCACCCGCAAGAGGCAAGGAATTCAGGCGCATGGGCGGGCGGAGTCATTGCGGAGGCCATCGTCCCACCCATGCCGGGGGCACTTGGGCTGTCAAGTTTCTGTCGCCATTCTGCCCGAATGCGAGCGACAGGCGGAGCGCTTCAGGCCACGCGCCCGCCCCCGCTCGCTCGGGCCATTCGACCAGCAGGATCGCGTCCGCTGCGGAATCGAGGCCCAATTCCTCGATTTCGGACGGGTCCTCGATCCGATACAGGTCGACGTGCCACACCGGCGGCTCCAGCTCCTCGTACGGCTGGACGATCGAAAAGCTTGGGCTTGGCACCTCCCCGTCATGGCCGAGCGCGCCGATGAACCCTCTCGCCAGCGCGGTCTTGCCGACGCCGAGCGGCCCGGAGAGCGTGATTACGTCGCCCGACCTCGCCGCCTGCGCCAGTGCTGCACCCAGGCGCGCCGTCGCCGCTTCATCCTCGAGGATCATTTCGCGCCGCGCGGCAGCTTAATGGTGACGGTCGTGCCTTTCCCCTTTTTCGACGTAAGGTCGACGGTCCCGCCGTGCGCTTCGATGAACTGCCGGGTCAGCGGCAGGCCGAGCCCGAGCGCCGCCTCGCCGCGAACCCCCTCCTCAACGACGCGGTCGAAGCGGTTGAACACGCGCGGGACGTCCTTGGCGGCGATGCCGGTGCCGTTGTCGCTGATCTCGATCACCGCCTCGGTCTCATCGCCGCTCGCCTTGAGCGCGATCCGCCCTTTGCGGTCGGTGTAGGCGATGGCGTTCTGGAGCACGTGCTCGACCGATTCCCGGATCCGCCGCGCGTCGCCGAACACGAACCCGGCGTCGGGCGAAATGTCCGCCTCGAGCTTCTGCGCCTTTTCCGCCGCGCGGGCCTGGGCGGTCTGCACCGCCGCTCGGCACAGACCGCCGATATCGACCCTCTCGCGCTCCAGCGCGACACCGCGGCTGTCGCCCGTCGTCAGATCCAGCACGTCGTTGATCAGCTTGGACAGGCGCTCGACCGACTCGACGATCGCCGAGACATAGTCCTGCCCCTTGGCGCTGAGCTCTCCGGCGTAGCCGCCCGCCAGCAGCTCGGCGAAGCCGCCGATCGAGGTCAGCGGCGTCCTCAGCTCGTAGCTCATGTTGGCGACGAAGTCGGTCTTGATCCGGTCCGCCGCTTCCAGCGCCGCGGCCCGTTCCCGCAAAGCCGCCTCGATCCGGCTGGAATCGGTGACGTCGACCATCGTGAATAGCGCATTGCCGTCGGGCAGCGGCACCGCTGCGAACTGGAAGTTGCGCCCGTCGGTCATGGCGATACGGCCGTTGGCGGACTGGCGGTCGTTGGTCGCCTGCCGCACCATCTCGCGGATTTGCGCCGCCGCGGTCGGATTGACGAGCTTCTGCGCCATCGCCGGAACCAGCTCGTCCACCCGCGGATGCTCGGCAAGCCATTCCTCGTCGAGCTCCCAATTGTCGCAGAAGCGGCGGTTCCACAGGTACAGCCGCCCGTCGCTGGCGAAGACGCTGATCGCCTCATAGAGGTTGTCGAAAGTCGCGGCCCGTACCCGTAGCAAGGTGTCGCGCGCCGAAGCCAGGCGCAGCTGCTCGGTCCGGTCCTCGAAAAACAGCCGCAGGCCCCCGTCCGGAAGCGGCTGGGCGACGATCCGGATATGGTCGCCGTCGGGCAGCATCCACTCTTCTTCAATGACTTCGTCGGCGCTGGTGAACCAGTTGCGCCGCTCCTCCTTCCACGCCGGGAAGTCGCGGGTTTCGGGCAAGCGGTGATTGTCGCGCATGCGGTCGATCAGGCGGTCGAACTCGGGCTGCTCGGCGAGCCAGTCGGGATCGAGCTGGCTCATCACCGCGAACGGTCGATTGAAGAAGCTCAGCGTCCGGTCGCCGTCGAATTGCGCGGTCCCGGCGGTCATGCGGTCGGCGAGCTCGCGCTGGGATTCGATGTAGCGGGTCAGCTCGGTTTGCGCGTCTTCGAGGTCCTGGACGTCGACCGCGAAGCCGGCCACCGCTCCGGTCGGAAGCGGGACATTCACGATCCTCAGCATCCGCCGCTCGCCGCGAATGATCGCCGGCTGCATCCGTGATTGGATGCGGGCGGTTTCGACCGCCAGGCGAGCGATTGCCGCGGCGCTGTCGTCGCCGGTGGCGTCGATCAGCTCGAGTCCCTGGTCGATGACTTGCGCGGCGTCCTTGCCCTCCACCGCCTCGACGAAGGCGCTGTTGACCAGGCCCAGGCTGAGGTCCGGGCCGCGGTACCACATCGGAAACGGCGCCGCCTCGATCAGTTGGGTCAGTGAATTCAGCGCGCCCTCGGTTTGCCTCAGGCGCAACGCGATCTTGGCTTTATCTTCCTCGCTGGCGCTGGTGTCGAAGAACCACAGCAGCATTGTCCCCGCCGGTTCCGGCGCCGGGGCCGGACCGCCACGGATGTCGAACGTCCGTCCCGATCCTTCCGTCCGAACCTTGCGGGATATCCTCCCGGCCGAGGCGCGTGCCGCCTCGAGGTCGTCCGTCAATGCGGCGAGGTCGTCGGGGGTGATGCCGTGGTCGTTACCCAGCAGCTCACCGAGCCGTGCCGGCTTGGTGCGCAGCCCGAGCTCGCGAACGAGCTGCGGGTCGATCTCGATCCGTCCGTCGGCGCGAACCAGCATCGGCCGCGCCGGGGTCAGTTCGAGCAAGGTGGCGTTGGAACGGGCGGCGGCCAGGACCCCCTGGGCAAGCTTGAGCCGCCGCGCGGCAAGGATCGACAGGCCCGTCGCGACGGCGAGCCACAGCAGCGCGAGGCCGATCGTGACATAAACGGCAAGCGCATTCCCGTTCACGCCAATTGATCCCCGCGCCCCATAAGCGAGTGAAATAGCTTAAGAACCGGCGCGCGCCAAAATGCTAATTTCTTAGCCCGCCGCTACAAACGAAGAAGGGCGGGAAAACTCCCGCCCTTCCCCCGTTTTTCGTTTCGCTTCGCCTTAGAAGCTGCGCGTGACGTTCGCGAAGATCGACCGCCCGCGATAGTCGTACGGGCCGTTCGCGAAGAAGTTGCCAATGCGCGGGAAGCCCTGCCCGTCGTCGCTGATCTTCGGCGGCTTGGCATTGAACAGGTTGTTCACGCCGAACGTGAACTGACCGATGTTCCGCCACAGGAACTGCACGGAAACGCCGTGCTCCCAATAACGCTCGGCCTTGAGGTCGTATTCGACCGCGTTGCAGTTTGCGGTGCCGGGCGCGCAAGGCGCGAGGTTGCCGTCCGGAAGCGTCGTCAGGTTCAGCGTCAGCGGCGCCGACGCCGACGGACCGACATACTGCACGCCCCAACGGAACGTGATGTTGTTGCCGGTGGTGAAGCGCGTGTCGAGCGTTCCGACCCACTTCGGGCCCGAGCCGTTGCCAGGATAGCCGAGCGTTCCGTTGAAGTCCTGCAAACCCTGCCCCGGGAAAAATTCCGTCTTCTGCTGCAGGTTACGCGTTGCCTGGAGCTGGGTCTGGAACCGGCCTCCGAAGAACCGCGCGGCGTACCGGGCATCGAAGTCGATGCCGGCAGCGATCTGCTGCGCGATGTTGAGGTAGGGGTTGTTGAACGTCGTGAGGCTGCCTGCCTGGTCGGGCCTGACGCCCGGGTCCCCGGGCCTCGAGCGAGGTCCGATCAAGGCGCAATACGGGTTGTTCGGGAAATCCGTAGCCTGGTAGCAGAAGTTGAGGATCAGGTTGTTGAGAACCCCGACCTCGCCGTTCACCGCAATGTGCCAATAATCGACCGCGAGCGAGAGATCCGCGAAGCTCTTCGGCGCCGTGATGACACCGCCGAAGCCATAGGTCTTCGCCTTCTCCGCCTTGACGACACCGCGACCGCCCTGAGTGGTCACCAGGATGCTGCCACCGTTCGGGTCGAACAGCAGCGCCTCGTTGGCCGGGGTCGCTGGGTTGTCCAGGATGGGCGTCAGCGCCGCGAGGCAGTTGTCGTAGACGATATTGCCGGGAGACAGCGTCGACCCAAAGCGCGTGCAAGGGTCGTTGCCCTCGACACTGTAGAAGCCGACCTGGTTCGCGACGAACTGCTCGTAGAGGTTCGGGGCGCGGAAGTTGGTGCCATAGTTGCCGCGGAAGCGGACCGCCGCGATCGGCGCCCACTGCGCGTTGACGTGATAGGTCCAACCTGACCCGTATGACTGATAGTGCGTGTAGCGGGCGGAACCCTCGAGCTCGAGCAGGTTGGCGAACGGCCGATCGCGCAGGATCGGAAGATCAACTTCCGCATACGCCTCGTTGACCTTGTCGCTGCCTGTCGTGCGGGCCGCCGTGCCATAATAGGCAAGGTTGCCCACCTGCCGATCAGCGCCGGGGATGTCGTCGATGAAGTCGTAGCGATGCTCGACTCCAAACGCCGCTTTCGCATCGCCGCCCGGAAGCACGAACAGCGAACCGTCGAAGCCCAGGCTGAACGTGTTCTGGCGATACTTGGTCCGGGTGTAGTCCTGGTACGGATAGAGATAATCCATCAGCGCCTGTGGAACCTGACCATTGATCAGAATAGCGGGATCGTACTGGTTCAGCGGAACGCAGGTGTTCCCGTTGTAGGCGCCATTGGTCACGTTCGCGGCGCAAGTGAAAGCCTCGCCGGCTCGAGCCTGGCCCGGCAGCGCTGTGACAACAAACTGGCCCGGTGTTCCGCTCGGCGCCAGAACCGCGTTGTAGATGTCGCTCAGCCTCTGGCCCGTAGGCGTTTGCCGATCGTCCCGGGCCTTGGTCCGGGAAATCTGGATGTTTCCGTCATAACGCCAGTCGCCCAGGCCGAGGTTCCCGCGGAGCCCCGCGTTGGCCCGCCAGAAATCGACCTGCTGCTTGTTGCGGATCGTCTGATTCGGAATCACGAAGGACGACGCGTAGTTGATCCCCAAATTAGCCCAGGCGACCGGGAAGAACGGAGAGACCGGGAAGCCATAAGCTTCGAGCGGCACGCCGAAATAGTCGCCGCCATAGAGCTGCGAGTTCGCGAAATCGCTACCGTAGGACGGAGGCGGCCGGTCGACGCCATCCTGATGCGACTTGCGGCGCGTGAACAGGCCTTCGCCGTAGAGTTCCGCGTCCCCCAGGATGCCCAATTCATAGGAACCGTTGACGTAACCAGTGTAGGTCCGGATGGGGCTGAACACCGTTTGGTCGAGCAGTATCGGCGGGCTTTCAGGGCGCTGGTTCAGCTGCGCGGCCGAAAAGCCGACCGGTGTACCAAAAATGTCCGGATTGCCGGTATCGAAGCCGGGGAATGTCGTACGGCTAGGCACCGGTCGGCTGAAGCTGCGGGTGATCGCATACCCCGACGCGATGCCGCCGCCGCCACGCGCGTAGGGGAAGCAGCGGAGCGCGGTGCCGCCGGGAACCGTCTGCCCGACCTCTTCACCGTTGATGAAGGCCAATTCGCGCGGGCAGCTCGTGTCCTTGCGGTCGCCAAGCGTCAGGCCCTCGTCGTCGCGGACCTCGAACGCCGCGGTGATGTGACCGCGGTCGAAGGTCTTGCCGACGGTGATCGAACCGCGGCGCGTGTCACCGGAGCCGGCATAGATCGGATGATCGGCGTAAGCGTCGACCGTGATGCCGTTGATCGAAGTGTCGGTGATGATGTTGATGACGCCCGCGATCGCGTCCGAACCGTAAATCGACGAAGCGCCTTCGCGCAGGACTTCAACACGCTGCACGATCGAGGTCGGAAGCACGTTGAGGTCGGCCGCGACGAGCTGCGGACCGACGCCGGCGGGAGCCAGGCGGCGGCCGTTGAGCAGCACCAGGGTGCGCGACGAGCCGAGGCCGCGCAGGCCGACGGTGTTCGCCGCCGTGCCGTTGTCGGACAGGAAGCCGAGAAAGCTGCCGCTGATCTGCGACGTACCCGAGGTCACCGTGGCCGACTGCAGCGCGTCCGACGTCGAGCGCGTGCCGGCGAGGACCGCGTCGTCGCGCGTGATGATGTCGATGTTCTGCGGGGTGTTGAAGTTACTGCGGCGAATGCGCGAGCCGGTGACGACGATGCCTCCCTGCGGGGTCGGAACGGACGCGCCTTGCGCGTTGGTCGGCGTGCTCGACGGCGGAGTCGCTTCGCCTTCCTGGGTCTTTTCAGGGGTTGTATCGACGGGTGCGGCAGCAGTCTGCGCAAACGCCGGCGAAGCGGTTAGGGCGACAATCGAAATCGAAGAAAGAAGCAATGAATTAACTGCGCGCATGGCTCGGCCATCCCCTCAGATTGGCTAGGAATCGAAGGGCTTACTGACCGACTGAGGCTCTAAAAAAAAACTAAATCTACAACCGTTCGCAGATTGACGAGTGGATGTTACATTAATGCCACATGAAGCGGTGTCGCCTGGACGACTCTTCTACTTTCGCCAGTTGCCGAGGGTGTCTCCCAAGGCTTCCTTGAGGTCGCCAAGCCACGGCTCGTAACTGCGCCACTTGCCGAAGCCGGCGCGATTGATCGGTTGCCGGACTTGCTCGGAACTGGGCGTGTGAACGGCCCGCTCCGTTTCATAAAAACGCAGGCAGGCTTCGTCGAACGGAACGCCGATGTAGTCGAGCAGGCGTTTCAACTCACCTTCGAAATCGTCAACGAGGTCGTCGTGGATCAGGCGATGCACGCGCCCCGGCAACACGTCGTCATAGTGCCGCATGGTCTGGACATAATCGGCATAATATCGGCCGAGCGTCGTTTGATCGTAGGTGTAGTTGGCCCCGGCCTGAAAGTGTTGCGCAAAATTGGCGAAGCAGCAGTCCATCGGATTGCGGCGGACGTCGATGATCTTGGCGTTGGGAAGCATGCAGTGAATGATGCCGAGGTGACGCCAATTCGACGGATTCTTGTCCGTGAAGAATGGGCGGTCCGACCGCCGGGAACGGCCGGCCAGTTCGAGGTAGCGAGCGCCCAGCCCGGCGAAGTCTCCCTCTGCCAGACTCTGAACGATCTCCGCGGGCGAGTTCCCGCGAAATCTAACTGCCAACTCCGTCGAAAACTGATGGAGGATGAAAAGCTCTTCGGTGCCTTCGATGCTCGGATGGCTGGAAAGAATTTGCTCGACCAGCGTCGATCCCGCTCGCGGCATGCCCAGGATGAAAATCGGATCGGGACGCGGATCGCCCCAATCGCGGCGAGCCTCGAAGAACTCGCGAGTGAACACGCTCCTCACGAAACGAACGTCGCCGGTGACGATGTCCGTCTCCGGGATCTGGATTTTGGTGCGGAGCTTGCCGCCGTCTTCGAGCAGACGCATCGCCTCCTGGTATCGTTTCGCCTGGTCCAGCGCTTTTGCGAGTGCGAAGGAGATCTCCACGCGGGCGGAATCGGCGGTGTTCGGATCTGCCAGGGCCAATTCCATCGAGCCGATATCGGCATCGGTGAATCGCGAAACTTTGAGGTTCGCCAATCCCCACCATGCTGTCCCACTGGCCGGGTCGAGCGCCAACGCCGTGCGATAGGCCGCCAGCCCTTCGGGATAACGGCCCAAAGTCTTCAACAGATAGCCGTAATTGACCCAATGCACTGGAACTTGCGGATTTAGCCGCAACAGCCGCTCATAGGTCGCCAGTGCCTGGTCGAGGCTTCGTGTTTGCGCGAGGATCGCGGCCTTCAGGGCCAGGCCACGCTCGTGGTTCGGCTCGCGCACAAGAGCCTCGTCGAAAGCCGCGACGGCGCGATACACGAATTCGGGCTGATCCTTGTTGAGCGCCATTCTGAAAAGAGTGAATCCGAGATCCAGCCACGCCTCGGCGGACGCAGCGTGAATGCGAACGGACTCCCTGAGAATCCGATCAGCATCCTCCTGTAGATCGCAACTCGCCGCGATCGCGGCCATCGAATGCATCGCCGCGGCATCATGACGATGTGTTTTCAAATGCTGGCGAAGCAAAATCTCCGCCTCTTCCATCTTGCCGCTCGCGATCAGCTCGCGGGCCTCCGTTACTGCAGGAGCAATAGGTGCAGGTTGCGCGGCCTGCTGAGGCGCGGCGCGCGCGAAGCGCTGCACGAGGTCGCGAAGGAGCGCCGCGGCATCTTCGTCCTCGGGATGCTCCGCGACGAGTTGGCGAGCGCGTTCGCACGCTTGCGCGAGATCGGATTCAGCAAGCCTCTCAATGGCTTGGTGTTCGTTGACTTCCTTAAGCATCGCGCTGGCGCTTAAGTGGCGGGTCGCCGGTCCGTCAATGGCTGGCGACGGCGGGCGAGCATGCGACGGTCTGAACGATTGTCCGACGGCGCACGCGCTTCGGCCTTCCAACGACGGAATTGGCATTCGCCAGCGCGACTGAATTGGCCTTGGCAAAAACGTCACAATTCAGGTTTGATTCAGTTTCGCGCCCTCTGCTCGGTTGACAGTTCCCCTTCGGGCGGCAAATCATTGCCGTAACCGTAGTGCCGCAATGCGGCGGGTCAGCGCCGCGGCCCTGTTTGGTCGCGCAGAGGGGATGAAACAGATGGGAAAATCAGAGCGTAGTACTGCGCCCGTTCGCGCGAGCCTCCTGGTCAGCGTATCGGCGAGCGCGATTCTCCTTTCCTCACCGGCTTGGGCCCAGACCGCCGATCAGCCCCCCGCCCCTCCTCCGGCAACCGTCACGCCTCCGACCGTCGTCCAACCGCAGGCCCCGACTCTGCCCGCGAACCCGACCGTCGGGTCCAACGCTGGGGACCGGGCCGTCACCGAAGATCGCAACCAGATCGTCGTCACCGGTTCGCGCATCCGGCA
>Ga0068862_100005608_pt1 | contig 10490 bp, 8 predicted proteins | sample KBSSwiS52_FD_66598 | JGI IMG/M metagenome (GOLD analysis project Ga0068862, IMG submission 66598) | Switchgrass rhizosphere microbial communities from Kellogg Biological Station, Michigan, USA - KBS Switchgrass S5-2 | ecosystem: Host-associated > Plants > Roots > Rhizosphere > Soil ... | reverse complement strand
TATCCATTATTGCTGAATTCATCGGTGCGACGCTAGCGACCTGCTCTAAAACGTCAACGCCGGTTATCTTGGCGGACAGTTCCAGCGATTTGCTGCCGCGTCGCCGCAAACACTCGATTGCCAACAGCGGGCGACGATTTTAGCTTGGCGCCTCCAGTGGATCGATATCTGCTCATCGTCTCGACGCTTTGTTTTCTCGCTGCAATCGTGCGGACAGCCCGTTCTTTGCGCGCGAAGACTTTTCAGCCGAGCCGGTTTAGTTTTCTTGCGATCGGGCTTGGGTTCATTTTTCAAACGGCATTTTTGTCCGTCCGCGGCCATGCCCTCGGCCGCTGCCCGCTGACGAACTTGTTTGAGGTGTTCATCTTCCTCGCCTGGTCGATTGCGCTCATCTACATGCTGGTCGGGCCGGCTTATCGGCTTTCGCTCATGGGTGCGTTCACCGCGCCGCTCGTTTTTCTACTGCAAGCGTTTGCCTTGATCGCACCGATTGATGTGCGGCACCCGGTCAAGACGCCACCGAACTCGTGGCTGGAATTTCATGCGTCGATATCGCTCGTCGCCTACGGCGCGTTCGGGCTCGCTTGTATTGCAGGCGTGATGTATCTCGTGCAGGAGCGCCAGCTTAAGACGCATCAACTGCGTTCCATTTTTTACCATTTACCGCCGCTAACTGATCTGTTCGCGGCGATCACACGGCTCCTTTGGTGGGGATTCGTGCTTTACACCCTTGGACTCGTGAGCGGGTTTTTTACGGGGGGACCCTTGCCCCGGGTCCAACTGGTGGCCGCTGTCGGAGTCTGGCTACTCTATGCCGCTATCTTGCAAGGCCGCCACCTTCGCCGGCTGGCGCCCAAACGCGTGGCCACGCTTTGCATTCTCGGTTTTACCGCCGCCCTGACGCTTCTCTGGGGAATCAGTTTCTCGGCCCAAAGTCAGTCGTTGCCATGACTCTTTTCTGCGTCGGCTTGAGCCATCACACCGCAAACGTAGAAACGCGAGAGCGTTTCGCCGGTCATGCCGAGACCCAATGCATTTTGCGCAATGCTGGGTGCGCGGAAGCTTTATTGCTCACCACCTGCAACCGGGTGGAAGTTTATGGGGCTTCGGACAGGCGGATCTCGACCGATGAAATCGCGCGCTGCCTAGCGCGGGAGATCGAGAAGGATCCCCGCGAATATGCACCGGCATTCTACCGTTACGAAGGCGAAAAGTGCGTGCAGCATCTCTTTCGCGTCGCCTCGGGTCTCGATTCGATGGTGGTGGGCGAGAGTGAGATTCTTGGCCAGGCGAAAAAGGCCTACGAAGCAGCGCGCTCGTCGCGCACGGCTGGCCGATATTTGCATCGTCTGTTCCAGCGCGCTTTTCGCGTGGCGAAACAGGTGCGCACTCACACCGACATCACGCGCGGCTTGGTCTCAGTTGGATCGGTTGCCATCGATCTTGCGCAAAGGATTTTCGGGCACCTCGGCAATTGCAAAGTCCTTGTGCTTGGAGCGGGCGAGACGAGCGAGCGCACCGCGCGGGCGCTCGCCTCGCGTGGCGTCAAAGATCTTCGCGTGAGTAATCGTTCGAGCGATCGCGCGCATGAACTCGCACGGCTTGTTGGCGGGCGCGCCCTTCCGTTCGATACGTGGCGGGCGCAATGTCGCGAGATCGACATCTTGATCACGTCCACATCTTCCGAAGCACCGTTGCTGACATCCGAAAATCTAGCGCCGATGTTGCGCGGTCGTATCGATCGTCCACTTTTCATTATCGACATTGCTGTCCCGCGTGACGTCGATCCTTACGTAAATGAAATGGAGGGTGTCTATCTTTACGACATCGACGCTTTGCAATCGGTGGCAGATCAATCGCTCGCCCTCAGACGCCAGCAAATCGCGGCGGCGGAAGCAATCATCGCCGAACATGTCGAGGACTTTGTCGCTGCGAGTGCACGTGGATTGAATCGCGTCGCGCCAGCTGCCGAACATACTTCGGTCGCAGATAGTCCCCTGCGCGCCTCCGAGCTGTAAGGAAGCTGCCAGCTTCCCCTTAAAGGAGCTACATTGCGCGATGGCTGAGAAAATCGTCCTTGGCACGCGTGGGAGCGAGCTCGCACGCGCGCAAGCCCGGTTGGTTGAAAAAGCCATTCAAGCGGCGCGTCCTGACTCGAAGGTGGAAACCAAAATCATAGTGACGAAGGGGGACAAAGGTGGCGCGGTTTCTCAGATTGCCGACCATCAAGGCCCGCAGACTGCAAATCCGCCACAAGGCAAATCCGCGGCGGTGGATTCGCGCCACGGGAGAAAAGGATTGTTCACGGCAGAAATTGAGCGAGCGCTTCTTGGTAGCGATGTAGATGTTGCCGTCCACAGCGCAAAAGACCTGCCCAGTGAAATGAGCGGAGACGTAGAGATCGCAGCGGCCCTCCCACGCGCACTGACGGATGATGTTTTGGTTTCCAGGCACCCAGGCGGTTTGGCTGCGCTTCGGGACGGCGCGACGATCGCCACCGGCAGCGTGCGGAGGAAACACCAGCTCTTATGGAAACGGCCAAATCTAAAGATTGTCGAGCTTCGCGGCAACGTGCCGACGCGGCTGCGCAAACTCGCGGAGAACGATTGGGATGCAATCGTGCTGGCCGGCGCTGGCCTCGAGCGCCTTGGGCTATCGCCAACACAAAGCGAAATCAACTTTGAAAACCGGAAATTCTTTCTCGAACTGCTTCCCCGCGAAATTTTTCTGTCGGCAGGCGGACAGGGGATCATTGCGATGCAAATTCGGGCAGGCGATGACAGAGTGCGAGCAATTGTGGGTCTTGTGAATGATTGCGAGACATTGCTCTGCTTGCGGGCGGAGCGAGAATTCCTGCGTTTGTTGCACGGTGACTGCAATTCGCCGGTAGGAGTGCTGGCGACCGTAAAAAACCAAACGATGAAATTACGCGGGCAGCTATTTGGCCAGGGCTTGGGCGCGCCGCGTGAAGCCGAGGTTGAAGGCGAGTTCGAAGATGGCGAGGTTCTCGCTGCGCGGTTATTGAAGCGGATCAATGGAGAGTAAAAGCAAGACCAAGAGTGGGAGAGTTTATTTGGTCGGCGCGGGGCCGGGCGACCTTGGCTTGGCTACGTTGCGAGCAAAGGAATGCATCGAGAGCGCAGATGTGATCGTTTACGATCACCTGGCAAACCCGGAGATGCTCAGTTGGGCGCGCGACGATGCGGAGATTATTTATGCCGGCAAAGAGCCGGGCGAACCCTCGCCGAGCCAGCAGGAAATTAACGCGTTACTACTCGAGAGAGCGCGGGAAGGAAAAGAAGTTGTCCGCCTGAAGGGCGGTGACCCATTTGTTTTTGGTCGAGGCGCAGAGGAAGCAAAGGCGATCGTTGATGCGGGAATCAAATTTGAGATTGTGCCGGGAATCACCTCGGCCATCGCCGGGCCGGCCTACGCGGGAATTCCCGTAACGCATCGCGCCGAAAATTCACACGTCACGTTTTTTACAGGGCACGAGGACCCGGCCAAGACCGAAAGCGCGATCGACTACGCGGCGCTGGCAAAACTTGGCGGCACCCAAGTGATGTTAATGGGTCTGGAGCGTCTCGGAGCGATCACACGCGAAATGCTCACGCACGGTGTGCGCGAGGATTTGCCGGTGGCGCTTGTGCGGTGGGCAACAACCGGGCGCCAGGAAACGCTCATCGGAACCGTAGGGGATATTGCCCAGCGAGCTGTTACCAGCGGTTTTGCAGCGCCCGCAGTTGCAGTATTCGGGGAAGTTGTCGCGCTGCGTGAAAGCCTCAACTGGTATGAAAACCGGCAGCTTTCAGGGAAACGGATCGTGATTACACGAACAAGAAAACAGGCGAGTGCGTTAAGTAACAAACTGCGTACTCTCGGCGCTCAGGTCATCGAATTACCCACGATTCGGATCGAGCCACCCAGCGATTTACGTGCGTTCGCAGAGCTTGTGCAGGACGCGCATCTTTACGACTGGATCGTCTTTACGAGCGCGAATGGCGTGGACGCCTTTTTCGAGATCTTTTTCAAACTCTACGACGACGCTCGTGAGATCGGCGGTGCGCGGATCGCAGCGATCGGCCCTGCTACAGCGCAGCCGGTGAAAGACTTTCATCTTCACGTCGATCTTCAGCCGGAAGATTTCGTGGCGGAAGCGGTAGTAAAGGAGTTTCAAAAGGTAGGCAGCGTCGAAAATTTGCGGATCCTCCTGGTGCGCGCAGAAAAGACACGGGATGTGCTTCCCAAAGAACTCTCGGGCTTGGGAGCGATTGTGGACGAAGCGTTCGCTTACCGGACGGTGCCGGAAACGCGTGACACTACCGGCGCGCGCCGACGATTAGCCGAGGAAGGAGCCGAGCTGATTACGTTTACCAGCTCCTCGACGGTGGAAAATTTCCTCGCTCTGGGGCTACCATGGCCGAAAGGAATGCGCGTCGCCAGCATAGGTCCCATCACGTCAAAGACCGCGCGTGATCACGGCTTAACAATAGATATCGAAGCGCGGCGGCACGATATCGAGGGACTGGTTCATGCAATTTGCGACTTTTACGCTGCCAGAGATGCAAGAAAAGAGAGTTAAGACGTAGCCGATTTCGCAATCCGCAACTCTGACATCAGGTCGCGAGCACACGAAGAATTCGGTGTTAGCAATCTGAAATTATCAGGACGGGTTGAAACGGAACTTCGTTCGACCGCGCTTGGCGTTGGCTTTCGCTTTGCGGCGATGCTTTTGTGAAGGCGTCTCGAAGGCGCGCAAACGGCGAACCTCCTCGAGAATACCCTCGGCATCCAGCTTGTTCTTCAGCCGCTTTAACGCGCGATCGACGGGTTCACCTTTGCGAACGATCACTTCTGGCATCGATAATCACTCCTGGGTTTGAAAGACGGGTTGCTTGACCGGTGAGGCGGAGCCTACTCGGGCCCGGCGACCGCGTCAAATCTCCCGAAAACGCCGCCGCCCGGCGGTGCTGATTTGCAGCCGCGGCTCTGAAACCCGCTGGTATTCCCCGTTTCACAGTCCGCGTCTTCGATCTAGAACGCCGGGAGTGGTCATGCTCGTTCGTTTGCGGCAATGCGAATCGCGCAGTTCAAGTTGGCTTCGATTGCGAGTTCTTTGCCCAACGCTTCCTTTGCGCTGTCGCTACGCTAATGTGTTTCTCTAAACGCGCGCGACTGAGCGAGTTTGCTGCGGCTGACGCCATAGAAAAAATAAACGAGCAGGCCGATGACGAACCAGATTATGAGCCGTTCCCATGTTCGCCACGGCAAGGAAACCATTAGGTAAAGAGCCGACAGCGCGCCCATAGGCGCAACGAACCATACTGCCGGTGTGGTAAATCTGCGCCGCAACTCCGGCTCGCGCAGCCGCAACACCAGTACGCCAATCGAGACGATTACGAACGCCAGCAGCGTGCCAATTGAGACGAGGCTGGCGGCATCACGGATCGGCAAGATTGCTGCGAAAAATGCCACTATGACACCTGTCACGATTGTCGTGATCCATGGCGTACGAAACTTTGGATGCACCCTGCTGACAAACTCTGGAAGCAAACCGTCGTCGGCCATTGTCCAAAAAATTCGCGACTGGCCCAGCAGCATCACCAGAATGACCGAGCTGAGGCCTGCGATTGCGCCGAGCTTGATCAGCGAAGCCATCCAACTTAGCCCCGCGTGATCCGCAGCGACCGCGATCGGATCGGGCACGTTTAGGTCGCGGTACGACATCACGCCAGTGGCAACAGCAGAGACGACAATGTAAAGCACTGTGCAAATCAAGAGCGAGCCAATAATGCCAATCGGCATGTCACGCTGCGGATTTTTCGCTTCCTGCGCTGCCGTGCTAACAGCGTCGAAACCGATGTAGGCAAAAAAGACAATCCCCGCGCCTTGCATGACGCCGCTCCAGCCGAACTGGCCGCGCACGCCTGTGCTCGGCGGGATAAATGGATGCCAGTTGCCGGGGTTCACTGCGTAAGCTGCGCCAAAGATGAACAGCAGCACGACCGCCACCTTGATGATTACGATCACGTTGTTTGTGTTCGCAGATTCTTTGATGCCGATTACAAGCAGAAGAGTAACAATGCCGATGATGATGACAGCCGGAAGATTAAAGATCGCCGTCACGCGCGTTCCATCTGCCAGCGGAACCAGCGTTCCGCGCGCTGCCGACAACTGCCCGGGGATGTGAATGCCGATGTCATGCAAAAAAGAGACGACATAGCCCGACCAACCGATAGAAACCGTGACCGCGCCCAGAGCGTATTCCAAAATCAAGTCCCAACCGATAATCCACGCGAACAACTCGCCGAGCGTAGCATAGCCGTAAGTGTACGCGCTCCCGGCCATCGGCACCAGCGAGGCAAACTCGCTGTAGCACAGCGCCGCGAAAATCGAGGCGACGCCTGCCAGTACGAACGACAAAATCACCGCAGGTCCTGCGTTCTGCGCCGCCACAGTGCCGGTGAGCACGAAGATGCCGGTGCCAATGATCGCGCCTATGCCGAGCGCCATCAGGTTGGTCGGGCCGAGCGCCCGTTTAAGCCGGAAGTCCGTCAGTGCCTCAGTTTGAAGTTGGGTGACGCTCTTTCGTCGAAGTAAATTCATGGGCGAAGGTTTCCTCTGACTGTGCTAATCGGCATCGCCGGGACAAGTCAAGGTGCCGGTGATTCTTTCCCAAAAAATTTCCAGAAAAAATAAATCGGCACACCGGTCAGTAAGATCACCAAGCCTGGCCATGGTATTTGTGCTCGGTAGGCGAGCAGGACCAGCATTATTGCCGCGGCGCGTACGATGTAGAGGGCGGGTAGAATCGGATAACCCAATGCGCGATACGGCCGTTCCGCCTCCGGCCAGTCACTACAGAAAAGAAAAATGCCTACCGTTGGGCAAGTGGATTTGCCGTGCTCGCTTGTTGAGTGATTTCCCGCCGCAGAACGCTCGCGCCACCGCGGGCGCGAGTCCACCAGAGAACGATGGGTGAAGCGATAAAGATCGAGGAATAAGTTCCGACTACGACACCGATGATAATGGCAAGGGAAAAGTCGCGCAGCACCGGGCCACCAAAGAAAAAGAGACACAGAATCGGAATAAGCGTTACCGTGCTGGTAAGAATTGTGCGGCTCAATGTCTGATTGATGCTTTCGTTCATGATTTCTTCGACCGTACCGCGACGTCCGCTGGCCAGGCCCTCCCGGATTCGGTCGTAAACGACGATGGTGTCGTTGATGGAATAGCCGGCAATCGTCAGCACGGCACCCACCATTGTTAGAGTCAGCTCGCGGCCGAAGAGCGAAAACATGCCGACCGTCATCAGCACGTCGTGCAAGAGCGCGACAATCGCCCCGACCGCAAAGGAAAGCTCAAAGCGGAAGGTTACGAAGATTAAAATGCCCAAAATGCCGAGGCCGAGCGCTATCAGCGAGTTTTTGGCCAGTTCACCACCTACCAGGGCACCGACTCTCTCCGACCCTTCCACTTTAAAGCCAGTATTCGGCATCGACTGCATGATCTCTTTTTCCACTTTGTCACTCGTGTTCAGCGGCGTGCGTACGGTGATGTAACTCTTGCCGACCTGCGACGACTCCTGAATTGATGCGTCACCAAACCCGATCGTCTTCAGCGCGTCACGAACCTGTCCGATATCAATCTTGTTTGGAGCACTCATCGTCACCAAATCACCGCCGCGGAAATCGACGCCGAAATTTCTCTCGCCTCGAATGTAAAAGGCCGTCGCGCCGGCTAGGACGAGCGCGAGCGAGCACATGCAGGCAATAAAACCTTTGCCGAGGAAATTAATGTGCTGCGCCGAAAACAATTGCAGCATCGAGATGCGCTTCAAACGTCCCGTATCGACAAACCAACCGAGAAAATTCCGGCCGACGATGAGGGCAGTGAATAATGAGGCTAAAATGCCGAGCGTAAGCGCAATGGCGAAGCCTTTCACCGGGCCGCTTGCTTTCCAAAACAGGATCGCCGCTGTTATCAAAGTCGTCACATTGGCGTCAAAGATGGAGCTAAAAGCTTTCTGGTAGGCTGTTTTTACCGCCACCTTGAGCGATTTTCCGAGAGCCATTTCTTCGCGCAATCGTTCGTAAATCAGCACGTTCGCGTCTACGGAGAGACCGATCGTCAGAATAATGCCCGCAATTCCCGGTAGAGTGAGGACGAAGTGAAACATCGTCAGCGCGCCCATAAGCAGGATGAGATTGATAATTAGTGCGAGATTCGCGATCAGGCCGGGAATTTTGTAGTAAAGCGCTACGCAGACAAGCGTGATAGCGAGTCCAACCAAGCCAGCGAGAATGCTGGCGCGAATCGAATCCATCCCAAGTGTGGGCGAGACGCTGCGTTCTTCTTCGATGCTAACCGGGGTTTGCAAAGGGTTCTCAAGCACGCTGGCAAGCCCACGCGCCTCCTCCTCGGTAAAGCTTCCGGTGATGACGGCGTCGCCCCCATAGATGGCATCGCGAATCACCGGCGCGGATTGAATCGCGCCATCGAGGACAATCGCAAATCGATAGCCTTTGTATTGTTCGGTGATCTGGCCGAATTTCTTGGCGCCTTCACTATCGAACTTCAACTGCACAGTCCAACCCTCGTTGCCGTAGTAAGCATTCGATGCCGAAACGCGATCCCCGGTAAGGTCGGCTTTCTTTTTTACAAGCAATCGTTCTTCTCTGGGCTTGCCTTGGGTACCCGCAACGGTTTCACCGAACTCATTCTTCATCGGCGCGCCTTCCGAACCCATTTTATAAGTTTCAATGCGGTAATCCGGTGGAATCACTTCCTTGCCGCCGTCGATCGCTTTCAGCCGTTCACCGTTGTCACGATAAACCAGACGAAACTCGAGTTTTGCGACACGCGAGAGTTGGTCGCGCGCTTCTTGAATCTTGGCCACGTCAAGCCCGGGAATTTGCACAAGAATGCGATCGTTCCCAACCGGACTGATAATCGGTTCGCTCGCACCAAAGTAGTCAACCCGTTTGCGAATGACTTCGACTGCCTGGTCGAGCATGCCCTTGCTTACTTCCTTGTCGCCGCCCTTCAGCCGGATGAGAAAGGAGGTGCCGCCTTGAATGTCTAGGCCGAGAGCGATCTTTTTCTGCGGCGGCCAGATTGTGACGATGCTGAACGTAACCAGCAAAAGCATCAACGCCGTGGCAAGCAGGCGCTTCCGCGGACCTTGATCGGTGGCAAAGTACCATCCGAAAAGAACGAGCGTTGCGAGTCCGACACAAAATGTCAGCGCGGGAGTCATACTTTTGTGATTTCGAGCGGGAGCATGCCCTGAGCGTTAATGGAATGGATCAAGGAATCTTTCACTGAATCACCGTTGCAATTGCCGATTTCTCCATTTCGACCTTTACGTTGTCAGCCACTTTTACGATCACGGTCGTCTCCTTCACATTAGAGATAAGACCGTGAATGCCGGCATTGGTCACTACGCGGTCGCCCGTCTTTAAACTCGCGATCAATTTCCGTTGCTGTTCCTGTCGCTTTTTCTGTGGCCGGATCATCACGAAATACATGATGATGAAGAGGAAAATGAACGGCACAAAAAAGCTGATACCGCCGCCGGGACTGGACGGAGCCGGGCTTTGTGTCTGAGCCAGAAACGCAAGAAACATCGTATGAATTGGAGAGCGCATCTTAAGCGCGAAACCGTTTGCTGCAATCGCTAGTTAATTCACCACAAGATCGATGTTTTCCGGTAAATGAGGAAGCACGAATAACGAATGACGAAAGAAACTCCAATGCTCAAATGACCAACGATGCTGTGCCGCTAGCCTGTCCCCGTCATTCGGGATTTAGCCCGCCAAGCCGTAGCTGCGTGACGACGGGTCATCGATTCTTCACCAGATATTCGTCATTCGTCATTTTCGCTAGGTCAGCATCGCGCGGTTTGTAGTCTGAGACAAAGCGCTTCCGAAATTCCTCGAAGTTGCCGTTCTCGATCTGCTCCCGCGCTTGTCGCATCAAATCAAGATAGAAATGCAAATTGTGCAGTGTGATCAGGCGCAGTCCGAGAATCTCTTCAGCCTTGATCAAATGCCGAATGTAACCCCGAGTGAATTCCCGACACGCGTGACAGGTGCAGTTTTCCTCGATCGGTCGCTTGTCCAGCGCGAACTCGGCATTCTTTAGATTGAGTGTGCCCGTCGCGGTGAAGGCCGTTCCGTTGCGTGCCAGGCGGGTCGGCAAAACGCAATCAAACATGTCCATCCCGCGAGCGATCATCTCTAGCAACTGCGGCGGTGTGCCCAAGCCCATCGCGTAGCGCGGTTTCTCTTTCGGCAAAAACGGTTCGCTCGATTCCACCGCCCGCATCATTTCCTCCACCGGCTCCCCCACGCTCACCCCGCCGATCGCGTAACCGTCGAAATCAAGATCGACAATCGCCTGAGCCGATCCCTTGCGCAGATCCTCAAACGTCGCGCCTTGGACGATGCCGAAAAGGAGCTGGCGTGCAACGCTGTCATTCCGAGCGG
>Ga0068862_100005606_pt1 | contig 10490 bp, 7 predicted proteins | sample KBSSwiS52_FD_66598 | JGI IMG/M metagenome (GOLD analysis project Ga0068862, IMG submission 66598) | Switchgrass rhizosphere microbial communities from Kellogg Biological Station, Michigan, USA - KBS Switchgrass S5-2 | ecosystem: Host-associated > Plants > Roots > Rhizosphere > Soil ... | reverse complement strand
TCCTGGATCCGTCAGTCGACCCAATGGTGACCAACAAGACTCCGGGCCCTGGCCGGGACATCCTGGCTGCAAGCGCCAATAACCTTTACGCAGGCGTCAGCCTGTCGCAGCTCGGGCAGTTCAGCGAACGTTATGGGCTGAACTCGCGCCTGACGCAGAGCAATGGACGGCTGGTGGAAGAGGTGTACCGGCTCAACGGCCGGTACGATCGCGAGATACGGCGCATCATCGGCCATCTTCGTGACGCGCTTCCCTTCGCAACGCCGTCGATGCGTGAGGCGCTCGAGGCGCTCATCCGCTTTTACGAGACTGGGGAAGAGGTCGACCGGGTCGCCTACGACGTCGCCTGGGTCCGTGATCAGGATTCACCTGTCGACACCATCAACGGCTTCGTCGAGGTCTACCTGGATCCGCGAGGAGTCAAGGGCGCGTGGGAGGGTATCGTCAGCTACGTTCACGAAGCAAAAACGCGCGCCATTCGTGCTCTCGCGGCGCATGCGCAATGGTTCGAGGACCGGATGCCGTGGGATCAGCGCTTTCGCAAGCCTGACGTCGCGGGAATCACCGCCCGCGCGATTGAGGTCGTCGTGGAAACGGGCGATTCCGGGCCGGTCACGGCAGTCGGAATCAACCTGCCAAACGATCAGGCGATTCGTGAACGATACGGCAGCAAGTCCGTGACGCTGGCCAATGTAAGCGACGCATACGAGCGCTCCACTCCGGAAGCCATGCGCGTGGAATTCTCATGGAGCGCGGATGAAGCTCAGCGCGCCATCAAATGGGGAGGGTTTGCGCAGGAGCTCACGACCGCGATGCACGAAGTCATCGGCCATGGCTCAGGCCGCATGTCGCCCGAGGCGACGGAGCCGCCGCACAAGCTTCTGGGTGAGCAGTACTCCGCCATCGAAGAAGCCCGTGCCGACCTGGTTGCGTTGTACTTCATTCCTGACGCCAAGCTCGTCGAACTGGGAATCGTCCCTGCGGAAGACCACGATGACATTGTCACCACTGAGTACGAACATTACGTCAGGAACGCGCTCGTTCAACTGAGACGCGTCCGTGAAGGCACCCAGATCGAAGAAGACCACATGCGCAATCGCCACATGATCGTGAGCTGGTTGCGCGCGCATACGACGGCAATCGAGATGCGCAAACGTGATGGCCATACGTATTTCGTGATGGTCGACGCAACCGCTTTTCGCGAAGGCGTTGGCCGCCTGCTGGCCGAGGTCCAACGCATCAAGGGCGAAGGGGATGCGACGGCGGCGCGGGACTTGTTCGAGACGTACGGTGTGCACTTCGATCCGGCCCTGCGGGATGAGATCGTCGCTCGCGTCGATCGGCTGCACTTGCCGTCGTACACCGGTTTCGTCATGCCGCGGCTCGCGGCTCGACACGACGATGGGGGGGCGATCGTCGAGGTCGAGATTTCGTATCCCTGCGATCTCGAGAGCCAGATGCTCGAGTACTCGGCCTTTGCCCGATTGGGTCGCCACGACTCCGGCCCCGTGACCGCCTGAGTCTTCGGCGTGGTGCGATGTTCTCGAATCGTCTGCCGCCGTACTTCGAGACGAACCGGCTGACGCGCGCCGTCGCGGCGCTCAGCCAGGCAGGCACTCCAATCATCGACCTGACCGAGTCCAATCCCACGGCTGTGGGATTCACGTATCCCGGTGATCTCTTCGATGCGCTCAACGCGGATCACATCAGGCGGTACGACCCGCAGCCGCTTGGCCTCCGCTCAGCACGCGAGGCAGTTGCCGCGGACTACGCGCGACGCGGTGCTCGAGTCGATCCGAATCACGTTGTCCTGTCAGCGAGTTCCAGTGAAGCGTACAGCTGGCTGTTCAAACTGCTTTGCAACCCGGGCGACGGTGTGCTGGTACCGCAACCGAGCTATCCACTCTTCGAACATCTCACCCGGCTCGAATCGGTACATCCGATTCCGTACCAGCTGCGCTATCACGGACGATGGGAGATCGATTTCGACACGGTGATTGAGGCGCCGGCACATGTGCGCGCGATTCTCCTCGTGTCACCGAATAATCCAACCGGCTCGTTTGTTACTCGAGACGAGGCGCGCAGGCTGGCCGAAATCTGTCGCGCACGCGGATGGGCCATCGTCGCCGACGAAGTATTCGCCGACTACCCGCTGGACGCAGACAGCGCTCCCACCGAGAGCGTGATGGATCTCGACGTGCTCTCCTTCACGTTGGGCGGCGCGTCGAAGTCGCTCGGCCTGCCGCAGATCAAGCTCGGCTGGATGGTTGTCGGCGGGCAGGTGCAGGAGCGTGATCGGGCCATCGCGGCGCTGGAGATCATCGCCGATACATTCTTGTCGGTCGGAACGGCAGTCCAGGGCGCTGCGCCATCTTTGCTGGCCCGGGGCGATGTCATCCGGAACCAGATTCGTCAGCGCATCGCGTCCAATCTGGCGTGCGCTCGAGATGTGATCCGTCAATTCCCTTCGTCCACGCTGCTGCCTGTCGAAGGCGGTTGGTTCCTCGTTGCTCGAGTGCCCGCGCTGCGTTCTGAGGAGGCGCTTGCCGTTGAATTGCTCGAGCGAGAGCGCGTGCTCGTGCACCCTGGGTACTTCTTCGATTTTCCTCATGAAGCCTTCATCGTCGCCAGTCTGATCCCGCCAGCGGATCAGTTCGCGGACGCGTTTGCGCGCGCACTGCGATTCGCCGCGTCGGAGACTTCGTCGTGACGCGAGCACAGGCGATAATCGGATCTATTCTCTGGGATCTTTCCCCTCATGACGCTCGTGTCGAATGATCGCCGCGCAGGCACCCTCGTGCCATTGTTCTCGATGCCGTCGGCGCGCAGTTGGGGGATCGGGGAAATCGGTGATCTCGAGCGGATGACCGCATGGTTGGCGAGTGCCGGGCAGCGGCTGCTCCAGCTTCTGCCCATCACAGAGACCTCGCCGGACGACCCCTCTCCATATGGCGCGCTCAGTGCGATGGCGATCGACCCGCAGTACATCTCGCTGGCCGACGTGGACGACTTCTCGGCAATTGGCGGCGAGGCGCATCTCGAGGGTCCATTGCAGGCGGCCCTCGATCGGGTGCGCTCGATGCCCGCGATCGACTACCGCACGGTGCGCACGTTGAAGCATGTGTCACTGCGCCGCGCCTTCGATCACTTCCTGAAGACGGAGTGGGCGGGCGATTCCGCGCGGGCGACGGCGCTACGGTCGTTTGCGGCGGATAACGCCTGGTGGCTGGATGACTACGCGCTCTTTCGCGCGTTGCATGCGCGCTACGAGGAGCGCGCCTGGACCGACTGGCCGGAACAGCTACGCCGGCGCGAGCCACAGTCGATCGAACATGAGCGGCGCGCCCTTCACGACGAAATTCTGTTCCGCACGTACGTGCAATGGATTGCTGATGATCAGTGGCGCACCGCGCGCAGGCGAGCCAACGGGGTCGCGCTCTTTGGCGACTTGCCATTCATGGTGAACGGCGATAGCGCGGACGTGTGGTCACGGCAGGATGAGTTCGGCCAGGACGGTTCGGTCGGTGTGCCACCCGATGCGTTCAGCGCGACTGGCCAGGATTGGGGTTTGCCATCGTACGTCTGGGAAGTAGTGCGGGCGCGCGATTTCGAATGGCTGCGCCTGCGCGCCCGGCGAATGGCTCAACTCTTCGACGGCTATCGAGTCGATCACGTCGTTGGGTTCTATCGCACATTCGTCCGGCCGAGGGGCGGCGGACAGGGCGTGTTCACGCCCGGTGATGAACCTTCACAGGTTGCCCTCGGTGAGCAGGTGTTGAACGTCTTCCGATCGACAGGCGTGGAGATCGTTGCGGAAGACCTCGGCACCGTGCCGGACTTCGTTCGCGAATCGCTGGCGCGCGCCGTCGTCCCTGGCTACAAGGTATTTCGGTGGGAGCGTCATTGGCACACGCCCGGCCAGCCATTCAGGGACCCGCCGGAGTATCCGACCGCAGCCGTTGCCACTTCCGGGACACATGACACCGAGCCGATGGCGGTGTGGTGGGAGCAGGCTCCGTTGAGGGAGCGAAGGGCTGTGCTGGAAACGCCGTCTGTCCAAAGTCGATTGAGTGAGGAGGAACGCACGCGCGCGCTTACGTCCTCGTCGTTGTCATCGACGGTGCGGCTGGCTTTGCTGGAGGTACTGTATGCCTCCGGGGCCAACCTTCTCGTCCTCCCAATTCAGGATGAATTCGGATGGAGCGACCGAATCAATCAACCGGCAACTGTTGGCGACCAGAACTGGACGTGGCGCCTGCCGTGGCCCAGCGATCGGATATCGAGAGAACCTGAAGCGGTAGCGGTTGCCCAACAACTGCGAACGTGGTCGGCGAATTACAGACGATGAGCCGCAAACGTTCTACTTCGCGATCTTTCCGCTGATTTTCGCCCACGTGTCCTTGAGCGTGACCGTCCGGTTGAAGACCGGCGCGCCGTCCCGCGAGTCTGGGTCAACGCAGAAGTATCCCTGACGCTCGAACTGAAACCTGGTGCCTGGCGCTGCGTTTGCCAGCATCGATTCGACCTTGCAGGCGGTAAGGACGGTAAGCGACTCGGTGTTGAGGTCGGCCAAGGGATCGCGCCCGCTGTCACCGGGGTCCGCGGAACGGAATAGCCGATCGTACAGCCTCACTTCGGCGTCGACCGCGTGGGCAGCCGAGACCCAGTGAATCGTGCCCTTCACTCGACGCGCCGCGGTGGAGCCGTTCAGCGATTCGGTGTCAATGGTGCACTTGAGTTCCATCGGAGTGCCGGAGGGATCCGTAATCACGCGCTCGCATTTCAGGATGTATGCATATCGAAGACGGACCTCGTTGCCCGGTGACAGCCGGAAAAACTTCTTGGGTGGATCCTTCATGAAGTCATCCGCTTCGATGTAGAGCACACGCGAGAAAGGAATCTTCCGGACGCCAGCTCCCGGGTCTTCCGGGTTGTTGACGGCATCGACGTACTCGACCTGGGCTTCCGGGTAGTTCTCGATTTCGACTCGCAGCGGATGAAGGACGGCGAGTCCCCGTGGCGCGCGCCGATTGAGATCCTCGCGCACCGTGTGCTCCAGCAGCGCCACGTCGACGACGTTCTCTTTTTTCGCAACGCCGATCCGAGTGCAAAAATCCCGAACGGCCTCAGGCGTAAAACCGCGGCGGCGAAGTCCGGCGATGGTCGGCATCCGCGGATCGTTCCAGCCGCGCACGAGCCCTTGTTCTACGAGCGCCAGCAACTTGCGCTTGCTCATGACGGTGTAGTTCAGGTTCAGCCGCGCGAACTCGATTTGTTGCGGCCGGGAACGAAATCCGCCATCGCGCCCGAGATTGTCCACGACCCAGTCGTAAAGTGGCCGATGATCTTCGAACTCCAACGTGCAGAGCGAATGCGTGATCCCCTCGATGGCGTCCGAAATCGGATGCGCGTAGTCATAGGTCGGATAAATGCACCAGACGTCTTGCGTGCGGTGGTGTGTCGCGTGCCGGATCCGGTAAAGGGTCGGGTCGCGCATGTTGATGTTCGGCGACGCCATGTCGATCTTCGCGCGGAGCACATGCGCGCCGTCGGGAAACTCCGCAGCCCGCATCCGACGGAACAAGTCGAGGTTTTCCTCCACTGAACGCTCGCGAAACGGACTGTTTCGTCCAGGCGACGTCAGCGATCCGCGGTACTCCCGGATCTGATCGGCCGTCAGGCTGTCGATGTACGCCTTGCCATCGGTAATGAGCTGCTCCGCGTAGCGATACATCTGCTCGAAGTAGTCGGATGCATAGAACATCCGATCGTCCCAGTCGAAGCCGAGCCAGCGAACGTCCTCCTGGATCGAGTCGACGTACTCGACGTCTTCTTTAGTCGGGTTGGTATCGTCGAAACGGAGATTGCACAGGCCGCCGAATTCCTCGGCGACACCGAAGTTGAGGCAGATCGACTTGGCGTGGCCGATGTGGAGATACCCATTCGGCTCCGGGGGGAACCGTGTGTTGACTCGACGGCCGTGCCGGCCTTCTTTCAGATCGTCGGCAACGATCTCGCGGATGAAATCTTGCGGACGGGTCGGTTCGACAGTCGATGGGGATTCAGACATTCGGGAAACTACGATTCTAACTTAGCTGCTCGAAGCGTCCGGCTAAAGCCGGACACCACCAAAGTCCATGACGGAATGCGTCAGAAAGTATCCGATTCGTAAGTGCCGGCGGCGATGCCGGCCATGACCTCAGACTACTCGCTGATTCTCACTCAGATCAGCCTGACCTCTGCGGTCCGTTCGTCGATTGGTCCCCTTCCGCAACGACTGAGCTTTCCCGCCCGTCGTTCGCTTGATACCATCCGCCAGCCGAGGCACGCGTGCCTCGCACTGGAACGATGGGTCGACGCTCACTCTGCCTGGTTATCGTCGTCTTGCTAGTGTCCTGGAAACGAAATCAGTTGCAATAAGGATCGTCGTGTGATCTAACAGGGTCATGCCAATCACGGGACGACCGAAGAAGCAGCCGTTGGTGGTGACCGACGACGAGCGGGCCGAATTGGCGCACCTGGCGCAGCGGATACGCGTGAATCGTGCGGTGGCCTTTCGGGCCCGCCTCGTGTTGGCGTGTGCAGCGGGTGTGACCGATACGAGCGTGGCGCGCCGCTATCGAACGACCAATGCGACGGTCGGGAAGTGGCGCTCGCGGTTTATCGCGCGTCGCTTGGAAGGTCTGTACGACGAGCCCCGCGTCGGAGCGCCGCGTACGGTGTCGGATGCGGACGTGGAAGCGGTCGTGGTGCAGACGTTGGAGACGAAGCCCGCCGGGGCCACCCATTGGAGCACCCGCACGATGGCGGAGAAGGCCGGCCTCAGTCATACGCTGGTCGGTCGCATCTGGCGCACCTTTGGGCTCAAGCCGCATCTGACCCGCTCGTTCAAGATGTCCCCGGATCCCCAACTCGTCGCCAAGGTCCGCGACGTCGTCGGGTTGTACATGAATCCCCCGACCAATGCCGTGGTGCTGGCGGTCGATGAGAAGTCGCAGATCCAGGCGCTCGAACGCGCGCAACCGATCCTGCCGATGGATCTTGGCATGCCGGAACGCCGCACCCACACCTATTTGCGCAACGGTACGCTCGATCTCTTTGCCGCCCTCAACGTCGCCACCGGCGAGGTCATCGCGCGGTGCAAGCCGCAGCATCGGGCCCATGACTTCGTCCGGTTCCTACAGGAGATCGAGACGCACGTGGACCCCGACCTCGAGGTCCACGTCGTGCTCGACAATCTCGCGACGCATAAAGCGCCGCCGGTGCACCGCTGGCTCCTGCGGCATCCGCGGTTTCATCTCCACTTCACGCCGACGTATGGCTCCTGGCTCAATCTCGTCGAGCGATTCTTCGCCGTGCTGACCGAACGCGCGCTCAAGCGCGGGTCGCACACGAGTGTGCCGCAACTCCGAGACGCCATCCTGGCCTACGTCGCCGCGCACAACGACAACCCGAAGCCGTTTCGGTGGACCAAGACCGCTGACGAGATCCTCGACAAGCTCCGGCGCTTCGGTACCCGCACCCTCCAGGTGCACGGATCATGAGCGGACTTTTGATAGAAATCACGGATCCAGGACACTAGCAGCCCGTGGCAAAAGCGTTCTTGAGCGTAACCGTGATTCCGCGTACGTTCCGAGGCCGCTGTAAGTCGATCAAAACAATTGGAGACTCGTGACGACTCCAAGATCAGCGTGAAAGCGGTTGCTGGATGCCACAGCAGCGACCAGAGCGCCGCGAAAAGCGCCGCCGCACGGCCCTGAAGACCTCGTGGCGTGCCCACGCCAAAGAGCGTGCGCATCAGCAAGCCGAGATTCAGACCACCGGCATGTACCAGCAGCCGTTTGCGAATATTGTCGTGACCCCGCAGGTGCACTCGGCGCATCCGCCCTGTTTCGTAGAGGTGAGCGCACGGACGTTCCAGTCGCTCGCCGCGCTTACGCAAGAGCCGCTTTCCACGTGCACCGCGAATCCGTCTCCGGTTGCGGTACACGGCGTCACGCGCTTCAGGATGGTCCTTCCAGTTGCGGCGCCCGCGATCAGGTTCGGAGATGTAACTCCGCACGCCGACCGCTTCGAGGTCGACCATCACCTGATTACTGTGATAGCCCTTGTCGCCGACGACTTCTTCGATCTCACCGTCGGGGACGACCGTCTCCACCTGTTCGGCGGCGTCGATCAGCGTGTCGACGCTCGTCGCCGTGTCGCCGGCATCCGCATCTTGCACGGTGACGGCGATGACAGCACCGGTCTCCAAATCCACCGCGTGCTCCGCCTTGTGCGCCAGGTGCGTCCGCCCGTCCTTCATCTTCGTGATTTTCGCGTCGGGATCGAGCGGATGAGTCCAATCGTCATTCGAGCCCTTCTTCGGGCGTTTTCGGTCGAGGCGCGCCAAATCCTCGCGCGTGGGCGTGTCGATGCCAGACGCCTGCGCGAGCTGCATCAGGAATTCTTGATAGCTGGCGCCCGTGTCGCGCCGCACGATGCTGCGCAGCGCCGCGTTCGCTTCCAACGTCGTCGCGTCAATGCCGATCGTCTTGCCTTTGACCAGGCCCGCGTTGGCGAGCCGCTGCAGGATCCACGTGAAGACCGCTTCGTGCGTTTCCAGATCGATCAGCCGACGCGTCCGCGAAATCGTCGAATGATCTGGCGGCGCCTCAGGCAGCACGAGGCCGAGAAACTCGCGGAGGGCAAACGAATCCGCCGCACGCCATGCGATCGCGCGCTCGGCGTCCAAGCCTTCGAAGTAGCCGATCAGCAGCAACCGAAAATACCGTCCAGGGGGCAGACCTGGCCGACCGATCTCGTCAGCGTAAAATCGCTGACAGAGCGACTCGACGTAGGTATCGAATTCGGCGTTGTCCAGAATCTGATTCAGTCGCGTGTAGAAGGGGTGCGCGGCGGTGCGTGGCAAATCTTGAGTCGCGACCCACATCGACGTCTGCTTCGGACGCCGCCGTCGTTTGCCCATCGCCATGCGCGAGTGTAGTGCGAGTGATCGATCGTGTCGATCCCTAATTCAGCATGAAGGGTCGGGAACAGCGGGCGGTGGAAACTCACATGACTACACCAGACATTACCGGCATCGCGCCGTTCTTCATCGTCAAGAATGTCCCCGCCGCGCTGTCGTTTTATCGCGACCGTCTCGGGTTCGACATCACGTTTCAAGGGCCCGAACCTGACGACATCTTCTTCGGCATTGTCCAGCGCGACGCTGCGATGATCATGTTCAAGGACGTCGGCGTCGATCCAGTGCCGAACTACACGCGAGACGTCAAAAAGGGCATCGCCCGCTGGGACGCCTACCTCCATGTGCCCGATCCGGACGCGTTGGCGGCAGAGTTCTCGTCGCGCAACGTCGAGTTTTCCGAACCACTCAAAGATACCGATGATGGCTTGCGTGGATTCGAACTCAAGGACGGTGACGGCTACGTTTTGTTTTTCGGTCGTGCTCGTTCATGAGCGCCAATTCAAGTGGGGATTCTGCGTTGCCGAGTTGGTGATGAAATCACGACTTCCACCACGGGCTGCTAGCGGGAAAATAGCGTCGAAATGGACAGACTTCAGAGCTTTGAAGTTCGTTTATTTGGTGCAGACTCGCGCGTAACCTTCGCCGACACACATTTTTCCAGTGCCGTAATTGATATATGTCTTTGAACGCGCATCGTAGTTCCACATATTGAAATTGCTGTCCGTCCCGCTCATCGAACCGTTCGGTTTAATGGTCGTGTTCCACAGGGAGCCGGTATTAAGGTTGGAACCGTCCACTCGAGTGGTTCCATCACCGGGTTTCCGCCAGCGATACACGTTGCCAGACTGCCAATCGTAGCTAGTGCCACTCGATGGCGGCGTGTAAATCGGGTCTGGCGGCACGTAACGCCTGTAAGTCGGCGGCTGATACGTTGGAACGGGTTGCGCCGCAGGTGCGTTCAAAGATGTTTCCCGATCAAGCTGCCGGGCGTATTCGCTGATCACGCGGTTGTAATCCTGAAGGGTTAAGCCGGGGACTTTCGCGGCCAACGAAGAATACGGGACCTGAGATCGCAGTTCTGCCTCCGTTGTTTGGGCGAACGCCGGCAAGGCAACACCCACAACAAGGGTCAGAACCAACGCGATTCGTTTCATGTGAATCCTCCGATTGATCGTAACGACACGGCAGAGCTTGGGCAAGGGCCAGAGTGCACGCTCCTGCCCGAAACCTGTTGATTCCGGTCCATGCGGAGGGACAATCGAGTGTTTGTCCCCGTAACTGATGGGAACAACTCTCGTCCAGATTCTCAGTGCGAAAGTAGAGGTGAGATTGATTGGGTTTGTCCTAAGGGCAAGGTGGCTTCGGCGTCTCCTCGGGTCGAAGGCATACAACGCTTCCCGTCCCTACGGATACGCGTGACGGTCACCCTTGTTCGGCTAGAGTCTCTCATCCGCAGGAGGTGGCAATGCTGGGACGTGGGGAATCCGAAGTTCGTTGACCCGCGTCTTCAGGTCCTTAACCT
>Ga0068862_100005605_pt1 | contig 10492 bp, 5 predicted proteins | sample KBSSwiS52_FD_66598 | JGI IMG/M metagenome (GOLD analysis project Ga0068862, IMG submission 66598) | Switchgrass rhizosphere microbial communities from Kellogg Biological Station, Michigan, USA - KBS Switchgrass S5-2 | ecosystem: Host-associated > Plants > Roots > Rhizosphere > Soil ... | reverse complement strand
TCGCGCGATTTCGGCATGCGCATCTGGATCGATCCGGGCCGCGCCTCGGCGATGGACCTGACGCCGGGCGAAATCGTCGCCGCGCTGCGCGCGCAGAACGTGCAAGTCTCGGCCGGCGCGCTGGGCGCTCCTCCCAACGACACGGGCAGCGCCTACCAGATCGGGGTCGAGCTCCAGGGCCGCCTGACCACGCCCGAGCAGTTCGGCGACGTCATCGTCCGCACCGATCCGGACGGCCACCAAGTGCGCGTGCGCGATGTCGCCCGCGTCGAACTGGGGGCCCAGGACTACACGCTCAACACCTATCTCTCGAACAAGCCGACGGTCGTGATCGCGGTGATGCAGCGCCCGGGATCGAACGCGCTCGACGCCGCCAATGCGGTGAAGGCCGAGATGGACACGTTGTCCAAGACCTTCCCCAAGGGCATGGAATATTCGGTCATCTACAACCCGACCGAGTTCATCGGTCAGTCGATCGACGCGGTCTATCACACGCTGTTCGAGGCGGTGATCCTCGTCGTTCTCGTCATCCTGGTGTTCCTGCAGAACTGGCGCGCCGCGATCATCCCGATCGTCGCCATCCCGGTTTCGCTGATCGGCACTGCGGTGATGCTGGCGGCGGTGGGCTACTCGCTCAACAACCTCTCGCTGTTCGGACTGGTGCTGGCGATCGGTATCGTCGTCGACGACGCGATCGTCGTGGTCGAAAATGTCGAGCGCTATATCGAGGAGGGCCTGAGGCCGATCGAGGCGGCACGCCGCTCGATGGACGAGGTGTCCGGCGCGCTGGTCGCGATCGTCCTGGTGCTCTGCGCGGTGTTCGTGCCGACGCTGTTCATCAGCGGCATCTCCGGCGCGTTTTACAAGCAATTCGCGGTGACGATCTCGACCGCGACTGTCATCTCGCTGCTGCTCTCGCTCACGCTGTCGCCTGCCCTTGCAGCGATCCTCCTGAGGCATCGCGAGCGGGTGGCGGCAGATGCTCCGCGCTGGAAGCAGTGGGTGCAGAAGGGCGGCGACAAGTTCAACCATGGCTTCGAGCGGTTGAGCGATCGCTACTCGCGCCTGACGTTCAAGCTGGTGCAGGCGCCGGTGCGGATGATGGCGACTTATGCCGCCCTGATCCTGGCTACCCTCGGCTTGTTCTGGACCACGCCCGCCGGCTTCGTTCCGCAGCAGGATCAGGGATACTTCCTGGCCGCCGCCTTCCTGCCGCCGGGCTCTTCGCTGGCTCGCTCCGACGAGGTGGCGCATGACATGGCCAACCGCCTGCTGCCGATCAAGGGCATTCGCGGCGGGGTGATGTTCGCAGGCTTCCACGGTGCCTCCCGCACCGCCTCGCCCGACGCAGTCGCCATCTACTTCCCGTTCGACAGCTTCGAAGAGCGACTGAAGATCGGTGCGACCTATGCCAAGATCATGGAGCAGGCGCAGACGGCGATGAAGGGCTACGACAAGGCCATGGTCCTGCTGCTGCCGCCGCCCACCATCAACGGTATCGTCCCTCCGGGCGGCTACCGCATGATCGTGGAGGACAAGGAGGGCCGTGGATATGGCGAACTGCTGAAGGCGGTGGGTCCGCTGCTCGGCCAGGCCAACAAGCAGCCCGAACTGAAGCAGGTCTACACCTTGTTCAACACCGGGACCCCGCGCGTCTTCGCCGATGTCGACCGGGCCAAGGCCGACATGCTGGGCGTCCCTCCGCAGCGGATCTTCGAAGCGCTGCAGATTTATCTTGGGTCGGCCTTCGTGAACGATTTCAACCTTCTGGGGCGCACTTATCGCGTCACTGCGCAGGCGGACTCGCCTTATCGGGGATCCACTGCGGATATCTCGAACCTCGAGACCCGGTCCAACTCCGGCGCCATGGTGCCGATCGGATCGGTCGCCACGTTCAAGGACGAGACCGGGCCCTACCGCGTCGTGCGCTACAACCTCCAGCAGGCTATCGAGGTCGACGGCAACGTTGCCCCCGGCCACTCGACCGGCCAGGCGCTCACCACGATGGCGAAGGTCGCGCGTGACACGCTGCCGGCGGGCTATGATTTCGAGTGGACGGGCATCGCTTACCAGCAGGTGACCGCGGGCAATACCGCGGGGATCGTCTTCGGCATGGCGGTGTTCTTCGTCTTCCTCGTGCTCGCCGCCCAGTACGAAAGCCTGGTCCTGCCGTTGGCGATCGTGCTGATCGTGCCGATGTGCTTGTTTGCGGCGATGGGCGGCGTGCTGCTGCGGGGCATGGACAACAACATCCTGACCCAGATCGGCCTTGTCGTGCTGATCGCACTGGCGGCGAAGAATGCGATCCTGGTGGTCGAGTTCGCCAAGCAGGCGGAGGAGGAGCGGGGCATGTCCACCGTCGACGCCGCCGTCTATGCCGCCAAGACTCGCCTGCGCCCGATCCTGATGACCAGCTTCGCGTTCATCCTGGGCGCGGTGCCGCTGGTAGTAGCAAAGGGCGCCGGCGCCGAACTGCGGCAGGCGCTGGGCACGGCCGTGTTCTTCGGCATGGCGGGCGTTACCGCGTTCGGCCTGCTGTTCACGCCTACCTTCTACGTCGTCTGCCGCGCGCTGGGTGACCGGCTGTCGCGCCGTCGCCCGGCCGCTTCGCCGCACCACGGCGAGGTGCCGGAGCCGGCGGAATGAAAGGCCCCAACTCGATGAAGACCCGGTTCACTCTTGCCCTACTGGCGGCATCGACCTTGTCGGCCTGCACTGTCGGCCCCAACCACGTCGCGCCCAAGCCGCCTGTTTCGGCCGAGGCCCCGTTCCTGGGCGCCGGCACGCCGCAAGTCAGCGCCGCCGCGCCCGACGATACCTGGTGGCGGCTCTACGACGATCCGGTACTCGACGGTCTCGTAACAGACGCGCTGGCCGCCAACACAGACGTGCGGGTGGCGGTGGCGCGGATCGAGCGGGCGCGCGCGCAGCTTCGCGGCTCGCGCTCGGACGCGCTGCCGCAGACCGGCATCGATGGCTCGGCGACTTACGGCCGCGTCTCGGAAAGCCAGGTGCTTCCGGGCATCGACCGCCAGGGCCGCCGCGTGGACGGCGAGTTCAACGTCAGTTACGAGGTCGACCTGTTCGGCCGCGTGCGGCGGGGCATCGAGGCCTCGCGTGCCGACCTGGCCGCCGCGCAGGAGGATGCCGACGCGGTCCGCGTCACCGTGGTGGCCGATACCGTCCGCGCCTATGTCGACGCGGCCAGTGCCGCCGAGCAGATCGCGGTGGCGCAAGGCACACAGGATTTGCTGTCGCGCTCCGAACGCATCGTCAATGCCCGCTTCGAGCGCGGGCTGAACCAGAAGCTCGACGTGATCCGCCTGATGCAGCTCCGCGAACAGCAGGCCGCCACGATTCCCGACCTGCAGGCCCGGCGTGACGCCGCGCTGTTCCGGCTGGCGGTGCTTACCGGCAGGACTCCGCAGGATCTGCCCGCCGCCGCGCGCGACCGCACGACCACGCCTACGGTGACCAGCGTCATCCCGGTGGGCGATGGCCGCGTGCTCCTCTCGCGTCGGCCGGATGTGAAGGCGGCCGAGCGGCGCCTTGCCGCCGACACCGCCAGGATCGGCGTCGCCACGGCCGACCTCTACCCGCGCATCACCTTGGGCGGTGCGATCGGCACCACGGCGGTCGGCGACACCGCCGCGTTCGGCGCCGGGCCGCTGCGCTGGCTGCTGGGACCGCTGATCTCTTGGGCCTTTCCGAACCAGGAGGCGATCCGCGCCCGCATCGGTACCGCGAAGGCGGATGCCAAGGGTGATCTCGCCGCCTTCGACGGCACCGTGCTCACGGCGCTGGAGGAGACCGAAACCGCGCTCTCGCGTTACCGCAATGCGGTGCTGCGCAAGGAGCGGTTCGGTGCCGCGCGCGACGCGGCGAGCAGGGCGGCCAAGGTCACGCTGGCGCGCCAGAGCCGAGGCCAGATCGACGCGCTCGACGTGCTCGACGCACAGCGCACGCTGGCGCAGTCGGAGGCGGACTATGCCACCGCGACGCGCGGCGTCGCTTTCGCGCAAGTCGATCTGTTCCGCGCACTGGGCGGCTCGTGGCAGGATGGGGGCGGGCAGAAGGTGGCCTCTGCGAGGTAGCGGCAGGCGCTGTTCGTTTCTTCGTGTATTTCCTTGATCTTGGAACGGAAGCACCCCAAGCCACGCGCTTTGCGCGAAGTAAGACGGCAGGCATATGCAAGGACGATCCCGGCACGATCTCGCGAGCAAGGGTGCCGCATCGCGCGTGCGGCTGGATCCGGGCACGTTCTTCGGCCTTGCCGTCGCCGTCCTGTTCTTCCTCGCGAGCGGAACGATCGCCTTTCGCAACGTGAGCACCCTGCGCGAAGACACCGCGCGGATCACTCACTCGCATGACGTCATCGTGGCGATGGACGAGATGATTTCGGCGCTGAAGGATGCCGAGACCGGACAGCGCGGTTACTTGTTGACCGGCAAGGAAAGCTACCTCGAACCCTACAATGTGGCGCTTTCGACGGTGGAAGCGCAGTTCGATACGGTATCGGATCTGACGCAGGACAATCCCGCGCAGCAGGCCCGTCTGTCGGTCGTGCGTCACCACATCGACGCCAAGATCGCCGAGTTGAAGGAGACGATCCGCGCGCGCCAGACGCAGGGCGAGCAGGCGGCGCTGGCGATCGTCGGGACGGATCGCGGAAAAGTGGAAATGGATGCGGTTCGTTCGCAGCTCATGGTCATGCAGCAGGAGGAAACCCGCCTGCGCGCCGAGCGTGTGGACGAGATGCAGCTCGCCTACCGTTCGGCCATCCTGAGCGGTCTCCTCTCCGCCGCGCTCGGTATCGGGCTGACGCTGGTGATCGGTTTCCTGATGCGCCGCGCCGCGCTGGCGACGGCGCGGCGGGAGTGGGTGCAGATGGGCCAGGTGGGCCTGGCCGCAGCCGTGCTGGGCGACCAGAACACCGAGCAGCTGGGCGAAAGTATCATCGCCTTCCTCGTGCGCTTCGTCGACGCGCAGGCTGCGGCGATCTTCGTAGGCGAGGGCGCGCATTTCCGTCGCCTCGCGACTTACGGCATTCCGGGCGACGCCTCCGTGGTGGAGCAGTTCGGCTTGCGCGAGGGGCTGCTGGGCCAGGTGGCGGCAGACGCCGAGCCGGTGCTTCTCAACGAAATTCCCGAGGGCTACCTGACCATCGGCTCGGCCTTCGGGCGCGACAAGCCGCGGAACCTCGTTATCACGCCGGCCAGCGCCGAGGAAGTGGTGCAAGGCGTGATCGAACTGGGTTTCCTCCAGCCGGTCGGCTCGCAGGTCCTGGAATTTCTCGCCGAGGCGCAGGACGCGATCGGCGTCGCGCTGCGTTCGGCGCGGTACCGCGAGCAGCTTCAGCACCAGACCGAGGAACTTCAGGTCCAGTCCGAGGAACTGCGCGTATCCAACGAGGAACTGGAGGAGCAGAGCCGCGCCCTTCGCGAAAGCCAGGCCAACTTGGAGCAACAGCAGGTCGAGCTGGAGCAGATCAACTCGCAGCTGGAGGAGCAGGCGCAACTGCTGGAAAACCAGCGCGACGATCTCTCGCGCTCGAACGATGCCATCGAGGCCAAGGCGCGCGAGCTGGAGCAGGCGAGCCGCTACAAGTCCGACTTCCTCGCCAACATGAGCCATGAGCTGCGCACGCCGCTCAACTCGCTTCTGATCCTTTCCAAGCTGCTGGGCGACAACCGCGATGCCAACCTGACCAAGGAGCAGGTGCAGTACGCGCGCACGATCGAATCGTCGGGCAACGATCTCCTCGCGCTGATCAACGACATCCTCGATCTCTCGAAGATCGAGGCGGGCCACCTGCAAGTGCGTCCGGAATCGATTCTCGTGGAGCGGCTGGCCGGAGACATGCGGCAGGTGTTCCAGCCGATCGCCCAGGAGCGCGGGCTGGAGTTCGCCATCGCCGTCTCGCCGGGCGCCTCGCCCAGCATCGAGACGGACCGCCAGCGTCTGGAGCAGATCCTCAAGAATCTTCTCTCCAACGCGTTCAAGTTCACCGAGAGCGGCAGCGTGCGGCTAGAGGTCGAGCCGGCGGGCGAGGGCACCATCCGGCTGTCGGTGGCGGATACCGGGATCGGCATCCCGATCGACAAGCAGCAGGCGATCTTCGAGGCGTTCCAGCAGGCCGACGGCACCGTCAGCCGCAAGTATGGCGGCACCGGGCTTGGCCTCTCGATCTCGCGCGAGCTGGCGCGGCTGCTGGGCGGCGCGATCTCGCTGAAGAGCAAGGTGGGCGAGGGCAGCCGGTTCACTTTGACGCTGCCGCTGGTCTATGAGGCCAGCGAGGCGATCGCGCCCCCGGTACCGCTTGTCGACACTTCCGCTCAATTCCTGGCATCCGATCCGACATCGGCCCCCACCTCGGCTTCCGGGACCCGCGCTGCGCCGCGCGTCCTCCCGCTGTCCGGCCATGTCGCGGACGACCGCGACGATCTCTCCACCGGCCACCGTGTCCTGCTGATCGTGGAGGACGACGCGACGTTTGCAGGGATCGTGCGGGATATGTCGCGTGAGATGGGCTTTCAGTGCCTTGTCTCCGGCACCGCCGAGGAAGCGCTGAACCTGGCGCGTACGCACCGCCCGCACGCCGTGGTGCTCGACGTCGGCCTGCCAGACCAGTCCGGCCTCGCGCTGCTCGACCGGCTGAAGCGGGATGATCGGACCCGCCACATCCCCGTCCACGTCATCTCGGGCGACGACCACACGCAGACGGCGCTGTCGCTGGGCGCCATCGGCTATCTGGTGAAGCCGGTGAAACGCGAGGAACTGGCAGGCGTGCTGGAGGCGCTCTCGGCCAAGCTCGCCTCGGATGCGCGGCGGGTGCTGATCGTCGAGGACGATGCGGTGCAGCGCGAAGCGGTCGGCAAGCTGCTCGCGACCGGCGGTGTCGAGACGGTCGGCGTCGCCACCGCCGCCGAGTGCCTCGAAGCGCTGCGCAGCGACACGTTCGACTGCATGGTCCTGGATCTCAACCTGCCCGATGCCAGCGGCTTCACCCTGCTGGAGACGCTGAGCCGGGAGGGAAGCTATGCCTTCCCGCCGGTGATCGTCTACACCGGGCACGACCTCTCGCCCGCCGATGAGCAGCGCCTGCGCCGCTATTCGGATTCGATCATCATCAAGGGTGCCCGCTCGCCCGAGCGGCTGCTGGACGAAGTCTCGCTGTTCCTCCACCAGGTGGTTACCGAACTGCCGCCCGAGCAGCAGACGATGATCCGCCGGGCCCGCAATCGCGACAGCATCCTGGAGGGACGCCGGATCCTGGTGGTGGAGGACGACGTGCGCAACGTGTTCTCGCTCACCAACATCCTGGAGCCGCAGGGCGCGGTGGTGGAGATCGCGCGCAACGGGCAGGAGGCGCTGGACGCGCTCGACAGTTCGGCGGGCAACGAGGGCGGCGCCATCGATCTCGTGCTGATGGACGTCATGATGCCGGTGATGGACGGCCTTTCCGCCACCCGCGCGATCCGCCGCGACCCTCGCTTCGCCAGGCTGCCGATCATCACGCTGACGGCCAAGGCCATGCCCGACGATCAGGAACGCTGCATCGAGGCCGGCGCCAACGACTACATGGCCAAGCCGCTCGACGTCGACAAGCTGCTCTCGCTGGTCCGTGTGTGGATGCCGCGTTGAGCGGACGGAACCGGTCGGGCCTTGCCGCGTTTGTGCGCGGGGGCGGGCATGACCGCCCGGGGGCCAATGATCTTGCATCCGTTTCTCGACCTGTTCGTTCCGCGCCGGGGAGGAGCCGGCCCTCGTCTGTTGCCCGCGGCGAGCGGGCTGAACAGGCGTCGCGGCTCTTGCACAATTGACCGGGCTTCGGCCGGGGGCTCCGCCAGCCATGGATGAGGAAAGGATCGAGGACATCGAAATCCGCCTCCTGCTCGAGGCGCTCTATCGGCGTTACCACTACGACTTTCGCAATTACGCGCAGGCCTCGATCAAGCGGCGGCTGCGGCAGGCGCGCGACCGCCTGGGGCTGGAGACGTTCTCGGCGCTGCAGGACCGCCTGCTGCACGACCCGGCAGTGACCGGACACATGCTGCGCTACCTGACGGTGCAGGTGAGCGACTTCTTCCGCGATCCCAGCTACTTCAAGGCAATCCGCGAGAAGGTGGTGCCGCACTTGCGCACGTACCCCTCGCTCAAGCTGTGGATCGCCGGGTGCAGCACCGGGGAGGAGATCTATTCCTTCGTGATCCTCTTCCGCGAGGAGGGGCTGGAGAACCGGACTCTCTTCTACGCGACAGACATCAACCAGGAGGCCCTGGAGACGGCCCGGCGCGGCATCTACTCGCTCGACCGGGTGAAGGCGTTCACCCACAATCACCGCCAGTCGGGCGGCAAGTCCTCGCTGTCGGACTATTATTCGACGGGCTACGGCGGGGCGGTCTTCGACAAGAGTCTGCGCGAGCGGGTGGTGTTCTCCGACCACAGCCTCGTCACCGACGCGGTGTTCTCCGAGATGCACCTCATCTCGTGTCGCAACGTGATGATCTATTTCGATCGCGATCTTCAGGATCGCGCGATCGGGCTGTTTCGCGATTCGCTCCCGCGCAACGGCTTCCTCGGCCTGGGCTCCAAGGAGACACTGCGCTTTTCCGCGCATACCGATGCGTTCAGTGAGTTCGACCGCGTCGAGCGTATCTACCAGCGACGCAGCGCGTGAGCGGCCCGGTGGACAACGGAGCGGTGGTGATCGGGGCCTCGGCCGGGGCAATTCAGGCGCTCTCGCGTATCCTGCCGGCGCTACCTCCGGGCTATACACTGCCGGTGCTTGTCGTCGTTCACATCCCCCCCGGCAGGCGCAACGAGCTGGAGATGCTGTTCGCCGGCAAGTGCCAGCTCCCCGTTCACGAGGCGGAGGACAAGGAGCCGATCGCGCCGGGTACGGTCTACTTCGCCCCGCCCGATTATCACATGCTGGTGGAGCGGGGCGGCACCATCTCGCTCTCGACCGACGAGCAAGTGCACTTCTCGCGCCCGGCCATCGATGTGCTGTTCGAAAGCGCGGCCGATGCCTACGGCCCGGCTCTGACCGGGATCGTCCTTACCGGCGCTAACGACGACGGCGCGGCCGGACTGGCGGCGATCGCGCGCGCCGGAGGTGCGGTGCTGGTGCAGGACCCGGCGAGCGCCTATGCACCGGCGATGCCGGAAGCCGCGATCCAATTATGTCCGACCGCGCGGGTGCTCTCGCTCGACGCGATCGTCGAACGGCTTCTGAAAGTGGGATGATAGTGGCAAGCACTCCGGAACCTGTTCACTTCCTGCTGGTCGACGATCTGCCCGCGAACCTGCTTTCGCTGGAGGCGCTGCTGCGGCGCGAAGGACTGGTGCTGCTGAAGGCGCAATCGGGCGAGGCGGCGCTGGAGCTGTTGCTGCGCCACGACATCGCGCTGGCCCTGGTGGACGTGCAGATGCCCGAGATGGACGGTTTCCAGCTTGCCGAGTTCATGCGCGGGAACGAGCGCACGCGGCACATCCCGATCATCTTCGTCACGGCCGGCAGTGCAGATGCGCAGCGGCGCTTCCGGGGTTACGAGGCGGGCGCGGTGGACTTCATCCACAAGCCGGTCGAGCCGGACGTGCTGCGCAGCAAGGCCAACGTCTTCTTCGACCTGCACCGCCAGCGCCAGCAGATCGCGGCCCAGCGGGACGCGCTGGCCGCCGCCGCTGCGGCGCTGCAGAAGGCGGATAGTTACAAGGACCAGTTCCTTGCGGTGCTCGGCCACGAGCTGCGCAATCCGCTCGCCGCGCTGGCCAGCGGACTGCAACTGCTGGAGCGGCGGCCGGAGCGGGGGGAAACGATCCGCCGGCAGATGGAACGCACCACCTTCCACCTCTCGCGGCTGGTGGAAGACCTGCTGGACGTCTCGCGCATCAGCGAAGGCAAGGTGTCGCTCAAGCCTGAAAGGATCGCGCTGGACCCGATCGTCGAGAGCGCGCTGGAGGCGAGCCGCCACACGTTCGAGGCTGCAGGGCACGTTCTCACCGTCACTCTGCCCGAGGAGCCGGTGTGGCTCGACGCGGACTACACCCGGCTCGCGCAGGTACTGGCGAACCTGCTCAACAACGCGGCGAAATACACCCCACCCGAAGGCGAGATCGCCCTCGTCGCAACGGTTGCGGATGGATGGGTCGATGTGCGCGTGCGCGACAACGGCGTCGGTATCCCGCCGGAAGCGCAGGAGCGCATCTTCGAGGCCTTCGCCCAGGTCGACGACCACCGCAGCCTCGCGCAAGGCGGTCTGGGCATCGGCCTGGCGCTGGCCAAGCAACTCGTTGGCCTCCACGGCGGCGCCATCTCGGTGGAGAGCGAAGGCGCTGGAAAGGGCAGCACCTTTACCGTGCGCCTGCCGGTCGCGGGGTAGGCCTGCCTGTTAGGGTCGGGTCTGAGGCCTCAGGCGCGGGGACGGCCCGCGCAGGCGAGGGTGATCAGCCAACCGGACACCGCGGCAGCTCCCAGCCAGGCGAGGAA
>Ga0068862_100005602_pt1 | contig 10495 bp, 11 predicted proteins | sample KBSSwiS52_FD_66598 | JGI IMG/M metagenome (GOLD analysis project Ga0068862, IMG submission 66598) | Switchgrass rhizosphere microbial communities from Kellogg Biological Station, Michigan, USA - KBS Switchgrass S5-2 | ecosystem: Host-associated > Plants > Roots > Rhizosphere > Soil ... | reverse complement strand
CCGAAGACGCCGGCGTCGTTGTATTGCACGGCGCGATTCGGCCCGCCCGGGCCGCTCTTGGTTGGGGCCGCGGGGCCGACGACGTTCGAGGCGGACGAGGCGCCCGTGCGGTCGGTGAACGCCTGCTTGTAGACGTCCCGCCAGCCTTCCTGCACCGTCTCGCCCGTGGTCAACGTGACCTCACGCAAGAGCCGTTGCCCGCCACGCCCGTAGTCGCTCAGCACGAGGTCGGTAATCACGGCATCGACGTCGAGGTTGCGCATCGGGACCGTGACGTGCTGCGTCTGGCCCGGCGCCAACCCGATCCCGAAGGTCTTGTATTTGAGGGTCATCGGCGAGGCGAGTGCTTTCGCCAGTGCGCCGTCGGCGAGGGCTTGCAGCGTCGTCCCGTCCGGCACTTCGTCGACGCTGTAGATGCGCTCCCAGAGATCGACTTGGCCCACGCCCTGCGCGGCGACATCCTCGGCCATGGCGATCCCGGTAAACGTCCCGTCGAAGGACATCGTGACCACATCCCCCACGCCGGGCGCGACGGCGGTCGTGATGGCGTTCGCGCCCACGTCGAGCGACCAGGTCGCCGCATCCGGGTCGCCGGTGTAGTTGAGCGTCTCGAACACCGTGGCGTTGGTGACGTAGCCGTAGGTCTTGGTCGGCGTGTAGGCGAGCGTGAAGGTCGTCGTGCTGCCGTCGCCGGTGAAGGTTTCCACGCGCCCCGTTTCGGTCTTCGGCGTGACCTTCAGGTAGACGCGGTTGGCGTAGCGGTCGTTGTTCCGATCGACGGTCACTTCGCCGATGATCTGCCCGTCGCCTTCGGTGACATCGAACGGCGCCGCCACGGTCGAGGGCTGCACCATGCGCAGCACCTTCGTGTGGTCGATCGTCCAGATGAACGGCTCGCCGTATTTCGCGCTGAGCGTGGTCAACTCGTTGAGGATCTCGACCAGCGTCCGGCAGGTATAGATCATCTCGGGAAAGGTCGGTCCCGTGACTTGCGAGCCGTGCAGCGTGACGCCGAAGGGCGCGACCCAGGCGACCAGCGAGGTCAGCGCCTGGAGCAGCGTGTAGCCGGCCGGAAAGCCGCCGTCGATGATCACCCGCCGCTCGGCGTACTGGTTGAAGTCGGCCGCGCTGACGCGCGTGACAATCGCCGGATGCGCACCCGAGGCATCCCCGAGCGTGCCTTGCTCCGAGGGCCGATCGAGCAGCCCGCCGAAAATGCGCGTCCCGCCTTCCGTGATGATCACTTCCGCGCCGAAGGCCGGGCGGTAGCTGGCATCGTTCGAGCGGACGGAGAACGACGCCGTGCTGCGCCCGTTGCTCGGCGCCTGGATCTTGAGCGTGCCGACGACGTACGCCTTGGTCGCGCCGGCAATCGTGAGGACGATCGCCATGCTACGGCACCAACCCGAGGCGCTGGAGCTCGCCCGGCAGATACGGCACGATCTGCTCGATCACCGTGCGCGAATCGAGGTTGACGACGATCGTCGACGTGCCGCTGCGCGGGGGCGGGGCGCTCGTCCCGCTGCCGCCGGTGAGCGTGTGGCGCGAGCCGTCGCCGCCGCCCGTGCCCACCGTGCCCACCAGATTGCCGTCCGCATCGCGGATTTCCTTCCCGGCGTTGTAGGCAATCCCGCTCGTGTCTTGCTCCGGGTGATACTGCCCCGGCTCCGGGGTGTTCATGAAGCCGCCCGACGACTGTGACGGCGGCTCTTGCGGCGGGGCCGTCGACCCCGGCACCCCGGGAATGCCGGTGCGCACCCAGAAGTCGATCGGCACCTTGATCCCGCCCTCCACCAGCGGCGCCAGGTCGTTCTTGACCGCCTCGATGTTCTCTTGCGCTTTCGCGCGCTGTTCCTCGAGCGCCGCCACTTGCGCGCGGGCAATCGCTTCGAGGTTGCCCATCACCTCTTCGGGCGCTTCGTTGGCATACGACTGCTGGAGCCCGAGGATCTTCGCGCTCAGATCCGACACGGCGCTGTTCGCCGCCTGCGCCGCCAGCGCCTGTTGGTCGCCCGACGCGATCAGCGCGCTATTGGCTTCGTCCCACGCCTGCTGCACGACCGAGGCGGAGTACTTGCCGCTCTGGCTCATGTAGGCCCAGATGTCGACGGCCTGCTGCGCTTCCGCCTGCTGATCGGCGCTCGATTTGTACCGCGCTTCGGCCATCCCTTGCGGGCTTTTGGCGTGCGCCTCCATCGCGGCGTTCAGCTTCTCGACTTCGGCGCGAAACTCCTGCGGCTTTTTCGTGTTGAAGGCCTTGGTCATGTCCAGCCCAAGGTCTTTCGCTTTCTGTTGGAGTTTCTCCATCCCGCCGAACTGCGCCAGCATCTCGGCGCGCTGGTCCTCCATCTGCGCTTTGTCTTGCTTGTCCTTTTTCTTCCCGCCCCACCAGCCGGCGATCGCCCCGACGCCCGCGCCGATCGCGGTGCCCCAGGGTCCAAACGCGGAGCCCGCCAGCGCGCCCGACGCCGCGCCCGCCAGCGCGCCTTTGCCTTTGCCGAGACTCGCCCCCAGTTGATAGCCCTGGACGGCGGACGTCAGCCCCACGCCGACCAGTTGCACGCCCTTGCTGCTGCTCTGCTGGAGTTGCTGGCCCGCGGCCATCGCCATCGACTGCACGATCTGCCCGATGCTGGCGTTGTTCTTCAGGCCGTCGAAGAGGATCCCGGGCAGTTCGTGGCCGAGATCGGTGAAGGCCTGCCGCATCGCGGACACCGGGAGTTTGATCTTGTCGATCGCGTCCTGGTTGGTGGTCAGCGTCGAGAGCGTCAGCTCGTTGACGATCCCCGGCATGTCGGGGAGCATCAAGCTGGGGCCGGTGTCGTTGGGCATCCCCATCCGGCCGACGGTCGATTGCGCCAGCGCGTGCATGCGATCCGCGAGCGCCTGCTGGTCGAGCGTGGCATCGCTGATCTGCCCGATCATCCCCGGCGCGATCATGTTGGCTTTCTGCAGCCCGGCCCAGACCGTGAGCAGTTCGGTGCCGGCCGGTCCCGCGGCTTTGCCGAAATGGAACAGCGCCGCGGCGCCCTCATTGAGCGTCTTGGTCAGCGAGGCCATCTCACTGTCGACGACGTGCGCGATCCCGCCGACGTCTTTGAGATGCTTCATCGCCGTGAACGCCGCGTCGGCGGCCGAGCGCCCGGTCATCTGGTCGTTGACCTTGCGCCACTCGTCGGCGATCCGCTGCCGCTCTTTCATGGCCCGCTGCAGTTCGCGATTCTCCTCGGCGAGCTGCTGTTCCACGGCGTGCTGGTCGAGCGCGGGCGCTGAGACGGTGCCGCCCGCGAACATGCCCGGCGCGCCCGGCAGCTTCGGCCCGGTGGGCACGCTGACAAACGCCATCCGCGCCACGCCGGCAAAGCGCAGCAGGGCCTCCGTGGCGTCGTCGATGTGGAGGAAGTGAAACGCGCGCCCCCACGTATCCACGGCTTCGACGAGCGGCAGCGCGACGAGATTCTTGGCCGCCGCCCACACCTTGTAGAGAATGTCGCCGAGGCGATCGCCGGCCGAGACCATGTCCGTGCTCATCACGGCGCCAAAGCGTTCGCCTTCGTCGCCGAGCGCCTGCAGGTTCTGCTTGAACAGCGGAATGAGCGCCTGGCCGGTCCTCCCGAACAAGTCGATCGCCAGGCGGGCCAGATCGCCTTGATTGGCGACGCGCCCCAGCGCGCCGGCGGCGACCTCGAACTGCTGCGCCGGCTCGAGCGCCGTGAACATCTCGACGTTGACGCCCAGTTCGCGCAGCGCGGCGACGGCGCTCTTGTCGCCGCTGGCGACCTTGTCCTGCAGCTTGACCGCGGCGGTCGACATCTGTTCGAGCGAGATCCCGACCAACCCGCCCGCGTATTGCAAGCGCCCGAGCTCGACGACGCCGATCCCCGTCTTGAGGCTCATGTCGTCCAGCGCACTGGCCGCATGAATGAAGTCGTTGATCATCGCGACGATCGGCAACCCGACCATGAGCGTGCTCATGGAGCTGAGCGCGCCCATTACGTTGGCGAGCCCTTTCGACGCGCACGCCTGCGCGGAGGCCTCGAAGTTCTGAAACGCGACGCTGACGTTACTGGTGTAGTCCTTGACGGACTGCAGGGCGCGCGACGTCAGCGACGACGAGGCGGCAAACTCGCTGTGCGCCGCCGACGCCGCGCGCGTGGCCACCGTCGACTGCGTCAGCGCGGCGGCGCTGCCGACATGGGAGGTTTCGACGCCATGGATCGCCGCATCGATCTCTTGCAGTTCCTGTTTCGCCCCGTGGCTGTCCAGGATCATCTCGATCCGCATGACCGGCGTGCTCATGGGGTCCGCTCGCTATTCATCTGGTGTGGCATCGGGTTCCAGCACGCGCCCGATCAGATCCAGGCGCCCGAGCAGCGTCTGCACGCGCTCGATCGCCCAGCCGTCGGTCCACTTCGTGATGACCAAACCTTGCAGCTTGGCCAGGCGCACTGTGCGTCCACACAGCAGGTGATAGAGGCCCCAGGCGTCGGCGTTGTCCTGCCACAACCCGGTGAGCGCCGGCTTCAACTCACAGGTCGCGCAGTCATACGCCTCGGGGTCCTGATCGATCTCCGCGTCGGTCGCGCGTTCGCAACAGGTCGCGGTCTTGCTGAAATCCGCCCACCAGGTGAGAAACGTCTCAAGGTTGGCGAAACGAGGCGGCCGTGACGTCGACGGCTTCCCCCTGCATCGCTTTCGCCACGATCTCGTTCTTCAGATCGCCCGGCAGGCCCAGCTTTGCGTCGAGCACGCATTGCAGCGGCTTGTCATCCGCGCCGACCAATCCCGTCCACTCCGTCACGCAGAAGGCGACACAGGCATCCTGGACGGCGTCCCAATCGGTGTCCTCCGAGGGGGGTTGCCCTTTGCGCGCCGGGATGCGCTCGGTGTGCTTGGCGACGAAGTGCCGATACTTGGCCTGGCTGATCGGCTTCAGTTGCATGACGACGCACGGGAGGCCCGTCTCGTCGTCGACAAACGGCTTGCGGGTCGCCGGGTCGATCACTTCGAACGGGATGAGCGATTCGGCGGCGACGGCTCCACCGTCGCTGTTGATCGCGTGGATCTTGAACGCTTTCACGAGGGCTCGTTTCTGCGCCATCCGGCGCGGGGCGAAGGGACCGCGCATCCCGACGAGGCGATCGTCAGGGACGCACGGGGCGGGTGTTACGCGAACGGATTGGCGGTCGAAATCCCGGTCGTCGTGACCCGGAACGGCTTGGTCACGCCGGTCATGCCGGTCGGCGCCGATGCCGCTTTGTAGCCCCCGAACTTGACCATCGGGGCGACGTTCTTGGTGCCCTTGAACTCGACCGGCGCCTCGCGCACGATCAGGTTCGGGAACTCGATCAGGATGCCGTAGGCGCTGGTCGTGCCAATCGCCGGCCCGACAAACGTCATGTCCGCCTTGAGCCGGGTGTTGTCGCGGTGATGGGCGATGTAGTCGTCCGACGCGCTATCGAGCCGCGCGAACGTGCACTCCAACCCGATCTCCGGATAGGCGTCCTCTTCCGGCTCGATGATCGAATCCTGCCCCGCCACCATCAGCTCATCGCTCTTGGTCTGATAGCTGAACTTGAGGTCGGTGATCTTGACCGCATCGCCCGTGCCGAGCGCCGCGCCGCCCTGGGTGTTGATCCGGAACGTGAGCTGCTTGAAAAACGCGCGCAGGCCCTGCGTCGGGAAGGTCAAGGCGCTGATCTGCGTGGCGGTATTGATCGTCGAATCGACCCGTTCCTTGTCGCAGATGAAGTTCCATTTCATCTCGCCGCGGCCGTTGTCGCCGAAGCTCATTTCGAAGCCGTTGCATTTGCCGTTGGCTTCGGAGATGAACTGCACCTTGTCGCGCACGATGGTCGCGTAGTGGCCGGTCTTGGTCACCGCGGGTTCGAAGGTGTTCGGGCTGCCGGCTGTGCTGCCGGTGCCGCAGGCCAGCGCCCAGAGCACATTCTGGAACGTGTCGTGGTAGTGCAGGAACGAGGGGATCGTCGCCTTGATCGGGTTGTGATTGGCGACCTGCATCGAGGTGATGAAGTCCTGCCCGGCCGAATCGTCTTCGTCGACCTGCATGGAAAGCGAGATGCCGAGGTCGTCGGTGACCCAGACGCCGTCGCCGGCGCCGACCGCGGTGGAGACGGCCGTGCCGGTGCCCCACGAGGCGGACGTGCCGCGATTGATGCCGACTTTGCTGGAACGGGGATTGACTGCCATAGCGGAACTACTCCTTCACGCTCGCGGGCGCACTCGTGGCGGGCGCGGCCGGGCGTGACCAATGTTGCGGGTCGTGCTCGGCCATGTAGGCGCCGAGCGAGGCCGACACGGTGTAGCGCCGTCCAGCGGTCAGGGTGTGTCGCTGGCCCTCTTCGTCGAACCAATCCTGGTTGGCGGGGCCGATGTATTCGAGCGAAACGGTCGACGGGGGCGCGGGCGTCGGGGCGGGCGTCTTTTGGGCCATGTGCTTACACCTCTGAATAGTCGAAGTCCGCGATCACGTGAATTTCCGCGCGACAGAGATCCGTCTTCGGCGGGCGCGTGACCTTGCGACTGCCCCGCTCTTCCGTCACGTCGTAGCCGTGCGCGGGCCCATCGGCAATCAATGCGCGGACGATGGCGTCACACAAGGTCGTTAGATCCCGCTGCGCGCCGTAGCCATCGAAATTCAGCGGCTGCTGCACCGTCACCGTCAGCCGTTCCATCCGCGCTTCGCTGTAGTTCGAGGTGCAGCGTTGCCCGACCAACCCGCCGGAGACGACGCGCACCAGCGTGAGCATCACGACGTTCGGCTCGGTCGTATCCGAGAACGGCGTGAGGCTCAAGGTCAGCCCGAGCGGCGGCGCCTGCAGGACGGTTTCCAGGCGCGTCAGGATGGCGGTGACCGTTGTGGCCGCCATCAGGCGACCGCCGCGACGAGGCGACAGACGCCGCGCGTCCGCTCGTCCCGAACGACCATGGCAGACACACAGGCTCTTCCGGCAGCGCTCATGCGGGCACCGCGATCGGCTCGGGCCGTCGGCCTTCCGCTGCCGCCATGAGCATGTCGACGACATCCCCGACCGCCGCCTTGTGCCAGCCCTCGGTGACGACATGCACCGTCGCATGGCCGCACTTGACCGTCCGGTCCAGGCTGATCGCAAACCCCGCCGCCGCGGCCTTCTGACAGAACGCGACGTCCTCGGACACCAGCGGCCAGCCCTCGTCATCGTCCTGGTAGGCGAACCAGGGGCGCGGGCCGATCGCCTCGAAGACCGCGGTCGGGACCAGCGTGCAGCCCATGCCGACGACTTGCTCGGGCCGCAGGTCGAGCGCGCCCTCGCGGTAGTCGCGGTCGTGCAGGTACTGCACCGTCGTCGAGCCCTCGGCGGTAAAGCTGTCCCGCAAGGCGACCGGCGCATGGTCGCCGCCCTTGAGGTGATAGAGCGCCGACACGATCCCGGCGTCGTGGTGCCGCAACATCTGGGTCAGGACGTCGGTCGGCCAGGTCATGTCGGCATCGAGAAACAGGAGGTGCGTGTGCCGCGGCTTCACGACCTGCCGCCGGCCGCTCGGGCCTTCGGCGAGCGCCAGCATCGCGGCGGCATCGCGCAAGGCATCGACGCGCGGGAAGGCATCGATCCAGGCGAAGTCAATCGAGGCGAAGCCGTGCGCCTGTTTCGCCTCGTCCACGCGGTTGCCCCAGCCGATCTCCATCAGGCTCTTGACCGTCGAGGCGAACACGACGGGGCCGTTGTGGCAGACCGCGACGAGACAGCGCTTCTCGCTCATACTCGTCTCGTGGCTGCTGCGGCGTGGATGGGACACGTAACAGGTGGAGCCAGTACGCTCGGCCAAATGTGAGCCGGTTCGACTCCGGCCAGTAGCCACGTCCTCATGCGCGGCCGATCCGAATCGGGCTCGTGATGTTCGACTCGCCCGGATCGATCACATCGTCTTGGTCGAGGTCGATCGGAATCCCGCCCTTGTCCCGCATGGTCGCGTAGAGCGCATCCGCCAGATCCCAGTACCCGGTCTTGAACTGGTTCTGCGCCCGCCCGCCCCAGTAGTCGACACTCGGCGCCTGCGCCGCGAGATTCTTGTAGATGTAGCCGAGCGCGCGGTAGGCCACGATCCGCTTCAACCCATCCGGCGGCTTGATCTGCAGGATCGAGGTGATCGCCGTGCCCGCGGTCAGCGCGACACTCACGGTGAGCTCGATCCAGAAGTAGGCGCTGTCGTCGTGCAAGGTGCGCCGCTGCCAGTCGGTCGGGACCGTCCAGGTGATCCGCCCCGACCCGGAGAAGGTCTTCCCCGCGGTGGCGATCGTGCCGTTGGTCGCGGTCAGCGTCGTCCAGCCGGCCGCCCCGGAATACTTCACGGTCAGCACGGAGGCGACGGCGTTGAAGCTGTCGAGCATCTTCACGGCCAGGCCGTCGGCTTCGCCGGGGAACCCGAGATAGAGCTTGTCGGTCGCCGCGGTCGCGAACACGCCCGAGAGCGTCAGGTCTTCCTCTTCGAGATCGCCCGCCACGTCGGTTACGTCCGTGTAGAGGCCCGCGGTGTAGGCCAGGACGACGTCCGGCGCGTAGGTATCGCGGATGCGATCGGCCACACCCGGGACGAGCGGGTAGTCCGTCTCGAGCCAAATCTTCAGGTCGCGCTTGGCTTCGGCGCGCTGGTTGGCCCAGGTGACGGCTTTCCAGGCGCCCGAGATCGCCTCGGGTTCGAGCGCGCCCAAGTCGGCATCCGTGCAGAGCGTCAATCCGGACCAGCTCACGCGCCACGCTCCCAGTACTTGTTGAGCGGCTTGCGCGCCGTCAGCGTCCCGTTGATGAAGCTGACCGGCTCGCGCGCCGCAATCTCCGCATTGCCCTCGTCCGCGCGCAGATGGACGTTACTGAGCTCGAAGTCGAACGGCGGCCGGTAATCGGGAATCGAGCCGCCGACGGTGTAGGCGTCCTGGTTCAAGTAGATGAACGTCTCGGTCGAGATCGCGCGGATGTGCGTCGGGTCGGCCCAGGCCCAGCAGCTCGCGTAGTAGGGGCACTCGAACTGCACCTTCCCGCCCGGCTTCAGCACGCGATAGACCTCTTCCCAGAAGTAGAACCAGCCCTCGACTTTGCCGATCTCGCCGATGTGCTCGATCACATGACTGGCCAAGGCGAAATCCACCGTGTCGTCGGCGAGCGGAATCGGGTCCACCCCCAGCACGCACACGACGTCCGGCGTCACGTCGGGATTGCCGTCGAGGTCAATCCAGGTGATGGCGCCGGGATACGGGGCGCCGGTGCCGGGGATCGTCAAGGCGAAGCCGGAGGCGGCGTGCCCTTTGCGCCGGCCGCAGCCGAGATGCAAGACGGTCAACGCGGGCGCGGGCGTCGTACTCATCCGAACTGCACCTCACTCGACCGCACCGGGAGCGGCCCGGCGAGCGGCGGGATCGTTACCAGGCGCCACGTATAGGCCTGGTCGATCACTTCGTCGGCGCCGGGGGCAAAGACTTGCACGAACGACTTCTGACAGCAGGGACAGACGGCCGGCGACCCGCTCGCGGGCGCCTCGAGCCGCGCTTCGTGCGCGATTTCGTCCGCCGACGTCCACAACTTGAGCGCCGCGGCCACGCCGGGCACGTCGCGCCGCAGCCGGCGAATGTCGTGCACCGTCACGGGGCGATAGGCGCTGGCGGTGCGGTTCGCTTTCTCGCCGGGGGTAATGGTGCGCGTCAGGGTAAAGAGCGGCGTAAAGCACTGCGCGCAGAGGACGGTGGACCCTTTCGGGTAGCCTTCGCTCTCCTGCTGCGCGGCGGCGATCGCGGCGACCATGCCGGCTCTCATACCTCGACCACGCCAATCCCGCCCCAGGCGCCGTGCACGTTGAACTCCCGCTTGGTCCCCGGTAGCGTCGCCCAGAACTCGGAGACGACACAGCCCACCGCGCGGTGCATGGCGGTGTCGTTGATGTCGTGGAACGCCACCGCCCCGCCCGGCCGCACCAGCGGCGCATACATCGCGTAGTCGGCGGTCACGCCCGGCAGCGTGTGATCCCCGTCGATGAACAGCAGATCCGCCGGCTCGCCCTTCAGCAGCCGCACGACGGCGCCGAGCGTCGCCGGATCGTGCGAATCGCCCAGCACACTGCGGTAGCGCGCAAACTGGCTGGTGATCATCTGGTTGCGGATCCCGCACTGCGCCCACGTCAGCCCGCCGCCTTCGCCCTCGGGCAAATCGACCGAGATGGTCAGCCCGGAGGCGACCTGGCAGAAGTGCAACGCGGTCCCACCCTGGTGCGCGCCAATCTCGACGATATGGACGGGCGCCCGCGGCGCGAGCCAGGCGAGAAACGCATTCAGCTCCTCTTTGATTTGGAGGAGTTGAATCTGCACGAACGTCTCGGTCATGCGGGCACCGCCGCGGGCTCGCCCCAGGTCGTGGCCGCCCCGTCGGGGAACGTCCACGTCACGACGCCGGTGCGTCGATACGCGTCCCACATCTGGATCGGGAACGCGGTCTTGCGCGTCTCGTCC
>Ga0068862_100005598_pt1 | contig 10497 bp, 12 predicted proteins | sample KBSSwiS52_FD_66598 | JGI IMG/M metagenome (GOLD analysis project Ga0068862, IMG submission 66598) | Switchgrass rhizosphere microbial communities from Kellogg Biological Station, Michigan, USA - KBS Switchgrass S5-2 | ecosystem: Host-associated > Plants > Roots > Rhizosphere > Soil ... | reverse complement strand
ATCTGTGGCCCATATTCTTCTTCACGTCGCTTGAGCATCGCCTCTTTCGAAGTATCGGATATCCAAACTTCTTCTTTTTCTCCAGCTGTCGCTGTGACTGAGATAGCGGCATCTTTTTTCTTTTCATTCTCCTTTGGTTCGGGCTTTGTGTGCTTGAGAATAAAACCCACCAATTTGTGCGTGGTCGTTGGAATGACGCCGTAATGACCACAGGCCGCACAAACTATCTTGAGGTTTTTGATGGCGGGTGTCATTTTGGTTTCTGGGAGTTTGCAGGTCGGACACAAGACAAAAATTCGGATATAGGCATCCAAGAGTTTGCTTAAATCCGATCCGAGTCTTGAACCATTAATAATCGATTGCCCGTTTTTGTACATCGACTGCGTGCCAATTTCAAATCCGAAAAATTTGGTGGGGTGTGCGGGATCGACATGCAGAGCTTTGGCGATGGCATCCATATTGACGATGATGGTCCGAATGCCGTTGCCTCGCCCTTGAATTTTGGTTTTCATTTTCGGCATTTTGTACCGATAACACCCATCGGCCGCATCTCCACCGATATTTACTTCGCTCATTTTCTTTTTTTTTTTCTTCTCTATATACACATATACATGTCAATACAGGGGCCGTGATGAGAGATGACCACTAAATTAGATTGCTTCTCCTTCGTTTTTGATCAATATAACCGGAATCTGATCTTGCCAATCTAATTTAATGGTCGTCTCTCATCTTGGCCCCTATACAAAGTGAGAAAAAAAGCAGCGCGATTTCTTTTTTTCAAAGCACGCACAATCACAATGGTTGCCTAGGTTTGGCTGCGGTTGTCGTTCTTGATATCCATCGCCGATTTTGAGTCTTTCAAATCATTCTTGCGCACACATTCCCACACATCCTCGTCCTCTTGAGTCACTGGCAATTTGGAATCTTTAATCCAGTTCTCCAATTCTTTCGTGGTCAATTGAGCATCCTCCTGAGAGCGAGTGGGTGATGGGGGGGGAGTGGGCGGAATTGGTGAAGAGTGGAGTGCAGATTTTACCAATGTCACAATAAACAAATACGGGTCACCAGACATGTATTTTTGCATCAACGAGTAATCCTTCAGCTCCAAACGCGCCTGATCCATCTTTTGGGTCATCTGAATAAAGGGTGATTCGTTTTTCTTAGCGAGAGAAGCAGAAAATAGATTAAAGATCGAGATGGGCTCGAAAAAACAGAGTCTGTTTTTTTGACGCCGAGGGGGAGGAAGAAGAAGAGGGAGAAGAAAGAGCCTTCCAAAAATCACAACGAACAAAAGAATCACCCAGAGTCCATTCGACAGAAGTGGCTTGCATAAACAGTTCCGTCACAGATTTGGGAAACGGCTTGAATGTTTTACTCATATCTTTCTTTTCATCTTTTTTCCAGTCGGGTGAGTGTGTAATTTTAAAATGGCGATCGGATCCTCCGCCTGATGAATAAACAATGGTACTCGAGCCAGAGTTACCTCGAAACCAAACCGAAGACGATGTTAATTCGCTTTTCAGAGTTAACTTGGAAGGTGCGGCGATACTCAAAAGAGTTTGTTGGGGGTTGACCATCGTCATCATTTGTAAATCATGGCCCATCACCGACGGATGTTTGAGATAGGCATGGAGGGTATGGGTTAGTCCGGTCGTGATATTGATGGTGGAATTGGGAAAGGGAAAAGAATCATGCAACGTGGAGGGAATCGAGATCCATTTCTCGCACTCTTTTTCACCGACTCCAATTTCTGCCACGGCTTTGTCCGCTGATAGCTTTTTGATTTGTAACCAAATATTGGGTGGTTGTGATTTAATTTTCTTTTTTGTAATGGGAGCGAGAGCGGTGGGTGTTAAAGAGGCCAAAGTATCGTCAAACAAGGCCGCATGAAAATCCGAACATGAAAAGGTCAAATAAAGATTGCTAGGCGGAGCTTCTTTTTCAGCAGAAACAAGTTTGCAATCGACCCCATGTTCAAACCTTGTCCAATATTTCCATGTTTTATTGGATGTTGAGGATGTCGAAGATTTCACCGACGCGGATGCAGATGCAGATGCAGATGCCGAGCCAAGAGCTAAAGAGGGCGACGGTTTAAAGAAAAAATAGAGTAAAAACCCTGAATTTTTTGGATTGGAATTGAGCACCACATGCCCTTTACGAAATATTAAAAGTAAATCTTTCAAGCGTTGACGATTCACATTTGACCAACATCGTCTTTCTATACAAGGTGTTGATTTTTCATTGAGAGATGACGATGATGCTGACAAAGACGACCCAACCACACTGGTGGCTGTCGATTTATTGGTTTTTGGCGGCATTCGTTCCACTTATTTTCACTCTTGCTTTTTCTATTTTTTTTTTGATGGCACAGACACTCTTTTTCCCGCAAGCCCGAGAAATGGATCCAAGAATTTGCCAACGCCTGCCGATATCGGACTATATGGCAAGAGTTGGCCGCGAATTGCAAGCCACCGTGTGTCTTGAAAAGAATTGCCATTTGCTTGTGATGGATTATTTTCGACCTGGATTTTTGGTTTCAAGAGAAACACTTTCCGATTTGTGCTTTCTGGCCCGTACCCTGCTTTGTGACCATGAGGATGAGAGTGGTCTTGGATGTGTATGTGGAAATGATCGTGAATGGACACCGGATCATTTTTCGAAATCTCGATACAAAACCCGCGAGTTTCAAGATTATTTAAAACATCACAGTAATTGGGAAGACGATATCGGAGTTCATTTTGCAAAAAAGTGGAATCATCGTACTCTCATTTCCGACTCACATTTTATTCTATATCAAGAAGATGAAAACAAATGTATTTGGAAACAATGTCGCGGGCAAACGGTTGCAGAAGTCTTTGGTCATTGGCTCGACATCTTTTCATCTTATTGGATGGATATTCAATATATTCATATCGGAGTGGGTGGGTTTCCATTGGTCGAACTTTCTCCTACTTTAGAAAAACCAAGATGGGGAGTCGGGTTCCCAGACGAATGTTGTATTTGCGAATTGGAGCCTTGTGGATTAGATGATGACGAAGCGATAAAGCATGATTGGTTATATTGTCAAGTTTGCCAAAGTGGACCCTATTGTAGTGAAACCTGTAGGATGAAATGTGTGCAACATCAAGGGTTCCATCAACATACGTTGACTTCTGCATGTGAGTGTGGATTTCAATCCAAGCACATGATAAAACAGACTTGATTAAGCAAGCACTCGTTGCCCGTCATGTCAAAATCCGTTTTGAAAAAACCCGAACCACCGGTGAAAACCAGTGCCGATAAAACAACAGAGTCCGACACAAAACAAGAAGCCAGTTTTGCTGGAGTCCTGACTGCCGGAATCGTCACATTACTTGCATTGATCATCCTATTGTGTTTATGGAATTTCATTGCTGCTTTTGCTAGCTTGCATGCCGTTGATCCTGAACTCGACCCCGTTGATGCTGCCATAAAAACTCGAAGTGGTGGAGGAGGCGAAGAAATAATGTCATCACTACCTCCAATTCCCTATCACCGCTTCACAGCGGAAAACTACAAACCCTTTGCAACTCTAGAAGAACAAGATGCATATTATATCAATCAATCAAACATTTATCCACAACCACAACCTGAAACTTTCAACTGGGTCCCATCCTCTCCATCTTTGATCGATCATCGCATCCGTGATTTTCTGCAACCCGGAATGTACACGCTTTCAGGAAATTTCTGATCATTTTTTCTTTTTAATCGTCTTTTTCTTTTTGGAAACGGGTTTGAGGGTGGTGGTTTTGGCTTTTTTTTTCTTGCTCGCTCCTCCTCCTGCCTTTTTGTGGACTGTTTTGATGGGGATGCGAAAAGACGCGGGAGAAGCCGCGCCACCAAATTCCGCGGAAGTCGTGCGGATCTTGGCGGCTTCTTGATAGGCTTCGCGAAGCAAATTCATGACTTCGTACGGATCTTGAAGGGCTTTCATAATTTGTTGAATGCGTGGAGCCAAATTAGTATTGTAATGTTCTTGCCATGTGGACGGTAATTTGCTGAAACAACTTTTGCCCGGATTCGAATAATCCACCAAGGATTTCAATTCATTGTAAATTTTCTTGTTCAACGCAGCCTGTTGTTCGAACAGGCTGCGCATCCCTTGCACATAATAGGATTCATAATTTTTCATGGCAGCTTGTTGGTCCGAACAGTAATATCCAAATAAAGACAATCCGCCTTGATTTTTCGTTTCAGGCATGGGATAGGATTCACGAGAACAACAACCTCCCAGACGCAACATTCTTCGTGTCACCGGTAGACCATGGTGGGTAAAACGCATTCGGGGAGCCGTCATCTTCGTCATTGACGGTTTTTTACTCATGATGAATGAGCAATGGACAAAAAATGTGGGGTCCTCTTAATTAAGAGCTATGGCCGTTTTTTCCGGCTTTCAAAAATGCCACCAAAAAAGGAAAAGATATTGAGACCAAAAAAAGAGGTGGTGATCCAACCCAAACCTAAACCCAAAGTAGGTAAAAAATGGAAAGGAAACACTGGTTCATTGGTAACCAAACCCTTGTTTCGGCCGTTTTACCACCATCACCCACGAAAAGTATTTATTTACAATGCCAATCCATTCTATTATAAATTTGACCCTAAACAACAAAAATATGTTGAAAGGAAACCATTGGTACAAACAAAACGACCATTCGTCATGTTACCCAATTACAACCCACGTCGAGCAATCATCCGTCGTCGTCCCGCCCCCTCAGCAATAATTGTGAGACGTGGCGGCGGAGGCAAACCGGTCGTGTGGAAAGAGAAAATCAAAAAATTTATGTTTTTGTGTACACAAAAGCCCGTCCGTTGTGTGAAAATTGCCAGTCAATACAAAAATCATGAGCAACTGGTGAGTTTGATTATGGAAGATCCAAAATGGACATATTCCCTTCTCAAAACGCTAAGTCAAGACGATGAAATTCAAGACGCTTTTCAAGAATCGGGTCTGGGCAAATTACCACAAGATCAAGTTTCTTTGGAAAAACTGGCAATCCACAAGCAAAAAATCAAACCCTATGTCGAATTTCTTGTTTCTCGATTTACATCTTAGCGATTAAAGAATGAGGAAAAAAAAATGCCTAGGTATCAAAACCTGCAAAACAAGAGTCATTTGCAACGATATTTTCGCGGAGAAACAACCAAGCTTGGAGGCCAGTTTTAATGTTTGATCGGACAAATAGGATGCCGAATTGATTCATATCCGGTCCTGTACCCGTTAACGTGGCATTAGGCCACACATGTTTAAATGTCATGGACAAGGCTGACCATAAATCCCAATTATTTTGTTGAAGATGACCAAAAATCTCATCCATCTTGTTAAAATCCGCTTCTTTGATCATACTCGCGTTTTCTTCGTTGATTTCTTTTTCATTTTTATTTATTTCTTGAATAATGTTGGACAAGGCAGTTTTCATGTCGGTTTGTTTGCCAAGTTCAACTTGAATGCCAAATTTGGCGAGAATCTCATTTGTGCTTTCTTTTTCAGCTTTCGTCATAGTGTCACAAATAGCTTGAGCACCGGCATACTGACATGAACCCCATCGACAAACACCAAACTCGTAACCACAATATTCTTCAAATTCTTCTTGTGGTGTTTTTTTCTTGACTTCTTTTGAATCTAAATCTTCTTTTTGGGTTGAGCGGAGTGTTTTTGCAAGCGTTTGTTGCGTCTTGGTTTTACGAGGCCTTGTAGGATTTCGACATCTGTTTACATATAAGTCATTTCGAGAAAGCGAGCGAAAAATATAAAAATATAGAAAATTTATTAGGATCTCCGAGAACCATCACGAGTTTGTGACATTGACTTGCGATATTGGCGGGGTTTCGGATAAAAACTGAAGCGCCTTATACAAAGCCATAAAAAATTGGCCTGTGGGGCAATCGTTGAGGGAACAGCATCCGTTGGGTAGTCCAAAGGTTGCCTGTTTTTTTTCAGAGGCCACTCTGGCAGAAGCCAAAAATTTATCCGCTAAAAGATTGGGGTCCACCGAGGAAGGAATCGATTGTTTGATCTCTTGAACCGCCTTGAGCAATTGTTCCACGGTTATTTTGTTGAGATCACATGCAATCGTATTGAAAGTATGGGTTTGATGGATCAAATGTGTTTTGGCTGTCAGTTGGTTCAACATGATCCTCAACATGTCGGAATTTTGAGGTAAGTCCAGGAATTTCTTGAGGTCCGTCAATGATTTCTTTTTCTCTGTTTCTTTTGACATCTATTCCAGAGCGGATTAATTTCTTGATGGATGGGGAAATTTACGTTTGTGTTTTTTTTTAATTAACAAGAACAACAATCATCGGGATCGCCGAGAACCATCACGAGTTTGGTATCGACAGATTCATCATTGTACCACTGCCAAAAAGCTTCATTCATATACAATCCATTAATTTGTGGCGCCCTGCACACACACCCAAAACCCAACGTGATTAAAAAAGAAAAAAAAAAGAAAACAAAAAAGAAACTTACCCGGGTCCGGTCCAATGATTATTCAATAAACAATGGGTAAAACATTGTGTGATAAACGTGCCGACTTGGGGTAAAATGTCGGGTTTCCATGCGACTTCCATGTATTCCATGGTTCGGTTGTTGTACTTGTAGAGAATGGTTTCTTGACTCGGCGAACAAACAAACGTCGAAGCGCATTGGCTCCAAGTGGATGGAGGAGGCTGATCCCCAAATCCGCTTGTGAGCCAAATATTGGAAATTTGCCAATCGTCATAGGCTGAATTGATGACATAAGTTGGTGTTTCAATGTCTTGTAGAAAATATTGAGGAAACATGCATTTCCATTCGTCTTCGGTGGGCTGAGCGGCAATACAATTTTGATTGATTCCACCTTGGATATCTTGAATACTCATTAAACTCTGGTATTCGGAACGAATAATGTTGCGTGTTCCCGAACCTGTAATAAATGTCGGCAAATCCGCAAAGTAATTTCCATTTCCCAAACATGTCACCGCCGTGCCAAAAGGATTTAAGGTAGCCGACAAAGCATCACAGTGGAAAAACGCCCCCAGCCCACCTGCACTGCACCCAGTCAAAATGACTTCGGTGGCGTCGCTTAAACTCGGATTCGAAACGGTAATCAAATTTTCGATCATGGCATTGTAATTTAAAAGTCCGCGATACCAGAAATCGCGTCCGCCAGCATGAATCTGTTCTTCGACATATCCTGCCCAGCTCGCACCATCACAATAGCGGACAAACACGAAATTCCAATTGTAGAAATTTGGATTGCGAGCAATATCATCTGATTGGATTCCGTTTCCAGACTCGGGAGGATCATATGTGGGTGGGTATCCGCTTGAAGATCCTAGGTCGGTGACGGATCGATCCGAGCATAAATTATCATTGTAACACCAACCTCCTCCAGAAAAAAAGATGATCCATTTGTTGATATTGACATCACCCACATGAATGTAATAGACAGCCGGCGTTCCATCCAAACACATGGCACCCTCGGCCACATAATCGCCGAGAATCACTCGATTCATCACGGTTGCCAGACAAGGCACCATCATCATTGTTATGATGAATAACCACTTCATTTTTTGTAAAAACAAAAACCTCTTACATCTAAGAGTCACATAACGACAAGCAAAATTCTCAGTTGTATGGAAATAAAAAACAACGATGCAAAAAAAAAATCAGACGGAAATAAATCCAGGGGCACCCAAAATTTCTTGTGCTTCTTTATGGCCATTGGCAGCGGCTTGTTTGTAATACTCCACGGCCAACAGCAATTTTCGAGGAATATTCATTGCGGGATTTCCCTTGTCATACCACCCTGCCAATTCAAATTGCGCGTTGACATTTCCTTTTGCAGCGGCACGTGTTATCAATTCAATGGCTTTGGCCGGATTGTTTGCTCGAAACGAAAAAGACCAATTGCACAAACATGAACGACAAGCATCCCCCTCTTCAACACATTTTTGATACCATTTGTTTGCTTTTTTATTGTCCAATCGATCGCGTGGACCCTCTCGGGCGTCTTCATCATAGAGGTAGCCCGTTTGACAATAGGCTTTTTTAAGACCTTGTTTCGCAGCTTTTTCGTAATACACCAATACGACATCCACATTTTTTTCGACTCCGTAACCATAACGATAACAGACTCCGACTTGATATTGAGCTTCAGCATGATTTTGTGCACTGGCGCGTTCGTACCACTCAAACGCTTGCTTGAGATCCTTTTCTACGCCTCGAAGGCCATTGCCATAAATACGTGCAATATCAAATTGAGCCTCTGCATGTCCACCTTGAGCCGATTTGAGCATCCATTCAACATACACAAATTTCTCATTCTCCTTCTGTGCACAGAAAAAATGCGCCAGACAGTATTGCGCCATCGAATGTCCATTCAAGGCGGCATGTTGAAGCCAATTTCGTGCAGAAGTTTCATCCTTGAGTGTTCCTATTCCCCACAATAAACAGAGAGCTGCAGTATATTGAGCATCCAAATGACGTTGTTTGGCCGCCTTGAGAAAATACGCAAAAGCTTGTTCTTTGTTTTCTTTTTCTTTACAATATTTGCCCAAATGAAACTGAGCCACCGGGTGATGATCTTTTTCCTTGTAGATTTCAATTGCTTTTTCTTTTTCATTTTTATCCCAGAGGTGTTGGGCTTGTTCCAGGCGATTCAATGTTTCTTGTAGGTAAAAGATTTCTCCCACCTGAAGAGGTTGGGGCTCGGCTTTTTCAATCACTTTGGGGGGTTCAACTTTTTGTTGTTCCATTGCTTTGGCTGGCTCGATTTTTGGTTCGATAGGTTGAGGTTCGACTTTTGGTCCCTCCACCTTGATCGGTTGAGGGTCCAGTTTGGGTGGTTCGACTTTTTCAAGATCATCTGTATTCAAACTTGCATCGGCGATTGGCTCTTGGGGCGTGGTTGGTAAAGCGGCCATATCTTTTGTCAACTTCTCAAGAGCCGCTTGTAGTTGCTTCTTCATATCCCCGATGGATTGTTTCTTGTCGTCGTCCCCCCCAATTGTGAAATCAATTGAATAATAAATCGTACTCAGTGATTTTCCATTGGGCAAAGTCACAATTTCCGTTCGGATAGGAGAGTGATTCAACATCTAATAAGACCAACAGACACACAAAAATGAGAATGAGAACAGGTCACCATAGAAAAAAAAATTTTAACTAGGCCTAGAAAGAATTGCTTGGGCTTCTGATGAAAAAAAAATCTAAGAAGGCCAAACTTTTTTAGCCTTGGCAGATCCATTGGCAGCCGCTTGCCGATAATAATCTACCGCCAAGGGTAAATTACGGACGATTCCCAAGTGAGAATTTCCCTTGTCGTACCACACAGCCAACTTGTATTGCGCTTCAGGCAACCCTTTTTTTGCAGCTCGTGTCATTAAGTCCAGCATTTTTGGAGACTTTCGGTATTTAAAAGCCAAATAAAACAAACATGAACCACAAGCTTGTTCTTCGCCCTTGTCCACACATTTTTGATACCATTCGAAAGCCTTGTTCGCGTCCACTTGATCGGGATCTCCAATTTTCAAATCTGGATCCAGTCAAAGCCCTAAAGGACAATAGGCCTTTTGGAAGCCAAGTGCAGCAGCTTTGAGAAAATGTGTCATGGCCAATCCCTTGTCGATGGCCACAGCCCCTTTTCCATAACAATAATACCATCCCAACATAAAATGGGCCTTGGCATTGTTTTGGAAAGCCGCTTGTTCATACCAAGCAAAAGCTGTTTTGTGATTTTGTTCGAAACCATATTGTCCTTGTTCATAGTTATCAGCAATTTCAACTTGGGCGTCTGTCTGCCCTCCATTTGCAGCTTTCTGTAACCATTTGGCATATTTACCCTCATTTTTGTCTTCTGCAAAATACTTGGCCAGAGTATATTGTGCATTAGCATTGTTTTGAAGCGCGGCCATGTGAAACCAGTGACGTGCAGATTTGGAATCTTGCTCGACACCATATCCAACTTTAAAACAGATGCCCACTGCATTTTGAGCGTCGGTATGCCCTTGTTTGGCCGCTTGAAGATAATATTCATAAGCCAGTTTTTCGTCTTGTTTTTGTTCCCAATATTCACCCAACATAAACACGGCCTGTGGATGTTCATTGGCCAATTCTTTCAGAATCGGAAAAGCCTGTTCGTGTTCATCCATGTCCCACAAGTCGACAGCTTGTTCCAATCGATCGAGCATTTCCTTTTCAGTGGTGATCGATGGAGTGGGAAGGCTGCTCTTGTTGTCGATTGTCGTTGTTTTGGATTGTGGTGAATCCGTTGATGATGCCAAGATGACCATGGGTATGTTGGGATCGGCAGCATTCGAGACTGGTTTGGGGATGCACATTTCGCCAGCTACCACGGTGCTCACATCATGTATCGGGTGGAGTGATCCTGCCGGAAGAATCACCATGTAATTTCCATTACTTGTGCCAGCGGAAAAAAAGGAAGGCGAAGACGGCAAGGAAAAATCGGGCATTTGTCAGATAGGCCATATTTTTTA
>Ga0068862_100005596_pt1 | contig 10498 bp, 9 predicted proteins | sample KBSSwiS52_FD_66598 | JGI IMG/M metagenome (GOLD analysis project Ga0068862, IMG submission 66598) | Switchgrass rhizosphere microbial communities from Kellogg Biological Station, Michigan, USA - KBS Switchgrass S5-2 | ecosystem: Host-associated > Plants > Roots > Rhizosphere > Soil ... | reverse complement strand
GGCTCGCGGCGCGCGGGATCGCGACCTTGCGCTACCAATTCCCGTACATGGAAAAGGGCGGACGGCGGCCCGATCCGCCGAAGATCGCCCACGCTGCGGTGCGGGGAGCGGTGGCGGAGGCGGCGCGGCTTGCGCCCGACCTGCCGCTGTTCGCCGGTGGCCGGTCGTTTGGCGGACGAATGACGTCGCAGGCGCAGGGCGATGCGCCGCTGCCCGGGGTTCGCGGACTCGCGTTCCTCGGCTTCCCGCTCCATCCGGCCGGCAAGCCGGGGATCGAACGGGCCGAGCATCTCGCCCGTGTAGAAATTCCGATGCTGTTCGTGTCGGGCAGCCGCGACGCGCTCGCCGAGCTCGACCTGCTGCGCCCGGTCGTCGCTGCGCTCGGGAGTCGGGCGACCTTGCATCTGGTCGATCAAGCGGATCACAGCTTCAAGGTCGCGGCGAAGAGCGGCCGGACGCCGGGGGACGCCGAGGCCGAAGCGCTCGATGCGCTGAGCGAATGGATCACAAGACAGGGGGACTGACGAATGCCGATAGAGCTCAAGATCCTGGCGCTTGGAGCGCTGCTGCTGTTCGTCCACATCTTCACCGCCACGCGCTTCAAGACCCGGCAATATGGCCGCAAGTGGAACGTCGGCGCGCGCGACGAGACGCTGCCCCAGCCCGATCCGATGACCGGCCGGACGATGCGCGCGCAGGTCAATTTCCAGGAGACCTTCCCGATCGCGATCATTGCCCTGCTCGGCGTCGTGATCGCGGGCCGCACTAGCAATCTGACGGCGCTCGGCGGCTGGATCTGGCTTGGCGCGCGGGTCGTCTATTTGCCGCTGTACGCATCAGGTGTTCGGGGCATTCGCACCGCTGTTTGGACGATCAGCATGGTCGGCCTCGTCATGGTGCTGTGGCCGCTGGTGTTCGATTAGGCTAGCACAGGCATCGTGACCAAGTTCATTCCTCGATACATCGCGCTGCTGCTGGGCCTTCTCAGTTCATCAGCCGCTTGGGCTCAGTCGGATAAACAGGTCTGGGCGGTCACCAGCGTCACGGCCAAGCTCAGCGACAAATGGCGGCTCTCGCAGGAGATCGTCGGTCGTTTCAGCGACCAGCGTCGCGGGCTTTACGAGATCGAATCGAACACGCTTGTCGGACGGGTCGTCGGCAAGGGCGTGACGGTTTGGGCGGGCTATACGCACGACCCCCAATATGCGGGCGGCCATTTCACGATCATGGAGCACCGCGCCCGCGAGCAGGTGACCGTCGACAATCTGGCGCAGCTCGGCCGGGGCAAGCTCAGCGGGCGGCTGCGCTTCGAGCAGCGCTGGCGCCGCGGACTGGACGGGACCGGGTGGCGCCTGCGTCCCTACGTCAAATATTCGCTGCCGCTGCACGGCAAGACGGCGCTGAACCTAAGCGCCGAGCCATTCTTCAATCTCAACCGAACCGTCTTTCAAAAGCAAAGCGGGCTCGACCGCGTGCGAAGCCTGATTTCGATTTCAACGCCGCTATCGAAACGGCTGACCGGCGAGGCCGGATATCTCAATCAACACGGCTTCGTCCGGGGCGGCCCGGACACCAATGATCATGTTGCCTATTTCGCACTGAGTCTCAGCGTCTGATCGACCGGCTTCGACTCGCAGGTCAGTGGAACAGCGTCGTTATTCCATAGAAGATGGCGCCCACGGTTGCAGAGGCCGGGATCGTGATCAGCCACGCGACCATCACGCTGCGGGCAATGCCCCAGCGCACCGCGGACGTGCGGCGCGCGGCGCCTGCGCCAATCACGCAGCCGGTAATCGTATGCGTCGTCGAAACCGGGATGCCGAGGTAGGAGGCCGCGAACAACATCACCGATCCACCCGTTGACGCCGAAAAGCCCTGGTGCTGATTGAGCTTGGTGATGCGCGTGCCCATCGTCTCGATGATTCGCCAGCCACCCATCAGGGTGCCAAGCCCCATTGCCGCATAGCAACTGAGCGCGACCCAGTTCGGCACGTGAAAGTCCCCGCGCAGATGGCCGGTTGAATAGAGAAGCACGGCGATGATCCCCATCGTTTTCTGTGCGTCGTTGAGGCCGTGCCCGAGTGAATAGGCTCCGGCCGAGACGAGGTGCAGCCCGCGGAAGGTGCGTTCCGCCCCGCTGGGACTGGCGCGAACGCCGAGCCAGCTCGTCACCAGCATGATCATCATGGTCAGAATCAGCCCAAGCGTCGGCGAAAGCGCAATTGCGATGAGGGTCTTGTTGAGGCCGGTCCATTGAACCCCGCCAAACCCGGCATGAGCCACTCCGGCGCCAATGATTCCGCCGACCAGGGCATGGCTCGAAGAAGACGGAATCCCCTTGAGCCAGGTCACGACGTTCCAGAACATCGCGCCGACCAGAGCGCCGAAAACAACGCCGGGCGTCACCAGATCCTTGTCGATCAGGCCCTTGCCGATGGTATCGGCAACCTTGTGCAGCTCGGGCCATTGCAGCGCCAGGAAGTAGGCTGCGAAATTGAAAAAGGCGGCAAAGGCGACGGCTCCGACAGGGCCAATCAGACGCGTGCCGACAACGGTCGCGATCGAGTTAGCGGCGTCATGGAGACCGTTCAGAAAGTCGAAGGCCAGCGCAACGACGACCAGACCGACGAGAAGCGGGAAACCGAGCTCGTGCATCAGGAGTGATCGATAACAATGCCGTCGATCTCATTCGCAACGTCCTCGAACGCGTCCGCCACCCGCTCGAGATTCTTGAACACCTCACGCGCAACCGCGAACTGAAGCGGGTCGCTCCGGGCCGACTGAAACGCGCGCCTCAGACCCGCGGCATGGATTTCGTCTGCTTGTCCTTCAAGGCTGACAAGCCTGCCGGTCAGCTCGTGAAGCCTGGTCCCGTTGGCGCCGATGTTCCGAAGCAGCGGCACCGCTACCGCGGTCACCGCAGCGGCCTCCGCGATCAGGTTCACGATCTCCTTCATTTCGGGCCGGAGGTCCTTGAGCTCGTAGAGATCGATCGCCCTTGCAGCGCCGAGCATCTCATCGATCGCGTCGTCCATCGCGCCGATCAGCGACGTTATCGATCCGCGGTCGAACGGCGTCAGGAACGTCTTGCGGACAGTGGTCAGGACATGGCGGATGATATCGTCCGCCTCATGCTCCCTGTCCTGAATCGTAGCCAGGATGTCGCGCGTCGAGCAGCCGTTGGTCGCAAGCTGCTGGAGTGCGTCGGCCGCGGCGACGAGCGTGGCAGCATGAGCTTCGAACGATGCGAAGAAGTCGCCCCGCTGAGGCAACAACCGCTGAAACCAACCGAACATGCGCTAAGCGCCCCCCGACGACATGGCTGCATTGCGCTGTAGAACGGCGGCAGAGGGGGAGCAACGGCGATCCCTGCGGGTGCCGCGGACAAAAGATCACAAAGTTCAGCTCCGATCAGGGTTCAAGCCTTTTCGGTTCGCCGAGGCCGATTCGATCAAAATCGCCGCGTTCCCACCGAAAATAGTTGCCGAGCAGGCGCATCAGGCGGCCGTCAGTCAGCTGCGGGTTGTGACTTTCGCGACTGGCATCGACTTGAAGCGCCTGGTCCCACAGTGCGGCGAACAGCGCGCCCTGCGGCCGCTCACGCAAACGATAGGCGCTCTCGCGGCTCATGCTGGCGAAAGCGGCGGCCCTGGTGACGCTGCGGGTGCGGGCGAGCGCTGCGAGGAAGGCGAGCTGGCGCCCGGGCGTCCAGCCGTCGCGGCGAATTTTCGGCATGCGACTCTGGCCCATCGACCTTCTCCAAACGCACTCTCCCCCGGAAAGTGCTGGTTTGAGCGAATGGAACACAAAGAGGGTGCTGTAGGAAAATGTTTTTTGCAGCGCGAAATGAACGCCTAAGAGAAAGCTGACGCTGAGCCCTGTTGCGACTAGGCGCGGAGTTGCCCGATCAGACGATCGACCCTCTGCAGTGCGATATCGATCAGTTGAACCTCGGGATGGGTCGCGACCAAGATTGCGTCGCTAGCCAGGCCATCGCCAAGCCGGACGAGGTCGGCCCGAAGTGCCTGCAGCTCTGCATCGATCGATGGGTCGCTGGCCATGTCCGCTCCGCCGGCAGCGCTGCGGGCTTGCTTGCCAGACCTCAGGCCCGAGATGATCTCGTCAACCTGTTCCTGATGGCCGCGCACTTGTCGCGAGAGCCAATCGCCGACGTTGACCCTGCCCGAAAAGGCGATGCCGGCTTTTCCCTCGACCCTCCAGGCGATGCGACCCGGGGCCTGGAGGCTTCCTCGCTTGAGAACCACCGCGGTACCCGGGTCGGGTATAACAGGTGTCTCGATGAGAGCGCCGGACTGCGACATATTCCTGATGCGCACCGCCGCCGAACCGGCGTCCGAATACAGCGTCGCCGCCACGAACAAGTGGCTTCGGGGATCCCTCCTGCCCTCGTCGAGCGTCGAGACTTTGGGTGCGGCGCAGTTCACGCCGCGACGTTGGGCTGCAACATGTGAACGACTGGGTCCCAATCGATCCAAAATGGAGCTGGTTGGCGAGAGGATCGCGGACGCTGGCGGTCGGGCACGATAGGGCAGCACTTTCTAACTCCCGTTTCCGATGAAAAGCGGATGTTAGTCGAGCAGCGTTGCGTACAGCACCCGATCCACGACGATTTGATGCTTGCTCATCCCCATGTGACCGTAGTGGCCTTCGACAGCCGTGCGCCTGCCGAGGAAGTCCAAGTAGATCGAGCAACCCGTTCGACAGCTGTCGCGAACGTTTGTGGGCAATACGCCAGGGTCGACTTCGATCCAAATGTCGCTGCTCTGGTTCTCTTTAGGAACCGTCGTCCGGCCGGCGAAGAAATCGCCGGTTTCGAAGCCGGTTATTGCAACGCCTCGCATCCGACGCGGCTCTGAGAATCTGTAGCAATCCTCGTCTCTTAGGCGTCCCGGCTGGCCACTAATGGTTCTGAAGCAGGGCACGAAGTCGTCGTCGATCATCGGGAGAGGGAGCACCGAGAAGAAGCGGTCCCGTGCGTGCTCGTAAGCAGACGGGGGATTAGAGTATCCGCAGCCGCCCAGTAGAAGGATTCCAGCAAGGAAGAAGGCGCGGTTCATCACGGCGCTAGAATGGCTGTGGCAGTTCATGACCGCAATAGGTCGAAAACGGACGTCCGGCTCCTTAACTTCCGACTAGCTTCCTTCCCGCCGTCACCCTGCTAAACCCGCACGCTCATGTCCGACACCGAAACGACCGAAGCTCCAGCGACCGAGGCTCCAGCCGCCGCGACGACGAACCACCTCTATCTCGTCGACGGGTCGAGCTACATCTTCCGCGCCTATCACCGGCTGCCGCCGCTGACCAACCGCCACGGCCAGCCGGCGGGCGCGGTCTATGGCTATACGGCGATGCTGTGGAAGCTCGCCGACGGGCTCAACAAGGCGGACGGGCCGACGCATATGGCGGTGATCCTGGATGCGTCCGAGCAGACGTTCCGCAACACCATGTACGAAGGGTATAAGGCGCACCGGCCGCCGCCGCCCGAGGATCTGGTCCCGCAATTCCCGCTGATCCGCACCGCGACCAAGGCCTTTTCAATCCCGTGCATCGAAACCGCGGGGCTGGAGGCCGACGATATCATCGCCTGCTACGTGACCGCGGCCAAGGAGGCTGGCTGGCGGGTTACGATCGTCAGTTCCGACAAGGATTTGATGCAGCTGATCGACGAGGATGCGGGCGTCGACATGCTCGACACCATGAACGACCGCCGGATCGGCCGCGAGCAGGTGCTCGAGAAGTTCGGAGTGCCGCCGGAGAAGGTCGGCGACGTGCTCGCGCTGATGGGCGACAGCGTCGACAATGTGCCGGGCGTTCCCGGGATCGGGCCCAAGACCGCGTCGCAGCTGATCCAGCAGTTCGGCGACCTCGACACGGTGCTTGCGAGCACCGACCAGATCGCCAAGCCGAAATTGAAGCAGTCGCTGATCGACCATGCCGACAATGCGCGGCTGTCGCGCGAGCTGGTGCGGCTGGTGTGCGACGCGGCGCTGCCCGAGCCGCTCGACGACCTGGCGCTCACCGGCATCCCCAAAGAACCGCTGAGAGAGTTCCTCGAGGACCAGGGTTTCAAGACGCTGCAGCAGCGGATGGTCGGCGGCGGGCCGCAGCAGACCGGGGCAACGGTGCGCAATGACGTCATGGCGGCGATGGAGCCGAAGAAGCCCACCGGCCCGGTCGCGGAGAAGGCCGAAGTCGACCGGTCGAAATACGAAACGGTGACCGACGAGGCTTCGCTCGACCGCTGGATCGCCGAGGCGTCGGCGCAAAGCTTTGTCGCGATCGACTGCGAGACCGACCACATCGACAGCATTGTCGCCAAGCTCGCCGGGATCAGCCTCGCCACCGCGCCCAACCGCGCGTGCTACATTCCGGTGAACCACAGCGGCGGCGATCTTTATTCGGACACGCCCAACCAGCTGGGACAAAAGCTCGTGCTCGAGAAGCTGGGGCCGCTGCTCCAGGATCCCGCGGTCCTCAAGATCGGGCACAATTTCAAATATGACTGGGTGTTGTTCGACAGGGCGGGGATCGACGTCGCGCCGGTCGACGACACGATGCTGCTGAGCTTCGATCTCGATGCGGGGCGGAGCTTCGGCCACGGCCTCGAGGAGCTGGCCAAAATCCACTTCGACCACGAGATGATCCCTTTCAAAGCCCTGTGCGGAACGGGCGCGAAGCAGATCACGTTCGATAAGGTGCCGCTGGGCCCCGCGACGGAATATGCGGGCGAGGACGCCGATATCGCATTGAGGTTGTGGCTAAGGCTCAAGCCGCGGCTGGCGCAGGAGAACGTCACCCGCGTCTACGAGCGCGTCGACAAGCCGCTGGTCCCGGTGATCGGGCGGATGGAGCGGCGCGGAATCAAGGTCGACCGCGAGTATCTGGCGCGGCTGTCGAGCGAATTCTCGCGCGACATCCAGGGGCTCGAGGAAAAGATTTACGAAGCGGCGTGCGGACCGTTCCAGATCGGCAGCACGCAGCAGCTCGGCCAGGTGCTGTACGAGCGCCTCGGGCTCAAGGGCGGCCGGAAAGGCAAGAGCGGGGCCTATTCGACCGACGTCAACGAGCTCGCGCGCCTTGCGACCGAAGGAGTGGACTGCGCGCGGCTGGTGCTCGATTGGCGCCAGCTGACCAAGCTTCGCTCGACCTACACCGACGCGCTGCAGGCGGTGATCAATCCCGAGACGGGGCGCGTCCACACCAGTTTCTCGCTCACCGGGGCGCAAACCGGGCGGCTGTCGTCCAACGACCCCAATTTGCAGAACATCCCGATTCGGACCGAGGTCGGGCGCAAAATCCGCGACGCCTTCGTCGCCGACCCGGGGCATGTCCTGCTGTCCGCGGACTATAGCCAGATCGAGCTCCGGCTGGCCGCGCACATGGCCGACGTGCCGCAGCTCAAGGAGGCGTTCCGGGCGGGCGAGGACATCCACGGGCTCACCGCGCAGGAGCTGTTCGGGCGAGTCGACCGCGAGACGCGCAACCAGGCGAAGACCATCAACTTCGCGATCCTGTACGGAAGCTCGTCGTGGGGGATCGCGGGCCGACTGGGCGTGCCGAAGGAGGAAGGCAAAGCGATCATCGACCGCTATTTCGAACGCTTCCCCGGAATCCGCGCCTACATCCACAGCACTTTGGGCTTCGCCCGCGAGCACGGCTTCACGCGGACGTTGTTCGGGCGGAAGACGCACTTCGAGCCCAACATCCGCTCGCCCAACCCGTCGATCCGCGCCGGCGCCGAGCGCGCGGCGATCAACGCGCCGCTGCAGGGCACCAGCGCCGATTTGATCAAGCGAGCGATGGCGCGGATGGACGGCGCGTTGGCCGAGGCTGGGCTCGAGGATGTCCGGATGCTCCTCCAGGTCCACGACGAACTGGTGTTCGAAGTGCCGGAAGGCCGCGAGGAGGAGACCGAAGCGGTGGTCCGGCGGGTGATGTCGAGCGCGGCCGAGCCCGCGATCCAGCTCGACGTGCCGCTGGACGTCGAGGTCGGCATTGGACGGAACTGGGGCGAAGCGCATTGAGCAACCCGGGGGGGATCACGCAGGCCGCGGAACACACACCCGACGCCGACATGGCGACCCTGGCCCAGGGCGGGCGGCTCAATGTTTTCGGCTTCGTCCTTCGGCTGGTCGCGCGGCTGCCGTTCCTGATCATCGGCGGTCAGATGTACGGCACCGGCGCGCTCGGCCGCTTCGCTTATGCCGTGCTGGTCGTCGAATTCGCGGCGCAGCTTTCAACGCTGGGCCTGAGACGCGGGCTCGCTCAGCTGCTTGCCGACGCGAAAAAGCCGCAGGCGTGCGTCGTCGCCGACGCTTTGCTCGTCGCGGCCATCGGATCGGTGATCTGCATGGCGATTTTGATCGCCTTCCCGATCGCGATGTATCCCGATGTGCGAAGTCCGCCGCACGGCATGGACCGGTATCTGGCGATAACCGTGCTGGCGGTCAGCTGGACCGACATCGCGCTTGCCGCCCTGGCCTATCAGCACGACGTCGGCGCGACCGTGCGCGCGCGATCGATCGTCGAGCCGTGGGTGATCAGCATCGTCGCCTTCATCTGGGTGTTCATCTCGACCGAGGACGGGCTGATCGTCGCCTACGTCTTCTCGATGGTCGCGGCATTGATCGCGTCGCTGATCCCGCTCGTGCGCTGCTACGGAATCCCGCACGAATGGACGCCGGACCTCCCCGCGGCATGGCGGACGGCTCGGCGGAACATCCCGCTCGCCGCCGCCGATATGGTCGAGTGGGCGTCCCGCCGCGTCGACCTCGCCGTGCTTGGCGCGTTCATGCCGAAGGAATTCGTCGGCATTTATTATGTCGCGCAGCAGGTCGCGACGCTGCCCGCCAAATTGAAGACGAGCTTCGAGCCGGTGCTCGGTCCGGCGATCGCGCGCAAGATCGCCGTCGGCGACCGCAAGTCGGTCGCCAAGCAGGTGCGCCAGGTGACCTATTGGATCATCGCGGCCCAGTGTGGGATTGCGCTTGCGCTCGGGATACCGGGCCGGGCGGTGATGAGCATCGTGGGATCGGGGTTTACCGGCGGCACCGCGATGCTCGGCTTCCTGCTCGCCGCGGAAGTGATCGCCGCCACCGCCGTCGTGAGCGAGGCGGCGTTGATCTACGTCGCGCGCAAACGCAACATGCTGATCAGCATCGCAATGCTGATGATCGAAGCCGGGCTCGCCGCGGCGCTGATCCTGATCATGAGGGACGAGGGCCTGCCACAAGCCTATCAGGCGACCGGCCCGGCGATCGCGTTGTGTGTCGCGCTCGGTTTTGCCTCGCTGACCAAGTCGTGGCTGCTCAAGAAGGAGCTCGGCGAATCGGTATCGGGGTGGCGCTGGAACATCGGCTGGGCGGCAGCGGCGGCCGTGGCTGTGGGCCTTCCCGCGCGCTACTTCCTGCCCCAGGCCTGGCAGCTGGTCGTCGGGGTGCCCGCGATCCTGGCCGCGTTCGGGGCGGTGCTGTGGACCAAGGGCTTCGGCCCCGAGGACCGCGCCCTGTTCCGGCTGAACAAGTCCGATGTGCGCGAGCTTCGCGAAGCCGAAGAAGCCGCGCTGGCGCGCGACCAGGCGCAGGACGATATCGTCTAATCAGTGCCGAAAATGCCGCATGCCGGTGAAGAGCATCGCGATTCCGGCCTCGTCGGCGGCGGCGATCACTTCGTCATCGCGGATTGACCCGCCGGGCTGGATGACGGCGCTCGCGCCGGCTTCGACTGCCGCGAGCAGTCCGTCGGCGAACGGGAAGAAAGCGTCGGACGCGACGGCCGAGCCGACCGTCCGAGGCTCGGGCCAGCCGTTGGTCTCGGCGGCTTCGAGCGCCTTGGCGGCGGCGATGCGCGCGCTGTCGCGGCGATTCATCTGGCCGGCGCCGATGCCCGCGGTGGCGCCGTCCTTCGCGTAGACTATCGCGTTCGACTTGACGTGCTTGGCGACGGTCCAGGCGAACAGGCAATCGGCGAGCTCCTGCTCGGTCGGCTGGCGTTTGGTCACGCATTTGAGCTGGTCACGAGCGATCGAGCTATTGTCACGATCCTGCACCAACAGGCCGCCCGCAATGACCGCCATGGTCTGGCCGCCTCTGGTCGGGTCGGGGAGCTCGCCGGTGAGCAGCAGACGCAGATTCTTCTTCTTCGAGAAGATCGCGCGCGCGTCCTCATCGGCGTCGGGCGCCACAACCACTTCGGTGAATATCGCAGTGATCGCCTCGGCCGTCGCAGCGTCGAGTGGCCGATTGGTTGCGACAATCCCGCCGAACGCCGAGACGCTGTCGCATGCGAGCGCCTCGCGCCAAGCCTCGACCAGCTTGCCGCGGGTGGCGACGCCGCACGGATTCGCGTGCTTGACGATGACGATCGTCGGCGGCGCGTCGCGGAACTCAGCGGCGAGTTCGAGCGCGGCATTGGCGTCGTTCAAATTGTTGTAGCTGAGCTCCTTGCCCTGGACCTGCTCGGCCTGGGCGATGCCGCG
>Ga0068862_100005595_pt1 | contig 10499 bp, 8 predicted proteins | sample KBSSwiS52_FD_66598 | JGI IMG/M metagenome (GOLD analysis project Ga0068862, IMG submission 66598) | Switchgrass rhizosphere microbial communities from Kellogg Biological Station, Michigan, USA - KBS Switchgrass S5-2 | ecosystem: Host-associated > Plants > Roots > Rhizosphere > Soil ... | reverse complement strand
GCACGTGGAGCATCTTGGCGAGGGTCTGCGCGAGGAGCGTCTTGCCCGAGCCCGTGGGCCCGATGAGCAGGATATTGGCCTTCTGCAGCTCGACGTCGCCCGCCTCTCCGCCCGCCTCGACACGCTTGTAGTGATTGTGGACGGCCACCGCCAGGATCTTCTTGGCCCGATCCTGGCCGATCACGTACTGGTCGAGGACGTTCTTGATCTCGGCGGGCTTGGGGAGGCTCCGCAGCTCGCGGCTCTTTTCCTCCTCCCACTCCTCCGCGATGATGTCATTGCAGAGCTCGATGCACTCGTCGCAGATGTACACGGTGGGACCCGCGATCAGCTTCCGGACGTCGTTCTGGCTCTTGCCACAGAACGAGCACTTGAGCGAGCCGCCCCCTTCGCGGGTCCGCGCCATCGCCCGACCTACAACGCCGGTGCCGCGGTCACGACCACGTCGGGCACGGGCCGCGGGGTCGGCTTGGAGGAGATGACCTCGTCCACGATCCGGTATTCCTTCGCCTGCTCCGCCGTCATGAAGAAATCGCGGTCGGTGTCGCGCTGGATCTTCTCCATCGACTGGCCCGTGTGGTACATCAGGATCCGGTTCAGCTCTTCCCGCATTCGGAGAATCTCCCGGGCCTGGATGTCGATGTCGGTAGCCTGCCCTTGCACGCCGCCCAGGGGCTGGTGGATCATGATGCGCGCGTGCGGCAGGGCGAATCGCTTGCCCCGGGCACCCGCGGTGAGGAGCAGCGCGCCCATGCTCGCGGCCTGCCCCATGCAGATGGTGGAGATGGCCGGCTTCACGTATTGCATCGTGTCATAGATCGCCATGCCCGCGGTCACGGAGCCCCCGGGCGAGTTGATGTAGAGGTGGATGTCCTTGTCGGGATCCTCCGCCTCCAGGAACAACATCTGGGCGATGACGAGGTTGGCGATCTCGTCCTCGATATACGTCGGGAGGAAGATGATCCGCTCCTTGAGGAGCCGGGAAAAGATATCAAACGCCCGCTCGCCGCGGGGCGTCTGCTCGACGACCATCGGGACCAAACCCATCGAACGCCTCCTTCGCTGTGCTCGGAGGGGGGCTCCGCCTCCGTCTATCGCCTGGTCCGGTTGCATGGGCTCTCAGTGTACCTCAGGCGCTTACCGCGGCCCGTTCAATAAGGAAGTCGAGCGTGCGCTTCTCGCCGAGAGAGAGGCGGAGGCGATCCAGGTCACCGTTTTGCTCGAGCCGCGCGCGCACGGCGGCCGCCGGTCGCTGGCTCGTCTCCGCGATGCGCTCGACCTCGGCATCGACGTCGGCGTCGCTCGGCACCAGCCCTTCCTTTTCGGCAATGGCCTCGATCAGGAGCGCTCGCTTCACGGACTTCTCGGCGCCCGGCCGCATCTCCCCGAGCATCTTCTGGTAGTCCCACGGCACCCGCTCCGGATCCATGCCCTGGCGGCGCATCTGCTCGCGGATATGCTCGATCTGGTGCCCGACCTGGCGCAGCACCATCGATTCGGGCACCTCGAAGGTGTGCGTGGCCAGCGCCGCTTCGAGCACGGCATCCTCGAGAGCGCGCCGGTTCTCCTGCTCCCGACGGCGCTCGAGGCCCTTGCGCATCTCCGCGCGCAGCGCGTCGAGCGTCTCGAACTCGCCCATGGTCTTGGCAAAGTCGTCGTCGATCGGCGGCAGCACCTTCTCCTTGACCTCGCTGACCTTCACCTCGGCGTCCGCCGCCTTGCCCCGCAGCGCCTCGTTCCGGTGATCGTCGGGGAAGCGCACGCGCGTCTGGCGCGCGCCGCCGGGCCCGAGCCCGATCACCGCCTCGTCGATCTCCTTCAGGACGGCGCCGCTGCCGATGACGAGCCCATAGCCCGTCTCGGTGCGCGGCTCCATGCCCTCGGGCGTCAGCGTGTAGTCCACGATCACCATGTCCCCCACGTCGGCGGGCCGCTCGACTGCCCGGTACTCCGCCTGCTGCTCCTGCAGGTGCGCGAGGGCCTCGTCCACCTCGGCCTCGGTGAATGACTTGGGCGCGTGCTGGATGGCGAGCCCGGCGTACTCGCCGAGCGCGATGGTCGGCTTGATCTCGACCACGGCCGAGAACTTGAGCGGCGAGCTCTCTTCGAGCGTGACCTCCTGCAGGTCGGGCTCTTCCACCGGCCTGAGCTGCGTCTCCGCGAGGGCTTTCTGGTACACCTCCGGAATCAGGTGGCGGGCGACCTCCTGCCGGACGTCATTCGAGAAGTGCAGCTTGACCATGCTGCGCGGGACCTTGCCCTTGCGGAAGCCGGGCAGCTTGGCTTCTCTCTGCACGCGGGTGAACGCGCGCGCCCACGCCTCCTGCACGACCTCGGGCGTCTCTTCCACTTGCAGCCGGCGCTTGCACGCGCCGAGCTCCTCGACATCGACTTTCATCGCGGCTCCTGGAATTCTGGTACGAGAGGGGGGAGTTGAACCCCCACGGGTGTGTACCCTCTGGATCCTAAGTCCAGCGCGTCTGCCAGTTCCGCCACTCTCGCACGTAGTGTGCAATACCGCGCTTCCCGCGCCCGAGCGCAGGACATGCGCCGCACGGGCTCGGTGCTGGGGAAGCGCTCGGCCATCTCAAGAGAGGCGATCGCTGACACCACGGCGATCACCGGGCTCAAGAGTAACATAGCGAGGGCACCACGATCCGCTGCACCGACCGATCGGCCGGGATGGCCGGCAGGGTCGCGGCGACCCTGCCGCCGCCGGCCTGAGCCACCGCCGTCGCCGTCACCGCCGCGCTCGTCCCGAGCCTGATCAAATCGCGCCGCGACACGTCCATCGCCACTCCCTCGTCGGCGGGGTCGGCCCCGCGCGGATGCGATCCTGGCACAACCCAGGCGGCTGATAAAGGCCCATCTGCAGAGGTACGGCACCCTCGCATCTGGACCTTTCTGATCCGCCTGGGCACCGGGCCGTCCTTCGGCAGCGACCGCCAATGGGGACACGCCAACGAGGCGCACGACCGAGTTTGGAACCAGCTGAGCGAGGAGCGTATCGGAGTAACCGCCGTTCGAGCGGCGGCTCGCCGGCGCAACCAATTTCTGGGGGAAGCTCGAAGGGGGCCGTCGAGGCCCCCTTCGATGAGCTTACGTGGGGCGGCCGTGGGACTGCGCGGAGCGGCTATGGGATTGCGCGGGGCGGCTGTTCCAGGCCGGGCGCGCGCCGGGCCGGGCGCCGTTGTGGGCCCGCCGCTCGGCGTTGGCGCGCGCGGCGCCGCGCTCCTGGGCCTTCTTCGCGCGGATGGCGGCGATCCGCTCGGCGATGGGTACTTCGAGCCGTTCGGCCGCGCGCTTCGTGTAGTCGAACCCGGGCAGGGTCACGCGCTCGATGCGACGGCCGATCGCGCGCTCGATCGCCCGGAGATCCGCCTCTTCATCGGGAGACACGAAGGTCACCGAATCGCCCTCGGCCTCGGCGCGCGCCGTGCGCCCGGAGCGATGGATATAGTCCTCGGGGACCGCCGGCACGTCGAAGTTCACCACGTGGCTCAGCGCAGAGATGTCGATGCCGCGGGCCGCGATGTCGGTGGCGACGAGGACGCGGACCTTGCCGTCCTTGAACGCGGCCAGCGCCTGGGTGCGCTGCGCCTGGCTGCGGTTGCCGTGGATGCGGTCGACCGAAACATCGTGGCGCGCGAGGAAATCGGCCAGCCGGTTGGCGCGGTGCTTCGTGCGCGTGAAGGCGAGCACGCTCCGCACACCGGGCTCGGCCAGGAGCCCGAGCAGCAACCCCGACTTCAGCTCCGACGCGACGGGGTAGACCGCGTGAGTGATGCTGGTGGGCGGCGCCGGCGGCCGCTCCACGTTGATGGCCACGGGCGTGTGCAGCATCTCGCGGGAGAGGGCCACGATCGGGGGAGGCAGCGTGGCCGAAAAGAACAGCGTCTGGCGCTTGCTGGGCAGGTGCTTGAGGACGCGGCGGACGTCGGGGAGAAATCCCATGTCGAGCATCCGGTCCGCCTCGTCGAGGACGAGGATCTCGATCCCCTGCAGGCGCGCGTACGGGTACTGGAAATGGTCGAGGAGCCGGCCCGGCGTCGCGACCATGATGTCGACGCCTCGGCGGAACGCGGTCTCCTGCGGCCCCATGCCGACACCGCCATACACCGCGGCGCCGGAGAGGCGCGTGAAGCGGGCGAGATCCCGGCGGTGCTCGTCGATCTGCGCGGCGAGCTCCCGCGTGGGCGTGATGATGAGCGCGCGCGTGACGCCGCGGGGCTTGCCGTGGAGGTGCTGCAGGATCGGGAGCAGGAAGGCCGCCGTCTTGCCGCTGCCCGTCATGGCGCACGCGAGGACGTCCTTGCCCTCCATCGCGGCGGGGATCGCGTCTTTCTGGATCGGGGTCGGCACGGCGAAGCCCATCTGGTCGACGCCGCGCAAGAGGTCGGGGTGAAGGTTGAATGAAGTGAAGGACATAGCGGTCGCTTTCTTCTAGGCGCACCTGGGCCTGTTCAGTCTTCCGTCCATGAACATGACACGCCCAACCACGCGGAAGAGGAGGCCGGGAAACGCGGTCTGAGGAGGATGAGGCTCACCAGCGAACCGCCGATCGGATCAGACGAACGACAGTGTACATGACAACCACACGGATCGCGAAGGTTTTTCCCTAGGAGGGGGCCTCGTCGGCCCCCTCCCGAGGGCCTATTTCGGCGTGATGATGAAGCGGAGCCGCGCCTCGGGGCGGTCGTAGCGCGCGAACCCGTCGCGGACCTCGTCGGCGGTGAAGGCCTCGTACCCCGCCCGCGCGCCGAGCACGTCGTCGATCTTCTGGCCGCGATAGTCGAGCGCGGCGAGGCGGCTCGACCAGAAGCTGGGATCCTTCAAGATCTCATCGAGCAGGTTCGCCATCTGCCGCTTGGCCACCGCCAGCTCGTCCGCCGTCGGCCCGGCCTTGGCCAGCTCGGCGTACATCTCCTCGACGGCCGCGGCCAGCACCGGCGCCTTGACCGGGTCCGTCGGAGCCACGGCAGCGAACAGGCCGAAGCCCGGGTAGATGACGGCGGGCTCGGACGAGGCGCCGATGCTGTAGACGAGCTGCCTGGCCTCGCGGATGGTCTTCGTCATCCGCGTGCTCAGGACGCGCGCGGCCACGTTGAGCAGCCGGACGTCGCGCACATTGGCGAGGTCGACTCCGAAAAAGCCGGCAAACACCGCGGCCTGTGGCGTGCGCGCGTCGATCGACTCCTCGACCACGATCGGCCCGCGCGGCCGGGCAATCGTGCGGAGGTCGGAGAGGGTCTTGTCGCCGATGCGCGGGCGCGCGGGCAACGCGCCGAGATAGCGCGCCACCAGGCGCGTCGCCGCCTCGACGTCGATGTCGCCCACGACCGCCGCCTCCAAGGGCGCGGTGGTGATCAGGCGCCGGAGCCACGCCTGGGCCGCATCGCGGCCGAGCGCCGCGACCTGCTCGGCGGTCAGCGACTTGGGCCGCGTCTCGTCCTTGGGATAGATCGCGTCGGCGCTGGTGGTCGCCAGGACCTGCATCGGCTGACTCTTCCGCGCGGCGATGCGCTGCAGCTCCCCGTCCTTCCACTGCTCGAGCGCGGCCGCCTCGATGACCGGGTCGGTGAGCAGCAGGTACGCCAGCTGGAGCCCCCGCTCGAGCTCGGCGGGATCGCCCGACACGGTGAGCGTCAGCGTGTCGCCCGTCATCCCGCTGCGCACCCGCACCTTCGCGCCCGTCATCAGGTCGCGGATCGCCGTGCTCGACAAGGCAGTGGTCGCCGGGCGGTCCCAGGCGCGCAGCGCCGCCTCGGTGAGGCCCCGGTCCGCCGCCGTCTCCTGGATCGTCCCGCCGGCGAGCGTGATCGCGATGCTCGCCTCGTTCTTGCGCTCGTCCATGAACCGGTGGTGGGCGCGCACACCATTGTCGAGCCACATCGACGTCACGCCGCTCGCGGCGTGCATCCGGCTCTCGACGACGGTGCCACCCTTGGGCAGCGTGGTCAGGAGCGCCGTCGCTCTCGCGACCTCCGCCACCTTGTCCGGCGTGACCTCGACGGCCGCGCGGCCGAGCGCCAGCAGCTCGGCCTCCGTCGGAACGCCGTCGCTCGCGGGCAGCTCGGCGATGAACACCACCTGGCCCGGATCGAAGTTGCGCGTGAAGGCCTCCGAGACCTCGGCAGCCGTCACGCCCGGCAGCATCCCGCGCAGGAGCGCCAGGGACTGAGCGGCCGACATGACCGGCTCCTGCCGCGTCACCGCCCCGTTGATCTGACGCAGCACTTCGCGCGCCGGTCGGGTCGTCTCGCGCTGCACGGCCTCTTCCGCCTGGGCGATCATCGCCTGGCGGGCATCCTCGACCTCGCGCTCGCTGAACCCGTGCAGGCGCGCCCGTTGAAGCGCCGTGCCGAGGTCGGTCAGCATGGCGCGCCAGGTGCCGGGTCGGCCCGAGGCTTCGACCGAGGTCATGCGCATCGTCCCCGGCCAGTCAGAGACGGAGGCGTCGGCGGCGACGAAGGCCACCTTGCCCGCCGCGACCTCGGCGTTCATCCTTCGGCCGAACGTCCAGGCGCCGATGAGATCGACCATCTCGCGCCGTTTCAGCGCCGCCGTCGTCGCGGGCTCCCGCGGCGGCTGGACCCGCACGATCGAGATCTCCGAGCGCGTCAGCTCGGAGTCGGTCACGACGACAGCCCGGGGCCCCGCGGTGGCCTGGACCCCCACGTCGCGCGGCGCCGGCCGGGGCACGGTCGGGCCGCCGCCGAAGTGGCGCGTGATCAGGTCGACCACCAGCGCCGGGTCCGCGTCGCCCACGACGATCACGGTCATATTGCTCGGCACGTACCAGCGCGAGTAGTAGTCCACGAAGTCGTCGCGCCCCACCGCCCTGATGGTCTCCTCCGCCCCGATCGGCAGGCGACGGCCGAGCGTGGACTCGGGCGCGAGCCGCTCGTACACCTGATCCTGGACGCGCTGGCGCGCGCTCGACCGGGAGCGTTTCTCCTCGAGGATGATCTGACGCTCGCCGTCGATCTCGGGCGTGGCGAGGCTCAGCCGCGTGGCGACGTCGGACATGAACACCATCGCCTTGTCGAGCGCGTCCTTGCCGGCCCCCGGCACCGTGATCTGGTACGTCGTCTGATCGAAGCTCGTGAAGGCGTTCTGGTCGCGCCCGAACGCGAGGCCCAGGGACTGAAAGAACGGGACAACGGAACCGGGCGGGAAATTGGCCGACCCGTTGAACGCCATGTGCTCGAGGTAGTGCGCCAGGCCACGCGTCGCGTCGGTCTCGTTGAGCGAGCCCGAGGCAACGTGGAGCCAGATGCTCACGCGGCTTTCGGGGTTCTTGTGCGGGCGAACGATATAGCTGAGCCCATTGGGGAGCGTACCCGTCACGAGCGCGGGATCCGTCGGCAGCCGGTCGTCTGCTGCCCACGCCGGGACCTGTGCAACCACCATCACCGCAAGCGTCAACAAGACCAGGACTCGCCGCATAAAGCCTCCTCGAAATTCAATGCCCCTCCGGTGGAAATGACGCGGGTGAGACTTCGGAGGGGGCCCGTCGAGGCCCGCTCCGGTTGCATACGCCCTTACGTCTTCACGATGCCCTTGATGATACGCTTGTCGCCCATCTCGAGGTAAATCACCTTGACGTGATCGCCCGGCTTGAGGCTGGCCAGCGCCGACAGCGCCCCCTCCTCGACACCGAAGGTGCGCTGCATCGGCTTCTTGTCGACCATGTGCTTGACCGTCACGGTCTTGGCCGCATGGTCGGCCACCACGAGCTCGCCGGTGAAGCTCTTGGGCGCGGCCTTCGCCGCGTCCTCGGCATGCGCGGGCGGCGTGGCGGGCTTGGGGGCCTGCGCGAACGCCGATCCGGTAAGGGCGGGCACCGCCACCGCGGCGACCATCAGGAACTTGAGCGTCTTCATGGTGCTCCTCCTCGAGGAAAGTGTGGGTCCAGGAGGAGCGTAGACGCCCCGGGTGAGAGACCGGTGAGAGCCGGATGAAGATGCTCTCACCCACGGCGGTGCCGGACGGATCAGGCGTTGTTGCGCACGGCCAGGTGCTGCTCGGGCACCGGGTAGCCCGCGTCGCCGAAGGCCTCGCGGATGACCTGGTTCGTGGCGAAGTACACCTGCCAGTAGTGATCGGTGTGGCAGTACGGCCGCACGGCGAGCACGGGCCCGGCCAGGGTGAACGTCAGGATCTCGACGTCGGGGGCGGGATCGGGCAGGACATTGGGGATTCGCGCGAGACGCTCCTTGAGCCGGCGTATCGCGTCCGCGTGGTCCACGGCGTGGTTGAGCTGTGCGACGAGGTCCACCCGTCGGTAGCTGTTGGCGGAGAAGTTCTGGATGGTGTCCGAGAAGATCTTGTTGTTGCCGACCATCGTGTGCACATTGTCCGGCGTGTCGAGGCTCGTCACGAAGAGGCCGATCTCCTTGACCGTCCCCGTGACGCCGCCCACGGTGACGAAGTCGTTCACCTTGAACGGCTGCAGGATGATGAGAAAGATGCCCGCGGCGAAGTTGCCGAGGAGTCCGCCCCAGGCCACGCCGATGGCCACGCCTGCCCCCGCCAGGAGGGCGGCGAAGGTGGTCGTCTCCACCCCGAAGAAGCCGAGGATGGCGATGACCAGCGCGATGTTCAGGACAACGTTGAGGATATTGCACAGGTAGCGCGCGATCGTCGCGTCGAGGCGACGCATGCTGAAGGCCCGCGAGACGAGCCCGACGACGAAGCGGATCAGCATCCTGCCGACGATCCAGAGGGCGATGGCCCCCACCACGCGCAGGCCCAGCCTGGTGACCGCATCCATTACGACTCTGCCGATCTCGTGGCCGCCGCCCATATCTCCTCCATGCGAGAATACAAGTCCGCTCAGAGCGCACCGGTCCACTCCTGACCGCGCGTCGAGGCGTCGAGTATAGCGCGACACGGAGCGTCACGCGGGGCTCGTGATGGTATATTGGGCGGCGTGAGTGGAGCCGCGCGGAGGAAGACGGTCTCGGTCGACGTGGGCGGCGTGGCGGTCGGCAATGCCCGTCCCATCGTCGTCCAGTCCATGACCAATACGGACACGGCCGACGTGGACGGCACGGCGGCCCAGGTCCGGGCCCTTCACGCGGCAGGCAGCGAGCTGGTGCGCGTCACCGTGAACACCGAAGCGGCGGCCCGCGCGGTGCCGGACATCGTGAGCCAGGTCGACGTGCCGGTGATCGGCGACTTCCACTACAACGGCCACGTGCTCCTCACCAAGTATCCGGCCTGTGCCCGCGCGCTCGCCAAGTACCGCATCAATCCGGGCAATGTCGGGGGCAAGCACCACGACGAGAACTTCAGCGCCATCGTCCAGGTGGCCATCGACAACGGCAAGCCCGTGCGCATCGGGGTCAACTGGGGCAGTCTCGACCAGCAGCTCTTGACCCGCATGATGGACGCCAATGCGCGGTCGGCCGCGCCGCTCGACGCGCGCGACGTCACGATGAACGCCATCGTGGAGAGCGCCATCCAGTCGGCCGAGCTGGCGGAGGCCACCGGGCTCGCACACGACCGCATCATCTTGTCCGCCAAGGTCTCCGGGGTGCAGGACCTGGTCGACGTGTACAGGAAGCTCGCGCCCCGCTCGGACCATCCCCTGCACCTGGGCCTCACCGAGGCGGGCATGGGCACCAAGGGCGTCGTGGCCAGCACCGCGGGCCTCGCCATCCTGCTCCAGGAGGGCATCGGCGACACCATCCGCGTCTCGCTCACGCCGAAGCCGAACGGCGACCGGACGGAGGAGGTGCAGGTCGCCCAGCAGATCTTGCAGTCCATGGGGCTCAGGAGCTTCATCCCTCAAGTGACGGCCTGCCCGGGCTGCGGGCGGACGACCTCGACCTTCTTCCAGGAGATGGCGGAGCAGATCCAGACCTACCTGCGCGACCAGATGCCCGTGTGGAAGGAGCGCTATACGGGCGTCGAGGAGATGAAGGTCGCGGTCATGGGCTGCGTGGTGAACGGGCCCGGCGAGTCCAAGCACGCGGATATCGGCATCTCCCTGCCCGGCACCTTCGAGGAGCCCAAGGCACCGGTGTTCGTCGACGGCGCGCTCCGCCTGACCCTCAAGGGCGACACCATCGTCGCCGACTTTCTCAAGCTCCTCGACAACTACGTAGACACGCGGTACACGGCGCGCTGAGCGCCGCCGGCAACCCGTGACGATCGTCGTCGGCACCCTGGCGGTGCTGGTCGCCGCATTCGTCAAGGGGGCCATCGCGTTCGGGTTCCCCACCATCGCCACCCCGCTCTTCGCCCTCGTCGTGGACGTGCGGACCGCGGTGGCGATCCTGATCCTGCCCAACCTGGCGATGGACGTCGTGCAGGCCGTGCGCCGGCCGGGCCTGCTGCCCGTCCTACGCCGCCATGCGGTTCTGTACGTCACGGGGATCGTCGGCACGTTCCTCGGGACGTACTGGCTCACGCGCTTCTCCGACCGCCAGGCCATGCTCGTGCTGGGCCTCTTCGTGCTCGGCTTCGTCGCGCTCAACGCCTCGCGGTTC
>Ga0068862_100005583_pt1 | contig 10512 bp, 15 predicted proteins | sample KBSSwiS52_FD_66598 | JGI IMG/M metagenome (GOLD analysis project Ga0068862, IMG submission 66598) | Switchgrass rhizosphere microbial communities from Kellogg Biological Station, Michigan, USA - KBS Switchgrass S5-2 | ecosystem: Host-associated > Plants > Roots > Rhizosphere > Soil ... | reverse complement strand
GTCGACCAAGCGTCCATCGGTGCCTACAACGCGGAGTGGGGGGCACGGAACAACGCTGACCAGAACCGTATCAGCGCCGCTTCCAATGCGGACTCGACCGCGATCGCCCGCGCCCGCGCCGAGAACGATGCCAAGTACCAGAGCGGGCAGTTGTCGCTCCAGCAGTACCAGGCGAACAACGACCTTCTGGCCAAGCAGTCGGCCGACGCCCGCGCCAACCTCGACACCGTGTTCGGCGCGGCCGGCGCCGCCGACGCCTCGCAGATGGGCCGCTTCACGACCCAGGGCGGCCTGAACAAAGACCTCCAGACCACCGGACAGAACCGCGTTCTTGGCGGGCTCGATGCCATCACGGGACAGAGCCAGCGCGAGTCGGCCCTGGCGGCCCAAATCTACAACGACATGAGCAGCATGAACTCGCTCGACGACACGTCTCTCCAGGCGCTCGCCGACAAGTACGGCATCTCGCTGCAAGAGCTGAAGGACATCGTCGGTGCCGCCGGCAAGGGCGTCGGCATGGCCGTCGACGCGTTCACGTAACCCATGGCATCCGTCGTCGACTTCTCCATGCTGCGCCAGTCCCCCTTTGAGGGGGCGCTGGACCCTGTTGCCGACGCGGTCACGCGCTGGTCGCAGCGGCGGCACCAGCGGGATCAGCAGGAGGAGCGTCTCCAGTTCGCCCGCGAGCAGGAAGCCCGGCTGCGCGAGCGGGACAACGGCATCATCGCCAAGAACGACCGCGCGGCTGACCTGAACGAGCGTCGGCTGGTGGGCGAGCGTACGACGAAGAACCTCGGCAGCCGCCAGGCGGTCGAGGAGAGGATTCGCCAGGCCGTGGCCAGGCAGGACTTCGACGAAGCCGAGCGCCTGGGGAATAGCTACACGGAACAGGACGCGGCGACCGGCGAGGTGCGCACGGGCAAGGGCGCCCTGCCGGGATTCGACGTCAAGCGCCCGCCCGCCGCGCCCGCCGCGCTGCCGGCTCTCCCGCAGGGTGTCGAGTACGGTCCCCAGGCCACGCCCGAGATCGCGAGTCGGGCAGGCAAAATTCGCGCGGAGGAGCGCAGCTTCGACGATCCGAACGCCGGTCCAGACTCCCGGTACACCTCCGAGGCCACGGGCGAGCAGCAGCGCTTCAACCAGCAGCAGAACTCGGCCCCCGCCGATCCGCTGGTCGCCGAGTTTCAGAAGAAGTTGGAGGCGTCGAAGGCACCCCCGCAGGTCACCATCGGGGGCGTGGTGGCCGACCCGGAGAAGCTGCGCTACGCCGCCGGGCGCGCCCAGGCCCAGGACTTCGAACAGCTCGGGTCCGTCCTTCAGGCGAGCCTCGCCCGCGCCGTGGAGGTAGGCGATCCACAGGCGCAGGCGGCGGCCCAGCGTAAGCTGGAGCTGTTTGCCGAATTGTCACCGGCCGTGGCCACCGGCCAGATTCAGGGCAAGGACGCCGCCAACCGCATTTTCGGGGCGACCACGGCAGAGTTCAAGCGAGACGCCGACCTGGAACAGACGAACGTCAAGGGCGGGTTCGCCCAGACGCGCGCCGATACGGCAGCGGCAGCGTCGGCAGCCCGCGGGCAGGTCACGGCGGCCGACAAGCATGGCGGCATGGACCCGCAGGCAGAACAGGTGAAGCTGTCGCGCATCCGGCTGTTCAACGGCGAGGTGGAGGGCATGGCCAAGCGGCATGACCTGCCGGCGGACACGCGCAACCTCCAGCGCGCCATCATGAACATCGACTCGGCGCAAAGCGACAACTCGGTCCTCCAGGCCGCCGCCCAGTTTGGCGTCGCCCGCGACATCACCGGTGGCGGCGGGCAGTCGCTCTCGAACAAGGATGTGGCGATGGTGGCGCCGCGGGCCGGCGGCATCGAGCGCCTACAAGGTCTGGCGGGCCGGTTCGTCGATGGCGATCCGCTGTCGGACGCGGAGAAGAAGGTCCTGGCCGACTCCATCCGTCACGGGATGGACTTCGCCAAGCAGCGCCTCGGGGCCTTCCGCGATGACTACCTGGCCACCTTCGACAACGACGACCTACCCTGGCGGCAGCAGCTCGGTCGCCAGCACATCATGGGCGCGCTGCGCCGGTACATCCCGCAGTCGGAGTCGAAGCAGGAAGGGGCTCCGCGCGCCCCCCGCGCTGGCGGCGTCTCCAGACGACCAGACCCAGCCAACCCGGACGACCCCAACGCCCCCAACGCCGGGCGCCCGCTGGACGGCGAGGATGACACCTCAACCCCCGAGGGCCGCGTTCGTGCCCGTGCTCGGGCGCTGGGCGTCGATCCTGACGTCGCCGTGAAGAACCTCCGGGCGGCCGGGAAGCTCTGATGGAGGCCCTGGACGACCTGTCAGACGACGAGTTCCGCCTGCTCGCCACCGCGCCCACGGACAACCTGAAGAAGCAGCGGAAGCGCGGCGGGGGCCGGACGCGCGGCGAGGTGAACGTCGAGACCGCCCCGGACGACGACCTGGACGCCATGATCCTGGCCGCCGCGCCCAAGGTTTCACGCGCCTCGCACATAGACGCACAGCTACCAACCGAACAGGCGCCCTACGCGCTGACCGACTTCACCGATCCCCGGCAGGAGGCCGCTGCTCGCGCTGCCGCGGGGCCGCCAGTCATCGAGTCCGAGCCGGTCGGGCTGTTGGACCGCCTTGGCCGAGCCATCTCCCCAGAGCCACTTAGGGGGCCGGCGCGGGCTGACGCTGATGCCGCCAGTGATCGCCGCCGCCAGGAAATCCTGGCCAGGGGCGGCGACCCAGACGACGCCATGGCTCACGACCCGATCGCCCAGATGATCACCACCGGCATCCTTGGGGCCGGCGCAGGCGCCCTGGCCGCCCCCCTTGGCGCAGTCGCATCCGGGGCGGCCAACGGCGCCGTCCAGGCCACCACTGGCGGAGCCGACCCGCGGGACATCCTCATCGCCACCCTGACCGGGGGCGCCCTGGGCAAGCTCCAGCCGGGGAGCGACCGGCCCGGTTCCGCGCGCCCCCCGCGCTCCCAGGCCGAGATGGACGCCGTGGCGCTCCAGGAGGCCGGGCCGCGGCGGCGCGACCTGCCTGCCGGGGAGCACGGAACTGTGCGGCTGGCAGAAGAGGCGAACCAGGTGCTCGACGCCCGGGTGGCCGAGCGCGAGGTGGCCCGCGACGCAGCCCTGCATGAGGCCGAACTGGACGCCCGGCGGCGCCTGGCCGGCACGACCTCCGACACCCGCCCCCTGATCCACGAAATCGACAACATCCGCAACCAGACCATGGGCGCCCGCGGCCCGACCATACCCGAGGCCGACCGGCGGCTGGTGGCCGCCCGCGACCAGCTCTCCCGTGCGCCCCTGCCGCCCGGAGCCCCCCCGCTCCCCGGCCCGGCGACCGAGCTGTCGTTCGACGAGCTGAACAACCTGCGCAAGGGGGTCAACTACCGCCTGGAGCACGCCCCGCCCAACGACTATGGCCATGCCGGCGACGTCCAGGCGGCCGGCGTGGTGGCTGGCGGCGTCCGGCGCATGGACCCGCGCCTCGGTCCGGGCAATTTCGGGGGGGCACTGGACCGCTACGGGGCGGAGGCAGACGCCATCGCCGACGTCGAGGGACTGCGCGGCCCGCCCGCTGGGCGGGTGACCAAGCTGGCAGGCGCAGGCACAGCGGACGCCAGTTCGGGACCGGCGGCGGTGGGCCAGGAGAACCAGATTCGCCAGTTGCAGCAGGCCGAGCCCGCCGCCAACGACCTCATCGCCCAGATTCGCGCCCGGGGGGTGAAGGGCCGGCGCGGCTTGCAGGTCCCGTCCTACATGGGCGGTAGCCCGACGATGGGCGCCCTGCGCGCCGTGCGCCAGAACCTCGACAACATGAACTTCCTGGTCAACCCGCCACGCATCAACCCGAGCGGCCAGGTGGTCAAGAAGGCGGTCGGGCCGCAAGACCTGGCGGCGCTCCCGCCCGAGATTCAGCTACTTCTCATGCAGCGCATGTATGATCCAGGGGAACAGGCGCCCTAGGCGCTGGAGGGAATCAAATGAGCATGGACCCGGGCTACATTCTCGTCGGCAAAACCGGCACCCCGATCAACACCTCGGGCGCGCTCCAGCCGGGGTCGGGCGGGGTCGCCACACTTTACAACTCGACGCTGCTGTCCCTTGGCTACATCGGTCGCCAGGCCAAGGCACTCGTCATCAACGTCCGCAGCTCGCACGACTCGGCCGTTGACGGACTAGCCATCAGCGAGTCCGACGACTCCGGGACGAACTGGGAGACCGTCTACACGCGGACGTACACCCAGGCGGTCGACGGCCGGCTCAAGGTGATCTACAAGCTCGTCGGCGCCCCCGACGTGCGCGTGACCTTCACGAACAGCGCCAACGTTCTGACCACCTGGCGATGGTCGGTGCTCATCGACGAGCGGGAGCGAGGCTGATCGGTGGCGACCACCACCACCGTGGTTGTTCCACCGGACAACCCGACGGTGATCGACGAGATCACGCTTTCGGCCGCCGCGACTTACACCTCCAAGTCATGGTCGGCAGAGTCGTTCCGTATCATCAAAGCCGAACTGGTGGGGACGCAGTCCGCGTTTTCGTACACGAGGTTCCAGTTCAACGCGCTGGCGACTAACATCTATTCCGACGTGGGGACGAACACGTCGTCTGGCGGCGGCGTAGCCTTCGACGGCGCCAATTTCGGAACCAACGGATTTGCGAGACTTGGCGTCGTGTCCCCAGCGGCGGCCGGCGCTAGCTCGACCAGGCAACTCATAGAGTTCAATCCTCGCGTGAACGGCGCGGCCAGGATGGGCAAGGCCAGTAGCGGTTCCTTCTACGTGGTGGGGGCGATGGCTGATCACTTTGCGCGCTCCGTAGAGTTCGCATGCAGCGACGCCGCCACGCCGCTGACGTTTTTCACGCTGAGCTGGAATGCGGCGACATTCACGGGTCGTGTACTTGTGGAGGGCTACCCATGATATCTGGACTGTCGGTCTTGCGCATCGACGGTGTCTCTCTGTTGGCCTCGGCTGGCACGACCGTGACGTTCCCCTTCTCTGGTTTCTCCGGGGATCGTTTTTTGCCTCTGTTCGTGTTCGGCGTGATCCGCACCCTGACCGGGCCGGCCATCTCGACGTCTCCGGTGATCAGGATTGGAACGAACGGCGCCCACAACAACGTGGCTCCGAATTTCACCATTCCGCCTTCCGTTTCCGTCGGGACCATCGGCTCCATGCCATTGGCGTCGCCCATCCAGGCCCCGATCCTTAGGACATCGCCCTTGTTGGCCGAGATTGCGACGGCCGGTGTCGGTCCAACCTCCATGCTCGCCGACCTGCTTGTAGTCGGGATAGCGGTAGGGGACTAGCGTGGCAACCACGACCACCGTCGTTGTGTCTTCTGGTTCGCAGTTGGCGAGCACGATCGCCGGCGCCTCAACCGACGCCCAGGTATTCGCGGCGTTGAACCCAGTCGTCGTTGCCCAGGGTCTCGTCGCCCAGACGTACGACCGGATACAGAACGTCAATTCGACCGCCTCGGGCGCGGTCAGCGGAACCCTACAGGGGGTACTCGTCAATCTCTACGCCGGCACCACGATCACCAATCTCCATGTGGTAGTCGGAACGGTACCGACCGCGGAGACGCTAGCTAAGCTGGCTGTCTACACCACCGCGGGCGTGCTTCTGGGGGCCACAGCGGACATGTCCGCTGCGATGGCAACGCAGGGCCTCAAGAGTGCGGCGCTGACCACCCCGTACGTCGTGACGACGTCAGGGGCGTACTATTTCGCGCTGCTCCAGGTCGCGACGACGCCCGCGGGATGCAATCACGGCGCGGGCAATATTTTCGGCAACGAGGCCGTGGGCTCCGGGAAAATCCCGATGCCGGTCCAGACGGGGCTCGCCGACCTTCCGTCGCCGGCAACGTTCGTCGCGCCGACCGGCATTGCCCCGTCGATTGGGCGCGGAATCTGGATCGGGGCTAGCTGACACAAGGAGCTTCGTGGATGATCACTCCAAATTCGACGGCGGTGGTGGTGGCGGAGTCAGTTTCGACGACGACGTCTCGGACTCGACAGTCGTCGATGACTTCACGCCGCAGGTCGCCGGGCACCTCGGCAGGGGTCTCTGCAAGGTGGCGATCAATCTTGGGCGGTTTGGAGACAGCATCGGCGGGATTGGGCAAGTCATCGACAGCGATGGAGACCCTGGCGAGTACGCGGCGGCGCTGAGCAGTATCCACGCGCACGGCAACAACGTCGCCCGGTGCCTGCTCGATGCCCACGAGCAAGTCGTCGCAGGAAACGAGATCATCGGCAAGGCGGCGGCTCGGGCGAGAGACAGGGCGCGCGAGCTTGCGCATCGGTCGAAAAAGAAGGAGACCCCATGACGGACCTCGACACCGGAGAGAACACGCCGGTCAGCAATCCCCGCACGCGACATCAACAGCGCGCCGACTTCTGGCTCAAGATCACCAAGTTGGTCGTGGGCCCGCTGATGGCGGCATTCGCGGCCACCGCCATCGCCTATGTACAGCGTTCCAGCGACAAGGCCGAGACCAAGGCCGACATCGACAAAAAAGCCGACGTCACGATCCAGACCGCGAAGCCCACGACGGACGCGCTGGAAAAGGAGGTCAAGGAGCTGAAATCCAACATGGCGAAACTGGCGAGGGCCGGCGCCGCGCAGGCAGAGGTGATAGACGACACGCCGAGGCCGGGACGCACGCGCGCTCGCGCCGACAGGAAGCTGTCGGATGCCGCCAATGTGGTCACGCTCAAGAAGATCGAAGCGAAGGCGTCCGTGCCTGTGGTCGTGCCGTCGCTGCCGACGAAGGTGCCGGATCAGGCCCCGCCGACGCCCACGGCGGCCAAGGGCGCGGCTGGCGGCTCGGGCGCCTAGTTGGCCTGGCTGGGGTCCAACGAGGACGCGCTGAGCAGCACGCAGGGGCCAAGCGCTCGCAGGAACGCCCGCGCCTTCTCCAGGGCGATCTCCCTCGGGTAGCCGGCGTACACGGCCACCTCCACGTCGTCGATGGAGACGTTAGCCCGCCAGATGTCGTCGCCCCACTCCGGAAGGTGCGTCATCAGGATCGTGCCGGTCATTGCAGCCTCCAGTGCGGAGCCGGGGCGTACCCGTCGTCGCATGATTCGAACGCTAGAAGAGTCAACCCGAGGGCCGCCAGGGCAACGGCGAATAGCAGGGAGATGGCCATCCCGACGGGACGTTCAGCCGTCAGTGGTGGTCGACACGTCGGGCACGGGCAGCCCTCGGGAGGTTTCACTTGGCCGTCTCGCTGGTGGTCTTCAGGAACGACAGCACCTTCGCCCGGTCGTCTGCGCTCAACTGCCGCAGGACGGCCTCGCAGCGACGAGTGACGTCGTCGGGCGGATTTCCCAGCACGACCAGGGCGCGAACGCGGTCGGTCTCTGGGATGGCGTCGAGCACCTTGGCGATGCGGGAGAGTGCGATGACAGCGTCGACCTTTCGGCGGGTGCGTTTCGGGGCGGGGGGTGGCGCGGCGGTCATTGGTGGTCCTTTCGTCATGTTGTCTTCGATCTTGAGTCCGTTGCGTGGAATTGGGCGCGCCAGGCCGCCAGCGACATCAAACCGCGAACCGTCAGGCATCAGGATAGTAAGCATGGCGTCTCCTACTTGTCCCGCGGGGCGATGATGTGAGCTTGGTTCTCGCCGTCGACCGCGCGCAGGAGGAACGGCATCAACGCGGCGTCGTATCGCATGAGCACCTCGTCCGATTCTATCCGACCGAGCGCCTCGGCGAGGTACCGCCAGGACAGGATGAACTTGACGTCGACCGTGGCTGGGTGGGTCAGTGGCACCTCCGTCGAGGCGTCGCCGCGCAGCGGGTCGGAGTTGCTGACCGTCGCCGTTCCGCCAGACAGCGCCAGCCGGAAGCCATCGCGATCGGCATGGTGGTCGGACATCAGGCCAGCTCGCTCGACTGCTGCCAGCATCTCCTTGCGGTTGAACCGCGCGACGTTCACCGCCGCGATGACGACCCCCTCGATGACCCGCTCGTACGGACTCGCCTGCCCGCCGATGGTCCTGATGGAGATGACGGAATCGCCGGCTACGCATACAAAGCGGTCGCCATCCAGGCCCACCCTGGCGGTCTCGGCCGAACCGAGCAGGGCCGCCATCCTGGCGGCCCCCATGTGGGGCACGTTGGCGACGAACGGCCCACCGGAGAAGGGAATCCGCGACTCTGCGATCCGATGGCTGCACACGCCGGCCACGGCCAGCATCCCGTTGTCGGAGCGCAGCAGGAGGCCGGACATGCGGGGCGCAGCGCCGATGGAGGTATCGATGCAGTATGCGCTGCGGGCGATGGCGCAGCGCAGGGCCTCAGCGTCGACCTCGGCGAGGCGCCCGTGGGCGACCGGCATCACCGCCGGCATATCCTTGTCCGGGAAGACGGGCAGCGCGATCTTCGCGGAGCCTGACGCGAGCGTAAGCCGCATGCGCTCTGCCTTGGCCACGTCAACCTCATCGCCCGGTAGCGACTTCGCCGCGGCGGCGAGCCCGACGGCGTCTACCCCGCAGGTCCAGGGCGGTGAACCGTCGAACGGCACCGTAGAAGACACCTGGGTCGTCGCGTCCATCGCCGATAGGGTAAGCCAGCCACCGTCGGACACCAGGCGCGTCAGCTTCATGACGTCAACCGGCGAGCGCTTGTCGACGACGTCGGCGCAGGCACGAGCGGCAGACAGCAGGGCGGCGGTGTTCACGATCCGCCCTTCCCCTTCTCCATGGCCTGGCGGATGACGTCGGCGAGTGCCCCCGACGCTGCTTCTATGACCGCACGACGATGTTCGTCGCCATCGGCAAGGGCGCGTAGCGTATGCGTCGCGACACTGACGTTATCGCCAAGGTGGCAATCCCGGGCCGCCCGCACAATCGCCTCCGCCAGCGCCTCTGGGGTCTGGATGGAGGCGCGGAGGCGGGTGATTTCGTCGACAGCGTTGTCCAGGAATTGAACAGGGAACGACGACGCCATCAGCTCGCCGTTCTCGAAGAGTGCCGCGAGCCGCCCGAAGGCTTCGTCGACGCCCGGGGTTGGCTTGCGCTTGCTCATTTCTTCACCTTCTCTCGTTCCAGGATGGCGGCGGGGTCGACGGCGTCCAGTCTGACAATGTGAAGCAACCTACCGCTGCACGCCTCGTGATCGCACGGCTTTCCTTCTTTCGTCTGCGCGCAAATTCCCAGGCGCAGTTCGTCGATAGACTTACCCAGGCCCCATCGTGCCCCCTCGACCAGCGCCTCCCTCCGTACCTGCTCCTCGCGTGCGGAGAGGGCGCGGACGGCGGCGACGATGCCGGCTCCAATTCCAATCTGGATGTGGCCGTCGTCGCCAAGCCCGCGGAACGGACGCGGGTTATCGTAACGCTCGGCATGGATGGTCTGCGAGTCGGGATGAAGCGTTGCCCACCACTGGGCAAACTCGCTATCCGGCGCAGCCTCGATAAACCGCTGCAACGCCTCCGGAGCAGTCATCGTCTCGGCCATCAGGCGGGCTCCTTTCGTCGCTCCCAGTATTCGGTCAGTGCCTCGGCGATCAGTTCACCGACAGCCGTGTGCAATCCCTCAGGGTCGGCCATGTAGCTGATCCGGCCCCAGCCGCGCACCAGGACGATGGGGCCCCGAAGGTCCGCCTTCTCCCTGTCGTCCTTGCCGTCGAGCACCATCTCGCCGTTCGCGTCCCAAACGTAGGAGATGCCGTCGAACTTGAACGGCGGCTCGTACAACGCCAGGACTCGCTTGCGCAGGTCGTCGGCCTTCGTGTTCGTCTCGGCCATCGTCACGCCTCCGTCCTTGCGAACCGCCTGGCTCTCCTGGCGACCCACTCGATTAGCTCCGCCGTCGTGCCCGCCTTCCGGTTCCACCGGTCAAATGCCTTGCCGCACATCGCGCACATCCCGGATGCCCATGTGCGGCGGCGGCATATCGGGCATCGCAGCGGCTTCACCTTCCCGCTCCGCTGCTGACCTGGGCTGGTTTGCTGCCGGCAAGGTCAAGGGTTTCAATCGCAACGTGCAGCGCAAGCGTCATAGCTCGTGCTCGTTTCCGCCCGGCTTCCATGGCGGCGACGGCATCAACGGTCTGACCGCAAACGCCGCCGCTCATTCCCCGTGACGCCGCGTCTCTCATATGCCGTAGCGCCGCGAGAACCACGTCGCGGTGTTCCTCGGGCACATCCGCCCACTTCACTTTGCTCCACCCTTCTTCGGGGCATCGCACAGCGCTTCGAGAACGCGCCGGGCGATGTCGTCGATGCGCATTCCGCGCCGCAGGAGTTGAAGCGTCACGTTGCGCTCTCCTGAGGTCAACGCCCGCCACGCCGCCACCTCGGGTAACGCGGACTCACGGTTCGTCCCCATCCGCGCTGGCGCATTGAGACTGGCCAGTTCGGCGCGGAGTGCGTCGCACGTGCTGTTGTACGCGTCCGCTGCGGCGATGGCCTGTCTGCGCCATTCCTGCTCGTCCGCGCGTCTCTCGCTGATGTACCGACCTAGGTA
>Ga0068862_100005582_pt1 | contig 10513 bp, 9 predicted proteins | sample KBSSwiS52_FD_66598 | JGI IMG/M metagenome (GOLD analysis project Ga0068862, IMG submission 66598) | Switchgrass rhizosphere microbial communities from Kellogg Biological Station, Michigan, USA - KBS Switchgrass S5-2 | ecosystem: Host-associated > Plants > Roots > Rhizosphere > Soil ... | reverse complement strand
GAGAAGGTCAGAATCGTCGCCTTCGGCTTCTTGACCAGGGCGCGGACCGCGAGGAACTCCAGGATGCGTTCCTTGATCTTCTCGAGCCCGTAATGGTCTTCGTTGAGGATCTCTTCAGCGCGCTTCAAATCGCGGCTTTCGCGCGTCTTCTTGTGCCAGGGCACCGCGATCAGCCAGTCCAGATAGTTCCGCGAGACCGTCGCCTCGGCCGACATCGGCGGCATCGCTTCCAGCCGCTTGAGCTCCTGGATCGCCTTTTCCTCGACGTCCTTGGGCATCTTGGACTGTTCGATCTTCTTCTTCAGCTCGTCGACCTCGTTGCCTTTCTCGTCCTTGCGGCCCAGTTCCTTCTGGATCGCCTTCATCTTCTCGTTGAGGTAGTACTCCTTCTGCGCCTTCTCCATCTGCTTCTTGACGCGAGACTGGATCCGGCGATCGACCTGGAGCTTGTCCACCTCGATTTCGAGGATGCCGGCGATGCGATTGAGGCGTTCGATCGGCGAGATGATCTCGAGCAGGTTCTGCTTCTCGTCGACGCCGACGAGCAGGTGCGCCGCGATCGTGTCGGCGAGCTTGCCCGGATCGTCCACGCGGACGGCGGCGATCATCGCGTCGTAGTGCAGGTTGTTCGACAGCTTGACGTACTGCTCGAACAGCGTCACGACCCGGCTCATGGTCTGTTCGGCGTCGGCGCTGGTTTCGCGCTGCTTCGCCAGCACCTTGACGACCACGCGGTAGAAGCCCTTGTCTTCCTTCCACTCGACCGCGCGCGCGCGATCGACGCCCTCGACCAGGACCTTGATGTTGCCGTCGGGCAGCTTCAGGCTCTGAACGACGTTGGCGACGCACCCCATCGTGAAGATGTCTTCGGGCCGCGGATCATCGACCGACGCGTCGTGCTGCGCCGCGAGGAAGATGCGCTTGTCCTTGAGCAGCGCGTGCTCGAGCGCCCGCGTCGACGACGGCCGCCCGATGACGAACGGCATCATCATGTGCGGAAAGACGACGACGTCGCGCAGCGGAACGATGGGAAGGGTCTCGTAAACTTCCAAGGAGGATGACTCCAATTATCCGGCTTTCTCAATCAGGGTGATCGGCTTGTCCTTCGCGAGCACGACTTCGCGGGTGATCGTGACTTCGCGGACCTTCTTCTGGTTGGGCACCTGATACATCAGGTCGAGCATCAGCTCTTCGATGATCATCCGCAGGCCGCGCGCGCCGATCTTGCGCTCGAGCGCCGACTCGGCGATCGCCTCGAGCGCGTCGTCGGTGAAGCGGAGCTTCACGTTCTCGTACTCGAACAGCTTCATGTACTGGCGCGTGATCGCGTTGCGTGGCTGCGTGAGGATCTGGATGAGCGCGGCCTTGTCGAGCTCGTGCAGCGTGCCGACGACCGGCAGGCGGCCGACGAACTCGGGGATGAGGCCGTACTTGATGAGATCCTGCGGCTCGAGCTGCTCGAGCGTCGCGCCGATGTCGCGGCCGCGCAGCGATTTCACGTCCGCCTTGAAGCCGAGCGTCTTCTTGCCGACGCGCCGCTCGATCGCCTTGTCGAGCCCCACGAACGCGCCGCCGCAGATGAACAGGATGTTGCTGGTGTCGACCTGGAAGAATTCCTGGTGCGGATGCTTGCGGCCGCCCTGAGGCGGCACGTTGGCGACCGTGCCCTCAAGAATCTTCAACAGCGCCTGCTGAACACCTTCGCCCGACACGTCGCGGGTGATCGAGGGGTTCTCGTCCTTCCGGCAGATCTTGTCGACCTCGTCGATGTAAATGATGCCCTGCTGGCACTTCTCGATGTCGCCGCCCGCCGCCTGCAGCAGCTTGAGGATGATGTTCTCGACATCCTCGCCGACGTAGCCGGCTTCGGTCAGGGTCGTCGCGTCGACGATGGTGAAGGGGACCGAGAGCAGCTTCGCGAGCGTCTGGGCGAGCAGCGTCTTGCCGGTCCCGGTCGGGCCGATGAGCAGGATGTTGCTCTTCGTCAGCTCGATGTCGTTGCGGCTGCGGGGCTGCTTCTGGATTTCAATCCGCTTGTAGTGGTTGTAGACGGCGACGGCTAGCTTCTTCTTGGTCCGCTCCTGGCCGATCACGTACTCGTCGAGGAATTTCTTGATTTCCTGGGGGGTCGGCAAGGATGAGCGCGTGCCGCGATTCTCGAAGCGGTTGTCGTCGGCAATGATGTCGTTGCAGACCTCGACGCACTCGTCGCAGATGAAGACCGTGGGCCCGGCAATGAGCTTGCGGACGTCGTTCTGGTCCTTGTTACAGAAGGAGCACCGCAGGACCTCGGTTTCCCCGGCCTTTTTCACCATTCTATGCCCTAAGCCCTTCGCCCTAAACCCTTTGAGCCGCTAGGCGCGTTTTCGGATGACATCGTCAATGATACCGTATTCCTTACCCTGGTCGGCCGACATGATGTAATCGCGCTCTGTATCGTCCTGGATACGCTTGACCGGCTGTCCGGTATGGTGGACCAGGATTTCGTTGATGCGTTCGCGCATGCGCAGGATCTCGCGGGCCGCAATATCAATATCGGTCGCTTGGCCGGCCAAACCAGACATGAGAGGCTGGTGGATGACGATCCGTGAATTCGGGAGGGCGAAACGCTTTCCTTTCGCCCCTGCCGCCAGCAGGACCGCAGCCATTGACGCCGCCTGGCCGATGCAAATGGTCTGGACGTCCGGTTTGATGAATTGCATCGTGTCGTAGATGGCCATCCCGGCCGTAATCGACCCCCCGGGGCTGTTCACATATAACTGAATGTCCTTGTCGGGGTCCTCAGCCTCGAGAAAGAGCATCTGCGCGATGGCCAGGTTCGCAATCTGGTCGTCGATCGGCGTGCCGATGAAGATGATGCTGTCCTTCAGGAGACGCGAAAAAATGTCGTAGGCGCGTTCGCCGCGATTGGTCTGTTCGACCACCATCGGTACGAGTTGCATCCGCGAATCGGGTAGCTGGCGCATGGCTGAGATTCTGCTGGTTGTCGGGGAAAATCGATGCGGGAAAGCGTTACGAATTCCCCGCGATTGTAGCACGCGACATCACGAAGTCAATTGACTTCTCCCGCCTGAGGCCGGCCGCGACGCGCGTCAGGCCTCCTTCTTTCTCGAGCGCCGCACGCACCGCCGCCGGGGTTCGCCCCGTGCGCTCGGCGTAGCGGCCCACTTCCCGCTCCACCTCCTCCTCGGTCACCTGGAGCTGCTCGCGCCGCGTGACCTCGTCGAGAGCGAGCGCCGCCGCCACCGCCTCGCGCGCGACCTCGCGCTGGCTCTCGCGGAACGCGTTCCAGTCGATGCCGGCCTGCCGCGGGTCGATGTGCTGATCGATCAGGCGGCGGGCGAAGTCCTCGAGCCGGCGCTCGAGCTCGCGTTCGACCATCGACGCCGGCACTTCGAAGGGCACACGCGCCGCCAGCTGTTTCATCAGGTCGCCTCGCACCTCCCGCTCTGCCGCGTGCCTCGCCTCGTGCTCCAGGTCTTCACGCACGCGCGTCTTCAGCGCGTCCAGCGTGTCGAAGTCACCGAGGTCTTTGGCGAACTCGTCGTCCAGTTCCGGTACCACGCGGCGCTTGATCCCTTTGATCGTCACTGTATACGAGACGTCGGTGTTGGCGAGCTCCCCAATCGGGTAGTCCTCCGGGTAGTGAATGTCGAAGCTCTTGGTGGCGCCCACTTCGAGGCCGAGCAGCTGCGCGTCGAAGCCGGGCGGGTTCGCCTTCGCCCCGAGCTCGATGCTGACATCGGTATGCGTTTCGGGCGCGCCCTTGCCATCGCGGCGCTCGAGATCCAGCACTACCGTGTCGCCATCGTCGACACCGCGCCCTTCCACCGGTTCGTGACGCGCGGCGCGATCGCGGAGGCGCTGCAGCGCGCCATCCACCGCCGCGTCGTCGATGGCGACCGCCGGGCGTTGGAGAGCAATCGCGGAGAGGTCGCCCGGGTCGAACGGCGGCACCGTGTCGAACGACGCGGTGAACGTGAGCGGCTGACCTTCTTCAATCGTGACGTCGCGGACATCCGGTGTGTCGACCGGCTCCATCCCCTTCTCGCGCAGCGCGTCGTCGACGGCGCGCGGGATGAGGTCGTGGGCAACGTCATGGAGGATCTGGTCCTTGAAGCGCTGCTTGATCACGCGCGCCGGCGCCTTGCCAGGACGGAATCCAGGAATGCGCGCCTTGCGGGAGTAATCGGTCGCGACCCGATCGATCTCGGCGTTGACGATATCGGTGGGAATTTCCACGCGCACGTTCTTGCGCGTTTCGTTGATGTCGGCGAATTCAGTCTTCATGGAATTGGTGAGTTGGCGTTGCCGTCCACCTTCGCGCTGCGCGATCCGGTGGGCACTCTTTCACCTGAGTGTAACTGCGGTCCACCTCCGCGCTTTCGCGCTACGGTGGGCAACCTTCGCCTGTCAGGCGCTTGCACCGTAGCTCCCGCCTTCGCGCTGCGCACGGTGCTTGCACTCCGTAGCTCCCGCTCTTTGCGCGCTTCGGCGGGCAGGCGCGCACACACGGGAGCGAAGGAGTGCGAAAGGAGGGACTCGAACCCTCATGGCTGTTAACCACCGGATCCTAAGTCCGGCGCGTCTGCCAGTTCCGCCACTTTCGCTCAACCTCCGACAACGATAACATGCCGCCGATGCGACCGTGCTGACTCGTACAGTCGACGAGGTTCGGGCGCCCGCACGCGATTGGCTGGCCGGTCTGACCCTCTGTGCTTTCGCCGCCGGATACCTCGCCTGGACCATTCCCCGCAACCACCCGCCCGGCGACGATGCCGCGATGCTGCTGCGCTACGCGCAGCACGTCGCGAGTGGTCACGGATTCGTCTGGAATGTCGGCGAGCCACCGGTCGACGGCGCCACCGATTTTCTGTTCGTCGTGGCCATCGCGGCGGTGGTCAAGCTCGGGGCATCGGTCGAAACAGCCGCGCGTCTCTTGTGCGCCGTCGCGCACGTCGTCACCGTCCTGCTCGTCTACCTGGTGCCGCGACGGCTGTACGGCGCATCGCCTTTTCTGTGCGCGGCCGTTGCGGTGTTCGTCGCAATCGGCCCTGCGAAGGTGTACATCGCCACGGCATTCGGCACGCCGTTTTTCGCACTGTGGGTCGCGCTGCTGTGGACGGTCGCGCTCGTGGCCCTGGAACGACGCAGCCGGTGGGCCGACAACGCGCTACCGGTCCTCGCGTGTCTCCTGGGTATGTCGCGGCCCGAGGGCGCGATTCTCGGCGCCGTCGTGCTTGTGGGCGTTGCGATCTCGCGCGGCGCGAGCGCCGCGCGCACCCTGGCGCGTTTCGCGCTGTGGTTCGGCGTGCTCGGCGGAGCGTACTTTCTGGCGCGCTGGCGCTATTTCGGACACCCGCTGCCGAATCCGTTCTACGTCAAGGGCGGCGGGCAGCTGTACTGGTCGAGTCTGCGCAACGCCGGTGGCAACGCGCTACGGCTCGTCGGCGCACTCGTGCCGCTGCTCGGTTTGGCGTTGGCAAGCGCGAGCGGCACCCGGCGACTGCTCTTCCTGGCATGGCCGGTTGGCGTCTTCACCGGGATCTGGCTGCTGCTGTCGAATGAAATGAACTACGCGATGCGCTTTCAGTACGCCGTGCTTCCACTGGTGGCGATCGCGGCGCCCGGCATCATGGCCGGCGCGGACCAGATGTGGCGCGATCGCATCTGGCCGAGCCTCGACGGCGGATGGCGTCGTGCTCTGCCGGCGTCCGCGGCGATTGGCGTGACGTTGATTCTGTTGCAGCAGCACCGCAGCTTCGTCGTCGCCGGACACGACAGCCGCCGCGAGGTCGGCCTGGCGCTTCGGGCCTACGGCGATCGCGGCTACACGATGGTGGTGTCCGAGGCGGGACTGCTACCCTTCTACTCAGGTTGGCGCGCGATCGACGCGTGGGGCCTCAACGACACGGAGATCGCCCGCGCCGGCCGGCTCACCGACGAGTATCTCGAGCGATCGCATCCGGCGGTGATCATGTTTCATTCCTACTCGTCGCCGATTGCGCACCTGCAACGCGTGCCGGATCGATGGGACGCCATGGTCGAGCACCTCCGCGCGTTCGCCGAGGCGAGAGCCTATCGGCTCGCGGCGTCGTTTGGTCTGAGGCCAGACGACACGCACTCGTATTACGTGCGCTCCGACCTGGCCGATGCGGATCGGATTGTCGAGGCGATTCGCTCGATGCAGTACTACTTCGTGGACGCCGAGGGATCGTCGGTCGACTTCGCCCACCTGACGCGTTAGCGCCTATTCCTTGCCAGCATCCGCGCCGAAAAAACGCCAGACTCAATCGATGGGATCCTGGAATGCACCGCCGGCGCATCGCTTCCGCAAGACCATTCAACGGCTGGCGGCGGATGCCGGCTTCCACATCGGTCGGATGCCGCCCAACCGGTTCGAAGCCACCGAAGATGTTCTCAAGGCGCTCAAGCGACGCGGACTCAGCCCCGCCTTGATAATCGACGTCGGCGCGAACGTCGGTGTCTGGACGCGTCTGGCGCGGCGGCTCTTTCCCATGGCCGAGTGCCACATGATCGAGCCGCAGCCCTCGTGCCGCCAGGTGCTTACCGATTACCAGCGCGCCGACACGCAGGTTCACCTGCATCCGGTGGCGCTGACCCTGCCGGACGTTGCGGAAGTCAGGATGACAGGCGCCGGGACGACGGGAGCGTCCGTCAATCCGCAGGGCGACGACAACGTCATCGTCGTTCCCGCCTCAACATTCGATCAACTCTTCGGCAAGATGCTGACACGAGGCCAGCGCCCTCTGGTCAAGTTGGACATCGAAGGACACGAGCTCGACGCGCTGACAGGAGCGAGCGCCTCGCTCGCGGCGATCGAGGTCATCATCACCGAGGTCAGCTTCTACGACATCGAGCGCTCCGGTCATCCGGTCTTCCTGGATGTCCTCAACTTCCTTCGCGCCCGCGACTTCGAGCTGTTTGATTTCGTGTCGCTGGGATCGCGGCAACGGGACGGGCGGCTGCGGATCGGAGACGCCGTCCTGATTCGACGCGACAGCGATCTCGTCGCCGACCTGGCGTGGGCCTGATTCCCGAAACTAATAAGTAGCGTCGCGCTCGGCCCACCACCAGATGCCGAGTGCGGTGGCGAGAAGTGCGGTGGCCGCGGCGTAGAGCGGCAGCGACGGACCAACCCGCCGCGCGAACGCCACCAGGCTGGAGCCGAACAGATCCACGACGTCGTTGCTGACCGCGACGAGGCCCGACCGGTTCAGCAGCATCCAGATGCCGGCGATGACGATGAGGACGACGGCCGCGATCGCCACGTTGAAGCCGACGTCCAGAAACTGCTCGCTGCGCCAGCGCGCGCGCCGCACCCGGGCGAGCGTCCGCGTGGTGAACTGCGCCGGCGGTTTCGGGATGGAGCGCACACGGAGCATCCGCTCGAGCGCGCGAGCGCTGACGAGCGCCGCCGCGCAGTTGGGGCACGTGGTCAGGTGCTCGGCGACGCGCCCGTCGGGCGTCAGATCGCCAGCGGCAATCGCCTCGACCGCGTCCAGTGCTTCGTCGCAGAACATGAACTCAGAACTCCGAACTTAGAACTTAGAACCCGGAACCCTGAAACCGGCGGTCATTTCAGATCCGTCTCCAGCATCCGCCTCAGCTGCTGTTTCGCGCGGTGCAGCTGGGTTTTCACGGTGCCCAGCGGAAGGGCGAGCGCTTCCGCGAGGTCCTCGTACTGCACGCCCTCGAGGTAGTGCGCCGCGACGACCAGGCGATAGTTCGACGGCAGTCGCGCGATGGCCTTTTCGAGCCGATCCCGCAGTTCCAGATCGCCAAACTGCCGATCGGATGCCGACGGTGTCCGCGTCCGCATGCGCTCGTCGTCCAGCGACAGGGCCGGTGCGGGCCGGCCCTGGTCGTGCACGCAGACGTTGGCGACGATGCGGTAGATCCAGGTGGAAAGACGCGCTTCGCCCCGGAAATAGGGGAGGCCCCGGTGGACCCGCAGAAAGACGTCCTGCGCCAGATCTTCCGCCCGCGATCGGTCCTGCACCGTGCGCGCGATCAAGGCGAACACCAGATCCTTGTACCGGTCGACCAGCTCCTGAAACGCGCCCTCATCGCCTCGACGGCAGCGCTCGACGAGCTCGCGCTCGTTGCCGGCCTCCATCGGACACCGTATTAGAACACGCGATCATCGAAATTGTTTCGCGGTGAAACAATTGGGTAACTCGGCCAGTCTAATCAACACATGGACGATTTCCCCTTCATGGCTTGGCCGTTTCTCATTCCGATCATTGCCATTGTCGGGGCGTTCACCACGGCCATTGTCGCGACGCTGTCCAGAGCGCGCGTGCGTGAGCTCGAAATCCGCGAGCGGATCGCGATGATCGAAAAGGGGCTGGTGCCGCCGCCCGAGGTGGATCCCCACGGCTTCGACCGGGCGATGGACCGCTACGATCGCTATAGCGTTCGCGCGCCCCGGCGCCACCGCAGCGCGGGCGTCACGCTGATGGGCGTCGGCTTCGGTCTCATGGTGCTCATCGCGTTTGCCGGCGAAAGCCCTTCCTCCGCCCTTGGGGTGGGGGGGTTCCTCGTGGTCATCGGACTCGCGTTCTTCCTGAACAGTCTCTTCGACCGGAACGATCCCCCGATGCCGGCCGGTCCCCGACCCGGTCCCGTGGAGCCCCGCCGCCAGGATTGATAATCGCCAGGTTCCCCGCCGATACGCCGCTTAATCCTTACTGATACAGCCCGTCCTGCCGATAATGTCCGTCGAACCCGAGTGTGTCGACGGCGGCGTCCTGATGTATCTCCGCTGATACAGATCGGTCCTTCGAGTCATCTCCTGTCGCTCCAGCTGCCTTGTCAGTGTAACTGACGGGGCGAAGCGCTACCTGCCCCCAGCCACAAGAGAAAAACCCGTGACCCCAGATACTCTGACCTTCGCAGACGCGCGCTCGGCCCGCCAGGCCTCCGTCCGGTCCGGGGCGGTCGAGCTCGTCGGCCGATCCCACGCCATCTCGCGCGTTCAGGAACTGCTGCGGCGCGCGGCCGGCAGCGACCTCTGCACCCTCATTACCGGCGAGCCCGGATCGGCGGTCGAGTCGGTTGCGCGGGAGCTGCATGCGCGCAGCCGCCGTTCGGACACGCCGTTCGTCCTGGTCGACTGCGGCGCGGCTGATACGGGCAGCATCGATCGGCTGTTGTTTGGCTCGGCGCCCGACCTGTCGGCAGGCTCGGGGCCGCGAAACGAGGCGGCCGATCTCGAACCCGTGACGAGGGACAGCTGCATGGCCGCGGCCATCGGCGGGACCCTCTTTCTCCAGGACGTCAGCGAGCTGCCCGCCAGCACGCAAGCCAGGCTGGCGCGGATCGCGCGCGACGGCGAGGTTCGCATCGACGGCGCGGCGGTCGCCACCATGTGCCGCCTGATCGCCAGCGCGTCCCCCGGCCTCGACGCCGACGTACACGCGCACCGATTCCGCGGCGATCTCTACCGGCGCCTGTCGGCGACGCGTATCGATCTGCCGCCGCTGCGCGATCGCGCCGAGGACGTTCCGCTGCTCGCGCAGCGGCTGCTGGACGACTGCGCGGAAGCGGGATCGCCCGCGCGAAGCTTCACGCAGACCGCGCTCGCGCTTCTCGGCGCGCTGACATGGCCCGGCAACTTCGCCGAGCTCCGCGACGCCATCCACCGCGTCGTCGCTGAAACTGACGTCGCGGTCATCCAGGTGGAACACGTGCTCCCGGCCTTACGGCTGCTGCGCGCTCCGGCGCCGTTCGTGCCTTCCGGCAATCTGCGGGAGGCGCGGCTGCGGTTCGAGCGCGAGTACATCGCGGCGGTGCTGCAGCATCACGGCTGGCGCATGGCCGAGGCGGCACAAACGCTCGGCATTCAGCGTCCCAATCTGTATCGAAAGGCACGGCAGCTGGGCATTCCGCTCGCGCGGCTGTCGGAGTAATTGAGAACGGTCATGATGGTCATGAACATTCTTTTCTCAGTCGCTTTCACCCTCACCCTCGGCGCGTCCCTGTCTGCCCAGCCGGCGCAACCGCCGGCGTCATCACCGCAGACACCCGCACGGCCGTACCAACCGGAGTCCGAAATCCCGAAGCAGGACGGCCGGAGCAGCACGCGGCCAACGCCGCCGCAGACCGGCGAGGTCTACGTCATCGGCCCGCAGGACTCGCTGTCCGTCATCGTGACGGACGAGGCCGATCTGACGAACAAGTACCGCGTGGACACCGACGGCACGATCACGATGCCGTACCTCAATCGAGTACCGGTCGCGGGGCTCACGCTGGCGGAAGCGCAGGTCAAGATCGCGCAGATGCTGCAGGCGGGCTATCTCCGGAACCCCCAGGTGCGCGTCGAAGTGGATCAGTTCAAGTCGAGGCGCGTCTTCGTCAGCGGCGAAGTTCGCACGCCGGGTTACGTCACGATGGCGGGTACGACGATGACGCTGCTCGAGGCGTTGGCGCTCGCCGGCTCGCCGACGCAGAACGCCAGCAACGACATCAAGGTCGTACACCCCTCGAA
>Ga0068862_100005580_pt1 | contig 10513 bp, 11 predicted proteins | sample KBSSwiS52_FD_66598 | JGI IMG/M metagenome (GOLD analysis project Ga0068862, IMG submission 66598) | Switchgrass rhizosphere microbial communities from Kellogg Biological Station, Michigan, USA - KBS Switchgrass S5-2 | ecosystem: Host-associated > Plants > Roots > Rhizosphere > Soil ... | reverse complement strand
AAGCACCTTCACCTCCGGAATCGAACCCGTCTCGATGGACGGCCGCGCGCCACTCTACTTCGATAACGGCGCATTGAAAAACTTCTCCGATCCGATCGCCGCCGGACCGCTACACGGCTCTCAGCGGCGCAGCTCGGCTCCCAGCCGGGCGGCGAGCCGCACCGAGGCATCGATCTCGACCTTGCGGATCGAGACGCTCTCGACGTTGAGTCCGAACGGGACCCCCAACCGCCGGCAGAACGCGATCAGGTCGACGGCCGTCGCGACCGCCTGCTCGTAGGAAGCGTCGAGAGTGTCGTCGGCGTGGCGCAGCTCGTTCTCGATCCAGCGCGGGACGGTCACGCCGAGCCACTGGAGGAACTCCAGGGTCTTGAGCGAACCGCAGACCGAGAAGCTGAACACGATCGGCACCGGTTCGAGGTTCCGCGCGGCGCACTCGTGGTGGTAGTCGGAGATCAGGTTCTTCGCCGCGTTGACGTCGTAGACGATCTGGGTGATGAAGAAGGAGCAGCCCGCGGCCTGCTTCGCGATCAGCCGCAGGTGCTCGTCGCCCAGGCGTGCGTGTCGCTCGGCGATCGCAACCCCGCCGAGCGGCAGCTCCGGCTGCACCTGGTCGCGTAGCTCGTAGGCTCGGGCGAGCGAGGTGTGGACTGCCTTCTCGCGCGAGGAGGACCCGACGAACACCGTCAGCGCCTGGGACGGATCCTGCTCCTCCAACCAGGAGCGGAAACGATCCTCTCGGTACTTGCCCACCGCGCGGTAGACGATGGCGGGGACTTCCAGCCGGGCGAGATCGCGGACGAGATAGTCGGCGGGGTCCATCGTCGGCAGGAACGGGAACGGGCGCTCGTCGGGATTGCGGTCGCTTTCGTCGTCGATGTCGTAGAGGACGAGGCCGTCGATAGCCAACGACCGCAGCCGCTCCAGGGTGACCCGGGCGATTTCCGCGGCCTCTTCTGGGCTCGTCGTCAGTCGCGGCGGCGTCACCGCGAAGAGCAGGAACTCCCCCGATCGAGCAGCGATGCCCCGTTGCAGATTCACGCGCGGAACCTTAGGAAAGCCGAGTCCCTACAGGTTTGGCGCCGGACTGGGCCGCCTGATCGCCGTCGCCGACGCAGGCGCCGAGGCCGAGCCTCTGCAGCAGTGCGTCGTTTTGGATAACGATTCATTTGCAACGGGGTCACCCGGGTCATAGGGTCCCTCGCAGTGTCTCTGCCCGTTCGCTTGGCGCCCTCCTTGCGTCGAATCTCGGTCATCGCGCTCGTCCTCTCGGCGGCGTGCATCTGCGCCGCCCCGGCCTCAGCCGACACGATCAACTGGAAGCCCTGCAAGGAAGCCGAAAAGGGGCTCGAATGCGCGCGCGTCCAGGTACCGCTGAACTGGTCGGAAATCGCCGGCCCGAAGATCACGCTGGCGGTGATCAGGCGTCCGGCGAGCGAACCGGCGCAGAGGATCGGATCGCTCTTCTTCAACTTCGGCGGTCCTGGGGCGTCCGGGGTCGGAACGGTCAAAGCCACCGGCCCACAGCTCGACAAAATCGGCGACGGTCGCTTCGACGTCATCAGCTGGGACCCGCGGGGCACCGGCGAAAGCACCCACATCTCGTGCTTCGCGAACAAAGAGGAAGAAGCGAAGTTCTGGGGCGTGTACACGGTCCCGATCAGCAACGCCGAATGGAAGCAGCGGATGCCGCAGGCGATAGCGTACGCCAAGCGCTGCACCAAGCGGAACCGGACCCTCCTGCGCTACGACTCGACCGCCGACACGGTGCGCGACATGGACCACCTGCGCGAACTGCTCGGCGAACCGAAACTGAACTACCGCGGGATCTCCTACGGCACCTTCCTCGGCCAGACCTACGCCAACCTCTTCCCCGACGAGGTCCGGGCGATGGTCCTCGACGCCAACCTCAACCCGTTCGAATTCACCAAGGCGGTGGTCAATTCGATGGCGTCGAGCAACGCCGACACGGATCTGGTGATGCGGAAATTCGCCCAGCTCTGCGCCGAGGCCGGGCCGCAGCGGTGCGCGCTCGCCAATGGCGGCTCCCCGCAGAAGCGGCTGAACCGGCTCGTCGCGCAGCTCAAACGGGGCCCGATCCCGGCGCCCAAGGCCGACCCGCCGAAGCTCACCTACAGCGACCTGCTGATCCGCGTCTTCATCGGCCAGGCCGGACCCGCGGAATGGCCGCAACTCGCGAGCGAACTCGACGAAGCCGCCCGCGGCGACGGCTCTTCGATCGCGATGTTCGGCCAGAGCTTCGGGTCGGCGCTCACGGCATCGCTGAACGCCGCCGTCGGACTCCAGTGCGCCGATAAGCCGGTGCCGCCGAAACTCGGCTCAAGCGACTGGCCCCAGGTTCTGAGGACCCTGACCAAGGTCAGCGTCTGGAATGGCCCATTCAACGACTGGCTCCTCTGGGCGCCCTGCTCAGCATGGACGGTCGCGGCCGTCAACCGCTACACCGGCCCGTGGAACGCGGACACCCCGAACCCGGTCCTGGTAATCGGCACCCGCTACGACCCGCGGACGAACTACGGCGCGTCGGTCCTCGTCTCGAAGACCCTGAAGAACGCGACCCTCCTCACCCACGAAGGCTATGGCCACACCTCCGACGCCGATCCGAGCGCCTGCGTCGAACGTGACGTCGCCAGGTACCTCACCACCCTGAAAACGCCACCGAACGGCGCTGTCTGCCAATCCGATCGAGAGCCGTTCGATCCCGACTTCGGAGAGCCACTTCCTTGAGTTCTGTGCCGCGTCGTAGGCGGCGGCTGGCAGTTCTTCTCGCAGGGCTGATCGCGGTGGCCGCGCTATCCGCCTCGGCTCGAGCGAGCGAGTCCGAGCCGGAGTTCACCGGTACGGAAGAGGCCGGCGACGCCTACTCTTCGCGGGCGCGCCCGTAGCGCTCGAAGATCACCCGCGAGCCGAACGTCTTGGTCTCGATCAGGTCCAGGGGGACGTCCTCGGTCACCGGCGGCAGGAACGGCGTGCCGCCACCGACGACGACCGGATAGCGGAAGATCCGCAACTCGTCGACGAGGCCGAGCTCGACAGCGGCCGCGGCCAGGCCGGCGCCGCCGATCGCGACGTCCTTGTCGGTCGCCTCGAGTGCCGCAGCGGCCTCCTCGGCCAGCGAGGCCTTGGCGAGCCGGGCGTTGCCCTCAACCCTGTCGAGCGTTCGGCTGAAGACGATCTTCGGGATCGTGGACCAAGCGTCGGCGAACGCGGCCCCGGACTCCTCCTCGCGCAGCGACGGATCCGTCTCCCACACCTGCATCGTCTCGTAGAGCTTGCGGCCGAGAAGGAACCCGCCGAGCTCGCGTACCTGCTCAGTGTGAAAGCGAAACAGCTCGTCGCTGGGGATGGTCCACTCGAACCCGCCCTCTCGGTCGGCGATAAAACCGTCCACTGAGACGCTCATCGAAAAGATCAGCACGGCTTCAACCTCGAACTTGACATCAAGCTCTCCCCCAATCGTCGTGGGCGATTCAAGGACCCGAGGGTCGCAGATTCAGGTCTTGCCCTGCCGACCGCTCAGAGCACCTGCGATCGTGAGCGGTGCTCGGCAAGTCTTGCTTGCTGGTTGCGGGATCTCATCGGCGCCCGATCGATCCGAAGCGCAGGTGCGTCGAGACGCAGACCTGCGCTGCGGAACGGTGCTCCACTGAGTCTGGAACCGCTGGTCGCTAGCGGGGGCCGGTGACCGTGATTGCCCGGACCAGGGGTTTGATGCGGCCGATCTGCACGGTGAGCTTCGCGGGGCCGCGCTTTGCTTTGCGAGGGAGGTGCAGTTTCAACGTGATGTTGCCGCTCGCGTGGCGTCGTTTCGCTTTCGCGAGCGTCGCTTTGCCGTGGGTCAGCGAGGCCTTGACGGTCCCGGCGGCACCGGTCACCTGGAGACGGAGATTGAGCGTCGCGCCGGCGACCACCGATTGTGGGAGCTTGCCAAGGAACGTGAGGCGGGCCGTGGGCTGCTTCACGACCGCAGGAGGGTTGACCGGCGCCTTGCCGGTACCGGACGGCGCCTGGCTTGCGAACGGATCCGGTGAGTCGACCGGCGCCCCGTGACCCGCGGCCGGGGTGGTCAGACCTTCCATCTGCTGCACCGAACGGACGGCCGCCTCCACATCGATGATCCCGTGCGCCTTGTTTGCCGTCTGGTAGCCATCGACGGGCCGGCTGGTGGAGACGAGGACTTCGCGAATCGTCGACGGACTGAGTTTGGGCGCGATGCCGCGCAACAGTGCCGCGGCCCCGCTCACGTGCGCGGTCGCGCCGCTGGTGTAGCCGAACTCTCCACGCGTGCCGATGGCCGTGGGCACGCCTGCATAGCCGGGAGCGGACACGTCGGTTGAGGTGTCCGCGTTGACGGTGCCTGCGGTGTCGTCCGGGTTGGCCAGTCCGACGCAGACGACGTTCGGGTAGGTCGCCCTGTCGGTGCACAGCGTGTAAGGAGCGGCGTTCTGATCGGTCCCGCCGATCGCGAAGACGAAGAGCACATTGGATTGGTTGTGGATGAAGATCCGAAACGCCGCGCTGTAGTCGTTCTCGGGAGGCCAGGAGGCGTTGATGACCGACGCGCCCATCGCGACGGCGTAGGTCAGGCCATCCAGCGCGGGCTCGTTGTAGCAGTCCGGGTTGCCGCCGTAGCAGGCGCGAACGGGCAACACCCTCGCGTTGGGCGCCACGCCGGCGCCGCCGATGCCGTTGTTGGGCACTGCTGCGATGACGGCCGCCGTGGCGGTGCCGTGGCCATATGGGTCGGCGGGATCACCATCGGGGATCGTTGATGGGACCGCCTCCTGACCGCTCCCGACGAAATCGCAGCCGAAGTCCCTGGCCGGGTCAGCGGCGTAGCTCGGCCCGGGCCCGTACTCGTCGGCGCAGGTGTACGGCATCGGCATTCGCATCAGATGCGGAGCGATGTCCGGGTCGGAAAGCAGCGCGCCGGAGTCGATATCGCCGACGATGACGTGCTGTGGCGTGCGGGCCAGGATGTCGAGCGCGTCGGGCACGCGGATCTGCTGCAGATCTCCCTCCAGCCAAGGGTCGTTGTACGTCTTCGCAGCGTGCGCCGGGCTCACCAGCGCGAGCGAGAAGATCGCCCCCACGAGCATTCCCAGCACCCTGCGTGCCCTGTGCCCTGCCACTAGCTGGCCTCTCATCGCCGCGATTCTCTCCACGCGGCTTCGACCCAGCAACGGGGTAGCACCGAAGGAATTGGCCCTAGCGCAGGCGGATTCTCTTGACCTGGGGGGAGCGGCGGGTGTAGAAGCGCCGGATGTCGACCGGGGTTTTTGATCCGACACTTGCGGGGGCTCGCAAGTGAGGAAGACGTTGACGGTGCTGGTCATCGCGGCGATCCCGTTCGCCGGGCCGGCACCGAGAGCGGCGGCGGCGAGGACGCAGGTCAAGCCTCCAACCACGTCCAGCTCGTTCGAAGTACCCGCCAGCAATGGCTACTGGGTCAGCGTTACCGCGACCCGGACGGCCAACCGCGGCCCGGCCGAGGTCGCGGTCAGCGCGGTGAACGAACGGGGAAGCAGGGGGAAACGAGCATCGAGTACTCGACCCACGGTCGACTCGCCAAAGACGGCGGGATCGACGCGAAGCTGCCCGGGCTCGGTCGGATCGCGGTTAGTTTCGAGCAGACCAAGGTGCACCGGGTGAAGTTCGTGAACCCTGCCTGCGGCAACCCGGTGACGCGGCTCCGCAAGGGCGTCTTCACCGGGACCATCGCCTTCCACGGTGAGGGCGGGTTCACCAAGGTGCACCGTCGCAGCGCCCAGGGTCAGATTCGGGAGACCTTCCGCCACGTCTGCGACGAAGGAGAAGCTGTCGAACCCACCGGCCCGATAGGAACGCCGAACAGCCAGAGCCTCTTCGTCGCCGGCGAGGGTGGGGGAGGCACCATCTCGTTCTCGGCCGCCGGCCCGCCTCCGCTCGACCCGTCGCTCCCCCCGTCCGGCTTGGCGACCGTTCTGTTCTGGGCTCGGTACCTCGGCGAGCTCCGCGGCATGCAGGTCTCCGCGTATGTAGCCGCGACGAGCGGTTCCAACCGCTTCTCGGTCACTACGACGGCCGGGGCGCCCACCGATGCGATAGTCAAGCCACCCGCGCCGTTCGCAGGCGAAGCGGTCTTCCATCTCGAATCGCCGACGACGGCGAGCTGGGCCGGAGATCTCAGGGTCGAGCTTCCGGGCGTCGGCGCTGTCGCCCTCGCTGGTCCCGGCACCTGGGCGGCGCTTTGCGAAGGGATCCCCTGCACCGAAACGCTTCCCCCGGGCGTTCGGTGAGCGTAGGTTTTCCCCGGTGACGCAATTCGATTCGCCAACGGACCTGCTCTACAACCGCGGGCCGATCTCCGATCCCGAGGATTTCGCCAGCGAAGCCGGCGCTGCCTCGTGGCTCTACCTCTGCGGCGAGGAGTTCGCGGCGATGGAGGGTGGAATGTCGTATGCCAGCGTCAAGGCAGCGGTGACGGAGTCGGCCAACGTCGTCTCCGATCCCCCTCGGGTCCTCGATATGGAGCTCGCCCGGAGGCAGGTCGCCGCGCTCGACCAGCTGCCGCGGCCGACCTTGGTCACCTGCCGCACCGGGCCGCGGTCCTCGGCGCTCGTCTACCTCTACTCCGGCCTCAGGACGGGGGCCTCGGCCGACGAGGTTCTGCGCCAGGCCGAGGCCGACGGTGCCCCATTTGCGAAATCGGACGAGTTGCGGGAGTGGGTCACGCAGGGCCTCGAGGAGCTCGCCTAGGCGGCGTTCTCAGAAGCCGCGGGGGTTTCACCGCGGGGCGCCGACCTCTTCCGAAATTAGCCCCGACCCTTGAGGCGAACGGACAGCTGGTCGGTGCTGACCTTGCCTTTCACCTTGGTCGCGTGGGCGCGGAGCGTGAGTGGCAACGACTCGCTCGAGTCGAGGCGCGCGAGCTGGGAGGCGAGCTCGGGTGAGATCGGCAGGTTGAAGGTCGATGGCTTGCCCGGCGCTACGGTTTTCTTCGCCCGCAGGGTTGCCGGGCTTGGGCCCGGCAGCGCCGCGGTGACTGCGACCGGGGTCTTCGCGCTCGACCTGACCCTGACCTGGATCGCTTCGGGGGTGACCACGTATCCACGCTGAGAAGTTGACCGCCGGGCAGGCTGAGTGGAAGGCGGCGCTCTGCGGGCAGCCGTCCCGCGTGTGTCGCCATAGCGGTCGCCATCGGCATCGATTTCAAGCTCGGCGTTGATGCCAGTGATTGCTTGGCCTTCCTTTACGTAGAGGATCGTCGCCTTCTGTGCGGTGGCCACGCCACGGTAGTACTGGGTGACCACCTTGGGACCGTTTTCACCGGACTTGAATTCGACCCGGTAGGGACCTTCGTCGAGGCCGATGATTTCGTAGGAGCCGTTGGCCTTCGTTTCGGCGCATTCGGTGAATTCTTCGTCTTCGGCGACGTCAAAGGCGCAGGCTTCGACCCCTTCGACGGGAGACCCGCCTGGCGCTTTGGTGACCGTTCCTTCGATCTCTCCACCCTGCGCGAACTTCGGTGCGGCGGCGCCGTTTATCGGCAGCGCCAGGGCGACGACGAGGACGGCGGCGCGACCAGGGACGAGCGCATCAGGACGCGTCCTTCAGCTCGAGAACCTCGAACGACCAGAGCTCGCTGGCCGTTCCGACTGGTCCCTGCTCGCGGTGCTGAGCGTGTCCGGCGGCGAAATCCGCACTGGCGACCCATGCCTGGAAATCCTCCTCCGAGCGCCAGCGGGTGAGAACCAGGCAGAGGTCGCGGCCGTCGTCGGGCCGCAGCAGCTCGAAGGCCTCGAAGCCCTCGGCCTCCTCGACCCTGCCGGCGCGCGATGCGAAGCGACGCTCGAACTCATCGAACCGCTCGGGCGGCACGGTGATCGCGTTGACCTTGACGACGCTCATGCCGGGATCCTATTGAGGCGATTGAAACCCGGCTCGGCAGGGAGGAGGATGGGGCGGGGCTCGGCACCGAGCCCAACGCAATCGAGGGGGTTGAGCATGAACGCGAGCTACGACGCGATCGTGATCGGAGCCCGGTGTGCCGGCTCGCCAACCGCGATGTTGCTGGCCCGCCAGGGCCACCGGGTCTTGCTGGTCGACAAAGCGGCGTTCCCGAGCGACACGATGTCCACCCATCTGGTGCATCCACCCGGCTTGGCATCGCTCTCCCGCTGGGGCCTGCTCGAGAGCCTGGCGGCCAGCGGCTGTCCGCCCGTCGAGCAGTACTCGTTCGACTTCGGACCGTTCACGATCGCCGGCTCGCCGCGACCCGTCGACGGCATCGGGCATGCCTACTGCCCGCGCCGCACCGTCCTCGACGAGCTGCTCGTCGAGGCCGCGGTCGAGGCAGGAGTGGAGCTGCGCGAGGAGTTCACCGTCGAGGAGATCCTCGCTTCGGATGGAGTCGTCAGCGGCGTCCGTGGCCACGCCCGAGGGGAATCAGACGTAAGCGAGCACGCCGGGCTGGTGATCGGAGCCGACGGGCGTCACTCGATCCTCGCCAAGAAGGTCGAGCCCGAGCAGTACAACGAGCGTCGTTCGCAGCTGGCGATGTACTACGCCTACTGGAGCGATCTTCCGGTCGAGGGCTTTGCGACGACGATCCGCACCGAGCAGCGCCGTGGCTGGGCGGCCGCCCGCACCCACGACGGCCTCACCGTGGTGCCCTTCGGCTGGCCGGTCGAGGAGTTCCACGAGAATCGCGGGGACATCGAGGGGAACTTCCTCAAAGCCGTCGAGCTCAGCCCCGAGTTCGCCGAGCGCGTGCGCGAGGCACGGCGAGAGTCGAAATTCTTTGGCTCGGCCGATCTGCCCGGATACTTCCGCAAGCCGTTCGGTCCCGGTTGGGCGCTGGTTGGCGACGCCGGGTACCACAAGAACCCGATCACCGCGATGGGCATCAACGACGCGTTCCGCGACGCCGAGCTGCTTGCCGGCGCGGTGGCTGAATCTCTCTCCGGGGAACGTTCCTACGAGGAGGCGATGGCCGGCTACCAGCAGAACCGCGATCGTGAGGCCGGTCCCGTCTACGAGTTCACCGATGAATTCGCGCAGCTGCGGCCACCGCCACCCGAGTTGCAGCAGCTGCTCGGGGCGATCCACGGAAACCAGGACGCGATGGATGCCTTCGTCAGCGTCCAGGCCAGCACCCTTCCCGCCCCGGAGTTCTTCGACCCTGAGAACGTCGGCCGGCTGATGGCGGCAGCCAAAGACGCCGGCTGATCGATGGAGCTGCAGCTGGCTGCTCACCTGCCGCTGGTCCAGTTCGACTCCGCCCCGATCACCCGCGGCAGGATCCTCGAGACGGTCGCGGCGGCGGACCGGCTCGGCTTCTGGGGGATCGCCGCCAACGACCATGTGATCTTCTCTCGACCATGGATCGACGGGCCGACGGCGCTGGCGCTGGCGATCCCCTTCTCGGGTGAGATGAAGGTCTGCACGACGATCGCCCTGCCGACGATCAGGGGGCCGATGCCGCTGGCGAAGACCCTGACCTCGCTCGACGCGCTCGCCGACGGCCGCCTGATCGCCGGCCTCGGCCCTGGCTCCTCCTCGCGCGACTACGAGTCAGTTGGGGTTCCGTTCGACGAGCGCTGGCCGCGCTTCGAGGAGGCGACGCGAATGCTGCGGCAGATCGTCGCCGGCGAGGAGCCGGTCGACGGTGCCTACTACTCCGCCGCCGGGGTCTCTGCCGAGTTGCAGCCGCGGCCCGAGCGGCCGATCCCGATCTGGATCGGAAGCTGGGGCTCGAAGGCGGGCTTGCGCCGGGTCGCCCGCCTCGCCGACGGCTGGCTGGCCTCCGGCTACAACACGACGCCGCTGGAGTTCGGTCTCGCCAGGTCGAGGCTCGAGTTCGAGCTGCAGCGGCAGGGCAAATCGCCGGCCGAGTTCAGCAACGGCCTGGCGACGATGTGGCTGTGGATCACCGAGGACCGCGGCGAGGCGGAGTCGATCCTCGCCGACCGCCTCGGCCCAGCCGTCAAGCGGGAGCCCGAGTACCTGCAGCCGCGGGTCTGCGTCGGCTCGCCCGAGCACTGCGCCGACCTCCTGCGCCGCTATGCGGAGGCGGGGTTGGAGCGGGTTTTCCTCTGGCCGCTGGGCGACGAGGTGCACCAACTCGAGCTGGTGGCGGAGAAGGTGATGCCGACGCTGCGAGGGTGATCGCAAAGCGTTATTAGGGCACCCTTAGTTAGGGTGCCCTAATGCTCAATCTGAGACGTGTCCCGATCCTGCTCGCCACGGCCATCGCGGCGCTGGTGCTCGCCGGCTGCGGCGGCTCCGACGACGGAACCACCTCGACCACTGGCACCGACGCCACGAAAGCGAGCGGTGGGGGCGGGACGTTCCCCGCCACGGTGAGCGGGAGGCATCTAATCCCGAACATATCGATCTGAATTAGGGCACCCTAATGCGCCTCTTCGGTCGAGGGTCAGAGGGCCCGGAATCCGCGCAAATTGCGGCAAATCTGGAGCCTCGCTACAACATTAGTCCACAATTTTGGGTA
>Ga0068862_100005574_pt1 | contig 10518 bp, 11 predicted proteins | sample KBSSwiS52_FD_66598 | JGI IMG/M metagenome (GOLD analysis project Ga0068862, IMG submission 66598) | Switchgrass rhizosphere microbial communities from Kellogg Biological Station, Michigan, USA - KBS Switchgrass S5-2 | ecosystem: Host-associated > Plants > Roots > Rhizosphere > Soil ... | reverse complement strand
TTGCGCACGCTTGACCGCGCGCTGATGCGCGGCTTGCCGCCGCTCCTCCTTGCGCGAGGGGCGGTCGCTCTTCTTGCCGGCACTTTCGCCGCGGGCCGCGGCGCGGGCGTCGTCCAGCAGCAGCTGGCGATAGTCGTCGAGGTCGCCGTCAAAGCCGCGCACGGTGCCGTCCTTCACCAGCCACAAGCGGTCGGCGCAGAGCTCGATCAGATGCGGGTCGTGGCTGATCAGGACGACGGCGCCGCCGAAGTCGTTGATCGCCTGGACCAGCGCCTGCCGGCTGTCGACGTCGAGATGGTTGGTGGGCTCGTCCATCAGCAGGATGTTCGGGGCCGACCAGCTCATCAGCGCCAGCAGCAGCCGCGCCTTCTCGCCGCCCGACAGCGAGCCGACGCGGGTGTTGATCTTGTCCGGGCCGAAGCCGAAGCGGCCGAGATGGCCGCGGCGTTTCTCCGGCGTGATATTGGGTGCCGCGCGATCCATCAGGATCAGCGCCGTCGCATCGAGGTCGAGCTCCTCGGTCTGGTGCTGGGCGAAATAGCCGACGCGGATCTTGGACGAACGCCGGATCTCGCCTTCCATCGGCTGCAGGCGTTGGGCGAGCAGCTTCACGAAGGTGGACTTGCCGTTGCCGTTGGAACCGAGCAGCGCGATCCGGTCGTCGGGATCGAGGCGGAGATCCATCTTGCGCAGGATCGGCTTGCCGGGCTCGTAGCCGACCGCGACGTGATCGAGCGTCATCAGCGGCGGCGGCAGCTCCTGAGGCTCGGGGAAATCGAACTCGACACCCCGCTCTTCCGCGGCGACCGCGATCGGCTTCATCTTCTCGATCGCTTTGAGGCGCGACTGCGCTTGGCGCGCCTTCGAGGCCTTGTAGCGGAAGCGATCGACGAAGACCATCATGTGCTTGCGCTGGGCTTCCTGCTTCGCCGCCATGTTGGCCTGCAAGGCGAGACGCTCCCGCCGCGTGTCCTCGAACGTGTCGTAGCCGCCGGTGTAGACCGTGAACTTGCAGTCATGCAGGTGGATGATCTTGTCCACGACGTTGTTCAAGAGGTCGCGATCATGGCTCACCAGCAGGATGGTGTGCGGGTAGTTCTTCAAGAAGCCTTCGAGCCAGAGCGTCGCTTCGAGATCGAGATGGTTGGTCGGCTCGTCCAATAACAACAGCTCAGGCCGCGAGAACAGCACGGCTGCGAGCGCCACGCGCATGCGCCAGCCGCCGGAGAAATCGCTGCAGGGACGCGCCTGGGCTTCGGCGTTGAAGCCGAGGCCGGCCAGAATTTCCGCGGCCCGGGCTTCGGCAGAATGCGCGTCGATGTCGATCAGGCGCGCGTGGATCTCGCCGATCCGGTCGGGGTCCTCGGCGGTCTCCGCCTCGGCCAGCAAGGCGGCGCGTTCCTTATCGGCGGCGAGCACAGTTTCCAGCAGGCTCTCCGGCCCGCCCGGCGCTTCCTGGGCCAGCATGCCCATGCGCCAGAGCTTCGGATATTCGACCGTGCCGGAATCCTGGTGGAGCTTGCCGGAGATGATGTTCAGCAGGGTGGATTTGCCGGTGCCGTTCCGCCCGACGATGCCGGCATGGTGCCCGGCCGGCAGGCTGAAGCCGGTGGCGGCCAGGATCTCGCGCCCCGCGATCCGGTAGGAGAGGTCTGAAACGGTCAACATGTGGTCAAAAAAGCCTTATAAAATCGTCACTTGGGGCGGGTTTGCGGGGCGTTGCGGCGGCGCGGCGAGTTGTATATAAGCCAGCGACCATTTCGCCAAGCCGCTAATCGGCGGCATTTTCCCACACACTTCTGATCCAGGAACGAGACCATGGCCAAAGAGCGCACCTTTTCGATCATTAAGCCGGACGCGACGCGCCGCAATCTGACCGGCAAGATCACCGCGAAGTTCGAAGAGGCCGGCTTGCGCGTCGTCGCCTCGCGCCGCGTCTGGCTCTCGAACGCCCAGGCCGGTGCGTTCTACGCGGTCCACAAGGAACGCCCCTTCTACAACGACTTGGTGAAGTTCATGACCAGCGGCCCGGTCGTGGTCCAGGTGCTCGAGGGCGAGAACGCCGTCGCGAAGAACCGCGAAGTCATGGGCGCCACCAACCCGGCCAATGCCGCCGCCGGCACCATCCGCAAGGAGTTCGCCGAATCCATCGAAGCCAACTCGGTGCACGGTTCGGACTCCCCGGAGAACGCCAAGGTCGAGATCGCGTTCTTCTTCAGCGAGGTCGAGATCGTCGGCTGATCGCCAAACGGTCTTCTGAAATAGAAACGGCGCCGCCCCATCGGGCGGCGCCGTTTTCTTTTGGCGAAGGCCGCGAGGCTATTTTCCGCCGACGATCTTGGCGAGCACGATCGCGCTGACGATGATGATGCCGCCGAAACCGAACACGAACATGCCGAGGCTCGGGCCGTTGATGGCGAACAGCACGGTCACCAGGGTCAGCACCAGGGACTCGATCGTCCCCCAGAACAGCAGCTTGGAAACGCCGCCCCAGGTGCGCTGGCGGTCGGCAAGGATTTCATCGTTCAGCGTCGTCATCGGATACCCCGTTCAGTCACGTCCTGGGGCGGAGTTTTACCCGAGGTCGGGCGGCTGGGCAATGCGCCGAAAGCCGCAGTTTGGAATGGGTTAACGCACCACCGGCCCCTTGGGCTCCAGAGGTTCGGTCTCGACCGGGGCGACCGGGACGGCGTCCGGGGCCGCGGGCTGGCCGGGGGGCGGGGCGGGCTTGGCCGACGGGGCTTTCTTGTCGGTCTCCGCGATCGGGACCGGCGGCGCGTCCACCACGATGTTCTCAGGGCAGTTCCGGCGCAGCGGGTTCTGCGGCTTCCAGAGCACATCCTTGCTCAGGCCGCGGGTGAGTGCCCGCGCGGTCACTGAGATCCGCACCTGAAACAGGTGCGAGACATTGCCGACCTTGCGGCAGTAGAACTCGACGGCGTTCACCTTCTCGTCGCCAAAATCCGCCTCGAACGCGGCGAGGAGTTCCGACTGCTTGACGGTGGCGCCGACCGCCGCCGCGATCTTGCTGTTCAATTGCGTCGCGTTGAAGGACTTCGCCAGCTTGATCGCTCGCGCATAATACTCGTCGCCGGAATACATCGTGCAGCTGGCATAGCGTGCCCAGAGACCGCGATCCTGGCAGGATTGCGTCACCGGCATCAAAGTCTTCAGCTCCACGACCAGGGTGTTCGCGATCTTCGGCTGGTTCATGTCGCACCATTTTCGCTGACGGTCCAAACTCTCGTCATCGATCATGGTGTAGCAGTAGGTGTTGGAGGCGCCTGCCGCCCGCGCCGATTGCAGCGCCATGAAGGCGAGGTTGAGCCCGTCAAAGCGGCGCAGCGTCAGGTCCTTGCATTCGACACGATCGGGCTCGAATTTGCACAGGCCCGGCATCCAGACCATCAGCAATGCATAATGGTCGGTGACTTGCGCTTGTGCCGCTGACGTGAGGCCCAAGAGGATCGCAAACCCCAGGAGCCAGCGTCGCATGGTCTAGAGCGCCGGACTGAAAAGAACGGTCGGCTCGCCGCGGCCGTCGACGACCGCGCGCTCGTCCTCGAGGGTGACCCGGCCTTCGGCGATCAGGCGAAGTGCCAGCGGATAGAGCTTGTGCTCGGCTTGCAGGACGCGGAGCCCAAGCGTGTCGGGCGTGTCGTTGGCAAGCACCGGTACCGCGGCCTGGGCGATGATCGGGCCGGTGTCGGTTTCATGCCGCACGAAATGCACGGTGGCGCCGTGCATCTTCACGCCGCGCTTCAGGGCGCGGCGGTGCGTGTCGGTGCCGCGGAACGACGGCAGCAGCGCGGGGTGGATGTTGACCAGCCGGTTGCGCCAGGCGGCGACGAAGCCTTCGGTCAGGAGCCGCATGAAGCCGGCGAGCACCACGAGCTCGGCGCCGGCGTCACGGATCGCGCGGTCGAGCGAGGCGTCGAAGGCGATGCGGTCGGGGAAGCTCTTGTGGTCGATCACCGCGGTCGGGATGCCCGCTTTCCTGGCGCGCTCGATCCCCTGCACCGCCGGCCGGTTGGAAATGACCGTGACGATGCGGACCGGGCTGCTGGTGATCACCGGTCCGAAATGATCGATCAGGGCCTGCAGATTGCTGCCGCGGCCCGAGATCAGCACCGCGACCTTGAGAGGCCCGGGGGTTATTCTGGCTACCATTTCCCGGTATTGATCACGCGGCAGCCGGGCTCATCGCCGGCGCGCGGCCGGATCGTGCCGATCGCCGCGACCGTCTCGCCGGCGCCTTGCAGGATGCCCTTGACCGCGTCCACGCGATCCGGCGCCACCACCATCACCATGCCGATGCCGCAGTTGAAGGTCCGCGCCATCTCCTGGTGGTCGATACCCGCGGTCTTTCTGAGCCAGGCGAAGACCGGCGGCTGCTGCCAGCTGGACGCATCGATCTCGCAGGCGAGGTCCTTCGGGAGCACGCGTGGGATGTTCTCCAGCAGACCTCCGCCGGTGATATGCGCCAACGCCTTCACGCCCCCCGCACGGATCGCGGCCAGGCAACTCTTCACGTAGATCCTGGTTGGTGCCAACAGGGCCTCGCCCAGCGTCTTCGACGGATCGAACGGCGCCTTGGCGCCGTATTCAAGGCCGGCCACCGAAACGACTTTGCGCACCAGCGAGTAGCCATTGGAATGCACACCCGAAGACCCGAGGCCGAGCACCACGTCGCCCGCCTTCACGTCCGAACCGGTGATCTGTTGACCGCGCTCGACCGCGCCGACCGCGAAGCCGGCAAGATCGTAATCGCCTTTGGCATACATGCCGGGCATTTCCGCGGTCTCGCCGCCGACCAGCGCGCAGCCGGCCTGGAGACATCCATCGGAAATTCCGGCGACGATCTGGCGCCCGCTTTCGACGTCGAGCTTGCCGGTCGCGAAGTAGTCGAGGAAGAGCAAAGGCTCGGCGCCCTGCACCACCAGATCGTTCACGCACATGGCCACGAGGTCGATGCCGATCGTGCCGTGCTGATTGGCCTCGATTGCGATCTTCAGCTTGGTGCCGACGCCGTCCGTGGTCGCGACCAGGATCGGGTCGTTGTAGCCGGCCGCCTTCAGGTCGAAGAAGGCGCCGAAGCCACCCAGGCCCGCGTCGCTGCCCTTGCGTGCCGTCGCCTTGGCAAGCGGCTTGATCGCCTCGACCAGCGCATTGCCGGCATCGATATCCACACCGGCATCGCGATACGTGAGGCCGTTTCCGCTGGTCGTGCTTGTGATGACATCCTCCCCGGAACTGGGCTATAAGCCAGGGACGGGACAATAGCGTTTTCAAGACGGTTTTCAATGGGCGTTGCCGCCGGTTTTCTCGGGAAAATTTGCAAGCTTGCCAGTGCCTTGGCCGTTGCCGCCGGGATCGGGCTGGCGACCCTTGGCGCAAGCCCGGCGGAGGCGCAGCAGAACGTCTATGTGGCCGCCGGAATCCCGGTCGATATCACCGGCGATCTCGCCACCTTGCGCGAGAAGGCGATGCTCCAGGCCCAGCGCGAGGGCCTGATGAAAGTGCTCTCGACCATCGCCTCAGCCGAGGACGTGAAGCACGTCACTCTGCCCGGGGACGACGAGATCACCAGCTGGGTGCAGGATTTCGAGATCGAGGAGGAGAAGACCTCGGCCTCGCGCTATATCGGCCGCTTCACCTTCCGCTTCATGGCCGATCCGATTCGCCAGTTCCTGGCCGACCAGGGCGTCGCCTATGCCGAGACCGAATCCAAGGCGGTGCTGGTTCTCCCCGTCTACACCACCGAGACCGGCGACACCGAGCTCTGGGGTCCGACCAATCCGTGGTTCGCCTCCTGGGCCTCGCGCCAGCAGCAGCCGGGGCTGGTCCCGATCAAGACGCCGGTCGGGGATCTGCCCGACACCAATGCGATCAGCGCCACCCAGGCGCTCGCCGGTGACCGGGTGCGGATCCAGTCGCTGGCCGATCGCTACGCGGTCGGCGACGTGATGGTCGCGGAAGCGGCGCTGCAACCGCCCTCGCCGGACGGCAAGCGGGTGCTCGCACTGACGATTTCCAGCTACGGCTCTTCCGGCGTGCAGAACTTGCGCGACCAGGTGGTGAGCGACACCGGCGATGTCGATCAGCTGCTGCGCGACGGCGTCGCCAAGGTGGCCGACCTGGTGCAGAATTCCTGGAAGCAGGACAACCTGGTCGATCCGAACAGCCGCGCCACGGTGCAGGTGCATGTGCCGTTCTCGAACCAGCAGCAATGGGTGCAGGTGAAGCGGCATCTGGCCCAGGTGAATCTCATCAAGAGCGTCAACCTCACCCGGCTCTCGCGCAGCGGCGCCGATCTGGAGCTCACCTATCTCGGCGACGAGGTGCAGTTCATCCGCGCGCTCAACCAAGCGGATCTGATGATCACCTCCAGCGGCGAAGGTTTGCAGACCATGACGCTCTCCCCCGGAGGCATTGGGGGCGGCGGTGCGCAGATGAACGGCGGTTTGGGCGACAATCCCGATCTCACCCAGCCGGCCGTGCCGCAATGACGGGCCTGCCGGACAGGGGATGGCCGGTTCGGGAATGACCGCGACCCAGCAGCTTCGCTTCTGGCTGATCGGTCTCCTCGTCGCGCTGATCGCGGTTTACCTGCTGCGCGCGATCCTGCTGCCCTTCGTGGCCGGCATGGCGATCGCCTATTTCCTCGACCCGGCCTGCGACAAGCTCGAGAAGTGGATGTCGCGCACCTGGGCGACCGCGGTGGTGACACTGGTCTTCGCCATCCTGATCGTGCTCGGCTTCGTGCTGATCGCACCGCTGCTGATCGATCAGCTGACACAGTTCGTCCAGACCCTGCCGGATCTGTTCAACCGCGCGCACAGCAAGCTGCTGCCCTACTACGCGACCCTGCAGCAGCGCTTCGGCCTGCCGGACCTCACCGAACTCGGCGATCTGGCACGCGCCCGGATGGGAACCGGGCTCAATTGGATCCTGGCCACCTTGCTCAACGTGGCACAAAGCAGCATGGCGCTCGCCAACCTGCTGTCGCTGATCTTCATCACGCCGGTGGTCACCTTCTACCTGCTGCGCGATTGGGATCGCATCGTCGCCAAGATCGACGTGCTGCTGCCGCGTCAGCATGCGGTGGTGATCCGCGCCCAGGGCCGCGAGATCGACACGACCTTGGCCGGTTTCGCGCGCGGGCAGGCCACCGTGTGCCTGATCCTCGCCACCTATTACGCGACCGCGCTGATGTTCGCTGGATTGCCCTTCGGTCTCGTCGTCGGCCTTGCTGCAGGCCTGCTCACCTTCATCCCCTATCTCGGTGCGATCGGCGGCTTCGTGATTGCGATGGCCATCGCGCTGGTGAATTTCGACAGCTGGTCCGGGGTGATCGCAGTCGCCGTGATCTTCGGCGTCGGCCAGGTGGTCGAAGGCAATGTGCTGACGCCGAAGCTGGTCGGCGATCGGGTCGGCCTGCATCCCGTCTGGGTGATCTTCGCGCTGCTGGCGGGCGGCACCTTGTTCGGCTTCCTCGGCCTGCTGCTGGCGGTGCCCACCGCGGCGGGGATCGGGGTGCTGGTCCGCTTCGCCCTCTCCCGCTATCTCGCGAGCCCGTTCTATCTCGGGCAAGGCAGCGCAGCCGGGGCGGCCCAGCCGCCATTGGTCGGCTTCGACAGGCGTGACACCCAGGGGCGCGACACCCAGGGGCGCGACAGCGAGTGATGCGACCCGAGCAGCTGCCGCTGGACTTGCCGGTCCGCAATGCCATGAATGCCGCCGGCTTCGTGGTCTCGGACAGCAACCACGACGCCGTCGCCTGGACCGACCGCTGGCCCGACTGGCCGAACGGGATCCTGGCGGTCTACGGGCCGCCCGGCTGCGGCAAGACCCATCTCGCCCATGTCTGGCAGACCAAGAGCGCCGCGCGCTTTCTGGAGCCGAGCGCGCTGGAGCAATTGCCACTGGGTGAGAATCTGATCCTCGACGGGATCCGGTTGCCGGAAGAGCATCTCTTCCATCTGATCAACCATGTCCGCGCCCAGAAAACCTCGCTGCTGATCCTGGACCGCGAGCCGCCGGCGCGCTGGGCGGTGCGGCTGCCCGACCTCGCCTCGCGTCTGGCCGGTGTTCCTGCCGTCGCCGTGCTGCCGCCGGACGACACGCTGCTGGCCGCGGTGCTGGCCAAGCATTTCGCCGACCGCCAGGTCGAGGTGGCGCCGGAGGTGATCGCCTATCTGGTGAAGCAAATCGAGCGCTCCTTCACCGCGGCCGAGACCATGGCGCGGCGGCTCGACCGCGAGGCTTTGGCGCGGCGCGGGGCCATCACCATCAAGCTCGCACGCGATCTCTTGAGCGGCGAAAATTCCTGAAATTTGGCGCCACTTTGAGTCGACTCCGGCGCCCCGGCTCGCCTAACATCCGCCGCGCTTTCGAAAGGACCCTCCGATGCCACGCGAAACACTGAAGATCCACGACGTCCCGGCGGACAAGCTGCAGAGCCTGACCCAAGCCGTGATGACCACCAGCAAGGGCGACATCACCATCGACCTCTTCCCGAAGGAGGCGCCGAACACCGTCGCCAACTTCTATGTGCTGGCTTCGGAGGGCTATTACGACGGACTGTCCTTCCACCGCGTCATCCCCGGTTTCGTGGCCCAGGGCGGCTGCCCGGACGGCACCGGCGGCGGCGGCCCGGGCTGGGTCATCCCCTGCGAGACCAAGGGCAATCCGCACAAGCACAAGACCGGCTCGCTCTCCATGGCGCATCGCGGCAAGGATACCGGCGGATCGCAGTTCTTCCTGGTTCTGGCGCCCCAGCCGCATCTCGACGGCCTCCACACCGTGTTCGGCCAGGTCTCCGGCGGGCTCGAGGTGATGCAGGACCTGGAAATCGGCGACGAGATCAAGAGCGTCAAGTTTACCGGCCATTAACCGACAAACCGGCTGCACGCAGGCCCCGAGCCCGTTGCCAGGAAATTACACCGCATTTAGCGGAGTTTTCCGACCGGCGGGTTGAGGCTTTGCGTGCAACCCTTTGTTAAGGCAGGGTCAGGCAAGATACGGACTGGTCAGAGGCTGCCAGAACCGTATTGCCTGGTGGGATGGAGCAAAAAACCCATGTTCAAGTTCATGTCCGGCGCGGAACGTGACCGGAGCGAAGTGAAGATCGACAAAGACTCGGTCGAACGCCTGCAGGTCGGCACTGTCCTGCTGGAAAGCTGCGAGTTCCTGCCGAAGCATCGCTTCCCGCAATGGAAGGTGATCAAGCGGTTCTCGTGCAACAACACGCCGCATGTCGTGATCCAGAACCTCGCCGATGCGACCTCGTGCAAGTCGCTCTCGCTGCAAGGCTTGATCACCAGCCGCAAGTACTACGCGCTGCAATCAAGCTACGCGCACTGATTTTCTAGTGCAGCAGGACGGCGCCTAACGCCACCAGCGTCACCGAGACGTAGCGGCGTTTGCGGAAGCGCTCCTTCAGCAGGTAGGCGCTCATCAGCGCGGCGAAGATCACGCTGGTCTCACGCAACGCCGAGACATGGGCGAACTCGCCGAACTTCATCGCCATGATCGCGATGCCATAGGCCGCGAGCGAGAGCGCGGCACCGCAGAGACCCAGCTTCCAGTTCTTCTTGATGAACGCCGTCACCGCACGGCCGCGCTGCATGAAGCAGTAGATTACGAACAGCGGTGAATCGAGGAAGAACAGCCAGATGATGTAGCCGATCTGCTCGCGCTCGGTGTCGCCGGCGTGGCGGATACCCTGCCCGTCGCAGATCGTGTAGCCCATTATGGTGAGGCCGGTCAGCAGGCCGAACCAGATCGCCTCCCGCTTGTGTGCGCGATCGACCGGCTTGTCGGCGGCGAGGGTGAGGATGCCGACCGAGATCGCCGCGACACCCGCCGCCTGCAAGGTGGTCAGCGACTGTCCGTACAGGAGCCAGGAGGAAAGTGCCACCAGCGGCGGCGCCGAGCCGCGCGCCATCGGATAGACCTGGCTGAGCTCGCCATGGCGATAGGCCATCACCAGGAAGGTATAGTAGCCGAGATGGCAGACGCAGGAGCCGAACAGCCAGATCCAGCTAGCCGGTTCCGGAAAATCGACGAAGGGCGTGAAGAGCAGGCCCAACACGCCACCCAGGCCCACGATCAGGCCCATGTTCAGGAAGGCGTCGTTGCCGAACTTGACCAGCACATTCCAGCCAGCATGCATCACGGCCGCCAGCAGAATGAGCAGGGTCATGCCAATGGAGAGGGTCACGGTGGGAAAATCCAGGTCCAGCAGGCTGCAGAGCCAACCTCTGCGCCCGTCATAGAACCGCAACATGGCATGAGTGGGGCGGCGTCGCCCAATAGATTGTACCGATGCTCGCATAGAGCGGGCGGATGCACCGGACCGGCTAGACCAGCCCCATCAGCGATTTTGCGAACGCATCCGCTTCGAACGGGCGGAGGTCGTCGGCACCCTCACCCACGCCGATCGCGACCACCGGCAGGCTGAATTTCTCGGCCAGCGCCACCAGCACGCCGCCCTTGGCCGAGCCGTCGAGCTTG
>Ga0068862_100005570_pt1 | contig 10520 bp, 9 predicted proteins | sample KBSSwiS52_FD_66598 | JGI IMG/M metagenome (GOLD analysis project Ga0068862, IMG submission 66598) | Switchgrass rhizosphere microbial communities from Kellogg Biological Station, Michigan, USA - KBS Switchgrass S5-2 | ecosystem: Host-associated > Plants > Roots > Rhizosphere > Soil ... | reverse complement strand
CGGATGCGGACGGTGAATCCGCGCGCCTGAAGGAGCGCCCCGAGGGACGCCGAGAGCAGACCTTTGCCAAGCGAGGAGACCACGCCGCCGGTCACGAATATGAACCGCGCCATGGGAGTTGAGGCTTAAGCGGCTTCCGCCCGATTGGGCAAGCGGGGTCGCGAAATAATTTGAACGGTGGAGCCCGAGACCGTCTTGGCTGGGTCCCTCAAGGTGCAATCGTGCGCCCTTTCCGTTACGCGTTTGACCGATGGGGGTAAGCCAACAGGACGAGCCGGACATCCCGAAGCAAATCGTGCTGGCGCACGAATTGCCGTTCATGCTCGGCGTCCTCGCGATCGAGCCGGCGACGCGCCAGGTTGCGCTCGATGGCCGCAGCGAGACTGTGGAGCCTCGCGTGATGCAAGTACTGGTCGCTTTGGCCCGCGCCAATGGCGCAATTGTCACCCGCGACGAACTGGTCGAGCGCTGCTGGGACGGGCGGATCGTCGGGGATGACGCAATCAATCGCGCGCTGTCTCGTAGCCGCCAGATCGCGAGCGGTATCGGCGCTGGAAGTTTCGCGATCGAGACCGTCCCGCGGGTCGGATATCGCCTGACCGATCCGGAGGGCGAGCGACCCGCCAATGCCGCGAGGGGCATGCCATCGATCTGTGTCCTGCCGTTCGTCAACATGAGCGGCGACCCCGAACAGGAATATTTCAGCGACGGCATCAGCGAAGACATCACGACCGATCTTTCCAAAGTCTCGGCACTGGCCGTCACGGCCCGCAACACGGCATTTACGTTCAAGGGCCATGCCGTCGATGTCCGCGAAGTCGCGCGGAAACTCGGCGTCAGTCATGTCCTTGAGGGCAGTGTCCGCAAGGTGGGCAATCGGGTGCGGATCAGCGCCCAGTTGATTGACGGCACCACCGGCGATCACGTGTGGGCCGAGCGCTACGATCGGGACCTGACGGACATTTTCGCGATCCAGGACGAACTGTCGGAGGCGATCGTCCGGGCACTCAAGCTCGAGCTTCTGCCGCAACAAAGAAAGGCGATCGAGCGCCGCGGAACCGCCAGCGCCGAGGCCTACGACTTCTATCTAACGGCCCATCGCTACTGGATCACGGGTTCCCACGGCGAGCGCCGCCGCGAAGAGAAGGTCGTTCGGCTTTGCCAGCGGGCCATCGAAATCGATCCGGATTATGCCCAGGCATGGGCGCTAATGGCTCTGGGTCAGTCGAACCTGTTTCGCTCGTACAGCGATAACCGGACGCTCGCCGATGGTGCCGCTGCCGCCGAGAGAGCCTTGGCGCTGAACCCTGGGATCGCCGAAGCGCATCTACCCAAGGCGTGGCATTTCGCCGAGCGAGGCCAGCAGGACCAGGCCAATGCGGAGCTGGCGATCGCGCTCGAGCTGGGTCCGGATTCGTGGGAGGTTAACAAGGAAACCGCGCGAATCTTCTGGCGGCAGAGACGGGTCGCGGACGCCGCGCGGTGCCTGGAGACGGCGACGGGACTCGTCGACTCGGATTATCACAGTTGGGGCATGCTGGCGGCGTGCGAGATGGCGTCGGGCAATAGCCGTGGTCTCAAGCGCTGCGCGCGGAAGATCTCCGATCAGGTCCAATCCATCCTCGCCCAAGACCCGGACAACGGCTCGGCGCTAGCGTTTGGCGCTTTGGCCCTCGCCGTGCTCGGAGAGCCCGAGCAGGCGCGCGCGTGGCAAGAGCGCGCCCTGCTTCTGGATGGGGGTAACCTCTACATGCGGTACAACCTTGCCTGGCCGCTGCTCACGATCTGGCAGGAAAAGGATGCAGCCTTGGCCATGCTTGAGCCTTGCCTGACAGACGGTGGATCGAAGCTGGTGTCGCTGGCGGCGACGGATCAGAATCTCGATGGCCTGCGCGGGCAGGCTCGATTCGAGCAATTGCTGGCGGCCGCCAACGCGCGGGTCGGCCTGTCGCCCGACGCCTTCGCAGGTCCCGCCACGCCCTGACGCCTGCCGCGATGGCGTTGGACGGCGAAACATCGGCAATCCATCAGGTCGGGGTCATGGCAGCGCGCCTGGATGCGGCCCAATCCGAAGTCCGGCGTGCGATGCGTCGACACCTGCAGTCTTCGGAGGATCATATGCGTATTCCCATCAAACTCGGCCTCTTCGCGCTCTCGACGATGGTCGCCGCGGCGCCGGCTCTGGCCGGCGAAATCACTGGCAGCGGCAAGGATTTGCCGGTCAACGGCCGGTCGCTGTGTGCCTATTCGGGCCAGAACGACACGCCCGACGGCCTGTGGCTTCCGATCGGCCCCGGCGGCGCTTTGGTCCAGGTCGATCCCGGCGGCGACGTTCAATCCTACGGCTTCTTCAAATCCCAGAAGGATTTTATCCCGAGCCCCAGCGACCCCGCAGCCCGCGCCGGATTTTCGTTTCCCGGAACCAGCTGCAATCCCAACCGGTCGGGCGGCGAATAACGCTGCTACAAAAATAGGGGGCGCAGGTTTCTGCGTCCCCGCCGATCGACGGGCACCCTGATGACCACAGCAGCCTTTCTTGCCGCGGCGACTTTCCTGGCCATTTTGCCACCGCCCGCCAGCACCGCGACAACACCGTCGACCCCCCCTGGCGAGGTCAAGGCGCGGCACCAGCTTTGCTACGTGCTGGCGACGTCGAGTGCCTACGCCGCATTCGATATTGCCGATTGCCTGAGTTCAGACACGGTCCCCGCTGCGGCGTTCAATGCGCAAGTCTGTGCGTTCCTGCGCGAAGCCGACCAGCTCGCAGACTATGATTTCAATTCCTATGCGGACTGTGTCCGTATTGGCGTTGTTCGATAGCCTCGGGCAGGACACCGCGAAGGTCGACTATTGCGCCAGCGGGGCCCGTTGCGGACCTGCATCTTGCCTCTACAACTAGCCATGCTGCGCTTTGTTGAGGGAGACGACCAATGCTCGGTTTGATCGCCGCATCGCTTGGAGCCGCCGCGTTTGTACCCAAGCCTTGCGCGGACGCTCAACTGGGCGCGCGCGCAACCTGTGGGACGGTCACGGTCCCCGAAGATCGTTCGCGCAAATCAGGACGACAGATCGACCTCAACGTCATCGTTATCCGCGCCGCGAAGCCCGGCAAGGAGCGCCAGGCATTGTTTGATCTCGAAGGTGGACCAGGGCTCGCCGTTACCAAGAATGCCGGTTTCTATTTGACCGATGGCGCGGCCTACGCGGCTTCACGTGATGTGGTCCTGATCGACCAGCGCGGCACGGGCGAGTCCAATCCGCTCGACTGCCCGGAGTTCGACGCCGCCGACCGAGCACTTGAGCCGATGTTTCCCGCGGCCGCCGTACAATCCTGCCGGACGCGGCTCAGCCAACGCGCGGACCTGACCCGTTATTCAACCGGTGACGCGATGACCGACCTCGACGCGGTGCGGAGGGCGCTCGGCTACGCCCGGATCGACCTCAGCGCCTTGTCGTACGGAACCACGCTGGCCTTGCGATATATTGCAGTTCATCCCGCTCACGTTCGCAGCGCAATATTGGTTTCCTCCGTGCCTCCGTCGGCGATGCCGCCACGGCATCACGCGACCGCCGCCCAAGCGGCTCTCGACCAGATGATAGCCGACTGCGCGGCCGATCAGGCCTGCGCGGCGCGTTATCCGAAGCTCCGATCGGACCTCAGCACTGCCACGGCCAAGCTGCGCGCTACCGGGCGCATCGACACCTCCGTTGCCATGGAACGGCTGCGCACCAAGCTCCATTCGCCGGAAGGAACCCGCGAGCTTCCGAATATCATCCACCGGCTTGCCGGCGGCGATAGCTCGATCCTCGCGACGAGCAACGCGCGCGCGGGCTTCAACTATTTCGACGGCGTCTATTTGACGATCACCTGCTCGGAGAGCCTGCCGTGGTTCGACCAGGATCGAGCCAGGGCCGCCGCACGGCGGACCACGTTCGGCGATTATCGGATCGCCCGCCAGCGCGCCGCGTGTGAAAGTTGGCCGAAGGCCCGCGTGCAGCGGAGCTTCTTTGCGCCGATCCATTCGTCGGTGCCGGTGTTGTTCATTTCGGGTGGCCGCGATCCCGTGACCCCGGCTCGTTGGGCCGCGGGAACGGCACGAAACTTCACCAATTCAAAGCACGTAGTGATCCCCTGGGCGGGGCACATCGTGGATGGGCTGAGCGGTTTCGACACCTGCTACGACCCACAAGTTGTGCGGTTCCTGGAGACCGCAGATCCGAAAGCGGTCGACGAGCGATGCTTTTCGGAAATGATGCCGCCGCCATTCAAGACGGCGGCTTAACGGCCAGCCTTCAATACGGCGCTACTGCGCGAGCGGAACCGCCGGTGCGGTCTGGTTCGACGGCGTCGTGGCCGGTGCGGCCGGTTGCGTCGGTTCGGGCGCCGGGCGGCTCGATTGGACCTTGTTGGCAAGCGAGGCGTCGATGGTCGGGGCCTGGCGCGAAACGCCGGCGATCGCGGCCATGACGATCGACAAGGTAATGAACAGTCCACCGAGGATCGCGGTCGAACGGGTCAGGAAGTCGGCCGCGCCGCGCGCGGTCATGAACCCCGACGAGCTGCCGCCGACGCCCAGGCCACCGCCTTCGGAGCGCTGCATCAGGATGGTCCCGATCAGCGAAATGGCGACAACCGATTGGACGATCAGGAGGAAGGCGAACATGACGGACTTTCGATTGGGGATTGGAGGGGCGACTTAGGCGATCGCCGCGCCGCCTTCAACCGCCGCCGCAGCGACGATCGGGATGAAATCGACGGCCTTGAGGCTGGCGCCCCCGACCAGCGCGCCGTCGACGTCGGCCACGGCGAAAATCTCCGCCGCGTTCGCGGCCTTGACCGAGCCGCCGTAGAGGATCCGCACGGCGGCACCCGCCGACCCAAAGCGCTCCGCCAGCCGCGCGCGGAGCGCGGCGTGCATCTCGCCGATCTCGGCGGTGGTCGGGACCTTACCGGTGCCGATCGCCCAGATCGGCTCATAAGCGACCGCCAACCACGCCGGGCCGTCGAGCGCCGCCGGCAGCGAGGCGTCAAGCTGCGCCACCACGGTTGCCACCGCTTGCCCGCTCACGCGCACCGCGAGGCTCTCGCCAACACACAGGATGACGTCGAGCCCGCAGCCGCGGGCGGTTTCCGCCTTGGCTTTGACGTCGGCGTCGCTTTCGCGCTGGAATTCGCGGCGTTCGCTATGGCCAACGATGGTCAAATGCGCGCCAGCGTCGAGCAGCATGCCGGCCGAAACCGACCCGGTATGGGCGCCATAGGGCGCCTCGTGAACGTCCTGCGCGCCGATCACGAACCCGGGCGCCGCGCGCACCGCGCGCTCGATCAGGATCGCCGGCACGCACAACGCGACATCGACCGCGGGATAGGCGCGCGACTGCTCCGCAATCGCCGCGATTTCGGGCAGGTCGGCCGACAGCCCGAACATTTTCCAATTCCCGGCGACGAGCTTGTTCAAGGCGTTCCCACTCCCTGGTTGCCGGCGGTGCCCTAGCGGGGCGGCTTGATGCGCGCCACCCTCACCCCTAAAGCCCCCCAACCTTCCAGTTACACCGGGATCCGATGTCCTCCTTCGTCCGCCGCATTTCCAAGTCCAAAGTTGGCACCGTGATCATGGCGAGCGTGTTGCTCGCCATTCTCGTCGGTTTCGCGCTCGCCGATCTCAAGAATTTCGGGACCGGCAGTCTCGGCTTCGGGCTCGACAGCTCGACCCTGGCCAAGATCGGCAACCAGAAGATCACCGACCGCGACATGCGCGAAGCGATGCAGCGCCGCCTGCAACAGGTGCGCGAACAGCGGCCGGACGCGGATTATCCGAGCCTGGCGGGCGATTTCGATCCCTTGCTGGCGCAGATGATCGACCAGCGCGCGATCATCAATTTCGCCAACAAATACGGCTTCCCGATTTCCAAGCGGCTGGTCGACGCCGAAATTTCCGAATTGCCCGGGGTTCGCGGTCTCAACGGCCAACCGAGCGTGCCGGGCTATCAGTCGTTCCTCGCGCAGAACCGGTTGACCGACCGCGAGGTCCGCGACCTGCTCTCGGCGGAAATCGTCGCCCGTTATCTGATGCTACCGCTGTCGGCGGAGAGCCGGGTGCCGGTCGGCGTTGCCACCCCTTATGCTTCGATGCTGCTCGAAACCCGCGAGGGCGAAGCGGCCGTGGTGCCGTTCACCGCCTTCACCGCCGGCCTGAAGCCGAGCGATGCCGACCTGAAGGCATATTATGCCGCCAACCGCGCGCGCTACACGGTGCCCGAACAACGGGTCGTCCGCTTCGCCCGGATCGGCCCTGATCAGGTGCCCGGCGCGACCGCGACCGATCAGGAAATCGAAGCTTATTACAAGTCGCAGCAGGCGACCTACGGGTCGAAGGAAACCCGCACGCTGAGCCAGGCCGTGGTCCCCGACCAGAAGACCGCCGGCGAAATCGCCGCGCAGGTCCGTGGCGGCGCGGCCATCGCCGCAGCGGCGGCTCCGGCGGGCGCCAAGGCCGCCGTGACCTCGCTCGCCGGCCAGACCCGCGACTCTTATGCCGCGATCGCCGGCAACCAGGCTGCCGCCGCGGCCTTCTCCGGCCCCGCCGGAACAGTCATCGGCCCGGTCAAATCCGACTTCGGCTGGGTCGTCGCCAAGGTCGACTCGGTCAAGACCGAGGGCAGCAAATCGCTGGCCGCGGCGCGCGCGGAAATCGCCGCCAAGCTGACCGCCGACAAGCGCAAGCAGGCGATCGAAGATCTGGTCGACAAGGTCCAGGACGAGCTCGACGGCGGCAGCAATTTTGTTGAGGCCGCGGCCAAGGCCAAGCTGCCGGTGACGGCAACCCCGCTGGTCGTGGCCAATGGCGCGTCGCGCGCGCAGCCCGATTACCGCCTGCCGACGGAGCTCGTCCCGGCGCTCAAGGTTGGGTTCGACGCCGCGCCCAACGATCAGCCCGAGATTGCCGCCCTTGCCGACAAGAGCGGCTATGTGATGGTCGCGCCGGCCCAGGTCGTGGCCGCGGCCCCGGCCCCGCTCGCCAGCATCCGCGACCGGGTCGCCAACGACTGGGTCGCCGGTCAGGCGATCGTCCGCGCCCGGGCGGCAGCGACCGCGCTGGCCGCCAAGGCGTCGCGCGGCATGTCGCTGGCCGATGCGATCAAGCAAGGCGGCGTGGCGCTGCCGGTCCGGCCGCTGGTCGCGCGCCGGATGCAGATCGGCCAGGCAAACCCCGAGGCGGTTCCCGCACTGCGCGCCTTGTTCACCCTGGCGGCGGGCAAAAGCCGCATGGTCCCGGACTCGCAAAACCGCGGGTTTTTCGTCGTCAAGACGTCCAAGATCACGCCCGGCAACGCGCTGTTCGCGCCGGGGATCATCGGCCAGATGCGCAATGAGCTACAGCAGGCGACCGGCGACGATTATGCCCGGCAATTCGTCGCCGCGGTGCGCAAGGACATCAAAGTCCGCCGCAACGAAGACGCGATCAAGACGCTCAAGCAACAGATCTTCGTCAGCGGCAACTGACCCGACGCTTGACGCCGGGGCAAGTGTTGCCTACACGTTCTCCGTTCGTTCCTATCGGAACAAGAGGAGTGACGGCCGATGCTGACCGCCAAGCAGCGCGAACTCTTGATGTTCATCCAGCAGCGTCTGGGCGAAGGCGGCATTTCGCCGAGCTTTGACGAGATGCGCGAGGCGCTCGATCTTAAGTCGAAATCGGGCGTGCATCGGCTGATTTCGGCGCTCGAGGAACGCGGCTTCATCCGCCGCCTGCCCAACCGGGCGCGGGCGCTGGAGGTGGTCAAGATGCCCGAGACCCGTCCGGCGGCAAGCGTAACGCAGCTTCGCCCCGCGGCCGCGGCGCCCGCCAATGATACGATCGAACTGCCGCTGCACGGCAAGATTGCCGCCGGCACGCCGATCGAAGCGCTGCAGGGGACCGAAAGCTTCGCGGTACCCGCTGCGTTGCTCGGTCCGGGCGAACATTATGCGCTGGAGGTGTCGGGCGATTCGATGGTCGAGGAAGGCATTCTCGACGGCGATTTCGCGCTGATCCGCAAGGTCGACACCGCTCATGACGGGGAAATCGTGGTGGCCCTGGTCAACAATGAGGAAGCGACCCTCAAGACCTTCCGCCGCGAAGGCTCAATGATCCGTCTCGACCCGGCCAACCGCCACTACGAGCCGCAGCGCTACCGCCCCGACCAAGTCCAGATCCAAGGCCGGCTAGCCGGCCTCGTGCGGCGGTATTGAGGAAATCGCTCGCTCAACTCCTTCGTTCGTCCTGAGCGGAGGGCGAAGCCCGTAGTCGAAGGGCCAGGCGATAATGGAATTCTGGGTTTATTTGCTGCGCTGTGCCGATGGTTCTTATTACGCTGGGCATACGGAAAATCTCGAGGCTCGCCTTTGGCACCATCAGCAGGGAATTTGCTGCGAATGGACGAGGCGGCGACGACCGGTTGAGCTGGTCTGGTGCGATTCGACCCCGAGCCGATATGAGGCGCTGGCGTTCGAGCGCCGGATCAAGGGTTGGACGCGAGCGAAAAAGGAAGCGCTCATTCAACGCGACTGGCAAAGGATCAACTGGCTCTCGCGATCGCCGAGCGAGCGCCCTTCGACTGCAGCCGATCTGCGATCGGCCTCCGCTCAGGACGAACGAGGTAGGATATGACGCATCCCAGGATTGACTATGTGGAGCTACCCAGCGCGACCGCGCATGAACTGACGCGGGCGTTTTACGCCAAGGCGTTCGCGTGGGACTTCACCGATTATGGGCCGGATTATGCGGCCACGACCAACGGCACCACCGACCTCGGGCTGCAGGGTGATCCGTCCGACGGCATTTCGGCACCGTTGCCGGTGATCCGCGTCGACGACCTCGAAGCCGCGTTCGACGCCGTGACCAAGGCCGGCGGGACCATTGCCAAGCCGATCTTCAGCTTCCCCGGCGGCCGCCGCTTTCAGTTCATCGACCCCGCCGGAAGCGAACTCGCGGTGTGGAGCGAGCGCTAGGCGCGGTCTCGACCCACGGGTGCCGGCCGATCCGTTCGGCCACCGTTTCGACATAAGGATTGGGACGCAAATAGATCGCGACGCCGCCGGTTTGCACGAGCGCCGCGCGGTCGAGCTTCAACCAGCGCGGCGTGCAGCCCCGCGGCAGGCGGCGGTCGGAAACGACGATGTCGGCCTCGGCACAGGCGCCGGTCGTGATCGCCCAGTCGATCAGCGTCGCCGAGCGCGTCGCGAACAACCGCCATTCCACCGCCCCCTTGCGGATCGCGGCGGTGCAGCTGTCGTGCGTGCACAGGCTCGCCGGCTCGTCACCGAGGTTGGCGGGATCGCCGGCGAACCCCGACGCCTCGGCGAACAGGCTGCGCATATAGTCGCCGGCCCGGTCCCGCAGCAGCAGCGGCGTTCCATCCTGGCTCAACACCACCAGGTGGCGCCCATCGCCGGTGACAAGCAGGTCGGGAGTCGGCGCGAGCCACGCAGCGACCCCGCCAATCGCGAACGGGACGATGCCGGCGAGCCGTACGCGCGAGGTCCACAGGCACAACCACAGCAATCCAACGACGATCGACCCAAACGCCCACGGTGGCATCGACGGCATCAGCGCAACCGCGCCCGGAGCGGCGGCGACGCTGTGCGCCAGCCCCAGCAACCCGGCGATCGCCTTGCCAGTGGCCCACCACAAAGGCCCGCCGATGCCGATCGTGTCGAGCAGCAGGGCTCCGGCCTCGAGCGGCATAATCACGAAAGTCGTCAGCGGAATCGCGATGACGTTGGCGCCGACCCCGTAGAGGCCGGCCCGGTGGAAATGGAACAGAGCGAACGGGATCAGCGCGAACTCGACCGCGAGGCCGGTCAGCACGATCGCCAGGATCGCCCGACCGAAGCGCATGAAGATGCCCTCGTCGCGGCGCAGGAACAGCCGGCGCGCCCAGGTCGTCGAATGCAGCGCGATGATCGCGGTCACCGAGGCGAAGCTCATCTGAAAACTCGGGCCCGCCAGCGCCTCGGGGCGGAAGATGAGTACGATCAGCGCCCCGACGGCGACCAGGCGGAGGCTGATCGCGTCGCGGCCCAGCGCGATACCGAGCAGCACCAGCAGCGCCGCGACACAGCTGCGCACCGTCGGCACCTGGGCTCCGGTCAGCAGGGTGTAGCCAATGCCCGCGGCGGCCGCGACACCGGCCGAAACCAGCACGAGGTTGAAGCGCAGCGCCAGCCGCTCGCTCAGCGCCAGCAGCTTGAGGCTGAGCAGCATCGCGGCGGCGACCACCGCGGCAATGTGCAGGCCGCTCACCGACAACAAATGGGTGAGCCCGCTCGCCCGCATCGCGTCCGCGTCGGCCTCAGTCACACTATTCTGGTCGCCGGTGACCAGCGCGACGGCAATTCCCGCCTCATTGTCCGGCAACCGGCTATGGACGTGACCAGCAAGGCGCTGGCGAAGCGCTTCGAGCCCGCCCCCGCCGCCCGGCTGTACGACCTCGACCGGCCCCAGCGCCTTGCCGACCGCGCCGATCCGCTTGAACCA
>Ga0068862_100005565_pt1 | contig 10523 bp, 10 predicted proteins | sample KBSSwiS52_FD_66598 | JGI IMG/M metagenome (GOLD analysis project Ga0068862, IMG submission 66598) | Switchgrass rhizosphere microbial communities from Kellogg Biological Station, Michigan, USA - KBS Switchgrass S5-2 | ecosystem: Host-associated > Plants > Roots > Rhizosphere > Soil ... | reverse complement strand
GAGGTGTCGGGCGGTGTCGGCCCCCTCGGCGGCGGCGCTCAACTCCGATCGACGCCCGGCCTGATCTCCGTCGCCACCATGTCGGCCCGCGGCATCCGCCGCCGCACGGAGCGCCCCGAGGCTCTTCTCCATCTCCTCCGGCGTCTTCGACGTGGCGTGCCAGCCGTCGCCGAGGGTCGCCACGCGGCGAAAGGCGCCCGGACTATCCCCGCCCACCCAGATCGGCGGATGCGGCTTCTGCACGGGCTTCGGCGCGAAGCCGATGTCGTCGAGCTCGTCGTCTTCAGATCTCCGAGTAGCCGCTGCCGCGCGTCTGGGCGCCCCGGCCGCGCGCCTCGTCGATCCACCCGAACTCCTTCAGGATCTGCTGGCTGTACGTGACGCGTCCCGTGACCTTGTCGAGCGGCTCCGTCGCGAGCAGGAGCGCCGCCTTCGCCATGAGCAGGGGCGGCTCACCGCGCGGGTCGTCCATATCCTTGACGAGGCGGTGGTACACCGTGCCCGGCGTGGGCACGACCTGCGACGGCGAGACGCACGTGACCGAGATGCCGTGCGAGTAGACCTCGGAGGCCAGGCCCTGGCTGAAGCGCTCCAGCGCCGCCTTCTCCGCTCCATAGCAAGTCCCGCCGCGCACGCCCGCGCTTTCGGGATACGGCCCGCGGCCCGGGCCGATGGCTGCCCCCGAGGAGATGTTCACGATCGCCCCCGTCCGCCGCGGGATCATCTCGGCGAGGACGAGCTGGCTCAGCACGAACGGCGCGTGGAAGTTCACCGCCCACGAGCGCATCCACTTGTTGACCGGGAACTCCGCGATCGGCACATAGTAGGTCAGCGCCGCATTGTTGACGAGCACGTCGACGGGGCCGTACGCGTCGTGGGCGGCGCCGATCAGCCGCTCGCACTCCGCCGGATCGGCGATGTTCACCGTCTCCGCGCGCGCCTCACCGCCCTTCGCCCGGATCTCCGCCACCGTCGTCTCGAGCGCGCCCGCGAGCGGATGATCGCCCTCGCGCAGCGTGCGCGCCGCGCAGATCACGCGCCCGCCCTCCGCCGCGAAGAGCCGCGCGATCTCGGCGCCGATGCCGCGGCTCGCCCCCGTCACCACCACCACCTTGCCGTCGAGCCGGCCCATGGAGCGTCGCCCGTCACTCGATGGGAATGAAGACGCAGTTGCGGAGCTTGCCGTCCACCGCCTTCGAGAGATGCCCCTTGCCCCACGTGTCCTCGACGAGGACGATCTCGCCCGCGCCGATGCGCCGCTTCTCGCCGTCGCTCGCGGTGATGTCCACGCCCGCGTCGAGGTTGATGATGTACTGCCGGCGCGGCGCGGGATGCCAGTCGAGGTCGTAGTCGGGCTGCACCTCGCGGAAGATGATGCCGTTGGCGGGGAGCCGCGGCGACAGCTTCCCCGCGCTCGTGGCCTCGGTGTACTTGATCTCGACGTCTCGCCAGTGCGACTCGCCCTTGTCGTCCGCGTAGAGATTGTGGATCTTCATGAGGCTCCTCTCGTGCTGTCGGTTATAGGAACATCGTGTCGGTGGGCTCGAGCCCGAGGAGGAACTGGCCGACCGTCTCGAAATGAGCCTGGCGGCCCTGGACCTGCTGCGTGACCGCGTGGATGTCCCGGAAGCGCCGGTCGAAGGGGCCGCTCGTGAAGATGGCGGTCCCGCCGGCGATGTGATGCATGGCGTCCACGACTTGCTTGCCCTGGTGGATGGCATAGGTCGAGGCGAGCCGGATGCGCACGCGCTGCTCCATCGTGATCGCGCCCGCTCGGCCGACGGCGTGCCAGATCTCGTCGAGCGCGGTGTGCAGCAGGAGCCGCGCCGAGGCGAGCTGCGCCTCGGCGTACGCCACCTGCGACTGGACCACTGCATTGTTGCGCAGGGTACGGCTCATGCCGCGCGGCATCTTGTCCCGCGCCAGCTCGACCAATGCGTCGAGCGTGCCCTGCGCGATGCCGAGGGCCACGCTGCCGAAGCCGGAGGAATACAGGCTGCCGATGGGAAAGCAGTAGAGCGGCCCCGGCTCCTGCCGCTCGCGCGGATCGTCCCGCAGCATGGCCCGCTCGCGGGGGACGAAGAGCTCCGCGACGCGGAAGGCATCGCTCGCCGTGCCACGGAGCCCGCCCACGTGCCAGACGTCGAGGAGCGTCGCCTCGGCGACCGGGAAGAGCATGGTGCGCCCCTCGGCCGCGCCGTCGGCGCTGCGGCGGCGCGAGCCGTCCTCGTCGTAGATCGGGCAGTGGCCGCCGAGCCACGTGGCGTGACGGCATCCGCTGGCGAAGCTCCACGTGCCGCTCACCCGGTAGCCGCCGTCCACCGCCACCGCGCGCGCCTCCGGCCCCGGTCCCCAGGCGAGGATCGAGCCCGGCGCACCGAAGATCTCCTGCGCCGCCGCCGGGGTCAGATACGCGGCCGACATCGAGCATCCGGAGGCCTGACAGAGACACCAGGCCGTGCTGGCATCGGCCCGGGCGATCTCCAAGATGACCCGCGCAAAGGTCCCGGGATCCACCTCGCCGCCGCCGAGGGAGCGCGGCAGGAGCATGTGGAAGAGCCCCGCATCGACCAGCTTGGCGACGAGGGCGGGCGGCAGCCGCCGGTCCTGCTCGATCAGCGCAGCATTGGCCTCGACCTCGGGCGCGAGCGCGCGCGCGCGGGCTACGTAGTCCTCTCGAAGCTCCATGCGCTCGATTTCAGCCGGATATCTCATCGCTCGGAAGCGCTCCGTTCCTCGTCGCCCGTTCGTCGTCGAATGTCGCCGGGCCCCAATTTGGGCACAAATGCGCCGGCAGGTCAACGAAGGACGCCCGCATCCGCCTCCGATCTTGCGTGGCGGCGGCAGAATCGCCCACACTCGGCGCATGGCAGCGGTCCCGCCCGCCTCGCGCCGCGTCGTATTCGTCACAAGCAAATACTGGAAAGCGACGAGCAAGGTCGGCTTTCACTTCCTCGCGCACTCCTTCGCCCGGGGCGGCTGGGACGTCGTGTTCATCACCACCCACCTGAACTGGCTCGCGACCGCGCTACATCCCCGGCGACCGCGCGAGTATCGGAGCGCCCTGGATGAAGCGCGGCGCTTCGATCGCGGACGTGTCGACACGGCCGGGTTCGGTCGTGGGACGACCTCGCGGATCGGCTCGGGCGAGGCGCGTCACCTCGAAGGACGTCGGCGGTTCTTTGATGCCTCGGGATCCGCCGCCCTCGGGGCGAGGGGTCACGCGAGTGGGGCGACGCGGCGCCCTCTCCGCGCGTATCGCGCGCCACAGCCGCCGCACTCGGCGCGCATGGTCCGGAACGTGAGGCGAAGCCCGCAGCGACACATCCACCCGACGACGCGTGCGGGAATCCCCACCACGAGCGCGTGGTCCGGCACATCGCGCGTGACGACCGCGCCCGCCCCCACGAACGCGTACGGCCCGATGGTGTGGCCGCAGATCACGGTCGCATTGGCGCCGATGGTCGCGCCGCGCCGCACCATCGTGGGCCGGAACTCGTGCTTGCGCGGGACGTGGCTCCGCGGATTGACGACATTGGTGAACACCATGCTCGGCCCGCAGAACACGTCGTCCTCGATCTCCACGCCCTCGTAGACGGACACGTTGTTCTGGATCTTCACGCGATCCCCGATGACGACGTCGGCCCCCACGAACACGTTCTGCCCCAGGGAGCACCCGCGCCCGATGCGCGCGCCCGTCATGACGTGGCTCCAATGCCAGATCCGCGTGCCCGCCCCGATCACGGCTCCGGGATCGATCACCGCGCTCGGGTGGGCGGCAAAGACCGGGCCCTCCGCGGCCCGCGCTCCGCCTTCCTTGCCGCTCCGCTTCGGCACGACGCGCCGCTTCACCATTCTCGCCTCCTCCGGTCCGATCGACCGCCTCCCCGTGTCCCGGTCACGCGCGCCATCTTACTCGCGATGAGACATCTCGCGTGGTGCGTGATAGCATCGGGATTCGTCGCGCGACCCCAGGCTCGCGCGAACCGAACCTTCCATCCTCGGGGGCTCACATGCGCGTGCTGGTGACGGGAGCGGCGAGCGGCATCGGGCGGGCGACGTGCTTGCGACTGGCGCGGGACACCGGGGCGCCGGGGAAGAAGGCGCAGGTGGCGGCGGTGGACATCCCCACGGCTGCGTCCGGCCTCGACAGCCTCGCGAACGAGCTGAAGGGCCTGGGGGCCGAGGTGCTACCGCTTCACGGCGACATGGCCGATCCCGAGGCGCCGGCGCGCGCGGTGGCGGCCGCCGTCGAGCGCTTCGGCGGCCTCGACGGTGTCGTCAGCAATGCTGGCATCAACCGTCCCGGCCGGCTGGTCGACTACGCCGTTCCCGACTGGGACGCGGTGTTCGCCGTGAACACGCGCGCGACGTGGCTTCTCGCGAAGGCCGCGTACCCCGCGCTGAAGGCCGCTCGCGGCGCGATCGTGGCCGTCGCCTCGATGTCGGGCTCCAACGCCCACGCCAATCTCGGCCCGTACGGCCCGAGCAAGGCCGCCGTCATCATGCTCGCCAAGGTGCTCGCCCAGGAGCTCGGGCCTGACGGCATCCGCGTCAACACGGTCTCCCCCGGCATGGTGCAGACGGGCATGACGGCCGCGGTCTATGCCGACCAGCAGGTGGCCGCCGACCGCGCGTCGCTCGTGCCCCTCGGGCGCGTGGCCGGGCCCGAGGACATGGCCGACGTCATCGCATTCCTGCTCGGGCCCGACGCGCGTTACGTCAACGGCCACGACCTCGTCGTCGACGGCGGCGTGGCGGGCAACTACCTCGGCCGCCTCCCGGGACTCGCGCGCATCACGCGAAGCTGAGGCGCGCCTCAGCATACCGGGCGCAGAGACGTCCTGGGCGGCGGCCTGCACCGGCGTCACGACCGGCGCAGGTCGAGGATCGCGGGGAGCTCCGTCACGCCGGCGATGATGTGGAGGGGGGCGAACGCCGCCCACGCTTGGGCATCCGTGGCGCCCGTCAGGACACCAACGAAGGGGATCTTCGCGCTGGCCGCCGCCTGCGCGTCGACGGGATGATCGCCGACGTAGACCGCGCGCGAAGAGTGCACGTCCAGGAGCCGGAGCGCCCGCTGGAGGCTCTCGGGATGTGGCTTGTGCTGAGCGACGTCCTCGCCGCCCACAATCACGTCCACCAGGCCGCTCAGCTCCGCCCGCGCCAGGATGTCCTCGATGCGATACCTGAACTTCGTGGACACGATCGCCGTGCGAAGGCCTCGGCCACGCAGGTCTCGAATGGTGTCAGCCACCCCGGGGTACAGACAGACGAGCTGTGCCATCACGCGGTCGGCATGCTCGCCGAAATGCTTCGCGTAGGCGGCGCCGAGCCCTGGATCATCGTTGCCGCTGAGCGCGCGGAATGAGTGCGCGAGGGACAGCCCGATCGTCCGGCGCACCGCGGCCGGCTCAGCGTCCGCCAGGCCGAGCGCGCGGAGCGCATGATTCGCGCACTCCGTCACCCCGCCCGACGAGTCCGCGAGGGTGAGATCGAAGTCGAAGAGGATCGCCTCAACCATGTTCGGACGGTGGGAGGATCATCGGCGCCGCTTGCGCTCTCCACCCGAGGCAGCCAGCACGCACACCAGCGCGATCAGCCCGGGAAGGGCCTGGGTCACCAGAATGGAGGTCTTCGCCGTGATCCCACCGAAGATGCCCGCGACCACCACGCAGCTCAGGAAGAACACCTTCACGTCACGTCGTCCCGCCAGGAGGCCCCAGATCAACCCCGCGGCCAGGAACCCGTTGTACAGTCCCTGGTTCATCGCGAGCACCTTGGATGAGGCCGAGACCTCGGGGGTCATCGCGAAGATCCGTCGGCCCACCGGGTGGTCCCACAAGAACATCTCGAGGACGAGGATTCCAACGTGAGCAAGCGCTACCAGCCCCGTCAGGACATTGGCGATCAGCGTCATGGTTCCTCCCGCTACCTGTGTCGCCAGACCATCGAGAAGCTGATCGGCAGCCCCGAGTAGATCTGCAGCTTGGGCTTCTTCTGCAGCCAGGCGTCGTCAACCAGTCCTTCGTCCATCTCCAGGAGGGACCAGCCGGCCGCGTGAGCGGCCTTCACATGATCGCTCAGGAGGTGCACGTAGCACCGGATTGTCACGGGCTCGCCCGGCGCCCGGTCGAAGTGAGTGGGCACGCCAGCCATGAGGAACTGGGGATGAAAACCCACGATGACGAAGTAGCCGCCGCGTTTGGTGACGCGCCCGACCTCGCGGTAGAGCGGTCCGAGATCGGGCAGGTGCTCGTCCGCCAGCGATTGAGTACAGAGATCATACGTCCCGGCGGGCAGGCCGGTCTCCGAGACGTCTGCCATCCCAAGAGTCCGGTAGACGCCCCTGCTCCGCGCCACGTCGAGCATCCCAGGCGTGATGTCCACGCCATCGACAGCGGCCGCCGCGCAATGCCGGCTGAGCCACACCCCGATCCGCCCGGTGCCGCACGCCAGATCGAGCACGGATCGCGCCGCCGACCAGTCGACCGTCCGCACTCTCTCCAGCAGTCGCAGGTCCATCTCGTCCAGGACGGTCTGCTCGTAGGTTCGCACCCACGCCCCGTACCCTTCCCGCACGTCGACGATCGGGTAGCGGCGCTTGTCGTAGATGGAGTGATCCACGGACACGTCTCTCGCATTCCCCTCGCGCGAGCCAACTATCCTGCTCGGGGACCAGAATAACCCTTGTCGAGGCGCCGGCAGCATCCAGGTCGCTGCCTTTGGCGCCGTGCCCGGAGCTACACGGCTGGTGGAGCCCACGTCGGCGCATCGAAGTACGTCCCGTCGCCCTCCTCAAGAACCACGCTCAGCGCCCGCCGCGTCTGAGGCGACAGGCCCAATCGCTGTGTCCCTCCTGAGTGTGGGCACCCGCAGTTAAATCGGCCGGCGCGGCGCGGCGTCGAGCAGCGCCAGCACCGCGCCGGGCGACAGCGGCATCTCGCGGACGCGCACGCCCCAGGGGCTGAGCGCGTCGTCCACGGCCTCGGCGATGAGGGCGGGCACCGGGATCGCACCGGCCTCGCCGACGCCCTTGACGCCGAGGGGATTGAGCGGCGAGGGCGTCTCGATGTGGCCGACCTCCATGTCGGGCACCTCCATCGCCGTCGGGATCAGGAAGTCCATGAACGTCCCGGTCAGGAGCTGCCCGCGCTCGTCGTAGACGATCCTCTCGTAAAGCGCGCCGCCGATGCCCTGGGCCACACCGCCGTGCACCTGGCCCTCGACCACGGTGGGGTTCACCATGATGCCGCAGTCGTGCTGGACCACGTACTTCACGATCGCGATCTCCCCGGTGCGGATGTCGATCTCCACGATGGCGGCATGGAATCCGCTGGCGAACGTGGCCTGGGGCGGCGCGTAGTAGCCATTGGCCTCGAGGCCCGGCTCCTCACCGGGGGCGAGCACGGGGCCTTCGCGCGGCTTGACGAGGCGAAGCGCGGCCTCCGACGACTCCGTGCCGTAGGCGTAGCGAATCGGATTGGCGACGGTCGCGAGCGCGCCGAGCGTGAGGCGGCGGTCGGGCGCGCCCTTGACGCGGATGGCCCCGTCCACCAGCTCGAGGTCGAGCGCCGAGGCCTCGAGGAGATGCGCGGCCAGGTGCAGCGCCTTGTCGCGCACCTTGAGCGCGGCGACGGACACGGCATTGCCGCTCGTCACGAGCGCGCGGCTCGCGAAGGTGCCGGCGCCCCAGTTGAAGCGGCTGGTGTCACCGGTGACGACCGTGACGTCGGCGGGGTCGCAGCCGAGCGCATCCGCGGCGATCTGGGCGAACGTCGTCTGGTGGCCCTGTCCGTGCGTGGTGAGGCCGGAGGCGACGAAGACCTTGCCGCTCGGCTCGACGCGGACGCGCGCGCCTTCATACGGCCCGATGCCCGTGCCCTCGACGTAGCCGGCGACGCCGAGGCCGAGATGGCGGCCCTCGGCGCGCGCGGCGGCCTGGCGCGCGCGGAAGTCGCCGTAGCCGATCATGGACAGCGCCATGTCGAGGCCGGCCGGGTAGTTGCCGCTGTCGTAGCGGGTCGGCCCGCCGTCCTGGAAGGTGAGTCCCACGTCCCACGGGAACTCGTCGGCCTCTATCAGGTTGCGGCGGCGCACCTCCACGGGCTCGATTCCCAGCTCGCGCGCGATGAGCCCGATGACACGCTCCATCACGAAGGCCCCGTGGGGACGGCCGGCGCCGCGGTACGGCGTCACCTGCACCTTGTTCGTGTAGACCACGTCGAACTCGACGTGATAGTTGCGGAGCCGGTACGGCCCGGGGAGCTGCGTCGAGGTGATCAGCGGCACGATGAGGCCGTACGGCGTATAGGCGCCTGCATCGTGCAGGAATCGGTCGCGCAGGCCCAGGATGCGGCCGTCCTCGTCGATGGCGACGTCGACGTCGTGCAGCTGACCGCGCTCCTGACTCGTCGACAGCAGGTGCTCGACGCGGTCCTCGATCCACTTGACGGGCCGGCCCAGGCGCATCGCCGCGCACGGCACCAGGATCTCCTCGGGATAGAACAGCATGATCTTCGACCCGAAGGCGCCGCCGATGTCGGGCGCGATCACCTCCACCTGGAACTCCGGCAGGCCGAAGATCCGCGCGAGCCCGTTCTTGATCGGCAGCGGCGCCTGGGTCGAGATCCATGCCTTGAGCGTCCCCGCGCGCGGGTCGAACTCGGCCAGGACGCCGCGGGTCTCGATGGGGCACCCGCAGCTCCGCTCGATCCACAGCCGCTCGCGGAGCACGCGGGCGGCGCGGGCGAAGGCGGCATCCGGATCGCCCACGCGTTGCACGAGCCGGCCCGCGCGATTGGCGGGCACGTCCGCGTGCACCAGCGGCGACCCGTCGGCGAGCGCGGCTTCCAGCTCGGTGACGGCGGGCAGCGGCTCGTACCGCACCTCGATCAGCTCCGCGGCGTCCTCGGCCACGTAGCGGTCCTCCGCGACCACGAACGCGACCATCTCCCCCATGTAGCGGACGCGGTCGGTGGCGAGCGGCCGCTGGGTGCGGGGCTGCGTGAGGGCGGGATGCGGGATGAGGAGCGGCGACGGCTGGTTCAGGTCGCCGAGGTCGGCCGCCGTCAGGACCAGGTGAACGCCGGGCAGGGCGCGCGCCCGCGCCGCGTCGATCGACACGATGCGCGCATGGCCGTGCGGGCTGCGGAGGCCGGCGGCGTGCAGCGTCCCCTCCAGGTGCACGTCGTCGACGAAGGAGCCGTGGCCGCGGAGGAGACGGGGGTCCTCGTTGCGCGGGATGCGCGCGCCGATCATCCGCGTGGTCACGGCCTCGGGGCGCTTTCCGCGGGCGCGGGCGCGCGACGCGCCGCGAGCAGCGCGCCCGCTCGGCGGACGGCCCGCACGATGTTCACGTACCCGGTGCACCGGCAGAGGTTGCCCGACAGCCAGACGCGGATCTCGTCGTCGCTCGGCCGCGGGTGCTCCTCGAGCAGCGCGCTGACCGTCATCAGGATGCCCGGGGTGCAGAAGCCGCACTGAAGCCCGTGCTCCTCGTGAAACGCCTGCTGAACCGGATGCAGGTGCTCGGCGTCCGGCGCCAGGCCCTCGACGGTGGTGATCTCGCGCCCGTCGACCTGGACCGCCAGGAGCAGGCACGACCGCACCGGCTCGCCGTCGAGCAGGACGGTGCAGGCGCCGCAGACGCCGTGCTCGCAGCCCACGTGCGTCCCCGTCAGGCGCAATCGCGCGCGCAGGAAGTCGCAGAGGAGGAGCCTCGGCGGCACGGCTTCAGTACATTCGCGCCCGTTCACCCGGGCGCGAACGGGAACGGAGAGCGGGCCGCGCTCCGGGCTCAAGCCTCACGCTTCCTTGCGCAAGAGCTCGAGTACCCGCTCTCCGATGATCTCGCCCGGGACCAGCACCTCGTCGGCGCCCGCGCGCAAGAGGTCCTCGGCGTCGGATTTCTCCTCCCCCGTCATCACGATGGTGGCTTGCGGCGCCAGGAGGCGGAGGCTCGCGACCAGCCGGCGCGTGCTGATCCCCTTCAAGAAGGTGTCCGAGATGGTCGTGACCACGAAGCGCGCGTGCTCGAGCCCGAGGTGCTCGAGGGCGCCGGGATTGGCCAGGTCACCGTATTCCCAGTGGAAGCCGCGCGCCTTCACTCCGCGGGCGCGCGTGGCATCGTAGTCCACGAGGGTGATCCGCTCCTTCATCTCGGGGGCGTCCTGCTCCACCCGGTCGAGCACGGCCTGGGCGATCCGGAAGTGGCCGAGCAGCACGATGTCGCGCACCGGCCCGCCCTCGCCCGCGGGCCGAGCGGCCGTGGCCGGCGGCATGCCCAGGCGCCCGAACGGCCGGAGGATGGCCCGGGCAATCTTGTCGTTCGCGCCGATCACGTAGGGCGACACGAGCGACGTCAGGATCATCGCCGTGAGCACCACCGCGCTCGCCTGGTCCGAGATGTGGCCGTACTCCGCCCCGAGCGTCATGATGACGAGCGAGAACTCGCTGATCTGCGACAGGTTCAGCGCGGTGACGGTGCCGGCGTACAGCCCGTCGCGCATGAAGTAGGTCGT
>Ga0068862_100005562_pt1 | contig 10525 bp, 8 predicted proteins | sample KBSSwiS52_FD_66598 | JGI IMG/M metagenome (GOLD analysis project Ga0068862, IMG submission 66598) | Switchgrass rhizosphere microbial communities from Kellogg Biological Station, Michigan, USA - KBS Switchgrass S5-2 | ecosystem: Host-associated > Plants > Roots > Rhizosphere > Soil ... | reverse complement strand
GGCACGACCAACACGTCGGCGGCACAGCACAGCACGGCGATCTGTTCGCGCGCCAGCCAACCCATCGCACGCGCGTTGGGCGGGACCGCGGGCGCGCCCGACCGATCCGTCACGACGGCTGCGCCGACCACGAGCGCGAAGGCCCGCGTCCCCAGGCGCTCCAGCGCCTTGTAGAGAGTGTCGACGCCCTTCTGGCGATCGAGCCTGCCCACGAACAACACGCGCAGCGCTCCCGCTGGCCAGTGGTCGCGCGCGCTGGCGACATCGGCAGGCAGCGCGATGTCGCCAATGCCGTTGACCACGACAACCAGGCGGTCCGGCGGCAAGCCCGCACGCAACGCACTCGCGCGCTCGTGTTGAGAGATGCACACCACCGCATCGCAAAACCGTGCCCAGACGCGCTCGACGGTGGCCGTTGCGCGATTGAGCCAGCGCGGTGCCTCCCGATCAAAGGCCCAGCCGTGAGGGCAATAGACGACACGCGGCCGTTGCGGCAGGAGTGCAAGGAGCGGCCGCAGCACCAGGCCCGCGCAGCTCGAATGCAGATGGACGACGTCGGGGCGCCATCGCCGCACGAGGCCCCACACGACGAGAGCCATGCGCATCATGGCGCGCAGGCGCCCGCCTCTGCCGATCGGGAATCCGTGCACCGTCTGCTGCGGCAAGCGACCGAACAGTGCCGCGTGCTCGGCCGGCAGCACCACGCGCACATGGTCAGCGCCGTGGTGCTCGGCCTGGCGCGCCACCAGCTCCTCGAGGTATGCGCCGACGCCGCCCTTGGCCGTCTCGGCCACGTGGAGCACCTTCGGGACGATCGCGACGCGCATACCGGCGCCCTAGCGCACCGCGGACGTATCGGTCAGCCGCAGCGGCACGCGTTGTGCTTCGGCGCCGAGCCGGTACAACGACAGCAGCGCGCGCCGAAAACGCTGCGGATGAAAGCGCTGGCGTGCCTCTCGCTGCGCCGCCTCGCCGAGTTCGCGTGCGCGCTGCGGCTGATCGAGCAGCGACTTCACGTACACCGCCAGGCTCGACACGTCGCGCGCCAGCAGGCCGGTGGCACCATGCGTCACCGCATCGCGGTTGCCCACCACATCGGTCAAGACGCAAGGCACGCCGACGGCCATGGCCTGCAGCACCGGCAGCGGCATGCCCTCCCAATGCGAGGTCTGCACGTACAGGTGCGCACGCGCGAGCTGATCGCGCACCTCGTCGGCGCCAAGCCAGCCGGTGACCTCGACGCCGACCGCGCGCAGCATCTGCTCGTAGCGCGGCTCGCCGGCACCGACCCACACGAAGTGCACCGACTCGCCGGCGTAGTGGAATCGTGCCGCCAGCTCGGCGAACTGCGTCGGCCCTTTTTGCTCGCACGCCCGCCCGATCGTCACCACGCGCGGCTTCGCATCGGGCCGGCGCTGCACGTCGAAGAACGTCTGGTCGACCGGGTTCTCCAGCACCACCGCCTCGCGCCGCGTGAGGCGCTCGAGTTCACGCGCCTCGCCCTGGCCGGAACCCACTGGACGGCAGGCGCTGAAGCCGGCCACTCGTTCGAGAAGGCCCGACATCGCGCCGATCAGCGGACGCTGGCGGTTGAAGCTCGCGAGGCCGTGCGGCGAGTAGAACAGTGGCGGCAACGACGACGGCAGCGCGCCGAGCGCAAGGCGGCCCACGAACCCGGCCTTGGCGGCGTGCAGGTGCACCGCGTCGTAGCGCTGCGCCACCAGTTCGTCGCGCAGCGCTTGCCGCAGTGCGCGCAGGAATGCCCAGCGACCGCTCCAGTGGCTGCCTCTGCTCGGTCCGTCGATCTCCACCAAGCGCACCTGCGGGTCGAACTGCGCGCTCACGTCGCTGGGCGTGTCGTCGTGGCGGCTGTAGATCAGTGTCTGGTGCACGCCGGCGTGCAGCAGCTCGCGCGTGGCCAATGTGAGGAATGCCAGCACGCCCGATGCAAGGTGTTCGGTGGCGTGAAGCACATGCCATGAAGTCGGCGATGTCGAGTGCGCAGTCATGGGCGCGGAGTGTTCCCTTCCAATGCCAGGTCATCGAGTGTCCGGGGCGTACTGGCATGGGCCGGTGCCACGACACCGCTGCGCACCAGGTGATCGAGCAAGATGCGCGCATTGGCATCCCAGCGGTAGATCGCCATGCGAGCGGCGGCACGCTGCTTCAGCGTCGCGCGCAGCGCTTCCGCGTCGCTGCGCGTGGTCACGTCGCGCAGGCAGGCCGCCAACGAAGCCGGATCGTTGGGATCGAAGTACAGCACCGCATCGCCGTAGATCTCCGGGATCGACGCCGCGTGTGCGGCCAGCACCGGACAGCCGTTGGCCATGGCCTCCAGCGGCGGCAGGCCGAAGCCCTCGTACAGCGACGGAAAGATGAACCACGACGCGTGCCGATACAGCACGTTCAGCTCTTCGTCCGACACGAAGCCGAGCAAATTCATCCCATCGAGCCCCAGAGCCTTGATCCCCTGGTAGATGCGCGCATCGCGGCCGCCGGCCACCGCCACCGGAAGGCGCAGCGAGCCGCCCAGCAGATGCAGCGCGCGCGGAATGACGCCGAAGTTCTTGTTCCACTTGAGGCTGCCAACGGCGAGCAGGTAGCCGCCGCTCACGAGACCATGTCGGCGCAGCACGGCATCCTCGTCGATCTCGGGGGCCGCGCGCACGTGCTCCCAGCCCGAACGCTCGATGACGATGTCGTTGCGCTGCAGGCCGAAATGCCGCCTCAGCTCCTGCGCCGAGAAGTGCGATGCCGTCATCACGCTGTGCGCGCGTGGCGCCAGCGTGCGCACCAGCAGGTTGCTCCACAGCCGATAGCCCCACGAATAGGTCTGCGGATGGGTGCACACCGACGCGTCGTGCACGCTCACGAGCTGCATGCGTTTGAGCAGCGGTGCGCTGTAGTTGAGGTTGACCAGATAGGCGCCGCGCGCGAAGGCGGCCAGCGACAACTGCTCCCAAGGATGGCCGGTGAAGAACTGCAGCGTGCAGTACTCGAAGTTCTCCAGCAGCGGCAGGTCGACCGCGTCATGCGGCAATGCAAGTTCCCAGCGGTGGCCTTCGAGAAACTGCGGGTGCCGACTCAGCAGCTGGTCGAGAGCACGCAGCGTTTCAAGCCCATAGCGCTGCACCCCGGTGCGCGGTTGAGCAAAAAAACGCCCGTTGACGACGATGCGCCTCATGGTTGGACCCTCCCTTCGTTGACGGCGCTCAGCAGGCGCCGTCGCGCGTGACCAGCACGCTCACCGTGCGTGCCAGGATGCGCAGGTCCATCCACAAGGTGCGGGTTTCGACGTAGTGCGCATCGAGCGCGACGCGCTGGGCATAGCTGAGGTTGTTGCGCCCGCTCACCTGCCACAGTCCGGTCATGCCGGGCTTGACGGCGAAATAGTGCCGCTTGTGCTCGCCGTAGCGCGGGATCTCCTGCACCACCACCGGCCGCGGACCCACCAGGTGCATCTCGCCGCGCAACACATTGAACAACTGGGGCAATTCATCGAGGCTGGTCTTGCGCAGGAAGTGTCCGATGCGCAGCACGCGCGGATCGTTGCGCAACTTGTGGTCGCGCGCCCACTCCTCCTTGGCCTCCGGATCCTTCTCGAACACCTCGGCCAGCACGAGGTCGGCGCGCCGCACCATGCTGCGGAACTTCAGACAGCGGAACAAGCGCCCCTTCTGTCCGACGCGCCAGTGTGCGAACAACACCGGCGCGCCATCTTCGCGCCAGATGCGCCAGGCGATCGCCAGCATCAGCGGCGACAGCACCATCAGCAGCACGGCGGCGCCGGCGCGGTTGAACCACGAGTACACGGCGTCGGCGCGCGAACCCCCGGCCAATATGTCGCGACCTTTTGGCGCGACCAGCGGACTCATCGTCAACACCGGGTTGGTCAGGGGTTCCGTTGCCATGAGTCGCTTACCAGTGATGGATCAACCCGACCGAAGGCAGGAATCGTGCCGTCGGCGCGGGTCGGGCAGGGCCACTCGTTCGTTGAGTTGGGGCAGTTCGTTCTGCACGAAGTACCGATGAAATTGCTTCAGCGCAGCATTCGCCGCAGATCGCGCGCCCGATTGCGCGCCTGGACTGGCCTGCTGACTGCGCAATCGCGTGCCGTCGTTGCCTCGCACGCGCCAACGGCCTTGCAGGTTCCACGGCGTTTGAGTTTGAAAAGCTTGCCAAACGCCAGGTACTGGATCACACGCAAGGCGTTGATACCGAATGAAATGTTGCGGCAGGTGTCGCCGCGTGATGGTGCGTGCGTGCCCTGGCCCGCTGAACGCCGCGCCGCCGTTTACGCGCGAAGTCAGTAACCACGCGGCATAGCGCGCGTTGCGGCTAGCAACCACAACTGCACGAGTGCGGTGCTCCACGCGGTTATTCACACCCGCGGGAAACACAATCGGACACAGCCGACGCCCGGATACGCCAGAGGGCCATGCTCGAATGAGCCCACGCTGATCGGCGAACACAGCTTCGCCCCTCACTTCTTTGGCGGACATGACTCCGCCTTCGCCCCGTTTGCGAATTCGCCCAGGACTCCACGCAGCATGGTGAAAACCACACTTCCGTTCGGTACCCGCTCTCTCTTGGCAAACCACGTGCCCACCCATTCGCCCACCACGGGCAACGCATCTGCAGCACATTCCCATTCCCCAATCCACCTTGCGATCCGTGCCATGCGCGCAGCAACCTTGTTGACGACGATCCTGGTGGGCGCCGCGTGCGGCGGCGGTGGCGACTCCGCCGAAGCGGCGCCGACGGCCGGTGTGACCGAGCCTCCCGGTCCGGCATCGGCGGTGGTTGCATTGCAGCCGTGTCTGCGCGTACCCGCGTTGACGATGGCGCTGTCGGTGGTCGGCGGTGCGCGGCGCGACGTGACCACCTTCGGCGCCAAGCCCAACGACGACGGCGACGACAGCGACGCGATCCAGAAGGCGCTCGACTCGCTCAACCCTGGCGAGACGCTGTACTTCCCGAGCGGACGCTACATCACGAGCCGCAGCCTCACCGTGCGCCGCCCAGGCATCACGATCACCGGCGACAACGCGACGCTGCACGCCACCAACCCCGATGACATGGCGCTGATGATCCAGGCCGACGACACCACCGTCTCGTCGCTGACATTCACTGCCATCACCAACAACCGCAAGAGCGCCACGCGCGCGTCGCGCATCGCGGTGGTCGGCGACATGCCCGGCAGCACGCCGCGCCGCATTCGCAACGCGGTGGTGCGTGACAACAAGATCATCAATGCCGACGGGCCGGGCACGCCCGGCGCCAACAGCGCGTCGGGCGCCGGCATCGTGGTGCAGTACGCCGACCGCTTTTTGATTGCCGGCAACACCGTCGTGCGTTCGCTCGCCGACGGCATCCACATCACCGGCGGCTCGCGCAACGGCCGCGTGCTCAACAACACCGTGCGCGAGACCGGCGACGACATGATCGCCGTGGTGTCCTATGCCGACAAAGGGCCGGCGGCGCGCAACAGCGCAGCCAAGCTCGCCGCGGCATGGGACACCAACGTCGAGAACATGCTGGCACGCAACATCGTGATCTCGGGCAACCGCGTGTCCGGGCAGTATTCGGGCCGTGGCATCACGGTGGTGGGCGGGCAGTCGATCGCGATTGTGCGCAACACGATCGAAAACGTGCCGGTCGCGGCCGGCATCCTGCTGGCGCGCGAGGCGGTCTACCAGACCTTCGGCGTCGAGAACGTCACCGTCGAGGGCAACATCCTGCGCGATGTGCAGACCAAGGCACCGCCGTACAACGTGGGCAACAAATTCTCGGGCACGCGCACCGGCCACGGCGCGATCGAAGTGCACGCCGCGCTGTTCGACGACGAGGCCGCCGATGCCAAGCTGCGCAGCCAGCTCGGGGTGCGCAACATCGTCGTGCGCGGCAACATCGTCGAGCACAGCGCGGTCGCCGCGTTTCGCGCCGGCGTGCCGTTCGACCAGACCCTGCGCGACGGCGGGGCCAGCCGCCATTCCGGCAACGGCCTGATCGAGAACCTGTCGGTGCAAGACAACCGCTTCGACGACGTCAAGGAAGGGATCTACCTGCTGGGCCAGCAGTTGAAGGACGACGGGCTGCATTGCGCCGGCAACCAGCGCGATGGCGGCGACTTCCGCTCGCCGTCGTGCAAGGCCGCGGAGCCTCGCCTGCGCGCCCTGCCGCTCAATTGCAGCGCCGACGGCCAGCTGCAGTAGTGCCCCACGGGCGCATGCCGCGGCGCAGCGGCATGCGCATTGCCCGCCCCGGACGCATCGCACGCGAGCGACCGGGAGACCCTATGCGCGCCCTTCGTTGGCATGGCAAGCACGACATCCGCTGCGAGCGGGTGCCCGATCCGGCAATCGAGGACGGGCGCGATGCCATCGTCAAGGTGTCGAGCTGCGCGATCTGCGGCTCGGATCTGCATCTGTTCGCCGGCTTCATGCCAGGCATGAAGCCGGGCGACATCATCGGCCACGAATTCATGGGCGAGGTGGTCGACGTTGGCACGGACAACAAGGCGCTGCGCGTCGGCGACCGCGTGGTCGTGCCCTTCACCATCACCTGCGGCGAGTGCGACCAGTGCCGGCGCGGATTCTTCTCGGCCTGCGAGCGTTCCAACCGCAACAGTGCGCTGGCCGATCAGGTGTTCGGCCACGCCGGCGCGGGCCTCTACGGCTACACCCACCTCGCCGGCGGCTATGCCGGCGGCCAGGCGGAATACGTGCGCGTGCCTTTCGCCGACAGCGGGCCGATCAAGGTGCCCGACTCGCTCACCGACGAGCAAGTGCTGTTCCTCGGCGACGTGTTCCCCACCGGCTGGCAAGCGGCGCTTCAATGCGACATCGAACCCAACGACACGGTCGCGGTGTGGGGCGCCGGCGCCGTCGGACAGTTCGCGATCCGCAGCGCGGTGTTGCTCGGCGCGCGCAAGGTCATCGCGATCGACCGCGTCCCCGAGCGCCTCGACATGGCCGAGGCCGGCGGTGCCGTGGCGATCAACTTCGACGAGGAAAGCGTGCTCGACCGCCTGGCCGAGCTCACGCGCGGCCGCGGGCCCGAGAAGTGCATCGACGCCGTGGGCATGGAGGCGCACGTGACGCGCTCGATCGATTCGATGCTCGATCGCGCCAAGCAGGCGCTGCAGCTCGAGACCGATCGGCCGCACGTGTTGCGCGAGATGATCTACGTGTGCCGGCCCGGCGGCGTGCTGTCGGTGCCGGGCGTGTACGCCGGCATGGTCGACAAGCTGCCGATGGGCGCGCTGATGAACAAGGGGCTCACGCTGCGCACCGGTCAGACCCACGTGAGCCGCTGGACGCACGATCTGCTCGGCCGCATCGAACAGGGCCAGATCGATCCGTCATTCGTTGTCACGCATACGGTGAGTCTCGAGGACGGCCCGCAGATGTACCGCACGTTCCGCGACAAGCAAGATGGCTGCATCAAGGTGGTCATGAAGCCCAACGGACACTGACAGGAGGCCGTCATGTTCCCCTCGCGCCCACAGGCTCGCGCCGGCGCACGTGCGCTCGGCTGGCTCAGCATCGCGATCGGCGCCGCGCAGCTGCTCGCACCGCAGCGGGTGGCACGCGCCGCCGGCGTGCCCGACAGGACGCTGGCGGTGCGCGGCAGCGGCGTGCGCGAGATCGCCACCGGCGTGGCCTTGCTCAACAGCGAGCGACCCACCACCTGGATGTGGGCCCGCGTGGCCGGCGACGTACTCGACGCCACCCTGCTGGCGCGTGCGCTGCGCAGCGAAGGCAGCGCGACCACGAAGGCTGCGCTGCTCGCCGTGGGCGCGCTGGCGCTGGCCGATCTGATGCTGGCGCGCCGCCTGAGCCAGCCTGCGCCGATCGCGCCGATGGACTACAAGCGTCGCAGCGGCTTTCCGATGGCCACGCAGCAGATGCGTGGCATCGCACGCAGCGACTTTGCGGTACCCGCCGACATGCGCGTGCCGGCTGCGTTGCGGCCGTGGTCGAGCGATGCAGCGCGCGCTGCGCGCAGCGACGCCGCAGCCTGACATTCACTTTCGTTGCAAGGGGCGTGGCACGTGCGGGATCGCGCGGTGGAACGCTGTTTGCCAAACCGCTTCCACGGCTTGTCGAACACGTTGATCGATGTCATCCCCTCTGCGCATTGCCCTCATCAGCGAGCATGCATCGCCACTGGCTGCACTCGGCGGCACCGATGCGGGCGGGCAGAACGTCTATGTGGCGCACGTGGCGCGCTGCCTTGCCGCCAAGGGCCATGAAGTCGATGTTCTGACGCGGCGCGATACGGCGCAGTTGCCCTCCGCAGTCGATGTGCGGCCCGGCTTGCGCGTGTTGCATATCGATGCCGGGCCGCCCGTGCCCGTGCCCAAGGAAGCGCTGCTGCCGTACATGGGCGAGTTCGGCTCGCGCGCCGTGCAACTTTTTCGGCACAGCGTGCCTTATGACGTGGTGCACGCGAACTTCTTCATGTCTGCACTCGTCGGCCTGCGCCTGCGCGCGGTCCTGGCCGTGCCGCTGGTGGTGACCTTCCATGCGCTCGGTCTGGTCCGACGCGAACATCAGGGTGAAGCGGACGGCTTTCCGCCCGAGCGCATCGCGATCGAGCAGCGCGTGGTGCGCGAGGCTGATCGCATCGTCGCCGAGTGTCCGCAGGACCAGGCCGACCTGGTGCGCGCGTACGGCGCCGACGCGTCACGCCTGTCGATGGTGCCCTGCGGCGTCGATCTGCACGAGTTCGGCCCGGGCGACAAGGCCCAGGCGCGGCGTGCGCTCGGCTTGCCCGAGCACGAGTTCGTTGTGCTGCAACTCGGCCGCATGGTGCCGCGCAAGGGTGTCGACAACGTGATCCAGGCGATGGCACACCTCGACGGCGAGCCACCCGCGCGCTTGCTCGTGGTGGGTGGCAACAGCACCGATCCCGACGACGGACAAACGCCCGAGATCTCGCGGCTGCGCGATTTGGCGCAGCAAACCGGTGTGGCGCCGCGCGTCACCTTCGTCGGCCAGCGCCAGCGCGATTCGCTGCGCAACTTCTATCTGGCCGCCGACGTGTTCGTCAGCACGCCGTGGTACGAGCCGTTCGGCATCACGCCGCTCGAGGCCATGGCCTGTGGCACGCCGGTGATCGGCAGCGACGTCGGTGGCATCCGCTACTCGGTGACCGAAGGCGTCACCGGCCACTTGGTGCCACCGCGCCAACCGCGGGTGCTGGCGCAGCGCCTCGCCCACCTGCGCGCCAACCCGGCGCTGGCCGCGGCCATGGGCCGCGCCGGCGTGCTCCGCGCGCGCTCTCGTTTCACCTGGGACCGCGTGGCCACCGACCTGCTCGATGTCTATCGCAACGCGGCGCGGCGCCATGTGGTGCCGCGCACCGTCTTGAGCGCGGCGTCGGGCCGCGCGAGCGCCGGAGCCGCGGCGGTCGGCGCCGCGCTGGCGCCGGCCACCCTCAGGCACGAGGCGAATGCATGAAGGTTGCGGCACGCACGCCGGTGCCGCCACGCCCGGCGGTGTTCATCGACAAGGACGGCACGCTGATCCACGACCTGCCCTACAACACCGACCCCGCGCGCGTGCGCTTCACGCCGCACGCGATGGAGGCGCTGGGGCTCCTCGCGCGCAGCGGCTTCGCGCTGTTCGTGGCCACCAACCAGCGCGGACTGGCCACCGGGCGCGTCGCGCCCGACGCGTACGACACGCTGCGCGCGCACATCGAGCAGCGCCTGCACGACGAAGGCGGCATCGCGCTGCAGGGCTGGTACACCTGCCCGCACGCGAGCGAGATCACGCCGCACTGCGGCTGCCGCAAGCCGGCGCCCGGCCTGCTGCAGCGCGCCGCCGACGAGCATGCGATCGACCTCGCGTGCTCGTGGATGGTGGGCGACATCCTCGATGACATCGAGGCCGGCCGGCGCGCCGGCTGCTCCACCGTGCTGCTCGACGTCGGCAACGAGACCGAGTGGCAGGTCACACCGCAGCGCGAGCCGCACCACCGCTGCCCTCACCTGCTGGCCGCTGCCGAGGCCATCGTCGCCGACGTGCGCAGCACGGAGCAAGCCCCGTGACCGACCAAGACGCCGAGCGTTGGCGCCGGGTGCAACGCGTGCTCGCTGTGCGGCTCGACAACCTCGGCGACGTGCTGATGACGACACCGGCGCTGGCGGCGATCCGACGCAGCACGAGCGGCGCGCAGATCACGCTGCTCACGTCGCCGGCCGGCGCCGCGCTGGCGCCGTGCCTGCCCGATCTCGACGATGTGATCGCGTTCGACGCGCCGTGGGTCAAGAATGCCGATGGCGCGGGCGGTGACGAGATCGGCCGCGCCGAGGCGCGGCTGATCGACACGCTGCGTGCACAGCGCTTCGATGCCGCACTGATCTTCACCGTGTGCACGCAAAGCGCGCTGCCGGCGGCGCTGCTGTGCCGGCTGGCCGGCATCCCGCTGCGCGCGGCGCACAGCCGCGAGAACCCGTACGGCCTGCTGAGCGATTGGGTGCGCGAGACCGACGAGTTGGGCCCCGGCATGCGCC
>Ga0068862_100005557_pt1 | contig 10532 bp, 23 predicted proteins | sample KBSSwiS52_FD_66598 | JGI IMG/M metagenome (GOLD analysis project Ga0068862, IMG submission 66598) | Switchgrass rhizosphere microbial communities from Kellogg Biological Station, Michigan, USA - KBS Switchgrass S5-2 | ecosystem: Host-associated > Plants > Roots > Rhizosphere > Soil ... | reverse complement strand
TCAGACATCTTAGCGGCGGCCATTCTCCAGAAGAACATGAACACGATCATTGAGAAACCGATCGTGAGGACATTGAGCGTGCTCGGAAGAATCACGCTGCGCTCACCTCCGTGGTGGGTTATCCGCAGATTGCGGCGTTACGCTACCCGGAAGCGGTGCCCGAGTCCGGTACATCTTTCCGGTGCGCGTGTTGACATATAGGCACTGGTGAGGTTCGAGATTCTGAATAACCATTTTCGCGACGTCGGCGTTAGCCGCGCCGAGGTCGCTCACCCGTCGCAAAGCCTCACGCTCGACCGTACGCCAGATAAAAAGATGTGTTGACTCGCCGTACATTTCGACCGGCACCCACGCGGGACGCTGCGTGCCGACAACAAAAGAAAGCTTATTGGACCGACCTTGCGTCCAATAGTCCATCATCAGGTCGCCTAGCTTAAGACGCTTAGTAAAGTAATATCCCTCGTCGACAACACATGTCCACCGACCGTCTACGAACATTTCGTCCATAGCGTGCCGGAACACTTCAGCTTGCTTAGTCTGCGCGCCGGTATGTTTGGCGTCCGGCCAGATCACCCGACGCGGAGACTTATCGGGGTCGACGTCCAGCCATTCCCGATACTCGTCATAGCCACTAGCGATAAGCTTATCGATCGTCTCATCACGTGGCTTAGTCACCAGGACAGCGACGTACGTACGCTTAGGCAGAATCGATATCAGTAGCGTTGTCTTGCCCTGCCCGTTCGGCCCGATCAGCGCCACGTGCTCGGACTGTCGCCAGTCAAACAACGGCCAGAATTCCGCCCACGATACGCGCGGCGCGTGCTGTGCCATCTGCGCGTCACGTTCGAGCCCGCTGTGTTGCACGGCGCGCAGGTGCCGACTACCGCGCCGGTTGAATCGCGGCGGAAGATCCGGCCGATCGGGGTAGCTCATCGTCTGCTGTATCCATTCGAGACCGGGTTGATCGTTTCACCGGCGGGTGCCGATGGTGTCGATTCTACCGGCTCGCGCGGTTTCGGTGGGAATAGAACCACCCCGGCAACGGTGAGGATAGGCAGGTGCGCGATCAAGAGCGGGAGGAGAACGCCCGTCTGCATCGCTTGCATGAGGTACTTACGGACGCGCTTATCGACCTTAGCGGCGTTGTCCCATGCTTTCGCACAGTTTTCCGCATTCTGCATAATCGACGTGCCGAGCGGCTGGCTCAACGGCATCACAACCGCAGCCATAGTCATATAAGCTTCGGTGATCGGTTTGACGAATACACCGGGCTTATATTCGAAAGTTATTCCCTCGTCCGCGCGCACAAAAGTGCGCGGTCCCGGTTCCGCCGTCGGCGTGGTGGGCCGTCTCATACGACGGCGAGGAGGTGACTCCTCACCCACAGCCTTACCGGCGGGTGCGGTCCCGCGCGTATCGGGTTTCTCGTCAGGCTCTGGTTTCGGCTCGACCTGCGCCAATATTGACAAGTCGAGCGGAGTGTCAGTATCCGTCATAGCTGGTTCGAGAACCATCGGTCCGCGAATGACAATTGCTCACGCGGCTTATCGTCACCCCCGTCGCTGTCCTGCTGCTTCGGCGGATCCTGCTTATTCTGCTCCTGTTGGCCGCTATTACCCTGCTGCGACTGCTGCGACTGTTGAGCACCCTGGATAGCCTCTTTAAGCGCGCTTACCACTTGCTCAGGCATCGCCCGAATAGCGGTCACCAGGTCCTCATCGTCGCGATCCCTCCGCGACGACCGACCACGATAATCGTCGTCCCGATCGTCCCGATATCTGTCACGACTACGCGGAGGCGGATCGGTCAGCCATGCCGGAGGCTTGTTGTACCAATCCGGCGGTTGTGTCGATCCCGTCTGCTCCGTCATGCGGTGCCCTCGCATATCTAGCCGAATATGAATCCATGCCCGAACGCGCTCAAGGCCGTCACCTGAACGGGCTAAGAAGAGTGCTCGAACGGCCGCAGCGGCGGGGCATGATCAAGTGGGAGGCTGGACTCGGCGAGGCGGCCAGCCGACCGAGCCCGAGCCCACTGACCATCGTCCCATATGATCATGGGTTAGCCCAGCATTTCTACGAGAAGAATGGAACGGGAATATGCCACCCACTAACCGCCGTGCGCGGACCCATCGGACATCCGAACTCCCGGACGGACCGCGCTCGTTTAAAGAGCGGATGGCGGCTGCGAAGCGTCCGGCAGAAGCGGCCGATGACGGTTTCCGTGAGGTCGCGAAGGACGACCGGCTCGACTACACCGGTTTTCCGACGCTGTTCGTCCGGTGGGAGTTGAAGGACGAGGCCACCACGTACAACGGTAAGACACACGCGCGGGTGTGGGCAGAGGTCGGAATGCCCGAGGAGCCCGAACCGGCTAAGATCCGTTTCTGGGATCACGGCGGGACGTTGGGCGACCAACTCCGCGAGTTCGAGCGTTGCGGTACGCGCGGGAATGTCGCCGGAATGCTCGACGCGCGGGAGTACTTGTTCGGTGGCGGTGTCGGCTATGAGTACTTCATCGCCGACCTCCCGGAGGATGCGCCCGCGCTGGAAACCGTCACGGAGGACGCGCCCGGTTACTAATAATGGGCGCTGAACCGTAAGGATAAGGGTCGCCGGTTGAGAAACCGGCGGCCCTTTCCTGTTCACCCCCGTTTACCCCAATCAAACGGGAGTTATCCGTGACATATCCCGACGATGAGTCGTATGAGTTCTTTCTGCAAGATGAATTGTTCGACGCCGAACCTGGATTGCGCGACGATGCGGAATTCCGCGGTTTGTTACACGACCTATTCGATTACGACCTGGCTAGCACATTCGATGAAGGCGCGGATGCTATTTGGCAGGATCTCCACGATTACCTAGAAGACCATTACGGTCTAGAGCTAGACGACTATTTCGATTGGGACGAATGGCGCGACGAATATAGCGCGGCCTAATGCGGTACCCGGACCGATACCGCAAGGGCTACACGCCAGCCGAGCGGAAAGAGGCGGCCAAACGGGCGGATCGCAAGAAACGCGAGAATAAGACTCGCGCTAAAACGGTGATTGTGTGGGATGGCGAGGGGATGAAACTATCTGGACAAGACAAGGCGCAGCATTACGTATTGTTTGGCTGCTCCGCTCGCCCGGATAGCCCGCTTGTTATTGAGAAGCCTACGCAACGGCTGACGTTTGTAGAGATAGCGGATTATTGTATCGAGGTAGCGGAAGCCTACCCGAACGCAATACACCTCGGCTATTTCTTTAAGTACGATCAGAATATGATTATTTGGGATCTCCCGTGGCCTGCCAAACATGCCATTTACGATCGCAACGGTTGTCGCGTGAGACGGAACGGAAAGAGCTACATAGTTAAATGCATCTTCGGCAAGACGTTGCGCATCACCCGGATAGCGGGCAATAAGAAGGTTTCTATCCTTATCGAGGATATCGCGGCATTTTTCGGTACCTCGTTCGTGAAAGCCTACGAAAGCCTATTCCCGGTTCCGACCGATCCCGAGAATTGGGCTATCGTCGTAGAAGGTAAGAAACAACGCGCGGACACAATGTTTGAGGATATGCCCGATGTGTTGAGGTATTGGCGGGCGGAGATTTTGGCTTTACGTGAGTTGGCTGAGGAATTCCGACGCCTCATGTTTGACGGTGGCTTTATGCTTACCGAATGGTACGGACCGGGTGCACTTGCTAACTACATTCGACGCCGTCACGGATTGGTAGAGCACGAATGGGGCGGTAAAGAGGTTAATATGCCGTCCGCATTACATGAGGCAGTGAAAGGAGCGTTTTACGGTGGCCATATCGAACAGTTTAAAGTGGGTGTCGTTAAAGGTCCCATATACCAGTATGATATCAATTCTGCATATCCTAGTGCATTCCGCCACGTTCCTACACTTTCAGAAGGCGGACGATGGCGGAACGTGGGTGCTCTTGATACCGAAGAATTCTGGAAACGGAAAGACTTACGCCTTGGTTTTACTGTCTTTCGAGTCCGGTGGAAAGGCAAGAGTAGTAATCCTGAATTTCAGTTTATGAATAAGCAAATACAACCGTTGCCGCACCGGTCACAAAGAGACGTGATTAGCTATCCGCACCGGACGGAGGGGTGGTATTGGGCACCGGAAACAAGTACGGCAATGGCGTATGCCCGTGCTAATAAAGATGTGGAATGTGAAATACTCGATAGCTGGAATTGGGAACCGAAAGAGCCGGTACGGTTTCCGTGGGAAGAGTTAATGGAAGACCTGTATGCCGCACGATGCAGATTGAAAGCGGAACGCAACCCCGTACAAATGGGGTATAAACTCTCGATGAATTCGCTTTACGGAAAGATGGCGCAGCGAGCGGGCGGCAAGGATAAAGCGCCATCCAGCCACACATTACCTATTGCCGGATATGTCACGTCGTGGTGCCGATCGCAGGTAATGAAACTCATGTTAGCGTGCCGACCCGGTACGGTTATCAGCGTGGAAACCGACGGAGTATTTACCACCGAACCGCCGGAACGGTTGGGCGCACACTTCCCCTTGTCCGACAAATTGGGTGAATGGGGAATGAAAGAATTTGACGAAATGGTCAGCGTACAGAATGGCGTGTATCTGCTGCGTAAAGGCGAGGAATGGGAACCGCCGAAGTCACGCGGAATACCCGCCGCTGCGATGAACATTAACGCCATTCTCGCCCATTTCGAGCAGTGCACCGGTAAACGTTGGCCGCCATTGGTATTCAAGAATAAAGAAGCGTTTATCCAATTGGGCGCGGCCATTTCTCGGGCAAGTCACATCAACGTGCGCGGCCGGAGGACCGTGAACCCGATCAAAGCGCGTGCGCTACACTGCACGTGGAAAGTCGACCCGCGCGAGGTTGATCTAGAAGGGCATAGCTCGAAACGCGCACACTACGCGGCTACGTGTCGCCAGTGTTTGAAAGAGATACCGATAACGGAACAAGCGCACGATATGGTTATCCATTCGGAAGCCGATAAGAAAGACAGCGGCCCGGATGATTGGATGTCGAGTAGTTATACCCTACCGTGGGAAAAGAAGGAGAAAGAACAATGGCGGCTAGAGATGGAAAAAGACGGTATGTTTCACGTCGACGGGGAGATCAGATAACCGCGCCGCGTATTCGACCGGGCGAAACGTCCAATACGCAATTTGATTGTGGATGCTGGAAGCATCTCGACGGTCGGCACAATCCGGGCGAGGAAATGTATTGCTATTTCCACAAGCGGATTGTCTTTATCACCGTGTCCATGACGGAATATGTTGTGGATTGTCTCGGATGTTCGTTCCGACGTCGACACGGACAGAACAAAATCGGCGCCGAGACGCAAGCGGCCCGGCACGCGCTCACCCGCAAGCATCGCGTCGTGATCTTCTACGGCGCTAAACAAAGTGCGCAGTTTGGGAACCAAACCGGACAGCTCACGCTCGACGCGGCCGAACCGCCTCCGTTCTAGATGTCAAGAGATATCGCCAGATATCACCCGAATGCGAGAAAGGGTTGATCTTGAAACGCACGTAGGGTAAGGTGGGTACGACTAAGGATCTTGTTAGCGGGCATCTGAGGGCCGTTTAGGACTATGATCGTCGATCTTGGCTAGGTCACAGTTCTATAAACGACACCCGTGTAACTCGATAAGCCCTCGTTAGACATCTCGATATCGAGAGAGTAAGATGGAGCTATAAGCTCCAAACGATCAAGGAAATGAGGCGGCCATGTTCATCAACCCGGATGGCACACTGTGGGCAGAGTACGGAGCCCGCGTGCAGATCACATCGTACGACTACCCGAGCGACAGCGCGGGAACAATCATCCACGACTACCGCGACGGCCGGTGGCTTGTCCTGCTGGATGCAATGGACAACACTCCCGCCATTTTCGACGTGAGCGACTTCGACGTGACACAGTCGCCCGCCGAGTCCGCATACCGGCTTACGACGCGGTGGAGCGTTGACGAATGCCTCACTAATATGATCGCGATCGCGGACGCGGTGACCTCACGCAAGGGCATCACGATCTACTCGTCCGCTCTCGTTTTCGAACTGTACCGGCTCAACTACTACGCAGAGTCCAGCGTCCGGCAGTGCGCCGAGGCGGGATGGTTCGCGGATGTCGACCCTGACAAGTACTCGCACGATGAGGATTGGGGCGCGCCCATTCCTAGCGGTTGGGACAAGATCTGATGATGGAGAAGAAGTACAACATTGACATTACGTTTAAGACTCCCAAACCAATGGGACAAGAAGTCGGCATGAAAATGTGGGAGTATGCGACACACTTCCGCTCTACGGGTCCTCGCACCTACCGTTACAGCGCGGTTATTGTTTCCACTCCCGTGGGGAGTCTCGATAGCGCGCTTGATTACGTGACCGAAAGTCTGCGAAACACGCTGGCCGAACACGGTATAGAGTCGGTGGAATTTCTCGACATTAGGGCACAGGTGCAGTAATGGACGAGACATCGCGCGAATTGCTCATGCACGTTATCGACCTCACGGACTCGGAACAGATCGACCAGTTTATCAAGTATTGCCGCATGATTGAGAGCATGAGCGCGCGGTCGTTTCCGTTGCGCTCTATCCGTGTGGGTATCGACCCTGTCGACGACGGGGTGAAATTCAGCGTGGATTACTCGACGTGGTCGCCACCGATTACCGGCACAATTGAGAATGAGGACTGACATGGATGACGTGACAATGCTGCAAACCCTCAACGAATACGGCGAGGATGCCGCATCGGATTACAACGACGCGGAAGAGGTAATGGGCTGGTTTGGGTGGTCGATTGACGACGACCATATCCTTACCGTCACATTCCGCGATGACAACGACAACGAAGACAAGGTACGTTGGAAGCTGGTACGGACATGATTAACCCCGAGTCGCACCCGTTCGAACCTGGCACTATTGCGGCATTAAAAGCTGCAATGGTGCACGCCATTGCTAAGCACGGATGGGACCAAACTCCGCTTAACCCTTGCAGGAAAGACACCGATAACCTTCCGATTCTTGTCGAGGAAATCGGCGAGGTCGCGCGGGCAATGACGTACGACGAGGGCAGTAACGATGCGCTTGTTAAAGAGTTGTTGCAGACTGCGGCTATGGCGCTTTCGTGGGCGGAAGCAGTGGATATCCGTATCGCGGCGGAAAACACCCGCCGAAAGGCTACAGAGATTTTGGAGGAAATGCACAATGGCTAAAGACGAAACGCCCGTGCCGGTGCACATCAAGCCTGGCCAAGTAATTAAGAAGAAAACCCGCCAACTTATCGCCCAGAAAATGGTCGACGAAGCGATGGCTAAAGGGTGGTACGACACCGCGCAGAATCCGCGTATGCCTGACCAAGAAATCGCGATCGATTTCCACGAGCAATTGCTCACGGTGACGCGCACTATCCGTGACCGTGAGGGCAAGGAAAAGCTTGTGGATGAGGTCGCGCAATTGGCGGCGCTTTCCGTTTCGTGGCTGCAAAATCTGACTTACCAAACGAATAAGAGGTCGTGGTCATAATGACGAGTCCGAGAATCATTGTTCGGGAACCGCTCGACGCCGATGTGATCCGTAAAGCGCTGTCGTGGTATCTCGACGCCCGTAAGCGGCAATACCACCGCGCGGCTGCGGAAGCCGACACGGAAGGCGCATTGCAGCTATCCATCTCTTATGAGTCGGATAAAGAGTACGTCTGTGGTTTGCTTCGGGCGGTCGGAGACGGTACGATGGTGCCACAACCGGACAACGGCACTGAGAGTAAGGATAACGACGATGAGTGAACCCGCTGGCAACGGCCGCCCGTCCCTCGCGGACCTGGCAAAGAACGTCAAGAGCACGCGCATCCGCACCGGGTCGGCCCGGACCGGTCTCGAAAACCCGTTCTTGCAGGCGGTGCGCGACTCGCACGACGCCGACCGTAAGGAGCGCGACAGCGGGTGGCAGGTGCTCGACATCCCGACGACGATGCTCGACGAGATGATCACCAACATGCGCGCGCTGTCGACCTGGTTCGGTGAGGTCGGCGAGAAAATCGGCGTTCACATGCGTATCGAGTTCATGCCGGACCCCACTAAGGACCCGGAAGACGAGAACAATTGGATCGAGGTTGGTCCGAGCCGTTTCGACGAGATCCCGCGCGACGACCCCGAGCAGTACGTCGGATTCAAGTTCACCGGTCGGGACCGGATGAAGCGCGGACGTCGTCGGCAGGTTCCGGCGCAGCAGGCAGCGGCCGGGCTCGCCAGCGAGCCCACCGAGGAGCAGCAGCGCGAGGACGAGGAGACCGAACTACAGCCCGTGTAATTCGGGTACACTGAGCGGCGAGGGTCGGGCGGGTGATTGGGGTCCGCCCGGCCCTCGCCCCCGTTTATTGGAGTGATATGCACCCGGACGAGTCGGCACAGTTGGCAGCGGCACTCGCCACCATTGCCCAAGCCCAAGCGGAAATTATGTACGCGCTCACGTTCCTCGCGATGCACCACGGCGATACGCTTCCGGGTATCCGCGAGTCTGTGGACAAGTATTCAGAGTGGCTACAGGCACAGCACAGCGTCATCGTGGAAGCGGAGCAGTACACACCCCGGACTATCGTCATCGTTCCACCGTTGAATCTCGACGTGTTATAACCGGATTAGAGGCGGCCAAAATGGTTAAGTACAAGAGTGAGTGGAAGGACGTTCGAGCGGCGTTCTGGACGGGAGTCCTCCTCGGGTTCATCGTCGGCGCGGTTATTCTGGGCGTGTGGCGATGAGCGCACCCAACCCCCATACCCGCCCGACAAAGCCACAGCGCGGCCGGTTGGTATTGAAGCCATCGGATATCGACTCCCACGAACTGGAAGCGATAAAGGCGGAATTGGCAGACCTGCGAGCGGCGCATAACGACCTGGTGTGGAAGATTAACGCGCAGGGCCGTTGGCTCAACACGTTCGCCCAAGTATTCCGCAAGACATTGCAGCACGCGCCCTGGCGTTATTGCGCATGGGTGCTACCACTTCCGCTCCCACCATTTGAGGAGCACGGCGAATTGGCTTATCTCCAGCTTAAGGACGCTAAGCCCATGCAACGGGGTGAGTCATAATGGCTGAGATAATCGCTGCGGGTTTCGACTTCGATAACGCGCGGAAGAATGCCAAGTATCCATATGAGGATTGGTTTAACGGCAAAGTCTGGAAGATTAAGCGGGGCGAAGACTTCGAGATCACAGCCAAGAGTATGCAAATCAACCTTTACGCGGCGGCATCGCGATACGACCTGAAACTACGCACTAAGCTAGTCGGAAACGACGAGATCATCATCCAGGCTGTGGAATGGGATGATGACGATGAAGCGTAAGTGTAACGGGTGTCAGCAGCGTAAAGACAGCTATTGCGAAACGCCCGGTGGCGGTAGTTTGTGCTCTGGGTGTGCGGCATCATTCGGTATGAAAGGACACGGACCGAATAGGGCGGAAGCCAACTCGGCCGCGTGGAAAGCCAAGCCATGCACGCATCAAAGCGTGCGCTATGCCTACACGTCGCGGTTCCTCACGAACTACCAAATCAGCATATGCACCCGCTGCGGTAAAGAGGTTACGCGGCTGATTGTAGGTTACCACAGTAAGGGTAAGAGATGAGCGCTAACGACACGTGACGCATGTATGCGCCCGCTGCGGTCGGTGCATACAACGCGGAGAATGCATGTTCTGGCGATGCGTTACTGCGCCGCCACATCATGCGGACTGTTGCTCTTATCTGCGGAACTGTTGGGAGTGCGGGCGGCCGATAGCGATTATCTGTTTACGCGGACAATGTCAGAATGGTATGCCACATCATCGGATGTGCTGCCCCAATTGAAAGGACGCCATGACAGAGCATATTTGGATCCCTGGTGACTTTCAACGCGACCATTTGTTAGAGCAACATAACCGCGAGCACGTATGGATTGCGGCAGCGGTATTCCGGGTGAGCGCCGAGTCGTTACGAGCTAACTGTAATGGTACCGGGGAATGCGAAGGTGTGGATACTACGCACCTGGACCACGAAAACCTTACGGGTATCGAGGTCGGTTGTTATGTATGCGAACAACCGTTTACCGTGCGGCTGAGCTATCGTAAATGTACCGGGGAACCGCGCTAGTGAATGTTGACGAAGGATTAGGCAGCTTCGAGTTATTTATCGGAGTTTACGCATGTTTGATTGCGGCGGTGTTTGCGCTTTATGAAGTGAGACAATCGGGGGATAAATTGTGGTGGAAAATAGCGGCGGTGGAATGCGCGATAACCGGAGCAATGCTCATGCTGTGGTTAACGGTCGCGTTACTTATTCGAATAGTCGGCCTAATGTTTGGCGCAGGATAGGGAATTGGGTAATCGTCGTAATATGTGGCGCTGTATCCATTGGGCTAACGGTGTGGGTTATTGTGGCGATTGTCGCAGGTGTTATTGCCTGGCTATCGTGATATTAGTCGCGTGGCTATTGGCGTTTATAACGGCGACTGTTATCTGTAGCTTAGCGACCCTCTTATCGCTGTTTATATAACGTTTTAGTCCATTGTGGAC
>Ga0068862_100005553_pt1 | contig 10535 bp, 8 predicted proteins | sample KBSSwiS52_FD_66598 | JGI IMG/M metagenome (GOLD analysis project Ga0068862, IMG submission 66598) | Switchgrass rhizosphere microbial communities from Kellogg Biological Station, Michigan, USA - KBS Switchgrass S5-2 | ecosystem: Host-associated > Plants > Roots > Rhizosphere > Soil ... | reverse complement strand
CGAGGAGCAGCGTGTAGCCGTCGGGCTTCGCCTTCGCCACGAACCCCATGCCGATGCCGCCGCCCGCACCCGCTTTGTTCTCGATAACCACGGGCGCGTTGAGAAATCGGCTCATCGCATCGGCGACGGGCCGCGCGACGATGTCGGCGACGCCTCCGGGCGGAAACGGGACGACGAGCGATATCGGCTTTGCCGGAAACACCTCCTGTGCGTTCGCCGCTGCCGCGAGGAACGCGAGCGCGACGCCGCAGGCAATCAGCGTGCTGCGGACGAGCCCGGCTCGGGCCCGATCACGGAAGCGCTGAAAAAGCGCGGTTCGATCCGCCATGTCATCCGCCATGTCAGAACATGTGCTGGCCGCCGTTGATCGCGATGTTGGCCCCCGTCACGAACGCGGCTTCCTCGCTCGACAGATACGCCACCAGGCCCGCGACTTCCTCCGGCTTGCCGAGGCGGCCCATCGGAATCTGCGGCACGATCTTGGAGTCAAGCACTTCCTTCGGGATCGCCATCACCATCTTCGTCCCGATATAGCCCGGCGAGATCGTGTTGACCGTGACGCCCTTGCGCGCGACTTCGAGCGCGAGCGCCTTCGTGAACCCGTGCATCCCGGCCTTCGCCGCCGAATAGTTGGTCTGGCCGAACGCGCCTTTCTGGCCGTTCACCGACGAGATGTTGATGATCCGGCCCCAGCCGCGCTCGACCATGCCGTCGCAGACCTGCTTCGTCATGTTGAAGCACGAATCGAGATTCGTGTGCATCACGGCATCCCAGGCGGCGCGGTCCATCTTCTTGAACGTCGTGTCGCGCGTGATGCCCGCGTTGTTGACGAGGACGTCGATCGGCCCGACCTCCGTCGCGACCTTCGCCGAGCACGCGACGCACGACTCCCAGTCGGCGACGTCGCAGGCATAGGCGCGGAAGCCGTAGCCCATCTTGTTCATGCTGTCGAGCCACTCCTTTGCGCGCGCGTTTCCCGGCGAGTGAGTGGTGACGACCTTGTAACCGAGCGCGGCGAGCTTGATGCAGATCGCTTCGCCGAGGCCACCCATTCCTCCGGTGACGAGCGCAACGCGCGGAACGTTCATGGCCATTTCTGTCTCCTCTCTGGGGTGGGATTTGCGGCGGTCTTGGGGCAACTGAGGGCCGGGCGGTCCGGCCGCCGGAAGCGGCATGTTAACAAGAGGCGCCGCGGCGTGCGATATGGTCGCAGCGCAGTTCGAGCTCTATCCCGGCGATTCGCGCACGTACCGTCCAGGCGCGGCCTCGAGCGGCGGGAGGGCCGCACTGCCGATCTCGCCCGGCGCCGCGCGACGCGTCCCCGCATGGTGCGCAAGCCAGGCGCCCCAGTGCGGCCACCAGCTTCCCGGATGCGACTCCGCGTTCGCGAGCCACTCGTCGGGATCCGGGGGAAGCTCCGGGTTGGTCCAGTAGTTGCGCCGTTTTTTCGCGGGGGGGTTCACGACGCCGGCGATGTGTCCCGAGGCTCCCAGGACGAACGTCATCTCGCCGCCCAGAAGGTGCGTCGACGCATACGCCGATCGCCACGGCACGATGTGATCCTCCCGCGAAGCGTAGACGTACGCCGGCATCCCGAGATTCGCGAGATCGACCTTCTGGCCGGACATCGTCAGCGCGCCCCGCTGGCACAGCTTGTTGTCGAGGTACATGTTCCGGATGTACTCCACGTACATGGGGCCGGGCAGGTTCGAGGAATCGCCGTTCCAGTGCAGGAGATCGAACGCCGTCGGCGTCTCGCCCTTCAGGTAGTTGCTGACGACGTAATTCCAGACGAGCTCGTTGGCGCGCAGGCTCGCGAACGCGCCGGCGAGCTCGCCGCCGCGCATGCGCTGCCCGTTGAGCAGCGCGGGTTCCCGCGCCGCGAGCGCCTCCGGCGAGACATAGACGCCGATGTCGCCCGGGTCGGTGAAGTCGAGCATCGTGGTGAGGAGCGTGAGGCTCGCGACAGGCTTCTCGTTGCGGGCGGCCGCGACCGCGAGATAGGACGCGAGGATCGTTCCGCCGACGCAGAAACCGAGCGCGTTCACGTTCTCGCCGCTGATGGCCCGCGCGACGGCAATGGCCGGTCTCACACCCTGTTCGAGATAGTCGTCCCACGTGGTCCCGCCGAGCTCCGCCGGAATGTTGCGCCACGAGATCATGAACACCGTGTGGCCTTCGCCGACGGCCCAGCGCACGAACGAATTCTCGGGCTGCAGATCGAGCACGTAGTACTTGTTGATGCAGGGAGGAACGATGACGAGCGGACGGCGGTGAACGCGCTCCGTCGTCGGCGCGTATTGCAGAAGCTCGATCAGCTCGTTGCGGAAGACGACGCTGCCGGGCGTCACGGCGAGGTTCACGCCGACGCGGAACGCCGACTCGTCGCTCATCGAGATGCGGCCGCGCTGGGCATCGGCGGCGAGATTGGCGAGCCCCTGCATCAGGCTCGCGCCCTCGGTGGAAAGCGCGCGCTTCAGCGCGTCCGGATTGGTCGCCACGAAATTAGTTGGCGCAAGCGCGTCGATGTACTGCTTCGTAATGAACGCGAGCCGCTTCTTTTGATGTTCGGGAAGCGCGGCGAGCGTCGCGAGCTCGGCCAGATATTCGCCGAACAGGAGATACCCTTGCTTGATGAGTGAGAAATACGGGAGCCGCTGCCATTCCGGCGCGGCGAAGCGGCGATCGCCCGCCGGCGGATGCGCGACTTCCGGCACGCTGGCGGGCGCCGCGGGATCGGTGCCGAGCGCCGCGACCGCAGCCGCCCACAGCTCCTGCCAGCGCGCCTGGTATTTGGCGTTGAGCTCGGCGAGACGCTGCGGGTCGAACGTCGGCAATGCGGGCGCGGCCGGGACGGCTGAGCCAAAGGGGCTTGCAGCCGCGCCGCCGCTCATCAGGGTGGCGGCCTTGGCATACCAGTTCGACCATTCGCTGCCGATCGCTTGCCAGCGTGCGACGAGGTCGTTCGGGGTGGGTGGAGCGTGGGAGATTTGCGACATGCCCCTAGGTTACCGTACTCGCGCGTCTCACACGGATGCGCACGGCGCCGCGTTCACCGTTCGAGGCCCGCGTGCGCAAGCCCGATCACTGTGATGCCGAGGAAGATCAGCAGCAGCTGCTTCGCGGTCTCCAGCGGCTCGGGACGGCGGTGCAGGCTGGGAATGAGGTCGGCGACGGCGACGTACAGGAGGCTCGACGCCGCGACGGCGAGCGCGATCGGCAGCGCCTGCTGCATCTTCGCCAGCGCGAAGTAGCCCGCGAGCGCGCCGACGAGGGTCGCGAGACCCACCGTCACGTTGTAGAGCAAGGCGCGGCTCCGTGCATAGCCGGAATGAACGAGCACCGCGAAGTCGCCGACCTGCTGGGGGACGGCGTGGGCGACGATCGCGACCGTGGTCGCGACACCCAGCGACGTCCCGGCGAGAAACGACGCGGCGATGACGACGCCGTCGCAGAAGTTGTGGACGCTGGTGCCGATCAGGATCATGAGTCCCGAGCGACCCTGGTCGATGCCGTGCGCATGGAGCGCATGCTCGTGCTCCGATTCCTCGGCCTCGTCCTCGTGCTCGTCGTGGCCGTGCGCGTGCCGCCAAAGCACGAGCTTCTCGAGCGCGAAAAAGGCGAGGAGACCGGCGAGCACCGTCGCCATGACCGTTGCCGTGTTGCCGGTCTCGAGCGCATGCGGCAGGAGCTCCAGGAAAACGGCGCCGAGGAGCGCACCGACGGCGAACGACACGATCCGCGAGATCCAGCCGCGATGCAGCACCAGCGTGCCAGCGGCCGCGACAGTCGCGAATACGCCGCCCGAAAGCGCGGCAACGACGATCTGCATCAGTGTGGTCAAGGCGGGCGGGTGAGCAAGATTGCGCGCGGCGCGCGATCAGCAACTGCATCGCCGCTCGAAGGGCGTCGATTATACGCATCGCACGGGGTGATTCTCCTTGCGCGCGTGGAGAGCGATCGCTATCCTTCCCCGCCGTGGGAACTTCCGTGCTGCTGGTGGCGACGGCGACCCAATGGCTTGGGGCAGCGCGCATGCCCCGCGTCCTGGCGCGCGCGGGCTTCGACGTATCGGTGCTGATCCCCAAGGGCTCGCTGGCCGAGAAGAGCTCCTTCGTGAGTCGCGTCGGGTTCCTTCCACCCAATGCGACATCGCGCGAATGGGTGTACGCGTTCGCCGCGACTGTCAGGGCAGCCGCGCCGCGGCTCGTGCTGCCGTGCGACGACACGGCGCTGCGCTTGCTGATGCTGCTCGCCATCGCGCCGCCGCAGGACATGCAGGCGGAGCTCAGGGTCCAGTTGCAGAAGCTCGTCGTCGACTCACTCGGTGATCCCGATTTCTACCGGACCAGCATCGACAAGACGCAGATCTCGGCGGCAGCGGAGGCAATGGGCATTCCCGTGCCCGCGCATCGCGTGGTCACGAGCCTCGACGAGGCGGAGCCGTTCATTACCGCGCACGGCTTCCCGCTGGTGGTCAAGCGCGGGCAGTCGACGGCCGGCGACGGCGTTGCGATCTGTCAGAACCGCGACGAGCTCGCGACCGCGTTGACGCGTCTGCTGCGGACCGACGGTCTCGACTTCGGAGATGCGGCCGTCGGCAGCGTGGTCCTGCAGGCGCATGTGCGAGGAACGATTCATTTCTACGTCGGCGTGGCCTGGCAGGGCGAGCTGCTGGCGGGGTTCGCGTGTGAAAAGCTCGAAGGCGAACCGATGGGACCTACCACGGCGACGCGCTACTTCCGCTCGAAGGCCATGCACGAGCTCACGGCTCGTCTCGCGCGCGGCTTCGGCCTTACCGGCATCTTCTCGCCCGAATTCATCGTGCGCGAAGGAACTGGAGAACCGATCCTGCTGGAGCTCAATCGGCGGATGTCGCACGGTACGCACATCGGATCGGGCTTCGACGTCGACATCGCCGCAGCGCTCTATTCGGCGATGCACGGTCTTCCTCGGACGAGCCGGTCCGAGCTTGCCGACGGCGAAGTTCATCTGCGCGCACATTTCCCCGCGGAGTGGGTCCGCGATGTCGAGAGCCGCTGGCTGCGCGAGGCGCGCGTCGACATCCCCTGGGACGAGCCGGAGCTCTTCCGGGCGCTCGTCGAGGAAGGCCGACGGCGATTGCGGGACGGTTGACGGAGCGTCCGCGCCGCCCGCCCAAGGTCGCGTCAGTCGACCGCCCGCCCAAGGTCGCCTCAGTCGACCGCCCGCCACACCGCGGTGACCATCCGCCCCGTGTCCCGCTCGCGGCGATAGGAAAAAAAACGCGCCGCGTCGGCGTGCGTGCAATAGCCCCCGCCGCTCAAATGCCGAACTCCGCTCCGCGCGAGGCGCGTACGCGCGAGGCCGTAAAGGTCGGCGAGCCACTTGCCCGGAACGTGCGGCGCGAACGAGACCTCCGCGTCGTCGTCCTCTGCACAGAAGCGATCCCGGACGTCGGCGCCGACCTCGAAGCGCGCAGGCCCGATCGCCGGCCCGAGCCAGGCGACGAGATCCGCGGGACGGCTGCCGAGGTCGCCCATCGCCTCAATCGTGGCTTCCAGCACGCCGGAGGAGAGGCCGCGCCAACCGGCGTGGGCGATGCCGACGGCGCTCCCGTGTCGGTCGGCGAACAGAACCGGCAGGCAATCGGCCGTCGAGACGGCACATACAACACCGCGCTCACGCGTGACGGCCGCATCGGCGCGCGGCGCGGGCTCGCCGGTCGCCGCAGTGAGCGTCGCCACATCGACCCCGTGCACTTGATGGAGCCACACCGGCGGCGCCGGCAGGAACCTCCCGAGCCGCCGTCGATTTTCCGCGACGGCCTCGACATCGTCGCCGACGCTGCGCCCGAGATTCAGCGTGGCACGGGCGCCGCCGCTCACGCCGCCGTTGCGCGTGGTCGACAGCGCGCAAACGTCGCCGGGCACGTCCCAGTCGGGAACGATCCAGTCGAGCCCGGCGGCGCCGATGGCTTCGCGCAACTTCGTCGAGGGCGGGGCTTCATTCATCGCGCATTCATCGCGCGCGGCCGCGCAGCGACGCAAGCAGCGCGGCGAAATCCGCTGGCAACGGCGACTCCCACGCCAGCGTGCGACGGCTCAGCGGGTGCTCGAGCGCAAGGCGCGCGGCATGCAGCGCCTGCCGCCCGAAAGGGATGGGTCCTTTGCGCCCGTACGCGGGATCGCCGACCAGCGGATGGCCGAGCGAAGCGAGATGAACGCGAATCTGGTGAGTGCGACCCGTCTCGAGCCGGCAACGAAGCAGCGTCGCGTTGCCGAAGCGCTCCAGCACCTCGAAGTGAGTGCGCGCCGGCTTGCCCGTGGCGACCACGGCCATCGTCGTGCGCCGCGTCGGATGGCGGCCGATCGGTGCGTCGACCGTGTCGCCGCGCGCGAGATCGCCGCCGGCAAGCGCCAGATACTCGCGGGTCACGCTTCGCGCCTGCAACTGGCGCACCAGCGCGGTATGCGAGGTCAACGTTTTCGCGACGACCATGAGTCCGCTCGTGTCCTTGTCCAGACGATGGACGATGCCTGCGCGCGGCACGGTGGCCAGTTGCGGGACACGATGGAGCAGCGCGTTGGCAAGCGTTCCGGCCCAGTTGCCTGCGCCGGGGTGAACCACCAGGCCCGCGGGCTTGTCGATCACAAGCAGCGCGTCATCCTCGAACACCACGGCAAGCGCGATCGCCTCGGGGACGAGGTCGGTTTCCTGCGGCGAAAGCGTTGCACGGACGACGACCGCCTCGCCACCGCGCACTTTCCGGGTCGGCAGAGCCGAGCGGCCGTCCTGTGTGACGCGTCCCTCGTCGATCCATGCGCGGAGTCGCGCGCGCGAGAATTGCGGCAGGGCGCGGGCGAGCGCAACGTCGAACCGCTGGCCGGCCGCATCGGGCGGAAGCGTGATCGCGTGCGTTCCGGTCGACGCCACATCGTCGCTCGCGGCGCTAGGCGCAACGGCGGGTGGCACGGGATGGACGGCAGTGGGCCGGGTGGGCACGCAGGGCGGCAACGTGAGGAGTGCGTCGGCTATAATCGACGTCTTGTTCAGGAGCAATTTTCAGGCATGTCAGGTTCGAGCTCGCAGGTCGCCCCGGCTTTCGCCGAGGGTCTAGTCGCCCTGGCGGGCGCATTCGCCCGCGCATTTTCCAAGACCATCGCGTGTCTCGCGCTGGCCGCGTTCGCCGGCTGCGGCCTCCTGCCGGACATCGTCGACGAGACCACGAACCTCAATGCCGAGCAGCTCTACAAGCTCGCGCACGAAGCGCTGATCGACGGAAATTATACGCGGTCGATCAAGCTCTTCGAGACCCTGGAAGCCCGTTTCCCCTATGGGCGCCACGCGCAGCAGGCCATCCTGGAACTGGGTTACGCCAACTATCGCGCCGGGGAGACCGCCGCGGCGATCGCCGCATGCGATCGCTTCATCCGCACTTTTCCCAACAACCCGAACGTCGACTACGCCTACTACCTCAAGGGACTCGTGAATTTCCGCGAGGACCAAGGTCTTCTCGGCTACGTCTACGAGCTCGATCTCGCCGAGCGCGAACCCAAGGGAATGAAGGAATCGTTCGCCGCGTTCAAGGAGCTCGTCGCCAAGTTTCCGGAGAGCCGCTATGCGCAGGATGCGACGGACCGGATGCTGTATCTCACGAACGCGCTCGGCAAGTACGAAGTGAACGTCGCACGCTACTACTACAATCGCGGCGCCTACGTCGCCGCGATCAACCGCGCCCAGGCGGCGATCGTCGGCTACCCGCAGACGCAGGCGAACGAGGCCGCGCTCGATGTGCTCGCGAAGAGCTACGACAAGCTCGGCCTCACTCAGCTGCGCGACGACTCGCTCCTCGTGCTCAAGCGGACGTTCCCCGACAGCGTCTATCTCGCCGCCGCGCCGCCGAAGCCCTGGTGGAAGTTCTGGTGAAAAAATAGGGTCAGAGACGATTTCCCTGAGCCTTCGCTACGACAGAAACGTGGCGTTAGGAAATCGTCTCTGACCCCATTCTTTCGCCGTCGCCGAAAAACGCCTCGACGTCCTTGAGCTCGCGCGTGCGCCGCATCGGCGGAAGGCTCTGCCAGATGCGCCGGCCGTACGGCTTGTCGGTGAGGCGGGGATCGCAGATCATCAGCACGCCGCGATCGGTCTCCGTACGTATCAGGCGCCCCGCTCCCTGCTTGAGCGCGATCGCCGCCTGCGGCAGCTGGTAGTCGAAAAACGGATTGCCGCCTTCGGCGCGCAGGCGCTCGAGACGTGCCGCCAGCAGCGGATCGTCGGGCGGCGCGAACGGGAGCTTGTCGAGGATCACCACCGAGAGGGCCGCGCCCGGCACGTCGACGCCTTCGCGGAAGCTCGCGCTGCCGAGCAGGATCGCGTTGCCGAGCTCGCGAAAACGGGCGAGCAGCTCGCTGCGCGAGCCCTCGCCTTGCACGAGCAGCGGCCAGTCGAGACGTTCCCGCTTGAGCGCTTCGGCCAACGCCTCGCGCGCGATATTGAGCGCGCGCAGCGTCGTGAACAGCAGGAACGCGCGGCCGCCGCTCGCGCGTAGGACCGGCAGCGCGGCCGCGACGACCGCTTCGGTGTGCTCGCGCGAATTGGGTTGCGGCAGATCGCGGGGCACGTAGAGCAATCCCTGCGCTGCGTAATTGAACGGCGATTCCCAGCTGCCGGTCGTCGCATCGGCCAGGCCGAGCTCGCGTTGATAGAGCGAAAAATCCTTGCCGACGGCGAGCGTCGCCGACGTGAAGATCCACGCACGCCCCGATTCGGCGACCCGATGGCCGAACACGTCGGCGATCGACAGTGGCGACGCCTGAAGCTGCCAACCCGTCTGCGTGATGTCGACCCAGCGGATCCAGGGCGTGCCATCCGCGTCGACCTGGTCGCCATCCTCGGCGAGCCCCGCGCGCCAGCGCGCAAGCTGTGCGGCGGCCACGTGCGCGCGCTCGGCGCAATTGGCGATGTCCTCGCTGCGCTCGGCGAAAAGCCCGAGCTCGGTGGCGAGCCGATCGAGCGCGGCGGTGAGCTCGTCCAGCGCGGCGCTGAAGCCCTCTCTCTCGGCGGCGACCCGCTGGGTGATCTTCGCCGGCGTGTCGCCGAGCGCGAGCCGCAGCTTGCGTGACGCGGGCGCGATACCCGCGGAGGCCTCGGGAAGCTCGGCGACTTCGCGGGCGCCGGTGCGCGCGGCCACCTCCGCATCGCGGGAGAGCTCGGCGAGCTGTCCCGACGTCAGCTCTTCGCCGAAGAAGAGCGTCGCCGTATCGGGAAGCTGGTGCGCTTCGTCGAGGACCAGCGTGTTGCACGCCGGCAGCAGCTCCGCCAATCCTTCGTCGCGCAGCATCACATCGGCGAAGAACAGGTGATGGTTGACGACGACGACGTCGGCCTCGAGCGCGGCCTTGCGCGCCTTCAGCACGAAGCAGTCGCCGTGGAACGCGCATTCGGCGCCGAGGCAGTTGTCGCGCGTCGACGTGACGAGCGGCCAGATCGACGCGTTCTCCGGAACGTCGGCGAGCTCCCCGCGATCGCCGGTGGCGGACGTGCGCGAAAAGGAGACGATCTTCGGCAAGTGCCGCGCATCGTCGCGCGAGAAGAGCCGCCCGTCGGCTTCCGTCCGCGCGAGATGGTGATGGCACACGTAGTTGGCCCGGCCCTTGAGCAGCGCGAGCGTGACCGGTGCCTTCAGCGCGTCGCGCACGAGCGGCAGGTCGCGCTGGAAGAGCTGGTCCTGCAGCGTCTTCGTGCCGGTGGAGACGATGACCTTGCCGCCGTACAGCAGAGCGGGCACGAGATACGCGAACGTCTTGCCGGTTCCCGTGCCGGCCTCGGCGATCAGCGCGGTCCGACGCTCGATCGCGTCGGCGACGGCGTGCGCCATCGCAAGCTGTTGCGGACGAAAGCGAAAGCCGGGAAGCGCGCCGGCGAGGAGACCGCCTTCGCCCAGGATCGCGTCGAGCTCGCGATCGGAAGCGCGCGCGCCGGCATCGGCGGCCGCGACGGGGAGGACGGCGTCGCTCAGGTGGCGCTCTTGGTCTTCGGCGGCGGTGTCGCGGGTTTGCCCTTCTTGCCCTTGTCGGCCGTCGGCGGCGCCTTGTCCTTGCTCGCCACCATCACGGCCCGTACCGCCGTCGCGCGCTCGGTGAAGACTTCGTAGGGCTTCGTCACTCGTGCCTTGTACTGCTCGTCGGTCTCGCCCGGATTCCATTTGAGCTCGGACAGCGACTTGAGCCAGAGTTCCTGCAGCGCGCGCAGGCCGTCGACGGCGGCGGCATTGGGCGTCGCTTCCTTGAGCGCCGCCTGGTACGGGCGCGTCATCGACAGCCGGTGCTTGTCGATGCAGTACTCCGACTTGGCGCCGTTCGTTCCCTCGGTGGACTTCTCGTAGCCCCACTCGATGATCTCGATGCTCTTCACGTTGCGACACATCGTGTAGAGGTGTGCGACGGCTTCGAGGTAGCACTCGACCGCGCTGCCCGCCGAATTCGGGCAGATGTAGGTGTCGGGCTTCGGGACGAAGTTGGGATTCGGGATGAACTCCGCCGCGTGGAGGGCGG
>Ga0068862_100005552_pt1 | contig 10536 bp, 7 predicted proteins | sample KBSSwiS52_FD_66598 | JGI IMG/M metagenome (GOLD analysis project Ga0068862, IMG submission 66598) | Switchgrass rhizosphere microbial communities from Kellogg Biological Station, Michigan, USA - KBS Switchgrass S5-2 | ecosystem: Host-associated > Plants > Roots > Rhizosphere > Soil ... | reverse complement strand
TTCTGAATGATGAGCGTCCAGTCGCTGCGCGTCGGGATGGTGTAGAGGACGTACTTCCCGGCGGGAAGCGTCGATCCGCCGATCACGAGGTCGACGCCGGTCGTGAGCGTCGTCGCGTCGTTCGCACCCGTGCGCCACGGCTTGTCGTACGGCACGAGGCTGTCCGTATGCAGTTTGCGCCCGCGCAGATGCGGCTGCCCGTAGTCGAGCGCGATGGTGACGGGCGGCGTGGTCGGCGCTGCCGGCTCCGCCGCCGGGGCTCCCTCCGGGCGCGGGACGGCGAGTGAGACGACGCTCGTGGCGCGACCGCTCAGAGCAGGGCGAAGCGCCGGCTGCGCGGACAGCGCCCCGGCGGTGGTGAGAGCGAGCACGACGATCGAGAAGGGAACGGAGCGCATGGCGTTAGGTGGTAGTAGAGTGGTCGTCATCGCCGGTCAGTCGATGCCGACCCGGCCTTTCACTGCCGCGATCAGCTTCGCCGAATCGTAACCGACGCCGTCCTTGAATACCGTCGTGACCTTGCGAATGACAGCTGGATCGGCGGCCAGATCCCCCTGCAGCACCACGAGGTCCGCGAGCTTCCCGCGCTCCACCGATCCGAGCTTGTCGTAGACGCCGAGGATCTTGGCGCCGTTCGCGCTCATGATCTGTACGGTCTGGGCGGGGGTGAACCCCGCCTCGACCAGCAGCTCGTAGTTCCGCTGATCGCCGAAGCCCGGGAGTGCGCCGCCAAAGCCCGTGGGGTCGACGCCGGCCGCGAGTCGGCCGCCCGCCTGCGCGAACGCGCGCTCGAACGCCATCGCGTTCTTGAGCACATTCGCGGTCATCGGCGAGCTTTTCGACGTGTCGATCTGGGTCCGCATGCGGAGGTACGCCTCTCGGACTTCGGGGCTCATCGCTTCCAGCGTTCGCTCATCCTTCGTCGGGCGATTGGCGAAGAACGGCTCGTACACCGCGAGCGTCGACGTCATCCCGACGCCCTTGTCGACCATGGCCTTGATGGTCGACCGCGCAGTATCGCTGGTCATGCTCGCGACGCCGACGCGCGCGGTACTGTTCGACGGACACGCGTCGACCTTCTTCTGCGGATCGAAGTCCGTCGCGGTCAGCAGGCCATGCTCGAGGTTGTCGATGCCCAGCTCGACCGCCTCCCGGAAGCTCACGGAGCAGAGATGTCCCGTGACCTTCATGCCGCGCTTGTGCGCCTCGTCGATCGCGGCCTTGAGCTCGGCGCGGCGGATGTCGGTGTATGCCTTGATCCACGTCGCGCCCTCCTCAGCCCAGTAGGCGACGAATCGGCGTGCGGCTTCCGGCGAGGTGATCTCGGCCATGCTGCCGGCAGAACCGCCGGCGCCACCGGTGATGTACGGTGCGGTGAGGTGGACGCGCGGCCCGGGCGTCTTCCCCGAGTCGATCGCCTCCTTGGTATTGATCTCCGCGTACGGGGCTCGACCACCGGTCGTACGGATCGTCGTGACACCGCTGCCGAGGTAGAGGCGGGGACCGGTGAAGGACATCTGCGCCGCGCGGCCGCCGGCGGCGGTGTAGAACAGGTGATCGTGCATGCCGACGATGCCGGGAATCACGGTGCTCCCCGCGAGATCCATCGTCCGCGCGCCCGCCGGGACTTTGACGCTGGACGCTGCCCCCACCTCGGCGATGCGGCCGTTCTGGATCACGACCGTCTGGTTAGGCTTGGGCGCGCTGCCGGTGCCATCGATGATGGTGACGTTCGTGAGCGCGACGACGGGCTCGCTCACGCTCACGTACTGGCGGGTCTGCTGCGACAGCGACGTCGCGGCCTGCGCCGAGAGCGTTGCGCAAGGAACGGCAAGCTGAGCGATGATCGCCAGTGACCGAATTGGACGCATACGTAACTCCTGGAAGTGAAACGGCTTTGTCAACGGTTCTACTGCACCGTGAACGCCATCATCATGTGCGCGGACAGGTGCTCCGCAATATGACAGTGTACCATCCAGCGTCCGGGGTTCGTCAGATCGAGCAGGATGTCCGCCGTCGCGCCGGCGGGCAGCAGCACCGTGTCCTTCCAGACGAGATTCGTGTTCTGGACGTCGTTCACCGCCAGCACCAGAAAGCGCTGGCCGTGAAAGTGAATCGGGTGCTGCATGCCGTGGAACGACCGCCGCGCGTTCGCGAGCCGCACCTTCACGACATCGCCGCGCCGGAAGGCCCAGTCGATGTCCATGTTCTCTCTGCCCGTCGACGCGTCGCGGAGGATCCACCGGACCTGGTCGCCCGTCGCGGCCCAGTTCATCCCCGGCATCGTGCCGCTCCACTCGACCGGCGTGAAGAAGATCGAGTCGAGCTGCATGATCTGCTGGGTAAAGAACGGGAGGCCCTCGGCTTCCATCGTCATGACGAGCGTCTTGTCGACGGGACGCGTCGCGTGCGCGCGGTAGCGGGCGATGTCGGCGAGCGTTGCGGTGTCCGCGCGCAGCGTGGCGAATGAGCCGGCAAGGCTCCGGGCCACCGGTCGCGTCGCGACCCGTACGACGCCTAACGTGTCCGCCTCCTGGAAGAAGCGCCCATACAGATGGTCGAGGCCGCGCACCCGATTCACGAGCGCGACGTTCCCCGGTGTATCGAAGCGAACGTGCACGACGTACCGCTCGGCTGGCGCGATGACGACGCTTTCCACCCACGCCTCGCGCTCGTAGTTCCCGACGTCGCTCGCGACGACCTTCATCCGCGCGCCCGGAAAGGAGAGGTTGAACGTGCGGGTGTTCGAGACGTTCGTGAGGTAGAAGCGCACGACCTCGCCGCGCTCGACCGACAGTGCATAACGCGGCTCGCCGTTCACGAGCATCGTATTGCCGAACCGGCCCATGAGCGCGTGCGTCGTGGCGGTGGCACCGAACGGCACGAGACCCTCGTCGCCGATGAGGAGATCATCGATCATCAGAACCTCCTCGCGGTGCGCGGGCGAGAAGTAGTCGGGCCGCGGTGAACGCACCATCAGGTTGCCGTAGAGCCCCAGGTCCTGTTGGATGTCCTCGCGCACGTGGGGGTGGTACCAGTAGATGCCGGCGTCCGGAAATCGCAGGCGATACGTGAAGCGTTCGCCGGGCGCCACGGGCCGCTGCGTGAGATCCGGCACGCCATCAAACGCGTTGTCGAGGCGGACGCCGTGCCAGTGGACCGTGGTCGGTTGGTCGAGCGCGTTCGTGAGCTCGACCGTGATCTCGGCGCCCTGCGCAACCTGCAGCAGTGGGCCCGGATGCTGCCCGTTGAAGGCGAACATCGTGAGCGTGTCACCCTTGAACGGCCGCCGCACGATGCCGGCGGTGAGTCGCAGCGTGTCGCCGCTCGCGAGCCGAACGAGTCGTCGCGGTTGAACCAGCGGCACGCTCCCCGCGTCGGCGGGCCGCGGCAGGTACGGCGTCACGTTAGGCCGCAACGTCATCTCGGCCGGGAGCATCGAGATGCTCGCCGGCATGGGAACCATGGTCCAGCGCAGCGCACCGGTTGAATCCGGAGGCTGGCCGTGGTGCGCGTGACCCGTCGAGTCCTCGGGTGTGGCGCCCAGCATGAACTGCATGAAGTCGGGTGGCTGAAGCCGCGTGCTCGGCGACATCGCGCGAAGTACGAGGCGCCCGCGCATCTCCGTGGCAGTCGCGGATGCCTCGGCGGTGACGAGGATGACGAACTTGTCGAGCGCGATTCTCGGGAGGACCGTACGCCCGTTGTCGACGACGCCCAGTCTCGTGACGATGCTCATGTCGGGCGAAGCCACCCACGCGACGTACGCGCCATACCGTCCGAGCGCGGACGGGCGCGCGAGCCCGACGAGGGTGAGCGTGGGCGTGTAACGCAGGTGCCCGTCCGCGGTGACATCGACGGTGAAGGCCCCAGAGGTGCGGCCGAGCTCGACACGTCCGGTGCCCGCCCGAATGCCGACGGCCGGGACGAGCTCAATACAGTAGAGGTCGCGACTCGGCGTGAGCGGAGATTCCGGGCCGTTGCAGAACGATGCTTGAGCGCCAACTGGCGAGGTCAGCAAAACCGCGAGCCACGCGCTAACGAGCCAACTGCCTGTCCGCATGTTGAACCGAACGATCGGTGCCTCCGCATTCGCGTTGCTGTGAATTGGGTTCGCGACTGTTTGCCGGTGGGCGGATAGAGACCGTGCCGACGAGCGCGCAACCACGCTTCCATGATACACAAAAGTCCGCTTGCCACCGCACACAACCAGACTGGTATGGACTTCCGCCACCGATCCGATATATCAGCGGACCTCTACGAAATTTCATTCACGCGGTCCGTCTAATCCGCTCGGAGGAGATGCCGATGCGGTCGCGTCCGGCGAACGAATCGCCCGCGCGTGATCAACTCGGCGCGTCCTCCGGTGTGCCGCGGCAGGGATCCCCCTGTCGCAAGATGTTCATCACGGAGGTGACAGGTGAGCACCAACATACGACCCATCCCAGCGCTACCGCTGGATGGAAGGAACGGCGACACCACCACACAGGCACCAACGGATCTTCACACGCCGCTTGTCGGGTTCGAGAGCGTGGCGTCGCCGGAGATCCCCGTCGGCTTCGTCCCGACGCCGACCATCGAGTTCCGGGCACGTCAGAAGCAGCGCCGCAACTCCGTCAACACGAACCGCCCAACCGCCGGGCCGGCACTGCCGCTGCCCGCGGGCATTCCGCTGCCGACAGTGCGCGGGCCCCGGATCCTCATGTACAAGCAGGATCCATCCGTCAACGAGATCGGCATTCGCAAGGCGTTTCTGCCGGGGCTCGTCGTGAACGGGCCGAGGGACGCCAGAATCCAGCTTGCCGGTGTGGCCCCGGTGTCGCTGAACGCGCTCGGCGATCTGATCGGTCCGTCCGCGGGCAGCGAAGGCTTCGACGCCGTGCACACGTTCTCGGTCGTCCGGCAGACACTCACGATGTACCAGCGTGTCCTCGGCGGCACGCAGCTGCCGTGGCAATGGAACAGCGGGTCGAACACCGTACCGATCACAGTTTTCCCCAGAGCGGGCGACACGCCTAACGCCTTCTACAGCCGGACGGAAAAGGCGCTCAAGTTTTTCTTCTTCACGCCCCCTGGGTCGCCACCGGGAACGTCGAAGGTCTTCACGTGTCGATCGTTCGACATCGTCGCGCACGAGACCGGCCACGCGGTTCTCGACGCGCTGAAGCCTCAGTGGATCCTGTCGAGCAGCCCGCCACAGACGGGTGGCCTGCACGAGTCGTTCGGCGATCTCACCGCGATCTTCCTGACGCTGAGTCAGCTGGATCAGTGCGAAGCGTTCATCGCGCAGACGAAGGCGAACCTCCACGCCAAGTCGTTCCTCTCCGATATGGCCGAGGAGTTCGGGCTGGCCCTCGGACGTCCGAATGGGCTGCGGAACGCGGACAACGACTTCAAGCTGAGCGAGGTCGGCAACGAGGTGCATGCCATTTCGCAGGTGTTCACGGGCGGCATTTACGACGTGCTCGCGGACATCTTCGCGCTCGAGGCCAGGGCGAACCTCGAGGATGAAGCAGTCACGCTCCATCGCGTGGGGCAGTACATGTGCAGCCTCGTGCTCCGAGCGATCGGTCAGGCGCCGGCAGCGAACGCGACGTACGCCGACGTGGTCAACAAGATGCTCACGATCACCGTGGCCGATGGCAAACCCGTCGCATACAGAAACTTCCTCCGCAACCGGTTCGCGTTCCGCGAAGTGGTCGTGGCGCCAACTCCCCTGTCGCTCAGCCAGACAGACGACCTCACGCTCCCCGCGGCCATTACCGATGATGAGGATGTGCCGCAGGATCGTCACGGCTGCTGCGGAACGATGCAGCACTCCGAGTACAACGAGGACATCGACGCGACGTTGGAGGTCGAGCTGGCGGCACTGCGGAACCTCTTCAGCAAGGACCGCGAGTTCACCACGAAGTTGTTTGGTCGCGGCACCGAGCGCCCGGCGGAGGCTCGTGCTCCGGCCCCGAGCCGGACAGGCCGCAGCTCCCGCCCGACCCGGACTCGAAAGCGCTGAACCTGACCTCGAGGGAATTGCGCCGGCAATCGAAAACCACGACGATTGGTCGACGGTTGCCGGCGTCAGCGGAGGTAGGCGGATGAGGATTCGTATTTCACAATCGGGCGGTTTCGCGGGCGTTCCGATCGACGTCGCGACCGTGGACACGACAGCGGTTTCGCGCGAGCGCGCGGCGCAGCTGGAAGAGCTCGTCGATGACGCGACGTTCTTCGGCCTCCCGGCGCACGTCAGCGCGAAGGGGCACGACGTCGGCGCGGACAACGACGTGAGCTACTCGATTACCGTGGAGCGCGGGTCGCGAAGTCACACGGTCTCGTTCGGGGAAACCGGGAATGGACTGGCTCGGTCAGCACCCGCAAAGCTCGGCGCGCTCGTTCGCGAGGTGGTCGGAGAGGGGTCGCCTTGATCTCGTGACCCCGCGGCGGATGTCCCGGCCGAAGTCAGCCAGGCAGCTCCGCGAGGATACGATCGAGGGCGACCACGGCAGGCACGCGCGGTTCAGCGAATCAGCTGGCGCACGCGTTCGCGGTAGGTTCGCCCGCTCACGAGGCGCGTGCCGTCCGCGAGGATCAGCACGAAGTCACCCTTGAACCACGGTTGGATCTCGCGGACGCGATCGATGTTCACCAGGCGCGAGCGATGGATACGCATGAACTTCATCGGTGACAGGCGCTGCTCGAGCTCGCCCATCGTCTCGCGGACATCGTGCGTGTTGCGCCCAACGTGGAGCCTGACGCTGCTGCCTTCGACCTCCGCCCAGTCGAGGTCGGCGGTGCGAACGAACGTCACGCCGTGTTCGGTGCGAATCGGGATGCGGTCTCGCTCGGCCGGTCCTGTTACGTGATCGAGCGCGGCGAGCACCGCCGCGGCGATCTCGCTGCGCGGGCGCGCCAGCCGCTCGATGGCGCGGTCGATCGCCAGGCGAAACCGGGACTCCACCACGGGCTTGAGCACATAATCCACCGCGTTGACGTCGAAGGCGCGGATCGCGTGCTCGTCGAACGCCGTGATGAACACGACGAGCGGCAGCTCGTCGGGGCGCAGCGCGCGAAGGACGCCGAAGCCGTCCAGTCCCGGCATCTGGATGTCGAGCAGCACGAGGTCGATGTCGATCTCGCGCAACTGCCTGACGGCAACGTTTCCGCTCTCCGCCTCGCCGACGATCTCGATGCGAGGATCATCGTCGAGCAAGGTCCTGAGGCGTCGCCGAGCCAGCGCCTCGTCGTCGACGATCAGTACGCGAACCGGCGTGACGCGCTCGGCCGGACGCGTCACGCCGTCCTCCTCCCCTCACGCCGCAGGGGCAGGTCGATCGACACGCGCGTCCCGCCACCCTCGCGGTCACGGACGTCCAGCGCCGAGTCCAGCCCGTACATGTGATGGAGCCGTTCGCGCGTGGCGCTGAGGCCGATACCGTGCCCGCCCGGTCGTCCGGCGCCGAGTCCGACGCCGTCGTCCTCGACGGAGAGCGTGAGCCGCCCGTTCCGGCCCGCGCCGCTCACCCTGACGACGCCCGGCCCCTCGCGCGGGGCGATGCCGTGGCGGATGGCGTTCTCCACGAGCGGCTGCAGCAGGAGCTGCGGCACGCGCGCGTCCAGGAGGTCAGCAGGCACGTTCATCTCGACGTGCAGGCGTTCGCCGAACCGCGCCTGCTCCACGCCCGCATACTTCGCGACGAGGTCGAGCTCTTCGCCCAGCGTGATCTCGTGCGCGTCGGCGGAGGCGAGCGAGGCGCGCAGCAGGTCGCTCAGCGTGCCGATCATCTCCTCGGCCGCGCGCGGGTTGTCGCGCACGAGCGCGGCGATGCTGTTGAGCGTGTTGAAGAGGAAGTGTGGCTGCAGCTTGCCGCGCAGGCTCTCGAGTCGCGCTTCGGCCAGCGTCGTGGCGAGCCGCGCGGCCGCGATCTCGCCTTCCTTGAGCTCGGCGAAGTACGCTACGGCGTGATAGACGCCGGCGATCATCCAGTAGCGAATGAAGTCGCTCGCGAGCGTGACGACGGCGGCCGCGGTGACGTCGGCGAGCGTCGAATACGCGCTCACACCCAGCATCCAGCGGAACACGGCGGCGAGCTCGGAATGTGCGAACGCGAACGCGGCGCCGGCGAGCAGCTGCACCGGAAGATCCATCCGCCAGGCGGTCCCGCCGAGTCGAACGCGGCGAACGACGCGAAGGATGAGCGGGAGCAGGAGCAGCCACGTGTACCAGGTCACGGCCTGGATGAGCGCGACGGTGCTGAACGGCAGCTGTCTCCGCGGCGCCGGTGGCGCGAAGTAGAGCTGGAGCGACCAGAGCGCGACGAGCGCGGTGGCGACGATGATCGCCAAGCGCCAGCTCACGCGGATGGTGCGGCGTGGGGCGAGAGAGTCCACAGGGTTCACGGCTACCAAGTTGGCGGCGCCGCCGCGCCGGGGAAGGGCGCGAGGGTGAATGCCGCAGCGCCTGCGCGAAGGTGGCGCTCGAGCCGGCGAATGCCGCAAAGGAATTGGGGTCTCCGACGCCTTTGAAACCAGGCGCATTCGGCGCCCAATCCGCCCTGTTCGCATCGACGGAATCCCGGTTCGCGACGGCTGCATTGGCCGGACCCACCGCCCGCCGTAAGGTGACGCGTCATTTTCGGAGCCACCAAATGCGATCACACCACATCGCGGTCGCTGTTGCGTTGTGCGCCGCACGCGCGGGCGCGCAGGAGCTCAGTGCCACCACCCGAGCGCAGATCCGCGAGGTCGCGGCCAGCGCCCGCTCGCTCGGCTCGCCGGCGGCCGCGCACGCCGCCGGGTTCGAGCCGGTGTTCGGCTGGATCCCGACGATGGGCGTGCACTACGTCAATGAAGCGCGCATGAAGGACGGCCGCACGTTCAAGCTCGTCGAGCCGTCGCAGCTCATGTTCTCGCCGATCGCCGGGAAGGACTCGCTCGTCGGCGCGGCGTACGCCTACCTCGCCCCCGTCGGCGACTCGGCGCGGCCGGTGACATTCCAGGACAACCCGCCGTGGCACGAGCATCCGAATCTCGCGCCTCCGGGACAAACGCTCGTCATGCTCCACGTCTGGTTCGTGCCGTCGCCGGACGGCCCGTTCGCCGGCCACAACTTCAATCTCCCGTTCTGGGCGCTCGGGCTCGCTCCGCCTAACGCCGAACGACTCGTCGACTCCGTCGCGGGGCCGATGATCCGAAAGGCCGCGCTCGCCTTGTCGGAGGTCGCCGACACCGCCGGTCTGTTCCCGGTGCTGGCGGCGCGGGAGCCGCTTCACACGCAGCTTCGCGAGCTGCGCGATTCGGTTCGGGTGCTCGTCCCGGCGCTGGAACGTTCGCAGTTTGCGGGCGACTGGGGGCAGTGGGAGCGCACGGCTGCACGGGCCGCCCGGCACTGGGATTCATTTCGCGCGGCGTATTTGAGCGCGGTCGTGCTTCCCGAACGACGCGCACGTATGGCGGGTCGGATGGATGAGATGACGTCGAGCCCGAACGGCGCCGTACACGGCCACCCGCGCGACTAGCCCCTGAGGTCAGCCAGGCAGCTCCGCGAGGATACGATCGAGGGCGCCGACGAGCAGATCGGCGTCCTCGTCGCTGAACGGCATCGGGGGACGGATCTTCACGACGTTGTGATGCGGGCCGTCGGTCCCGAGCAGAATGCCCAGCTCGCGCATCCGGTTCGCGACGTACGACGCCTCCGTGCCCGCCGGCTCGAGCGTCTCGCGATCGCGAACGAGCTCGACGCCGAGAAAAAGGCCGGAACCGCGCACATCGCCCACGATCCGGTGGCGGTCCGCCAGCGGTCGCAGGCCCGCCAGCAGCCGCTCGCCGACCTGTCGTGCGTGCTCCTGGAGTGACTCGTCTCGCATGACGTCGAGCACGGCGAGACCGATCGCGCACGAGACGGTGTTGCCGCCGAACGTGCTGAAGAATTCCATGCCGTTGTCGAATGCCGCCGCGATCTCCGGTGTCGTGATGACGGCGCCGATCGGATGGCCGTTGCCGAGCGGCTTGCCTAACACGACGATGTCGGGCACGACGCCCTGGTCCTCGAATGCCCAGAAGCTCGTCCCCATGCGACCGAGCCCGGTCTGCACTTCGTCCGCGATGCAGACACCGCCGGCCGCGCGTACCTCCCGGTATACCTCCGCGAGGTATCCCGGCGGAAACACGATCTGCCCGCCGACGCTCGGGCAGGTCTCGGCGATGAACCCTGCTAATCGGGAAACGGGAAACGGGAAACGGGAATCGGACGTCGGGAATCGGGGATCGAAGCGTCCCGAGGCAGGCCGATTCCCGCTTCCCGCTTCCCGTTTCCCGATGAAGGCTGCGTACTTCGCACCCGCATCCGGATCATTCGCCTTGTACGGACCGCGATAGACATCCGGGATCGGCACCGCGTGCACCCAATCGGGCGCTCCGCCGCCACCCGGGCCCGCGTGCTTGTACGGGCTCAGGTCGATGAGCCCCGTCGTGTTGCCGTGATACGCCGCCTCGAGCACGATCATGTCGCGCCGGCCCGTGTACGCCCGCGTCAGGCGCAGCGCG
>Ga0068862_100005548_pt1 | contig 10539 bp, 14 predicted proteins | sample KBSSwiS52_FD_66598 | JGI IMG/M metagenome (GOLD analysis project Ga0068862, IMG submission 66598) | Switchgrass rhizosphere microbial communities from Kellogg Biological Station, Michigan, USA - KBS Switchgrass S5-2 | ecosystem: Host-associated > Plants > Roots > Rhizosphere > Soil ... | reverse complement strand
CTCGGCCGCCCAGCCGTTCGACGCCCGGTAGATCTTCCGGTTGTAGATGAGGTAGCGCAGGACGTTCGAGACGCCGGGCAGCGCGCGGATGTGGTCGACGACCTGCTGCGCGGTCACCCCAGGCGTGCGCAGGTCGGAGTCCATGTCCCAGGCGCGGACCTCGGGCGTCGAGTCCGGGTCGCCGTTCCACTCCGGTGTCGAGCCCGCCGTGTCGTCGGGGTTGTGGCTGCTCGTCTCGGCCTGGTGGGCGGCGTCGCCGATCGTGCCGTCGCTGGCCTTGTCCCGGCCAGGGAAGGCCGCGTTGACCTGGTTGCGCAGGTTCTGCAGGCCGAGGGTGAGGATCCAGCCCATGGGTCCTCCCTTCTAGACGGGGTAGACGATGCTGCCGGAGATGTAGTCGGACGCCGCCCACGTCCACGGGACAGTGGCCCCGACGATCCCGGAGTTGGTGACCATGCCGAGAAACGAACCACCGCCGGCGTCGAGGTAGCAGGTGCCGGCCGAGAAGGCGCCGCTCGAGCTGTCGGCGAGCTGGATGGTCCCGACGGCCGGGTGCAGGGAAGACCCGAACGGCGTCGCCCCGGTGACCGGCACGGAGACCTGGTAGTTACCGGTGCCCGCCGCGACACCACTCGTCCCGAACTTGAAGAAAAAGGTGTAGGCGATCGAGTCCGGGAAGTACGTGTAGAAGCCCGTCGCTGTGCTGCCGGTGCCCAGCGTCGGCGATGTGCCGGTAGATGTCAGCGTCGGCGTGATGGTGGACGAACGGGACGAGCAGACGGGCTTCCAGGCGCCGAAGTCCCACTTCTGCATCTTGTGGGTGTCGGTCTCGTAGATGTGCATCCCTGTGGGCGGGCTCGACGGGCGCGTCCCCGAGGTGCACGGCACGATCGTCTGCTGCAGCAGCGGGTTGAAGTAGGTGGACGCGCCCGGGACGTCGCCGGTGACCAACAAGGTGTACATCAGCCCTCCGCCTGCTCGTATTGCTCGTCGCCGGTGCGGCAGGCCCAGTGCACGTCCACGAAGACGCACGGCCATCCGGTCTGGCCTGCCCGGGCGGCGGCGCGGGCGGCCGGGTCGAGACCGGGCCCGATCGCGAGCTTCGCGACCATGTCGCCGTGCTTGAGCGGCCTGTGACAGCCGGGGCATAGCTGGCCGATCGCCTGCTGGTCAGGCGGGCCTGGGCTGTTCGCGTCGGGCGCGGCCGCGATGTAGCCCTCGATCTCGGTGACGTGGATCAGTTGGCCCATGCCGTCGACCCGGGCGAACAGCACGTCGTCGTCGTCCGGGAGGTTCCCGAGGCCGCGGCGGATCGCGTAGCCCTGCGCGCGCGGGTCGCCGGGGTTGTCGCGCCAGGACACGCCGTCGCCGAGCCGGTCGTACCAGTCGACGACGTCGGCCTGGTGGCCGCCCAACTCTGCGGCGTCGTGGCGGAGCCGGACCTTCTTGCCCGCGTACGGGCTGGGATCACGCATGCAGTAGCCCGCCTCTCGGTCGTATGCTGGTCGGTGCCCCTGGGGCGCGAAAGCGGGTCTGCGTTCGGCCTAGGAAGCGAGCAGGCGAAGCCAAACGCCAGGGCAGTCGAATCGGAGCGGGACGCCGCATCCCCGGTCATCGGCCAGCTCGGCGCCAGCCGACCCCAGGGTGTAAATCAGTAAGCGATTGCGTTCATGCCGACGCGGCCGAGGATCGGATCGCCGACCGTGAAGAACGAATACCGGTCAGCGTCCTGCAACACGAACGCCGAATCCCAGGCCGTGCCCTCCGACGACATCTCGATGCCCCGGATGAAACACGACTTCTCGATCGCCGAGCCGCCGCCCTTCGGCCGCCGCCGGACCGTCACCCGATCCGAGAACCGCGCCCCGAGCAGCAGCGGCCAGACCACCGCCTCGAGCGCCGGGTCCGGGCGGCGGAAGGAAATCTTCGAGAACCGACGGCGCGGCTGCGCGAACTGGTACAAGATCCACTGCGCCCACTGCAGGGCAATCGCGTCGGACTGCACGAGCAGGTCATCCCGCGTGTGGGTCTTGCGCAGGTACCGGCCCGTCGAGGCGCTGTCCTCGACGTGCTGCAAGGTGCCGCCGACCGCGGTCGCGTCGACCGAGTTGACCAGCGTCTCGTCCGGTGTCGTCGTCGTCAGGTCGGCGTACGGCAGCTCACCCGAGATCAGGTAGCCCGCCGGGTCGTCACCGAACAGGGCCTGGCTCGTGGTCGCCCGCGAATCGGTGAGGACGAAGCGGCGGTTGCGGAAGACGACCCAGCCCTGCCGGTCCATGTACAGCGAGCCCTGCTCGGAGTCCTGCACGACCTGCATCTCTCCCAGCATGCCGCCGTCGAGCGTCGTCGCCTGCAACGTCGTGTCACCGGTCGAGATGTCCCGGTCCGTCGACGGCCAGCCGTACGCGTCGAGGATCCGAGTGATCCGCGCGCCCGAGTCCTCACCGGCGCCGACCGCGGCGACCGCGGTACGGCTCTCGGCCTGGAACACCTTGAAAGCGTCCGTCGCGGTCAGCGTGCACGTCGACCAGAACGGGCCGTCGTAGTCGGTCTTCCAGTCGTCGGCGAGGCCGTAGTACAGCGGGTAGTCGATACCCGCCCACGTGCCGACGATCCGCACCCGCACCATCGGCGTCAGCAGCGTCTGCCCGGCCACCACGTACGGCCCGGCCAGGTTGTCCGGGTCGAATCGCCGGTCGCCGTCGTTGAGGACGATCGAGCAGGTACCGGCGTCGTACCGCAGGGTCGGGTCGTCGCCGTTGGTCGCGCCGATCCGGAACGACCAGGAGCGCAGGTAGTCGGTGATCTCCGTCCACACCGTGTCCGGGCCGACCTGGTTGACCGTGCCCACCTGACCGAGCGTCGGATGCCCGACCGTGAAGTACGAGCCCGACGTCGGCGTGGAGAAGCCGACATAGACCCGGATGGTGGGCAGCGGCATCTACAGCACCTTCTGCCCGTTCACCCGAAGCTCGCCGCCACCCTGCAGGTAAGCGCCGAGATAGTTGATTACCTCGGCGCCGATCTCACGCGGGTGCGAGCCGACCGCAGCGTTGATCGTCAGGTTGACGTTCGTCACCCCGCCGCCGCTTCCGCCGCCCTGCCAGTTCGGGATGACCTTCTCCGTCTGGTAGTTCTCGCCGAAGGAGTAGGTGCGGCCGGATGCGCCGACACCGAAGATCGGCTCGGTGATGCTGCCGCCATGCTTCATCGCCCAGTGATCGTGGGCGTTGCCGCCGGCGAAGTTGTGCTGGTTCTCAACGAGGGCCGAGTACTGGTGGCGGCGGCCGTTCTTGATGTTCAAGCTCTGCCACGGGGTGATCAGCTCACGGGTCGAGCCGAAGTAGTGTGCGTTGATCCACTGCGCGAGCGCTTTCGACGGGGCGAAGTCCACGGCCCGGCCGATCGTGCCCGCCCCGCTCATCATCCCGTGGTAACTCCGGTTGCCCGTCAGTGTGATGGCGCCAGGACGCGCATCGGAGTAGACGCCAATGCCGGGGAACGCCGCCCGGACGACCCGCTCCATCCACTTGTAGCCCGGCCCACCGGCGCCGCCCGGCATCGCCGGGATGACCGCGGACAATGCCTCCGCCTTCGACGGGATCCGGGTCATCGCGGCCGAGACGGGGAACGGCCATACCCGGCCCCCGGTGGCGTAGGCCGGCCACTTTCCGGTCTGGTTCATGTAGTCCAGGCCGCCCGGGTTGGCCGCTTCCAAGCTGCGGCGCGACGACTGCTGGATGACATGCTCGTCGCGGTGAACGACGCCTGCGGGTTCCCATTTCGAGCCCGGCCCGGTCCAGCCGCCCTCGGCGAACACGCCGCGGTCCTTCGCCGCCTTCGCGTCGCCGGCGAGCGCTCGGGCTGCTGACGTCGAGATCGAGACGCCTTTCCTCAGGGCGTTCTGCTCGATGTTCAATGCCCGCAGCTTGATCATCGCGGCTTCGTCGCCGGTGACCGACACGTTGGCCCGGTATGGCCCGGCGAAGTGATTGGCAGCCGTGTACGCGTCGTCGAGCTGCTTCTTGGCGTCCTTCGCGCCCGGCGCCGACGCCTTCGCCACGTAGTTGCCGTTGTACTTGTCGGCCGCCGCCTTCGCGTCCTTGAACTGCTTCTCGAGGAGCGCGATCTCGGCCTTGCTCAGATGCGCCGCTTCGAGGGTCTTGCGCATGGCCGGCGTCAGCTTGCCGTTGAAGTTGGCCGACACGTCGCCGACCGCGCCCTGCAGCGCGATCGCGGCCAGTGCCAGGTCGCGGTCTGCCTGCTTCGCCTCGGTGCTGCCCTTGCCGTGCTCCTTGACAGCCTTCTTGTAGTCGTTCTGCGCCGCCGTCAAGCCTTCTTGCGCCTTGATCAAAGCGAAGACCGGATCAGTTTCCTGCTTCATGAAGTCGGCCAGCGACTTGAGCGCGTCCCGCTGCCCGCGAGCTGCGGCGGCCGCGGCGTCGGTGGCGTTCGTGAGCTTCTTAGTCTCGGCAGCGGCGGGGCCAGCCGCATTTGCCAGATCTGTCGCGCCGCCGGCGGCGGCCTTCGTGCTGCCCGCCATAGCGTTGCCTGATCGGCTCGCCGCGTCGGCGGCGGTGTTGAGCTCGCCGACCTTCTTGTACGCATTCGGCAGCAGATCCGCGAGCTGCTGAGCATTGAGCCCGCTCTTGAGCTGAACCTGGTTCCACAGCTCCGACGCCTTCTTGGCGTCGTTCGTGGTGGTCATGTAATTGGTCAGTGCCTGGTCGAGCGCTGCCATCTGCTGTGTTGCCTGGTCGAAGTCAGTGCCCGCGATCAGCCGGGAACCGAAGTTGCCCAGCGACTTACCGGCAGCACCGAGAACGGGGACGGAGTTGGCGACGCCAGTAACGAAGTGGCCGTAGCCGTTCTTCGCCGACTCGGCGAACCCGGCGATCCTGCCGAGGTTGTCGAAGTTCTTGCCGAACAGGTCGTTGATCTCGCCCGACGAATTCCCGGTGTTCGCCAGGTTGGCCAGCGAGTTCGTCAGCCGGTCGACGTTGGCGGCCTTGTTGTCGAGCGAGTCGAACACGACCGTAGCCGTCTCGAGAGCGATGAACGCAACCGTTGCCTTCCCCGCGTAGCCGGCTGCTTTCTGAAGACCCGTCGCGGCCTTCTCGCCGGCCGGGCCCATGGCGTTGAGCTGCTCGACCGCTTCGGCGAGGCCTTTGCGCAGCTTGATAAAGCCGGCGAGGGCGATGAGTGCGGCGCCGCCAGCGGCCGCAAGGACTGTAAGGCTGCCTCCCACGGCCGTGGGCATGGCGCTGAACTGTCCCACGATCCCGTCGAGCGCCTTGACGAGGATGCGCAGGCCGGCGTTTGCGCCCGAGCCGGACGAGATGGCGAGGGTCTCGATGGAGCCCTTCAGCCGCTCGATGTCGCCGGACAGGTTGTTGGTCAGGTCGCCGGCGGTCTTCGACGCGTATCCGGCGTCGTTGGTCTTCTTGATCCAGTCCTGGATTCCCGCGCCGCCCTGCTTGTAGAGGACGTTCGCGGCTCGGATCGCGTCGGTGCCGAAGATCTGCGCGAGGGTCTGGTCGCGCTGCGCCTGGGTGAGGCCGCCGAGTTTCGTCTTGAGTTGCTCGGCCAGGTTGGTGATGCCGACGAACTTTCCCTGAGCGTCATACGCGCTGATGCCCAGATCGTCCATCGCGTCTTTGGTCTTGGCCGCCGGATTGGCCAGCGCCAGCAACATCGTCTTGAAGCTCGTGCCTGCGTCCGAGCCGATCAGACCTGCGGAGGCGAACGCCGCGAGGGTGCCGGTCGTGTCCTCGATGCTCAGCCCGAACTGCGACGCGACCAGGCCGCTCTGATTCAGCGCCGCACCCATGTCGTGGACGGAGCCCTGGGCCTTGCCCGCGCCGGCGGCGAGCAGGTCGGCGACGTGCGGGATGTCCTTGCCGGACAGGCCGAACTGCGTCATTGCCGATGCCGCGGTTTCGGCGGCCTCGCCCACGTCTATCTGCCCTGCCGCGGCCAGTGACAGGGCGCCCTTCAGGCCGCCGCCGAGCACGTCGGCCGTCGAGACTCCCGCCTTCGACAGTTCGGTGATGCCCTGTGCCGCCTGCGTCGCGCTGTACTGGGTGTCCTTGCCCGCCTGGAGCGCCGCCTGCCTCAGCGAGGCGATGTCCTTGGCGCTGGCGTGAGTGGCTGCCTGGACGCCGGACATTGCCTTGTCGAAGTCGGCGGCGGCCTTGATGGCGTAGCCAGCCATGCCGGCCAGGGCGATACCGGCGACGCCTGCCGTGTCGGCGACCTTGTCGAGCTTGCCGCCCTGGGCCGCCTTGTCGAGCTTGCTGCCGAAATCCTTGGTCGCGGCGCCCGCCCGCGCGAGCGCCGACGTGTACTGGGAGATGTCGGCGGTGAGCTTGACCCCTACGGTGCGCAGAGCCACGGCTCACCTCTTCCGGATCGTGGTACCGAACAGGCGGGCCTCGGCGTACGGGATCTGCTTCTTGCCGTCGTCGGTGAGCGCGTTGCGCACCTCGGCGATCGCGCGAGTTGCGCGGCACGTCGACTGCTGCACTTCGAACTGCGCGCCGGTCGCCTCGTCGGACGTGCACACGTCGAGCGGCCGCCCGCATTTCGGGCACAGACCTTCGCGGTGGATCGCCAGGGCGATCAGCTCGGCCCGGTCCTGCTCCGTCCAGAGCGGCTCACGGGTCGTCACCGACCGGACCAGCCGACCGCGTTCGTACTCGTACTCCGTGACCTCGAAGGGCTCGCGGCCGTCGAACTGCGACGGCGGGATGCCCAGTTGCTCGGCGGTCTCTACTCGGCGGCGGAAGCCTGCATCAGCTCGGATGCGGCCGACGAGAAAGGGATGTCCACGTCCCCGCGGTTGAGGAACCAGGCGCAGGCGGCCAGCTCCTCGAACTGGTTCTCGGTGAGTTTGCCCAGCAGTAGCGCCCAGGTCTCATCGTCGAGCTCGGGGTCGACGAGGCACATGCGGGTCAGGGGCGTGAAACCGGTCTCGATATTGAACCCGAAGACGGCGTCCTGCTTGTTGGCTTCCCCGTCGTCGATACGGATCGGGTGCGCGGCTTTGAACGCGCGGAAGTCTGGCCCGGGCAGACCGCGCAGCCGGAACGTGTAGATGTTCTCCTGCATCTCGGCTTCGAGTGCCTGGAGGCGCTCGGCTATCTCGCCGGAGCCGTCGCCCGCGAGACTGTTGCCCGTCGTCTTCTTGGCGCGTTCCAGATCCCGCTCGGCCTGCTGGTGCTCAGCGACCAGATCGCCGCGGAGGCAGATCTCGACGGTGCGCTCCGGCAGCTTCGCCTCGGCGAGCATGGCCTTGAAGTTCTTCAGGGTGCCCTTGCCGCTCACTCGGACCCCTCGCGGGTGTCGCACGGACCGCTGTGGGCGTAGTGCAGTCGGCAGGCCGAGTTGCTGCACGGACCCTTGAGTTCGATCAGTTCCCGCTCGCGCTCGGCGAGGACGGCCTTGGCGGCGACGAGATTGGCGACGAACTCCGCGACATCGGCTTTGAGGTGCACTCTTACTTCGCGAGTTGCCATGTTTCTCCTACCCAAACGTCCCGAACGAAGTGCCCGGCCGCCGGTTCGGGAGCGGCGACCGGGCACGAAAAAACCGCCCCGAGAGGCGGCGATTGGTTGGGGGTGCGGACTACGCGACGGCGGCGCGCAGCGACGGGCCGGTACCCGAGGTACCGCCGGTGATCATGATGGGCAACTCGTACCGCTCGACCGTGTTCGGCTCCGGGTCCATGCGGGCCACCTCACCGATCAACGCCGGGTACACCTCGATCGCCTGCGACGACGCCCACGCGGTCGACTGGGTGATCGACCGGCGGATCACCACGAAGCCCGCGGTGTCGCGCACCAGCGTGGTGAAGATCGTGTCGCCGGACGCCTGCTTCTTCAGCCGCAGCTTCGTCGAGCTGAAGGACGTGCGGCCGTTGACGTTCGACGTGAACGTGCTCGCCAGCGAGCTGGTGTCGACCGCCGCCGTGTCCGGCTGGAATCCGTTCAGGCCGTCCGCGGTCAGGGTCGACGTCAGGTCGATACCCGCGTTCAGCTCGGTCGTGGTCGGGGCTGCCTGGCTCGCGATGGTGGTCACCCAGTAGACCCTCGTTTTGCCATCGGCAACGACGTCAGCCATCTCTACTCCTTCTTGTCGCCGCTGCTGGCGGACTTGGACGAGGAACTCTTGGCCGGGGCCGACTCGGGCTCGACGTATCCGGGCGGGCCGGACGGCACCCAGCCCAGGCCCTCATGCAGCGCGACCGCCGCGTGGGTCATGAAGCCGACGCCGCCGTGGTCGACGTTGCGGATGGCCTGGAACTCGCCGTCCACCGGTTCGCTCGTCTCCACCCAGCCGCGGACTTTCACCCACTCGTCGCGGTCGGCCTCGGTGGCCACGCACGCCTTGCGGCCCTCGGCGTCGGCGATCCAGAACTTCTTGTCGGTCATCGATGCCCCTCAGGTCCGGATGAGCTTGTACGTGACGGTCGTGGTGCCGGAGTAGGTCACCGTCGCGACGCCCGTGGCCGGGTTGACGTGCAGTGGGGTGATCCGGAACCAGCGGTCCGTGCCGTTCGCCACCGCCTGGGCGACCGTCGTGCCGGCGTTGCCGACGTCAGTTGTCCCGGGGTCCAGCAGGGTGACGTTGATCGAGCCGCCGGAGCCGTTGTTGACGTTGAGCAGGCAGCCGTTCACGCCCACGTCGGCCGCGGCGATGGTGTCCGAGGCCGACACGGCGGCCCCGGTTACGGTCGTGGCCGTCGGGAGGACGGACACGGCGGTGAGCAGCGCCATGCGCCGCACCCCCTAAGTGGGAAATGTCGGATAGGAGCTCCGCCGAACAGCGGACAGTGATCTCGTGCACGCGGGCCGTACAGTGACGGCCATGACTTCTCGGGAAACCGAAACGCGCAAGCGCTGGGACTGGAGCCTCAACAACTGGGGAAACCGGCTGCTCTACTCGGTCCTGGCCGGACTGGTCGTCAACATCTCCACGGGCATCTACGCCCTCGGCACGGTCATCGCCGTCGTGCTGTTCGTGCTGACCACCGCGATCGTCGAGGTAGTCCGCCGGCGCTAGCTCGAGGTCGCGGTCCACCCGTACACATCGACCTGGTCGAAGACCGCCACGCCGGGGATCTCTTCGTTGCGCTGCGGCGGCTGGCCCTCGATCCAGCGGACCGGATTGCATGAATAGCCCGCCACCGTGAGCGTCTGATCCAGCACCGCGGCCCGCACCCGGCCGGCCACCGCCCGCGCCGCCTTGGCGCCTTCCGGGTCGGCGCCGACGCAGTGCACGATGGCCCGGGCGTTGATGACCGTGCTGGTCAGCGTCAGCGACAGCCACTCGGGCGCGGTGAGCCCGTCCGGTGTCTCGATCGAGAAGTAGACGAGCGCGTACGGCGCGGTTCCCCCGTCCGGGACCTTGCCGTCGTAGACGACCAGCGACGGTGAACCTGCAGCGGCGCGGACCAGCGTCAGGAAAGCGTCGCAGTGGTCCTGGATCGGCCAGCTCACAGCCCGAGCGCCTTCACGGCCAGGTCTTCCATCGCCCGCTCGAACCGCGGCTGCTCAGCGTCGGCGGCGGGACCCACGGACGGCATCGGCGCGTTGTTCACCGTCCCGTACTCGGCGACGTTGCCGAGCGGGCCTTGCGGCTTGGCGTGGTTGAAGCCGATCTCAGCGGCCGGGCCTTTGAGGCTGCGGTAGGTGTCGAAGTCGAGGGCGTACGGCAGCCGCTTCAGGCGCGGGTGGCCCTTGATGCGCCGCTGCCCGTCCTTCTTTATGTTGATCGCGCCGACGAACACGACCTTTGCCGCGTCTGCCGGGGCCACGCGGGACGCCTTGGTGATCGCGTCGGCGAGGACGGTGATCTCGTGGGTGTCGAACTCGATGCCCATGGCTTCGCGCCCCCTGTCATGCTGGGAAGGTGACCGACGTGGAGACATCGCAGACCGCAGCGGCGCACCATATGGCCTACCGCCGCTTTCAGGGGCACCGGACCTCGGTGTGGTGTAGCTGCGGCTGGGCTACTCCGAATCCGACAAAGCTCGTAACGCGCGCCGAGATCGAAGAGACCTGGCGCGAGCACCTAGATCAGGAACCGGTTCGCTCGATGCACTGAACGCGCCGGGCCGAGGCCTCGGTCTTGTGCGCGAGGTCGTGGATGCGGAAGACGCGGCCGGGCAGGTCCGGATCCTGCGAGGTGACCATGGTGACCTCGTCGCCGACCTTGAAGCCTGCCGTTGACATAGGAAACTGGACTTCGAGCCGGAGCAGCAGCAAGTGATCCTCGCCGATGTCCTCGCGCTGCGCCTGCGCCTGCGCCTGCTGAACGCGGCAGACCCCGGCATAGAGCTGCGTGTAGGGCTGCGTCGGGTAGCCCGTCACCGGGTCCGTTACGCCGCCTGCGTTCGGGCGCCGGACGGTGCACGTGTCGGCCATGCCCGCCAAAGCGGCAGCCTGAGCGCGAGCGAGGACCGACGTGCGGGACATGTCAGACCGTGATCCGCAGGATGCCGTTCGCCGACCAGACGATCGTGAACGTCCCCGCCGT